>Ga0209039_10000191_pt1 | contig 56272 bp, 47 predicted proteins | sample BogFormECP12_OM1_FD_188238 | JGI IMG/M metagenome (GOLD analysis project Ga0209039, IMG submission 188238) | Bog forest soil microbial communities from Calvert Island, British Columbia, Canada - ECP12_OM1 (SPAdes) (version 2) | ecosystem: Environmental > Aquatic > Freshwater > Wetlands > Bog ...
TCCGTCCCCGCTCACTCCGTCTGCTTCGTGAAGTTCGACAACTCGACTTCACGCACCCCATAAAGTTTCAGGACGTGGCGGCGGATTTCGTCGCCGATACGCTCGGGGTCTTCGACTGGGTCGTGTTCCACTTCCACCTTGAAGAAGAGATCGGTACGGCTCATCGGTTGAAGAGTCTCCAGCCTCTATACTAAGGGAATGGCCTGCGCCTTGTGCGAGACGCGCCGGCCGCGGCGCTATTGTCCCGGAGTCCGGGGCGAGATTTGCACCATGTGCTGCGGAACGGAACGCGAGATGACGGTGGACTGCCCGCCGGATTGCGAGTTCCTGCTGGAGGCGCGCAAGCACGACAAATCCGTTCCACTCGACGCCGCGGCGATTCCCAACCGGGATATCCGCGTCACCGAGGAGCTGGTGGCGGAGAACGAGGGGCTGGTGCTCCACCTGGCGGACGCGCTGGTGACCGCCGCGGAGGAATCGCCTTCGGTGGTGGACTTCGATGCGCGCGAAGCGCTCGAAGCGGCCATCCGCACCTACCGGACGCGCCAAACCGGCCTCTATTACGAAAGCCTGCCCGAGAATCCGCTGGCGGCTGGGTTAACGCGAGCTGTTCTGGATGCGGCGGACGAGTTTCAGCGCGAGGAGACCGAGCGCCTGGGAATGTCGCGGACGCGCGATTCGGCGGTGCTGGGCGTGCTCGTGTTCCTGCAGCACTTCGAACTGGACCGCAACAACGGCCGGCGGCGGGGCCGCGCGTTTCTGCACGCCCTGCGGCAGTTCTACCCTTCCGGATCGGACGGGGATTCGGCGGGAACTTCTTCACTGGTCTTGCCTTGAGCCGGAATGAGGCGGATCTTATCCACCTGACAGGCCCTTTTCCGTCCGGCTCCAACTACCTGGGCGGAAAACCGGTGGGTATCGTTGACCAGTAATTCTACGGAGCGGTCAACCGGATAGTCGAACGTGAGCAAGTGGCCTTCAGTCAATGCGAGCAGGTCGCGAACCGCCAGAGTGGGGCCCTCCAGGCGGGCCTCCAGGGTAAGCGAGGCTTCGCGCAGCACCGCGAGGACGCGAACCTGCTCGGTAACGCTGGCGTGTGTCTTGCGGACCGACCACTGCTGGTCGAATTTTTGCCGCATCATCTTAATCACGATGGAAGGCATGGCGATATTCATCATGCCGACGGTTTCTCCGATGCGGACTTCTACGCCCACCGCTACCACGGCTTCATTGGGAGCCAGCAGGTGGAGCAACTGCGGCTCGGTTTCCATGGATTCGATCGTGAAATCGACGGCGGTGACGCCTTTCCACGCCTCCCGCAGGTCATGCAGGATGATACGGAAGAGGCCGTCGAGGAGTTTCTGTTCGATTTCCGTGATCTCGCGCTGGATGGTGGTGGAAGTCTTGCCGGTGCCGCCCAGGAGCATTTCGAGGATGGGAAAGACCAGGGAAGGGTTCAGTTCGAGGACGGCGTTGCCATCGTAAGGGCTGAGGCCTAGCGAGACCATGCAGGTGGGGGAGGGAAGGCCGTCTAGGAATTCCGCGTAAGAGAGTTGTTCCACGCTGACCAGGTTGACGGTGAGATAGGAACGGAGGTAGGCCGAGAGGCTGGAGACCAGGTTGCGAACGAAGGTGTCGTGGAGCAGGTGGATGGCGCGGACCTGGGATTTGGGAATGCGGTCGGGGCGCCGGAAATCGAAGCGGACGGCTGGGGTATCGCGTTTGCGCTCGGCCACATTCGAGAAGACGGCATCGATCTCCTGCTGAGACAGCTCCCGGTTCAAATTCCACGCTCCTGGGTCTCATATCGGCTTTCTTCCGCCAAACCTTAGCCCCCGGCATAAGTTGCGGCGCGGCTGCCGTGCGGCTGCCTTCCCCACAGAATCTCTGCGCACTCCCTAATGAAAGCCGGCCTTTGTTCCGATGAATAACAGTGTAAGGAGCCGAATGGAAGCCGACGTCTTAGTGGTGGATGACTCTGCTGCGATCCGCAAGATCCTGCAGCGCGTGCTCCGGCAAACCGGCATGGCAATTCGCACGATCCATGAAGCCGGTGACGGACAGGAAGCGCTGGAAGTCATGAACGCCCACAAGGTGGATCTGGTTCTCACCGATATCAACATGCCCAAAATGGACGGATTGCAATTCCTGGCATCAGTCAAGGCATCCGCTGAGTGGCGTCAGGTGCCGGTGGTCATGATCACGACCGAGGGCGGCGAAACCAAAGTCGGCGAAGCGGTCAAACTGGGGGCGGCCGGTTACGTGCGCAAGCCTTTCACGGCAGATCAAATCAAGGAGAAACTGGCTGGAATCCTGGAGTCGGTGGTGTCGTTATGAACCTGCAACCGCTATTGGTGGAGGCCCTGAGCCAGGCCACGGCCCAGGTTTTTTCGACCATGCTGGGCGTCGAAATCGTGCGCGGCGAGGTAACCACCGAGACTGGCAAGCAGGAAGGCAACGACGGCGTTGTGTCGTTCATCGGCCTGGCCGGCGAATGGGCGGGGACCGGGAGCTTGAGCTGTTCCCCGGTGCTGGCGTGCCGCATCTGCGCCGCCATGCTCATGTGCGAAGCCACGGCCGTCAACGAGGAAGTGCTGGACGCGGTTGCCGAGTTGACCAACATGATCATCGGGAGCGTCAAGACCGATATGGAGACCCACCTGGGTCCCCTCGGCCTCAGCATCCCGACCGTCGTTTTCGGCCGAAACTTCAAGACCAAGAGCGCCGGCAGCAATGAATGGATCGTCGTGAAGTTCCACTGGGAGGACGAGACCCTGCAGGCCAAGATCTGCCTGGCGCCCAGCGGTCGTTCCTCACACGTGGTGCTGCACCCCGGCGGCGTGCCAGCCTGCGCCCTGGACGTCTGAAGGCGTCGCAATGGAGACAAGCGATGCCGCCGGTAAAGTGCTTTCGGGACAGGAACTGCGCGGCTGGCTGGACTGCTCGATTGAGGAATCCGCAAGCCATATTTCATGGAGGGAATGCCACTGATGAATGAGACCGACAGCTTCAGCGAGAAGATCTCGAAAACCACCCCGGTGATCGATGAGGCCGCCTTCCAGGCCAGCCTATTGGCGCTGAGCGCGGCGGTGGAAGCCGCGGCCGCCCGGCGCTCCGCCGAAACCACCGCGGACATCGCCCGGGTCAGAAAATTCGAAAAGAGCTTCTGAGAAGTCACTCTCGCGCCGCATCTTGCAGAGTTGCGCCAGCAGCAATGTTGCTTCATGGCATCCCCTGAAGTTGACGGTGAGGCATCCGCATCGTTACAGTAGAAGAGTTCACCTTTCCTTCGGCCAGAAAGTCCCCATCGTCTAGCCCGGCCTAGGACATCGCCCTTTCACGGCGGTAACGGGGGTTCGAATCCCCCTGGGGACGCCATCTCTCCGCTGTCCGGCCCGGACACATAGGTAACAGATTGTTCCTAAGACATGGGTGACACTCTGGCCCGAAAGGGTTGTCGAGGGGCTGCAGAGTTTTTTCCTCCAGGTCGATATAACCCAGATCATAATCCATAAAGGTGATGAGCCAGATTCCGCTTTGCACTTCTTTTGCGCCCACGGCCTGGCCCGCGAGAGACGTGCAGAAGTTGATCTTCTTGCGATAGATAGAGGCAAAGGCGCCCGCAGTGGCTGGTGTCGGTCGAGGAGCATGCGGCCTATGCTCACTTCGTCTCGACCGGAATCATCCACGGGAATACATAGGCCATCAGAAACACCACGACCCCCACGAGCGAAGCCAGAACAATGCTGTGGAGGAAAACATAACGCAGAATGCTTCCTTCGTTGCCCTGTTGCCCGGTAGCCACACTCGCAACCACGATGCTTTGAGCGTCGATCATTTTGCCCATGACCCCGCCGGCGCTGTTGGCCGCGGCGGCGAGCACGGGCGCTACACCTACTTGTCGGGCGGTAATCTGCTGTAAGCCGCCGAACAAGACGTTGGAAGAAGTATCGCTGCCGGTCAAGGCCACGCCCAGCCAGCCGAGCAGCGGGGAGAAGAGCGGGAAAAGGACGCCGGTGGAGGCAAAGGCGAGGCCCATGGTGGCGTCGAGGCCGGCATAGCGGGTGCAAAAGCCCAGCGCCAGCATGGCCCCGATGGTGAGCAGCGACCTTCCGATCCGCTTGAGCGTTCCCGCAAAAATTCCGAAAAGTTGAAGCGGGTTGAAACCCAAAAGCAGTCCACTGATGCCGCCAGCCAGCAGTAGGCTGGTGCCGGTGGCCGAAGCCCAGTTGAAGATGAAGATGGCCGGTTCGGCAGTTGCCTTGGCGACTACCGGGGGCGTGCGAGTCACTGCCTTATGAAGCAGAGGGACCGTGATGCTGATGGAGGAAACACCGCTCAGGAAGTTGGGGTGGCCGGCGGGTCCACCGTTCAGAAAAGTCTTTACCGGCGTGAGCCCCCAGGCGAATACGAACAGAGAAAGCAGAATCCAGGGCATCCAGGCTTTGAGCCTGCGGCCGCCGGCATGGACGCGGCGGTTGGCATGTTGGGTGGCGCGTGCGGCGGCGTCTTCATGCTCGAAGGACCAGATGGTGGCCGGCTGCCAGAACTCGAGCAGAACGATGAGCGACAGGATAGAGACGATGGAGGCGCCGATGGCCGCGAGCGAGGGTCCGATGTAGTTGCTGATGGCGAACTGCGTCGAGCCAAAGGCGATGCCTACCGTGAGACAGGCGGGCCAGACCTCCATCATGTGCTTGCGCCCGCACATGGTCCACACCACCCAGAAGGGAACGGCGACCGAGAACAGCACGAGGATGCGGCCGGCCATGGCGCTGAGCAGTTCCACCGGTAAGCCGGTGACGGTGGCAAGGGTGATGATGGGAATCCCCAAAGCTCCGAAGGCCACCGGGGCGGTGTTGGCGATCAGAGCGAGGCCGGCGGCCTGGAGCGGCCGGAAATCGAGCCCGATGAGCATGGCGGCGGAAATGGCGACCGGAGTTCCGAAGCCGGCGGCGCCTTCAATAAAGGCTCCAAAGCAGAAGGCGATGAGCAGCACCTGCAAGCGCCGGTCGCTGCCGACGCCGGCGATGGTGTCTTTGACGACCTCGAAATCGCCCGACTTGACGGTGACGTCATACACGAAGATGGCGCCCAGGACGATCCAGCCAATGGGGAACAGACCGTAGGCAGCTCCCATCAGAGCGGCGGCGCCGGCGAGTTGGGCCGGCATTCCGAAAACCAGGATGGCGACAGCCAGCGAGGCGGCCAATCCGGACAAAGCTGCCCAGTGAGCTCTTGCGTGGCCGAATGCGAGAAGCCCGAGCAGTACAACTACCGGAAGGGCTGCCACCAGAGCGGATAGCGCGAGGCTGCCGGCCACCGGCGTATAGACTTGGGTCCAAGCAAGCATAGGCGGTCAAGCGCCTAGTTCAGAATCAGAAGCATCTTAATCTAAGCCGCGGTTTCCAGCGCCTTCTCCACCTCAATTTCACCATTCAGGACCGCGCGTCATGCGACTGGTATCAATCTCAGTTTCCCATTTCACCACTACCACGGCGGCTACGCCATTGCCGACCGGATTGGTGGGAGCGCGCATCCCAGCACGAAGTTAATCACTCCTGGTTGGCCCCAGACCCATGGGCCCTCCCTGGAAGATCGACCTCGTGCATGAACGCGATGCCCCGCGCCTCCGGACCCAGCGCGATCACCACCGCCGTGATCAGCAGCAGCCCGGCCGCCAGATACCCCATAGACTGCGAGTAACTGAAGTGCTGCGCCAAGACCGCTTCGAAGTAGCCCACGGTGGAAGCGATCAGCACCCCCAGTTGATAGGCAAAGCCCGGGAAAAAACCCCGTAGTTGGCCCGGTGAGAGCTCGTTTAAATGCGCCGGGATCACGCCCCAGGCGCCTTGCACCATGAACTGCATCAGGAAAGCGCCCAGCACGATCAGCGCCGCCGTCGAGCCCAGCACCCACAGCGGAATGGCGAGCACCGCCAGCAGTACCGCCGTAATCATCGAGCGCTTCCGCCCGAAGCGGTCTGAGTAGAGGCCGAAGAACAGGCCGCCGGCAATCGCCCCAACCATCGAAATGATGGTGATGATCGAGGTCGCGTGCACGCTGAAGTGCCGCTGCAGCCGGAGGAACGTAGGGTACATGTCCTGGGTGCCGTGGGAGATGAAGTTCATCATGGCCATCAGCCCTATCAGGTAGAGGAACAGCTTCCAGTTGTCGAAGATCGCCCTCTTGTAAGTGGGCCAGTCGGTCCGCGACTGCTCCCACGCCTTGGTCTCCTTGACCTTCACGATCATGAACAGCGATAACAGGCCGGACAGGCCGCCCGCCAAAAACATCATCCGCCAGCCGACGTGGGGGAAGATCAGGGCATAGGTGATGGCTGCCAGGATATAGCCGACCGCGTAGCCCTGCTGCAACATCCCTGAGAGCACACCCCGCCACTTCGCCGGCACCGACTCCATAGCCAGCGAAGCCCCCACGCCCCACTCGCCCCCCATCCCCACGCCATAGAGCAGGCGCAGAGCCAGGAAGACGCTGTAAGTCGGCGCCAGGCCCGACAGCGCCTCTATCACTGAATAAAACAGGACGTTCCAGATCAGCAGCCTGCGCCGGCCGTAGCGGTCGGCCAGCAGCCCGAAAACGAACGCTCCCACCGGGCGCGTCGCCAGGCTGGCGGTGATGGTGAGGGCGATTGCCGGCACCGAGCGGCCGAATTCATGCGCCACCGGCAAGAGCACAAACACCAGAATGAAGAAATCGAAGGCGTCCAGCGTCCAACCCAGGAGCCCGGCGATCACGGCATTGCGCTGGTTGGCGCGGTCCTCAGCAGAGGTGAAGGTGTTCATACGCGAAACAGCCCTGTTCCCGGACTCGCTAGTATACGCCATTGTGCTGCCAGGCATTTGCCAACTGCCGGATCTAGTGCCTACCTACGTGCAGATAGAGCTGCCAGCTGACGTTCTGGCCTCACGACAGGCTAGTTTTACTTTGCGGGTTCGATTTTGATCTGCTTGAGGACTTCGCTCTGCGCGGAAAGCTCGGTCTTGCCGGCAGGGAAGCGATTGAGGCTCAGAATGTAGGCGAGAACGTCGGCGTCCTGCTGGCGCGTGAGGCGCGTGGGATCGTCTTGCGGCATCGACTTGCGGATGCGGTCGAAGAGATCGCCGACAGTGAGACCGTTCCAGTTGGAAAGAAACGCGGCGCCTTCCAGGGCGGGCGCCTCTTCACCACCGGAAAGCGCCGCGCCGTGACAGTTGACGCATTCCTTTCCGGAGACCGATTCGCCGCGCCTGGCCTGGTCGGCGGTGAATGCGCCGTCCCAGACCGAGCGCGGGGACTGAGCCAGGGCCGCGGCCGCGCAGAGAATGGCGGCTGCGGGCACTCCTGCAATGACCCAGGCGCGACGGCCGCGCATCAGCGACCCTCGTCGGGCAGGCGGAAGGCGATGTATTCGCCGGAATACGCGCCGCCGCTGACGGCGATCACGATGTATTGCTTGCCCTGCCACATATAGGTCATGGGCGAGCCGCTCTGCGGGGCGGGCATCCAGACGGAGCCGACTTCTTTTCCGCTGGCCTTGTCGTAGGCGCGGAGCATGGCGCCGCGAGGATGGGCGTCGGTAGTGGTGACCTGGCCGTCGCCGGCAATCAGCAGCGTTTTGGTGACAAGGGTTCCGATGTTGTAGCCGGATTGGCCGGTGCGCGGAATGGTGAGGCCCTTCAGGGCGGCGTGGTTGCGAATGGCGTCGGGGGTTTCGCCGTGTGGGATCTGCCAGGCGATTTCGCCGGTATCCAGCTTGATAGCCGAAATCGTGGAGTAGGGCGGCTTGATGAGCGGAAGGCCCTGGACGGAAAGGCCGCCGAAGCCGCCACCGCCGCCTCCGCCGCCACGTCCGCCTGCCGCCGCTGCGCCACCGCCTCCGCTTGCCGCTGCTCCACCACCGCCGCCGCCTCCGCCACGGCCACTGCGGCCGCGAGTGGGCATCGGCGAATCGGCGCCGGCGTTTTCCCCCGGGCCCGCGCGCATGGTAACCGGCTGGCCGGCCGTGCCGGCTACGTAGCGCATGTCCGAAATCTCCTTGGGCGCGGGCAGCATTCCGATGGGCGTCACGCACGAATTGCACGCGTACACATATACCGTGTGCGTTTCCGGATCGTACGATCCGCCCGGCCAGTTCGTCCCCCCGCTCGCCGTCCCCAGCGTCAGCGTCGCAATTGGCCCTTCCAGCTTGCTCTCCGCCGGAGGCGTGAATACCGGCCCGATCTTATACCTCGCGATCTGCGTCAGCGCCTGGTCGCGGAGCGCCGGGGTGAAGTCGATCAAATCGTCAATGGCAATGCCGTTGCGAGCGTAGGCTGGCGGCTTCGAAGGAATGGGTTGCGTAGGCGAATACCATTCGCCGGGTACCGTGCCGCGCTCCACTTTCTTCTCTTCGATCGGCCAGACGGGTTTGCCGGTGACGCGGTCGAAGACGTACAGCATGCCCTGCTTGGAGGGCTGTGCCACTGCCTTGATGGCGCGGCCGTCCACGGTGATATCGGCGAGCAGCGGGGCGGAAGAAATGTCCATGTCCCAAAGCGGATGGTGGACGAGTTGGAAGTGCCACTTGCGCTGGCCGGTTTTGAGATCCACGCAGACCAGCGTTTCGCCGAACAGGTTGGCGCCGGGACGGTGGCCGCCGTAGTAATCGCCGGTGGGAGATTCCACGGGCAGGTAGACCAGGCCGAGTTGCTCATCCACGGAGATCTGGGTCCAGACGCCGGTGTTGCCGGTGTATTCGGCGGAGCCGTTTTCCCAGGTGTCGTATCCGACTTCGTTCTTGAGCGGGATGGTGTGGAAGATCCAGAGGCGCTTGCCGGTGCGCACGTCGAAGCCGCGCACATAGCCTTTGTTGTTGCGCATGCTTTTGGGAGTCATGCCTTCGCGGAAGGCGGCGCCGACGATCACGGTGTCCCGGGCGACCACGGGCGCGCCTTGAAAGCCGATTTCGCCGGTGGTCAAATCGGGCTCGATGGTCTGGTCGTCATCCAGCTTGAGGTCGACCATGCCGCCTTTGCCGAAGGTGGGGACTGGCGCGCCGGTTTTGGCGTCGAGGGCTATGAGACGGTAGCCCGGCGTGACATAAAGGATGCGCTCCTCCTTGCCGTCGGACCAATAGGTGAGGCCGCGTCCGGAGAGCTGGCGCGGGGCGGCGGCGCCGCGCTCGCCTTCGTGCTCGCCATGCACCCAGAGCAATTCGCCGGTGGCGGCGTCGAGCGCGACGGCGGCGCGGCGCGAGCCGGCGGTGGCGTAGACTACGCCCTTGACCATGAGCGGGGTGCCTTCGAGCTTGAACTCAGGGCGGTTGCCGATATTGTCGGTTTTGAATCGCCAGGCGATTTCGAGCTGGCTGAAATTAGCGGCGTTGATCTGGTCGAGCGGGCGGTACTTGCTGCTGGCTAGGTCGCCGCCGTAAGTCGGCCAGTCGATGCCTTGAGCGAAGGCGGCTGAGACGGCGCAGGCTAAGCCGATCGCGAATCTGTTGAGTTGCATTCACACTCTCCTGCCGGTTCCTGACAGTGTATCTGAAACGCGCTAGTCCCTGGGACAGAGCGATCTGTCCCTGGCCCTTTACCGCGCCGGCCGCCGCCGCAGCAGCCGCTCGGTGAGCGTCTCATGCTGTGGCGCGAATTGCAGCGCGGCGGCGCGTAGATAGGGGCGGAACTCGCGCGTCCAGTAGGCCAGGAAACCGGTGCGCGAAATTTCCGCCAGGGCTTCGACGTAGTGATCGAGAATGGCGCTGCCGAGAACTTTGCCTGTGCGGCGGGCGGCGGAGCGCGCGGCCCGCGACAGCCACAGCACGTTGGCGGGGACGTGGGCGATGGTGGAGAGGGCCATCACCGATGAGACCGTGAGGACCGAGCGGTTCTGTTCCCGCGCGGTTCGGCGGAGTTCGGTCCAGATGGAGTCGAGGCGTTCGGGCGATGGCACGTTTTTGGGCGGGATGGAGCGGACTTCGTCGCGGAACTTGGTCCATTCGCGGCGCAGGCCGGCGATATTGACGGGCGGCAGGTTGAGGGTTTGCGCCAGGTGAGAGCTGGTGTTTTCCAGGCCGTCGAGCAGTTGGTCCATGGTTTCGAACTGGGCATCGGCCTGGATGAGACCTTCCTCTTTTAAAGCCTGGGAGATTTCGCGGATGAGGTGGTGGCCGGCGCCGGTCGCGTCGGCGAGCGCGGCCAGCACCCACACCGGCGAAGCGTGAAAGGTCAGAATGCCGAGGAGCTCGATGCCGTGGCTGGCGGTGCGCTGTACCAGAAAGTTTTCGGCGAGGCGGCTTTCGGTGGGATAGATGCCTTCCACCTGGCCCACTTCCTGTATCCAGAAGCGCAGCACGACATCGACCATGGTTCGGTAGAGGGTGGTGCGGCGCAGGCTGGCGGGCACCACGACAACGCCGATCTCGCGCAGCAGGCCGCCGGAAAGAGCCCCCAGGGAACGGACCAGACGCTCGGGAAGGGAAAGGACGTATTGATAGGCGCCGGTGGGAGTCACTCAGTTCCAGTATCGCGCCAAGTGAGACCGGCCTCCTGGCCGGTCGGCAACGTGGAGCGGGCTTCCATCCCACAACGCCGGCATTTCTTGCCGGCGTCCGGAGCTTCTACATTTTCAAGTCCCGATAAGACCGCTGGTAGCGCCGGCGGTCTTGCCGCCGGTGTCTTTGTAGGCGCCCTGTCGGTTGGGGCCATGTAGGACAGGCCGGGAGGCCTGTCCCACTAAAACACAATTTTCAGGGCCACTTGAATGCGGCGGGCGTTGCTGCCGTATGGATAGCCGTAGTCGGCATTGGGCGTGCCCACGGCGGCAACCGGTTTCAGCACGCCGGAGACGGACGTGAAGGCAATGGGCTCGACGCTCGAGTAATTCTTGTGGTTGAGCGCATTGTAGGCCTCGATCATGAGGATGCCTTTCAGCCGTTTCGTGAAGGGCAGTTCGCGCGTGATGCGCGCGTCCACGCTGTATTGGTTGCCGATACGCAGGGTATTGACGGCGTCGAAGGGCACGCGCGACCAGCCGCCCGAGCCGTTGAGGGTCGTGGGAAAGGCCATGGTGACGCCCGTAAATTGCTGGCCCATGACGTCCACCAGCGCGGATTCGTGGAGCGTAGACGCGGCGGTGGCGATGCCGGACAATTGCCATCCGTTCAGGAAAAAGCGCTCCGGGATGGAGTTGCCCTTGGTGACGCGCGGCTGCCAGATCCAGTTGAGGACGAGGCGGTGCCGCTGATCGAATGCGGAGGGGCCCTCATCGCCACGATAACTGGCCATATAGGAGTTGGAGGGAACGATGCTGACTACGGGAGGGCCGCCGATATCGTCCTTGGCCTGCGAATACGTGTAGGAGGCCTGCACCGACAGGCCGTGAGCTAGCGCGGTGCGCAACTGGGCGATCCCGGCCATATAGCGGGAAGCGCCTTCGTTGCCGATTTGCCAGTTGCGGGCGCCGTTCATGGAGAAAACGTTGGTGGTGTATGAACTGGCCGCGGCGCCGCTCGCATCATCGATGGTATAGGTCTCGGAAGTAACTTTGGCGCCCTCGATGTTCGTATCGTTGGCGGTCCACAGCTTTTGGCCCAGAGTATCGACGAAGCTCACGGCGAGAGCCATGAAATTGGTGACACGGCGTTCGATGGCCAGGGTGCCCTGTTCGGTGTAGGGATTGCGAAATTTCGCGACCGTGACGATGGAGTTCTGGATGGCCGTGGCAACCGAGGCAGTGGAAGCCAGCGGCTTGGGGAAGACCGGCGAATTGACCTCGTTGGAGATGATGCTGTAGTTGGTCTGGTAGACGCCGCCGCCCACGGTCAGGTCGCGCACCAGCTGGCCGGGGAAGGGTTCGTAGTAAGAGCCCAGGCCGAGGCGCACGACGGTGCGGTTGTCGAGCATATAAGCGGCGCCGACGCGCGGGGAGAAGTCGACATTGGGCGAAACGATGAAGCCCGACTGGTAGTTGTCGGGGTTGGGCTCGGTGGGGTTGGGAATGCGGGTTTTCTCCCAGCGGACACCGAAATCAACAAGCAGGCGAGGCATGGCCTTCCAGGTGTCGTGGGCGAATGCCTGGATGATCATGGTGCGCACGGTCGAGACCGGCGTGCCGAAAGTCTGCGAGAACAGAGCGTAGTTTTTCTGCGCCTTCACATTGGCGCTGAAGTCTTCGGCGAAGGCCGTGAGGGACGTGTAGTCGTAGGAGCCGTAGCGGCTGTTGAGCTGGTCGACGCGATCCTGGTTTTCGGTGACGTCTCCGCCAATTTTGATGGTATGGTTGCCGATCACCCGGGTGTAGGCATCGACGCCGGAAATGCGCTCCTGGGTGAGGTTGAGGGGATACAACGGGTTCGATCCGATGGGCGTGCCGGCGACAGTGATGCCGAGCGGGCCGGTGGAAGGGGTCAAGCTGAAATCGGTGTAGGCGTTCAGACCGTCTTTAAAATAGGCCCCGTGGAATTCGTTGGTGCTGTTTTCGTTGATTACAGCGGTCCAGCCGGCCTTGCCGAAGATCGTCGAGCTGGTATAGGTGGCGTTGGCGCCGAGCAACCCGCCGTTGGACGCCACCTGCTGAGTTTCCATGCCATTGGGCGCATGCTTATGCTCGATGTCGCCTTCGAACGAAAAGTTGCTTTTGTCGTTGGGCCGGAAGTCTAACTTGAGGAAGCCGGCGGTGGATTTGAGGGAGCGCGGCACTACTACATTCATCTGCGATTTGATGAAGTTTATGGCGGAGGTGCACTGGGCGGCGGTGGCCGCACAATTGGCCGCGGGGATGGAATTGCCGGTGGGATCGGTGATCAAGGGATTGGTGATGCGGTTGAGGGCCTGGGAATCCCATTTGACCATTTCAAAATTGCCGAAGACGAAAAAGTGTTCTGGCGCGATAGGCGAACCGAGGCTGAGTCCGGCCTGCTGCCGGTCGCCGGTGGGTTTGAAGCCGTTGCCGAAGGGGTCGGGCGCAACCAGGGAGGGGAAGATGTAATAATCGTATGCTTCCACGTGGAAGTCGTCGGTGCCACTGCGGGTGACGGCGTTGACGATGCCGCCGGAGGCGTGTCCGAAGTCGGCCGGGGCGGCGCCTGCGATGATCTGCATTTCGCCGATAGCGTCTTGAGCCAGCAGCGGAGCGATGCCGGCCTTGTTGACGGAATAGGTATTGGTGGCATCGATGCCGTCCAGGAGGAAGGCGTTCATGAACTGCTCGCCGCGGAATCCCAGGTAGCCGGTGGATGGGTTTTGATAGACCGCGGGAGCCAGCAGCACCAGATTATCGGCGAGGCGGGCATTTGAGGGCAAGCCCTGCAACTGCCCCAAGGTCACCAGGGCGGAGAGGGACATCTTGGTATCCTGGACCGGCGCGAGAGCGGAGAGCGGTTCGCCGGCGGGCGGGGAACCGGCCTTCACCAGCGGAATGCGGAAGTTGACGTTCTCGCCGACGGAAACGTCGAAGTTGGTGAGAGTCCAATCTTCGTATCCCTTCTTGGTCGCCTTGAGCGTATAGGTGGAGGACGGCACGAGGCCGGGAGCGTTGAACAGGCCTTCGTCGCTGGTCATGATGGTGCGGGTTATGCCCAGAGACGGATTGGCGATGAGCAGCGTGACCTCGGGAATGCCATCGCCATATTGGTCGCGCACGATGCCGGTGATCGAGCCGGAGCCGGCCACGGCCTGCGCGTAAATGGCGGTGGAGCAGAGGAGTGCCAGTACAGATCCTGCGAGTGTTCTTCTCATGCGTTCGGAACCTTTGGTAAAGACCTATTGTATGTTAGATTTGCGGGTTTTTGATGTGTGCCCGTCGGTGACAGTGTGAAGTCTGGACCCAGGACGCGGGCGGTGTCCTCATATAATGATGGGTCCGGGAAGCGCCAATCCGCGTACTATCGGAGAGATCCATGCCCAAACTTGATGAGCAATTCGGCCAGATCGATATCTATCTTTTTGACCAGATTCTGCGAGGGCGCATCACGCCGGGGATGCGGGTGGTGGATGCGGGGTGCGGTTCCGGCCGCAACCTGGTCTATCTGCTGAGAGAAGGGTACGAGATCTTTAGCGCGGATGTTGACGCGCAAGAGGTGGAGCACGTGCGCCGGCTCGCGGCGGCGCTAGCGCCCAATCTGCCTGCGGAGAACTTTCGCATGGACGCGGTGGAAGAAATGGCCTTCCCCGAGGGCTTCGCCGATGTGGTGATCAGCAGCGCGGTGCTGCACTTTGCGCGCGACGATGCCCAGTTTCACGCGATGCTGCGGGGAACCTGGCGGGTCTTGCGAAGGGGTGGACTGTTTTTCTGCCGCCTGGCATCTTCGATTGGCATGGAGAACCGGGTCGAGCGCGTGGCGGGCCGGCGTTTCCGATTGCCGGACGGGTCGGAGCGGTACCTGGTGGATGAAGCGATGCTGATGCGGCTCACAGAAGAGATGGGCGGTCAGTTGCTGGATCCGCTGAAGACCACGGTCGTGCAAAATCAGAGGTGTATGACGACCTGGGTGGTCCGGAAGAGCGGCTAGGGTCCTGTTCCGCAGCGCCAGAGCGCGACCAGGGGGCCGCGCGCAGACGAGGGCCCCCCACAGAAGCGGCATAGCCGCCAGGACATTCAGCCCGGCGGCGGGATCAAGGATGGCGTGGCGTGCGGCAGAAGCGGGCCGGCTGATTCTCGGGGCGCATGGGACTACTGTATCCGAAAATCGCGCGGCCAGTTACACTCTGGTTGTGCAAGAAATCCTGGTGGTGAACCCGGGGTCGACCTCGACCAAACTGGCGCTGTACACGGGCGAGCGGGCGAGCGAGAGCGAGACCATCCGGCACGATGCGGCGCGCCTGCTTGAGTGCGGCGGGCCATGGGAACAGTTCGACCTGCGGTGGCAGGCGGTGGAGGAATGGAGCGCGCGGCATGCGCGTGAAGTGGCGGCCGTGGCGGCGATGGGCGGGATGTTCCGGCCGCTCAAGGGCGGGACGTACGCGGTGAACCAACGCATGCTGGCGGACGCGCGCGCCAACCTGCAAGGGGAACACGCGTCGAACCTGGGGTGCGCGCTGGCCGGACGGCTGGCGGCGCGATACGGATGCCCGGCGTACGTGGTGGATGCGGTGTCGGTGGATGAGTTCGACGCGGTAGCGCGGTATTCGGGACATCCCGCGATCGAGCGGCGCAGCCTATCGCACGCGCTGAACCTGCACGCGGCGGCCCGGCGGGCGGCGGCGGAATTGGGCGTGGCGCTGGCGGAGAGCCGGCTGGTGGTGGCGCACCTGGGAGGCGGGATTTCAGCGGCGCCGTTGCGCGGCGGCCGCATCATCGACGTAAATGACGCTTCGAGCGACGGACCGTTTTCGCCGGAGCGGACGGGCGGGCTGCCGCTGCAACCGTTCCTGGACCTTTGCTTTTCGAAGAAATATTCGGAGCGCGAGATGCGCACCCTGGTGATGGGCCATGGCGGACTGGTGGCGTACCTGGGGACGAATTCGGCGGTGGAAGTGGAGAAGCGCATCGCGGCGGGCGACGAGCAGGCGCGCGGCGTGTACCAAGCCATGGCCTACCAGATCGCAAAAGAGATTGGCGCCATGGCGACCGTGCTGGAAGGGCGATTGCACGGGATTGTGCTGGCGGGCGGCCTGGCGGCGTCGGCGATGCTGGTTGGGTGGATCCGGAGGCGGGTGGAGTTTCTGGCGCCGGTGTTGGTTTATGCGGGAGAAGACGAGATGGGCGCGCTGGCGGCGGGCGCGCTGCGAGTGATCCGCGGCGAAGAGGCTGCGCTGGAGTATTAAGACCATGATCCGGAACTTTGACGAACTGTTGCAGGCGGCAAAGCAGACTGCGGAAGGCAGGGCTTCCCGCACGGTGCTGGTGGTGGGGCGGGTGAACGAGCAGACGGCCGAGGCCATCCGCGAAGCGCGCGTTGTGCTGGGGCTCCAGTTCGTGTTCGCGGAGCTGAGCGCGGCAATGGAGGCGATGGCGCGCGGCGAGGCGGAGATCCTCATGAAAGGCGGGGTGGACACGGCCACGCTGATCAAGATGGCGCTGCAGCCGGAGAGCGGGTTGAGGACCGGACGGCTGCTGAGCGATGTGTTTGTCTTCGAGTACGCGGCGCGGCCGGCTAACCGGCTGGTGATGATCACCGACGGCGGGCTGAACATCGCACCGGACCTGGAAGCCAAGGTCCAGTTGATCCAGAATGCGGTGGCAGTGGCGCACGCGCTGGGGAACGCCAATCCGAAGGTGGCGGTGCTTTCGGCCTCGGAGTTCGTGCAGGCAAACATGCCGTCGAGCGTGGATGCGGCGGCGCTGGCGCAGATGAACGCGCGAGGCCAGATTCAGGGGTGCGTGGTGGACGGGCCGCTGGCGCTGGACAATGCTCTCGAGGCGCACGCGGCGGGCGAGAAGGGCATCCGGTCGGCGGTGGCGGGAGCGGCGGAAATTCTGCTGTGCCCGACCATCGAATGCGCGAACATGCTGGCGAAATCGACGACCTATATTGGGAACGCGCGGCTGGCGCATGTAATTGTCGGGGCGAGGATTCCGATCCTGATTCCGTCGCGCGCGGACAAGAGCGATGCCAAGCTGCTCTCGTTGGCCCTGGGGATGGTAATGGCCGCGACCGCGGCTGGCAAGTGAATTGCAACTGCAGCGCCTGTCTGAGGGTGTCCTGGCAATATTCAATAGCAAAAGGGGATCGACAGGGTGTTTTCACACTCAGCTAGGGGTATATGACGCTGGAAGACGTACTGCGTGCTCATAAATTCGCGCAAGGACTGACGGACTCACAGGTCGCCACCTTAGCGGCGATGGCCCAGGAAATCACTTTTGAGGAGAACGAAGTGATTCTGGAGTCCGGGCAGCGGTCCACGTCCTTCTATTTGTTAGTCTCCGGAAGCGTGGTCGTGGAGTTGCGGGCGCCCACCTACGTGGTATGCGTGGAAGCGATCGGGCCGGGGCAACTGTTTGGGTGGTCGGCGTTGCTGGACCATCAGGATACGCTGTTCCAGGTGCGGGCGCGGGAGCACACGACGGCGCTGCGGCTGGATGGCGCGCGCCTCAAAGCAGCGTGCCAGGTGGACAGCCAGTTGGGGAACGAAGTGCGGCAGCGGGCGCTGCAGGTGGTGGCGGGGCGGGTGCGGGCGACGGAAATCCGGTTCGCTGAAATGTGCGGAGTGCGGGTCTAAGGGGCGAAGGCAGACCTTATTTCGCCGGATGCAAAAGCAGTTTTTGGGCCCGCCAATTCAACAGCTCGGCGACGTAGATCTCATTCTCTGACGGGCATGCCATTTCGTGAATCCAGCCGAACTGCTTGGGCAGGCGGCCGCTGCGCCCGAGCACACCCAGGACTTTGCCATCGAGCGAGAGTTTGTAGACGCGGCCCGGAAATGCGTCGCTGCTGTAGAGATACTGTGTGGGTCCGGGGGTTATGCAGATTGCCCAGGGTGCGCCGTTCTGTGCCGCCGCGCCTTCCGGACTGGGCTGGTTCCCCATCCACGGGTGGGCGTCCGGCGGGATGGGCACGTCGATGCGGATCTCGCGCAGAAAGTTGCCGTCGCCGTCGAACACCTGGATGCGGCGGTTGCCGCGATCGGCCACGTAGATGTTCCCTTGAGCGTCCGCCGCGATGCTGTGCGGCGTGTTGAACTCTCCCGGTTTGTTTCCGCGATCGCCCCACTGCTTCACCCAGTCCCCGTTCTTGTCGTACTTAGCCACGCGCGAGTTGATGTAGCCGTCGCTGAAGAAAATATTCCCCCGCGGGTCCCAGGTGACATCGGTGGGTTGCCGGAACTGCCCATCGATCGCGGGCCGGGCCGGACTGACGCGCGTCCACGGCACGGCGCCGTCATCCGAAGCTTCCTTCTTGCGGCCGAACACCATTTCCACGCGGCCTTCGGGATTGAATTTCACGATCATGTCCGAGCCTTTATCAATGGCCCAGATGTTATCGTCCTTGTCGACCCGCACGGCGTGCGCGTACGACCAGGCATACAGATTCTTGCCGATCTCGCGAAGAAACCGGCCATCGGGGGCGAACTCCAGCAATTGCGCGGCTGCCGCCCCGTAGGCGGGTCCGATGGTCGAGCCGCGAGAGAAGACGAAGATCTGTTTCTTGGAATTGACGGCGATCCCGGAGACCTCGCCGAGGTACAGGTCCGCCGGGAGCTTGAGGAAATTGGGAACGGACTCGTAGGGGATCTCGGGCGCCGGGGTCTGTTGGCCAAAAAGGGCTGTGCTGGACCATGCCAGCAGTATAAACAAAGAGCGCTTCAAGCGAACCTCCCCGTGAGTCGATTTACCGGTCGCGATCAGTATACACCCGCGCGGGACCGCATCAGCAGGGCGCTTGCCGGCCTGTGTGCCAAGAGTCAGGAGTCAGGCATACAACGCCAGGCCTACCGCAAAATCCGCTGCTTTGGAAATTCCCCATGCCGGCAGCCCATCTACCGGCAGGGGAGTTCCTTGTGAAGCGGGCCAAATACTTAGCGCCAGTGCCCCTCCACCATAACCCAGCCGTCCTTTTGGTGGGTCCAGCGATGTGCTACCCAGCGGGCGCCCGGACGTGGAGGCTGTTCCCACCTTCCCGCGGTCCAGACATAAGCGTTGCCATCCCAACGATGGTATCCGGAAATCCAGACATGGTTACGGCTGGGTGCCGGGGGCCGCTTCTCGACTACCATGCGGGGTGGCGCGATTTTAACCACAATATCGGCCGCTACAGCGCTGAAGATCGTGGCGCCTGCAAAAACCAATCCGATCAATCGTCTAAAAACCATAACACGCTCCTGTTCTCAATACAAAACCGTGAACGACATTGGTCTCCACCGTCTTATACCGTCGACGAAAGTGGTAAAGAAGAGGACTAGCCGTAAGCGCCCCTTGCCCATCACTCGCCGGGATCGGCCAGTGCACGTGCGTGGCCGTATGCAAACACGTGCTACGTCATGGGGCGGCGTCACAGGTACAGGCAAGACTTGCACTCCAAAGTGCATTACTTGACTTGCCTGGCTTCGTGCTGGGCGGCCGTTTCACCCGCCGGCCGCTGGCCTTCGATGGTCGGTTCGTTCGCGAATTAACTATTTACTTTCCTGTTACCATAGTCCTCTTATGCAGGACGATCTGATCCTCATCACCGGCGCCGGCGGTTTTATCGGCGGCGCCATGGTCGCCGACCTTCGCCGGAAGGGCCATGGTTCGATTCGCGCCGTCGACATCAAGCCTTTCGACGAATGGTATCAGATCTTCCCCGACGTCGAGAACCTGCAACTCGATCTCAACCTCAAGGAAAGTTGCGACCGGGCGGCCCGCGGCTCGAGCGAAGTCTACAACTTCGCCGCCAATATGGGCGGCATGGGCTTCATTGAAAACAACAAGGCACTCTGCATGCTCTCGGTCCTCATTAACACGCACATGCTCGAAGCGGCGCAGAAATTCGGAGTACGGCGATATTTCTATTCCTCATCCGCCTGCGTCTACAACGCCGACAAGCAGCGCGATCCCGCCAACCCCGGGCTCAAGGAAGAAGACGCCTACCCGGCCATGGCGGAAGACGGCTACGGTTGGGAAAAGCTTTTCAGCGAGCGCATGTGCCGGCACTTCCGGGAGGATTACGGCCTCTACACGCGCGTGGCGCGCTTCCACAACGTTTACGGCCCGCACGGCACCTGGGACGGTGGCCGCGAAAAAGCCCCCGCCGCCATCTGCCGCAAAGTGATCCAGGCTAAGCTCGCCGGCAGCAACGAAATCACGATCTGGGGCGACGGGACGCGCACCCGCAGCTTCATGTATATCGATGACTGCATCCGCGGCGTCCAGCGCATCATGGATTCTGAAATCCTTGAGCCGATCAACCTGGGCTCTTCGGAAATGGTGACGGTGAACCAACTGGTTGACATCGTGGAAGACATCGCCGGCATCAAGCTCCGCCGCCAATACGACCTGGACGCCCCCAAAGGCGTAATGGGCCGCAATAGCGACAACGCCCTTATCCGGTCACACCTGGGTTGGGAACCGAGCATCCCGCTGCGAGCCGGCCTTGAAAAAACCTACTCCTGGATTCACGACCAATACGTCGCGCGCGAGCGCACCAGCCACGCCGTCGGCTGCGCCTAAAGCTGCGGCAGCCGGAACGCCCGACCCCCTGCGCAGAACGAGGACCGGGCGGCTTCATACGCGATCAAACGCCTGGTTGCCTTGGCGTTGAATCGGCTTCGGCATCGCACCGACCATAACCATTGGCGGTCCAAAACCAACAGAGATAAGATGTGCTCTAATCCAACCAGGAGGTGCGGATGGACTACCACGAGGAAAAGGCCTCTCGTGGCCTGTAGAGCTGAGCTTGTTTTTTGGGGTAGGTGCACGAAAGCGCGTTTATCCGATGTACTTATCCCTGGTTACCGAGATCCAACTTCAGCCATTGAATCCGTGCCGGTTCTCTCTTCCGGCGGTCGGAGACGATGACTGCGGCGAGCCCGATCCATGCCGGCAGGCTGATGGCTGCGCCGAGGAGCAGGTAGTGTTCGCGGTACTCGAACACGATGGTGTGTTGTCCTGGTCCGACGTGGATGGCCTGAAACGCACCGTTCCAGCGTTCGATGGCGGCCGGCCGGCCGTCGACGGTTGCGTGCCAACCCGGGTAGAACTGCTCGACAAAACCAAACCGCCCGCCGCTATCCGAACGCGCCAACCAAACGCGGCGTTCCGGCTGCCATTCGACCGGCCGGACATCGCCGGGGCCGTCTTCCCAACCGTAGGGTGGCTTGGAGGCTTGGTACTCATAGACGCGGTAGAAGGAAGTGTCTGGCCCGACCAGGTGAAAGCCCGGGCTGGCTGACAAAAATGGGTCGTTGGCGGTCCCTTTGACTGTAATCACGTACCGAACTCCCAGCGCCTGGAGCATCTGGTCATTCCGTACGTCCACGAAGAACAGGCGGTTTGTCCGGAACTTCACCCACCGCTCGATTACGTCGTGGTACTGTGCCGGCAAAAAGGGGTCGAACCCCTGTGGCGACGCCAGACCCCAACGGCGCAAGTCGGTCGAATACGGTGACGCCTCTTCGTCGCATGCGATTCGGCAATCCCGATTTGCCCACAGGGTCCGGTACGCCTCGTCATTCATGCCCTTGATTCCGTAGGAAGCCTCCACGTCGTCACCGTCACCATCGCCGGTGTTGAACCGCCGGTCCGTGCCGAAGACCTTGTAGTCGATCCCGGCCGCCAGCAGCAGCGCAGCCGCCACCCAGGCGCGGCGGGCGCCCAACTGCGCCCGGCACAGAAGCAACACGACTGAGAACAGTGTTGCCGCGAGAACAGTTTCAGCCAAGGCGCGGTTGCCGGCCGGAAACGTTCCGCCATCACACCAGCGCAAGATCTGCCGGACTGACCAGGCTGCCAGCGCCATCACCGAACCCGCGGTCAGCCAGCGCGAAGCTGCTCTACTGGGGGTGCGCTCCAGGAAGTCGTGAAGGCTGATGGCGGTGATAAGGGCCGCCAGCGCTGCAACGCCCTCAAAGAAATTGTAGGACTGCGCCACTCTTTCCAGGAACGGAGTTTTGACCATCACCCGGTAGGGCCAGAACTTTACATTGGTGCCCAAAACGAGGCAAAAAAGCGCTGGAACCAGAGCTTGCGTGTACGGTCGCAGGTGGATCCGGCGCAGCGCCCACGCGATCGCGAACATGGTGGACAGTCCGAAGTAAAGATACATGGCATCCGGATATGGCAACTGGGTATGAAGGTTGAAATCGAACCAATTCGGGACAAAGAAGGGGATGAGGAAGCTCCAGTGATTCGCCCCGCCCCCGTATTTCTCTCCATAGACCATAAACGACTTTGCCTCCAGGACGGGGAGCCATTCCGCCATGGCCAGCAGCACGGAAGCGGCCAGGGCGGCACACAAACCCACCGCTGCGCGCCAGCGGGCGCGACTGGCCAGGGCATAAAGAAAAGTCGTAGCGCAAAATACCAGCCAGGATGCAGGATACCCCGCAAGAAAACTCATTGCGGAGGCCAGCGCGGTCTTCCACAGCGGGCGCCAGTCACGACGGTCGATCGCTTCGTCGATGCCCCACAATCCCAATGGCATCCACGCCAGCCCAGTGACCACCCCGAGGTGGACAATCTGCGAGATCATGTAACCGCCATAGGCGAAAACGCCGGCTCCCAACGCACTGGGAAGTTTGCCCAACCGCCGGCCGCGCAGCCACACGTAGCACAATAAGAACCCGAGCCAGACGTGCGCGAAGGCGAAACATTCGAGCGCCCGGAATGGGATCTGCGGGAACCCCCAACTCGCCGCATACATCAACCAGCTGGGGGGATAAAGAAGGGCCGCCTGTACGTTTCCCACGAAGGAAATCCCGCCGTAAATCGATGGGTCCCACTGCGGAAAGCGGCCGTGTTTCAGCGCGTCAAACGCATAGCGCTGCAGGGGATAGTGGTAGCCCTGGATGTCCGAAAAGACGTGGACCCGATGGAATGGGGGCAGGTATTCGTAGAAGAAAACGTAGGTGGCGAGGAGCGCCAGCACTGCTACAACCAGGCGCTCGTTACCAGGTATGCGCAGTGAGAACCGCTTCATTGCGTGGCGCGTTCGTTAGACATGGAGGTTGGTGGACGACGGGGGGCTCGAACCCCCGACCTCTGCATTGCGAACGCAGCGCTCTCCCAACTGAGCTAGTCGCCCACTGCCATTGACAATTACAATAATAGCAAATGCGAAAACCGGGGATTGCCCGCCACCTCCGCCAAATGCGGCGGAACTGGGACAGGCGGGCGCAGGAAAACGCCCGCTACTACGTGGCCACCAGCCAACAGGAGTGGTCCGATCAGGAGTTTTACCAGGCCGGCGAACAAGAACTCCGCGACCACATCTTCAACGACCTCGGCAACATTTGCCAGGGCAAAGATCCCAAGAGCATGAAGGTCCTCGAGATCGGATGCGGCGCCGGCCGCGTCACCGCTCCGCTAGCCCGCTTCTTCGGCGAAGTCCACGCGGTCGATATCAGCCGCCACATGGTCCGCCACGCCCGCCAGGCCGTCGCCGCCTTCCCCAACGCCTACATCTACCACAACAATGGCCGGGACCTCGCCGCCATTCGCCGCCGCTGGTGGCACCGCTTTGGCCTCGGTCCCAAGCTCGAGTTCGACTTCGCCTTTTCCTGCTTGGTCTTTCAACACATCCCCAGCCTCGATGTGATTGAGAATTATGTCCGCGAAGTCAATCGCCTCCTCCGCCCCGGAGCCCTCTTCAAGTTTCAGGTGCAAGGATATCCCGAGGTTTCGCCGGAGCTCCAAGATAGTTGGATTGGCGTGCCCTTTGACGAAGAAAGCGCCCGCGATCTCGCTCTGCGCTGTGGATTTGAGTTGCGTTACCAGTACGGCGCCGGAGAGCAATACTATTGGCTGTGGTTTTTCAAAGTCAGGGATGCCGATTGAATGCCGCTATGCGGGGCCGAGTCCCGCGCGGGTTGATGATTCTCTTCTCCTTTTCGCCGGCTCGCCCAGTATCTTTTCATGCGCTCCGAAACCTCTGCGCGCTCGCCGTCGCCCATGGACTTGCGCCCTCGGCGCTTGCTGCCGCGGACCATCACCTGGCCGCCCTCGGCCGCCCGCTGCAATTCCTCCAGCGACGCAATCACGCGCTCGAGTTTTTCTTTTTCGGCGTATAAGTCCTGTATGGCTTTATATAAGTCCATGCATCAGTGCCGTCCCATCTTCATAAGAAGTGGAATCAACTGATGTTACAACGGATTCCCAATCTAATTCTACGTTAATATGACTACTTCCTTTGAAATGGCAAGAGCAGTACTATCTTGTGGCCATGCCGGCTAATAGCCGCGTATAATGCTCCCTCCTATCCGGTCCGCGATTTGTCGCACACCGTAAGGAAAAGCACAACGCCACCGCTCAGACTGCTAATGCGTCAGAAAGGGCCAGTGCGGTACTATCTTGTAGCCATATTTTGCAATAGCCACATATAGCACTCCCGCTATCGCCAGAAGAACAATCAGTGTGATCTTCATCACCGGCGACCATGGGAATCTGCGGTGTTCGCGCTTGAGTACCAGCAGGTAACCCGCGAAAATACCCACGTAAAACAGCAGGCACATGGGCACCGCAAACAGGCACATATTGAAGATGTCGGGCGTCGGCGTTACCACTGCGGCAATAAAGAAAATGAGGAGGATTGCGTAGCGGCTGTGATTCATCAGGAATCGCGGCGTGGCGATGTGGAACAGGATCAGGAAAAAGATGATCACCGGGAGCTCGAAAACCAGGCCCACCCCCAAAATCACATTGACGAAGAGATCGAAGTAATGGGTGACCGTGACCATAGTCACGACACCCTGTCCCTTGCCGATTCCCAGCAGGAACGTCAATCCGTAACGGAAAGCCACGAAATAGCCGAACAAGCCCCCCATGATGAACAGGCCCCCGGCGGTAAGGACCACCGGAACCACCCAACGCCGCTCCCTGCGGTAAAGGCCAGGGGAAATGAAGGCCCAGACCTGGTAAATCACCCACGGAAACGCCAGAAAAATCGCGCACACCACCGGCAGCTTGAACCAGATGATGTTGAATCCCTCCATGGGGTCGATCATCGTCAGCTCAGGCGGGTAGCCGTTGTTCAGCAGAGCCACGCGGGCCGGTTGCCGCACGAATTCCCACAACGGCGCGCTAAAGCACACGCTCGCGATCAGGGCCACCCCGATCCCGAGCAGGCATTTGATCAGGCGCGAACGCAGCTCTTCCAGATGCCCCAGAAAGGACATCCGCAGCATGCCTTCTTCTTCGTCGTCCTCATCCGGGGTCCGCGGCGGCCCGGGAAGCCTCGGCGGCCTGTCGCCTCCGCCAAAAAGGTTCATCAGCCGCTCGATCGCCGAATCGGGTTCGGACGCACCGCCCGCGCCGGGAGCTCCGGCTCCCTTCGGATCTTCAGGTGAACTCATTCGCTATGCGTTGTGTTCAGACGTCGTGGAAACAGGAGCGGCCGGCGGTGCGGCCTCTTCGCCCATGTGCCCGCCCGCTTGCCCGGCGGCTTCTGCTTCGGCGCCGCGGGCAATGCTGCCCTCCGGCGCGTGGTCTGATAGTGAGTCAGCGCCCTCAGTTGCGGATGCGCTTATAGTGGCTGGGGTGACTTCGGCGGAATCGATGCTTGCCGTTCCGTATGATCCCTCGTAAGGAGTTTCCTGCGAGGAATAGTCGTAGTTGAAAGTATCGTACTGGTACTGGTTGACGATCGTCTTGACCGAATCCGTTTCCTGCTCCAGGCTCTTCATTTCCCGCTCGAACGTCGACTTCAGTTCGTTCGAGGCCTTCCGGAATTCGGTGATCGCTTTGCCGACCGTGCGTCCGATTTCCGGCAGTTTCTTGGGACCGAACAATACTAGAGCCAGGACGAAAATGAACATCATCTCCGGCATACCCAGCGGGCCCATTGGTTTGCTTGCCTCCTCTAACTTTCCACTCCCATCATAACACCGTGGAGCGGGCTTTCCAGCCCGCAACGCTGACAGTCTTGTCGGCGCGCTTGTCGGCTCTTGGCTGCTCTTGCCTGTCCCTGGGACAGACGCTTTCGTTTGTCAGCCCGGGAGATCCCAGCAATCCTTCACGCCTGCTACGGCAGCCTCTCCCGCAGCACCTTTCCGCTCTGCTCCGCGCGGAATTGCCGCAGCTTCTCGCGCAGCTCCGGCCGGCTGTTCGCCAGGATGGCCACCGCCAGCAGCGCCGCATTGCGCGCCCCGGCCCCGCCGATCCCCAGCGTCCCCACCGGTATCCCCGCCGGCATCTGCACCGTCGAAAGCAGCGAATCCAGGCCCTTCAACGCCGCGCTCTCCATCGGAACTCCCAGCACCGGCAGCAGCGTATGGGCCGCGCAAACTCCCGCCAGGTGCGCCGCGCCGCCCGCCCCCGCGATGATCGCTTCCATGCCGCGCCCTTCGGCCCCGCCGACATACTCCGCCGTCTCCGCCGGCGTACGATGCGCCGAAAGCACCCGGCACTCGTGCGGCACTCCGAATTGCGTCAGCACTTCGTCGGCCTGGCGCATGGTTTCCCAGTCCGACTTGCTGCCCATGATCACCGCGACCAGCGGTACGGCCGATGCCATATTTTATTGCCCCTGTGCCAGCGTATACCCCGCCTTGCCGTCGAAATTGCGCAGCATCTGCGTCGCACTGATCTCGATTCCCGCGCCCGCGATGCGCTCCAGCAGGCCGTTCACCTGCCCCGGAGTGGCCTGGCCTTCGGACATGTAGCGGCAGCGGAAACTGTCCACGCAGAAGGTCCACGCATTCCCGCCCGGCCACACCTTCACCCCGCGGTTGTCGATCATCTGCAAACTAAGCCCATCGCCCGCCAGTTTGCCCGCCACCTCAGCCAGCTGGTTGGCGTTGCGCGACGGCCAATACACGAATACGTCCACGCCCTTCAACTCCATCTTGACGGTGTTCGCCGCCGGCGCTACCGCTGCCGGCGCTGCCGCCGCGGCCCTCTTGGCATACTTCACCGGCTTCAATGTGTTGGGCTTCTTCCCCAGCCGCGCGATCACCGCCCCCGCGAATTCCTTCGTCCCCACCTTCTCGGTGCTGATCCCTTCCGTGAAAATGTCGTACGTGTGCACGCCATCCTCGATCGTCCGCAGCCACGCATTATGCACCTGCTCGGCCGCCTCCGGCTGGTTGATGTGCACCAGCATCAGCACCGCGCCCAGCAGCAGGCCCGACGGATTTGCCAGGTTCTGTCCCGCGCGCCGCGGCGCCGAGCCGTGGATGGCTTCGAACATCGCGCACTGCTCGCCCACGTTCGCCGACCCCGCCAGTCCCACCGACCCCGCAATCTGCGCCGCCACGTCCGACAGAATGTCGCCGTACAGGTTCGGCATCACGATCACGTCGAAGGCTTCCGGCGTGTCCGCCATCTTGGCCGCTCCGATATCCACGATCCAGACTTCCTTCACGATGTCCGGATATGCCGCGCCAATCTCATCGAACACCTTGTGGAACAGCCCGTCCGTCATCTTCATGATGTTGTCTTTCATGAAGCACGTGATCTTCTTGCGGTTGTGCAGCCGCGCGTATTCGAACGCATACCGCACAATCTTCTCGCTGCCCGGCCGCGAAATCAGCTTGATGCACGAGGTCACTTCCGGCGATAACTGGTATTCGATCCCCGCGTACAAATCCTCCTCGTTTTCGCGCACAATCACCACATCCATGTTGGGATGCTTGGTGTCGATGAACGGGTGGTACGACACGCACGGCCGCACGTTGGCATACAGCCCCAGCGTCTTGCGCGTGGTCACGTTCAGGCTCTTGAATCCTCCGCCCTGCGGCGTGGTGATGGGAGCTTTCAGAAAGACTTTGGTTCGCAGGAGCGACGCCCACGAACTCGGTTCAATTCCGGCAGTGTTCCCGCGCAGATAAACCTTTTCGCCAATCTCGATGGTCTCGATCTCGAGAGCCGCGCCCGACGCTTCCAGGATCCGGAGCGTGGCGTTCATGATTTCCGGGCCAATTCCGTCGCCGTATGCGATGGTGATGGGTGTTTTGGTGGGCATATTGGAACACCCAGCATAGTTGCATTGCCCGACACCGCGCAACAGGACGTGCCAAGCCGCACCGACTTTTCTCAGACCCTCGCGGCCCTGCGGGGCGGCCAATCCTCGCTCCACGAATTTAAAACACCAAGGGCGCAGCACATTGTCGTGCTGCGCCCTCGGGTTTGATCGAGTCAGTTAGCCGTTAGAACTCTATATTGGCTCTCAGCTCGATACGGCGAGCGGTGGTGATCAGGCTGGTGCTTTGCCCGAAGGTGAGGCTGGTGGCGCTAATGCCGCCTGCGCTGAATGCCGGGTGATTGAAGACATTCAGGAATTGGCCTTGGATGGTCATGCGGACCGATTCACGGATGGGAATGCTCTTGTTGACCGCGAGATCGGCGTTGAACCAATGCAGTCCGTAAATGTAATTGAAGTTGGCCAATTGGCCAGCGGTCACATTGGGAGTGAAGTAATTGGGCGAGACCCCTCCGTTGGCGGCGACCAGACTCGGGAAGGTCTGAACCCAGGGGCTTCCGATGCGCTGAACGGTCAGGGCGTTTTGTATCTGCTTCCCTGTAACGCCGGGCGCGAATACCACGCCGCTGTTGGCGGACGCGTTCAAAGTGGCGTAACCGCCGCTGAACTGAATGGGCGTTCCGCTTTGCATGATGATGATGGTGGAGAGATTCCAACCGCCGAGGACTTCGTTGCCCAGCTTGCTGCCACTCAGAAACGCCTTGCCCTTGCCGAAGGGAAGGTCGTAGCCGCCGCTGGCATGGAAGATGTTGCGGATGTCATAGGTACTGGGCCGATAACTGAGCTGGAGATTGCGATCGGTAAGGTATGAGCCACCTGCATTGGCCTGATAACCGTTCACCGGTCCCAGCACCAGCGAGTGAGACAAGGTGTAATTCAAGTTAAACTGCATTCCGTGCCAGTACCGCTGGCGAAGTTCAACCTGTAGCGAGTGGTAATTGGAGTGGCCCACAGCGTCCAGATAATTGACGGAATTCCCGGTGCTGAAAGGATTGACCTCCCAGAAGTTGATGGGATAACTGGTGCCAGCGCCGCCCAAGCCCAAAGCCGCACAGGGCGAGAACTTGGCCCCGAACATGTTGCAGATGTAGCTCTGCGTGCCGGCCAGGGTATTGGCCACGGTCCCCACCGCACCGGTCCCGCCGCTGGCGGCGGATTTCAGTTGGGTGGTGAATTGGGTATAGAGCGAACCGGTGGTGGCGCCGCCGAATGCCGCGGCAAAGATGGGAAGCGGGACCTGTCCGGCCAGGCCCTGGTTGGCGAACGAGTTGCCCTTGCCGGCGGCCTGGCTGATGGCCAGGTTGCTCTGGGCGTTTTGGAACTCCTTGAGGAAGCCGTTGTTGAGAGTATCGACTTCATTCAGGTTGTAGTTAAACCAAGCGTGCTGGCCTTCATTGCCGACATAGCGGACTTCCAGGGCCGTGCCGGCTCCCATCTGCCGCTCAATACCGAAATTCCACTGCTCCACGTAGGGCTGGCGGATATTTGGATTCATGGCCCAAAACGAGGAGTTAAAGGACAGAGTCGATTCCGGGAGGGTGGGCGCCCAGGTGGTCGGGAAGAGCGCGTACTGCGGGAGCGTCTGCCCGAGGTGCAACGTGCCGGGCTGGAAGGTTCCGATCGCCCCGGTGGTATCGGGAACCGCCGAGCCCGACTGGAAGAAGAATGAACCTTGATTGGACGCATAGGCCCAGAAATTCTGCGCGCCTTCCTGGTACATCCTCTTCGACCAACCGGTGCGGATCACGGTCTTGCCGTCCGGCAGAATGTTGCCGAGGAACCCGCCAAACTTGGGGCTCCAGGCGAGCGCGGCGGCCGGCTGCAGATTGACCCACTGGGTGGCATAGGCATGCACATGCGAGTTGAAAGTAGGATTCGCGATGCCGCCGAGGGTGCCAGGCTGGAAGATAGCGCCAACCGTGGTAGGACCCCAAAGATTCGCGGGAGACGCGTTGGCGTAGGCGCCGTTCAGATCGTGGTCGTCGCCCACCATGTCATTGCGAAGCCCAAAATTCAAGGTGAGGTTGGGTTTGAGGCGCCAGCGGTCCTGAATGAAAATGTTGCCCGACTGCTGGACTTCATCCAGATTGTAGGCGCCGAACGGCTTGTACTGGCCGGTCTTGGTATCGAGCGGACGCCCACCGCCGCCGATGTCTACGTAATCAACCTGTCCGATCAACGTGGCATATAGGGCCGAGGCGCTGCCCTGCTGCGTGGTGTTCAGACCAGCGGCGGCCAGCGAGGCAATCAAGGGACTATACGTCGGTTCGTTTTGGTTATAACCGAGGTAGATCTGGGGATACCCGCCGGGACCGTTCCAGTAGTGGTCCTGCTCATGGTAATAGCCTCCGCCGGCAACAATGGTGTGATTGCCACGCTGCCAGGTCAGGGTATCGTTCCAGCTCACCATGGGATAGTACGAGGAGATGGCCTGCCGTGGATAATTCCCGCCATACAGGCCGGTCCCGTAACCGAAGTAGATCTCCTGGACCTTGGTCAAGTCGAGGCCTAGGTTCTCCGGGTCGAAAATGCTGTACTGATACATGTAGCCGGCGTGGAACGAATTAAATAGCGTGGGGCGGAAGGTGTAGTCGACCCCGAACCCGGCGATTTTATCGTTGCTGTTGCTGGACGTGAGATCGACCGTATCGATTCCGCCGGGCCAACTCGCGGCATTCGCGCCGGGGTAGTTCGTCTTGGTCTGGGTGTAGGACAAGCTGAGCCGCAGCTTCTCGGTGGCATTGAAGTCGAAGCGCATGGCCGGGTAGTAGATGGTCCTGATGGCGGCATACTGCCAGCTCAAAGTGGAGAGGTTGGGATCGGACCCCGCCGTCAAAATTCCATCATTCAGAACACCATTGATGGCCGCGAACTCGGAGGCGACACTCGAATTGATGACGTTGGACCCGCCGGCGGCCACGCCAAGCTGCAAGAGATTCACGGACTGAATGGAGCCGTTGGTCGCTTTATATTGGAAGGTTCCGTTTTGCGCGGTCTGGCTCAGCACGCTATTGCTGGCAGTAATACTCTGGGGCTGTTTGGATTCGGCATAGGTGCCAAAGAAGAACAGCTTGTTCTTCCAGATGGGGCCGCCTAAGCTGCCGCCGAAGTCGTTCAGCTTGACGATGTTTCGGGGCAGGCCGCGGGCGTTATTCAGCCAGGAGTTGGCGTTCAGGTCGTGGTTCTGGAAGTCCTCGAAGAGGCGGCCGTGAAAGGCGTTGCTGCCGCGCCGTGTCACGATGCTGATCTTCATCGCGGCCGTGCCGTTGCCGCTCAGATCCAACTGGGCGGTCTGGATGGTCATTTCGGCCACGTCTTCAATGCGCGGATTCACCACCGAGGTGCCGTACGTAAAGCCGCCGCTGCGGAAGCGGTTGCTGATGGCCTGCGTGCCATCGAAATCGGCGCTCACAATAGCGCCTCCGGGCATGTTGTTCCAGGTGCCGCCGGTGAGTCCGGGGCCGGTGGAACTCCAGCCGGGGATCAGGAATGCCAGGGCAAACATGCTGCGATTCTGGAGCGGTAAGCTGGTAACCTGCTTCGTGTCGATGGTGTCGGCCAGCACGTTGGACTCGGCCTCGACCAGCGGCACTTCACTGGTGGATACGGTGACCGACTCGGACGTGGCGCCTAGCTTGAGCGGGACCTCGATATTGGTATTCAGCGAGGTCACCACCTGGACCGACGAAAATATCTGCGTCTGGAAGCCCTGGGCGGTGACAGTCAATTGATACATTCCGAAGGACAGGCTGGGAAACGTGTACGTGCCGGTCGCCCCGGTGGCGGCCTTCTGCATGACATTGGTGCTCACGTCCTTGATTTCCAATTGAGCGTTTGGAACGGCCGATCCGCTGGGATCCACGACGGTGACGGTCACAGACCCGGTGGTGGTTGATTGTGCAAGCGCACATGGGTTGAACAGCACAAGCGCGGCCAACAGCAACATGGCTGCGGCAAAACTTTTCGATTGAGCGAGATTCATTTTCCTACCCCTTAACTCAAGCACTCTAATGAGACTCCCACACTCCCCTTACAAGACCGGCATTGCGGGAATTCAGCATCCGAAGTTCCACACGCACTGGTCTGCGAGTAGTGTAAGCGCTGTCACAATTTGTGTCAAGAACTAATTCACGGGCCAATTGTAACTTCCTTGAGCACAAAAGGGATTTAACACGCGTACAATGGAGGCAATAGCCATGAATCTCGAACAGGTGGCCCGGCGGGCCAAGGTTTCCACCGCGACGGTCTCTCGCGTGCTTAATAATGCAAGCGTAGTCAAAGGCACGACCCGTGCCCGTGTCGTCAAAGCCATCGAGGAATTGAAATACCATCCGAATCTCCATGCCCGCAGTCTGGCGGGGGGTAAAAGCCGCACGATTGGTGTGATCGTCTCCAACATGGAGAACCCGTTTTTCTTCGATATCTACAAGACCATCGAGAGCGACGCCCACTCCCGCGGATATGAAGTGGTCATGGCCAACACGGACTACCGGAGCGAGCAACTGGTCACCAGTGTGCGCCTGATGATCGGGCGGCGGGTGGCCGGCCTGGCGGCGATCGTTTCCGAAATGGCGCCGGAGTTGATGGACGAGCTTAACGACGCCCGAATCCCGGTGGTCTTCTATGACGTCGGCACGCCGCGCGGCAACGTCACCAACATCCGCGTGAATTACCGGCGGGGCATCGAGAAGGTGGTGGACTACCTTTACAGCCTGGGCCATCGCCGCCTGGGTTTCATTGGGCACCATGCGATCCTCGGCCCCATCAACGAACGTATGAAAGCGGTGGTGGACGCGGTGGCGCGCATCCCCTCTTTGGAAGTCCGCATGGCGGCCGATGCCGACACGCTGGAAGGCGGCCGGCAGGCGGCCCGCCAACTGCTCTCCAACGGCTATGCGCCTACCGCCATCATCTGCGTTAACGACGTCACCGCGGTGGGCGTGCTGCGCGAATTGCGCGAGCGGGGACTGCGCGTGCCGCAGGACGTGTCGGTGACCGGCTTCGACAACGTGAAGCTGTCGGAATTCTGCTATCCGGCGCTGACCACGGTGCACATCCCGCGCGAGCAGATCGGGCACATCATCTGCGAATCGCTGATGTCGAAGAGCGGGAAATCGGCGGTGGCCGAAGCGGAGATCGTGATCGATCCGGAATTCGTGTTGAGGGACTCGACCGGGCCGGCGCCACCGGGAAAATAAAGTGGGGCAGTCCCCCTGGACTGCGCCGGACCCCTGGTCCGGCCCTTCGAAATCCGTCACCCACTGAGACTGTCTCACGGCATGGCGTCTCCCACGCTCATTTCATCCGCGCCACCTCACGCTTGACATTGTCCAAGCATGTTCCTACGATAAGCAGGTGCAAGCGATTACAGCCTTCACTCCAGCGCTCCTCTTGCTAGCCGCTCCGTCGCATCTGCTTACGCTTTCGGGAGTCGATCTCGCCATCATTGTTTTGTATTTTTTCTCGGTGCTGGGCATCGGCTTTTATCTGAAGAAGTACACCAAGACGGGCGAAGACTTCTTCTTGGCCGGCCGCGAAATGACTGCCTGGGTCGCCGGCCTGAGCTTTCTGGCGGCCAACCTCGGGTCGCTGGAACTGATGGGTTGGGCGGGCGCCACGTATCAATATGGCATCCTGGCGGCGCACTGGTATTGGATCGGCGCGGTCCCCGCCATGCTGTTCCTGGCGATCGTGATGATCCCCTTCTATTACATTTCAAAAACTCATTCGGTGCCCGGCTACCTCAAGCTGCGCTACGGCGAGCCATCGCGGCTGCTCTCGGCGGTTTCCTTCGGCTTTATGACGGTGCTGATGAGCGGCATCAATATGTACTCGATGGCCCTGGTCTTGAAGGTATTTCTGGGCTGGGACATTTATTTCAGCATTTGGGTTTCTTCCATCACGGTGGCGCTGTATGTCGGCCTGGGCGGGTTGCTCTCCGCCATCTTTAATGAGGTGCTGCAGTTCATGCTCATCTGGCTGGGCGCGATGCTGGTTTCCATCATCGGGCTGATCGAGGCGGGCGGCTGGAGCGGCATGGTGGCGCGCATCCACGCTAACTTCCCCTCGCAGAACTACACGCACATGTGGAGCACGCTGGGTTCGTTCACCGACAATCCCATGGGTATCAACTGGGTCGGCATCGTGTTCGGGCTGGGCGCGGTCATCTCGATGGGTTACTGGACCACGGATTTTCTGGTAGTGCAGCGCGTGATTGCCGCCAAGGATCTTCGCTCCGCCAAACTCGCCCCCATCATCGGCGCCGCCTTCAAGATGGCCGTGCCCTTCATCGTGATTCTGCCGGGGTTGCTGGGCCTGGCGTTGCTCGATAAACCGGGCGTTCATGTGCTGGTGCCGGAAAGCCAGGCCGCGGCTACCGGGATGCATAGCTACAACGAAGTGTTGCCGCTGATGATGCAGCGCTACCTGGGACCGGGTCTGCTCGGGCTGGGAGTCACGGCCCTGATCGCCGGCTTCATGTCCGGCATGGCGGGCAATGTCAGCGCCTTTGCCACCGTGTGGACTTACGATATCTACCGCGCGGTGTTCCGCAAGGAAGCGCCCGATCAGCACTATGTGACCGTGGGCCGCTGGTGCACCATCCTGGGCGTGCTGGTCTCAATCGGCACGGCATACCTGGTGATGTCGTTCAAGAGCATCATGGATTACGTCCAGGCTCTCTTCAGCTTCTTCATCGCGCCGCTATTCGCCACGGTTCTGCTGGGCATGTTGTGGAAGCGGACCACGCCGGCGGGCGGATTCTGGGGCCTGCTGGCGGGAACCACTTCCTCGATCTGCATGTGGGCCTGGGTAAAGCTCGATCCCACGGCGATTCGATACATCGCCTTGTCGCCGTACGCGAAGGATATGGCCGAGAACATGTTCCGCGCGCTCTGGTCGTGCATCATTTGCGCGGTTGTCACGGTGGTGCTGAGTCTGCTGACCAGGCCGAAGCCCGAAAACGAGCTGGCCGGCCTGGTTTATGGCTGCACCGAGATTCCGTCGGAAGGCTATCTCAAAATCTACCAGCGGCCGATTTTCTGGGCCGGCGTGGTATCGGGCGTGTTTGTAATTTTGCAAATTATTTTCTGGTAAGGAAGAATCATGCATCGGCCTGGAATGCTCTCGATATGGTTTTTCATCGGCCTTCTGCTGCTGGCTTACGGAATCCTGATCCTGGGCGCGGGCATTCACGACCTCTTGTCTCCGCCGGAACATCCGGTGGTGCTGGCCGAGCTGCACGCCGGAATCTGGTGGGGCGGTCTGCTGATCGCCATGGGAGTTTTCTATACGCTGAGGTTCCGGCCAGGGAGGAGTAATTAAAATGTCCAACAGTACACCCCGCAAGATGACGTTCGGCTTGATCGTCGGAAATCGCGGGTTCTTTCCCGGTCATCTGGCCCAGAGCGGGCGCACCGAGATGATCGCGGCCATCCAGAAGGCCGGCCACGACGTGGTTGCCGTCGGGCCGGAGGAAACCAAACACGGGGCCGTTGAGAGCCGTGCCGAGGCTTCCCACCTTGCGGAGCTATTCCGCAAACACGGCGACAAGATTGACGGCATCATCGTCACTTTGCCGAATTTCGGCGATGAGCGCGCCATTGCCGATACCCTGCGCGCCGCCGATCTGCCGGTTCCGGTGCTGGTGCAGGCCACGCCCGACACGCCTGGTCTGATGACCATCAAGGACCGGCGCGACAGCTTCTGCGGCAAGATGTCGGCGTGCAACAACCTGACGCAGTACCGCATTCCATACTCGCTGACCACGCTGCATACGGAAGCGCCGGGTTCCGATCTGTTCGCCAAAGACCTGGCATGGTTCGGCGGGGTGTGCCGCGTGGTAAAGGGCCTGCGGCGTCTGCGCATTGGCGCCATCGGCGCGCGGCCGGCCGCTTTCAACACCGTCCGTTACAGCGAGAAGATCCTGGAGAACAACGGCATCTCGGTCGAGCCCATCGATCTGTCTGAGATTCTCGGCCGCATCGCCAAGATGAAGGACCAGGACCCCTTGGCCCAGGCCAAGCTGGAGTCGATCCGCAAGTATGTCTCGACCGACGCCGTGCCAGCCGAGGCCCTGATGAAGATGGCCAAGCTGGGAGCTGTGATCGACCAGTGGATGGCGCAGACGGACGTGGCCATCAGCGCGGTGCAATGCTGGACGTCGCTCGAAGAATACTTCGGCGTGGTGCCCTGCACGGTGATGAGCATGATGAGCGAGAATCTGATGTCGAGCGCCTGCGAAGTGGATATTTGCGGCGTGGTCGGCATGCACGCGCTGCAACTGGCTTCGCAAACACCCAGCGCGCTGCTCGATTGGAATAACAATTACGGCGAGGATCCCGACAAGGCCGTCTGCTTCCATTGCAGCAATCTGCCCAAGCATTTCTTCCGCAAAGCCACCATGGACTTCCAGCAGATTATCGCCGGCACGGTAGGCCGCGACAACACTTACGGAACGTGCGTGGGCCTGGTGAAACCGGGTCCCATGAGTTTCGCGCGCTTCTCCACCGACGATAGCCACGGCGCCATCCGCGGCTACGTAGGCGAGGGTGAGTTCACCGACGATCCGCTGAACACCTTCGGCGGCGCGGGCGTGGTGCGCATCCAGAACCTGCAGGGCCTGTTGCGATACATTTGCGAGCGGGGCTTCGAGCACCACGTGGCCGCTAACCTGTCTTCGGTAGCGGCGTCCGTGCGCGAAGCCGCCACGCGGTACTTGGGTTGGGACATTTACAGCCACAGCTAGGAAGAAGGGAGTCAGAAGTCACGAGTCAGAATTTCGAGCTTCTAATTCTGACTTCTGACTCCTGACTCCTGACTCCTGATTTCCGTCGAGGCCTTATGAGTATCGTCGCCGGTGTTGATTTCGGAACCCTGAGCGTCCGCGTCTCCATTTTCGACAGTGTCAAGGGGAAGCTGGGCGCGGGCGGCGGCGAGTATCCGCTGCACCGCAAGAAAGAAGATCCGGATTACGCCACCCAAAGCCACGCGGATCACATGACGGCGCTGGCGGCGGCCATGCGCAGCGCGATCCAGGCCGCCGGAATCGACGGTAAATCGATTGAAGCGATCGCTCTCGATACCACCGGATCGAGCGTCATCCCGGTGGGCGCGCGCCTCGAACCCATCGACGATTACTATCTGTGGTGCGACCATCGCGCCTGGAAGGAAGCCGCGGAAATTACCGCGCTCGCCCACCAACGCCACCTGGAAGCCATCGATTGGTGCGGCGGCGTCTATTCCTCCGAGTGGGGTTGGGCCAAGCTGCTTCACTGGCTGCGCCACAACCCCGCAAAGCGCGCCCGCTTCTCAACCGCGCTGGAGCATTGCGACATGATGGCGGCAGTGCTCTGCGGCATCCACGATCCCGCGGCCGTGCCGCGCAGCGTCTGCGCCATGGGGCATAAGTGGATGTGGAACCCGGCGCTGGGCGGGCTGCCGCCCGAAGACTTCCTTACTGCGGTCGACCCGCTGCTCGCCGGCGTGCGCGCGAAGATGGCGGGCCGTTACGAAACTTCCGACAAGATCGCCGGCCGCCTTTCCGCCGAATGGGCCGAGACGTTGGGGCTGCGCGCCGGCATCCCGATTCCCGTGGGTGCGTTTGACGCGCACTGGGACTCGATCGGCGCGGGCGTCGGCTTGGGCGACGTGGTCAACGTGGTCGGCACTTCCACGTGCATCATGGCGCTGGGCGAGAAGCCCAGCCTGATCCCCGGAGTGTGCGGCGTGGTCGAGGGTTCGATCGACCCGCGCCGCGCCGGCATTGAGGCCGGCCTCTCCGCCACGGGCGATATCTTCGAAGCCATCGCGCGCCGCGCGGGACGCACCGTCGCGGAACTCTCAAGCGGCCTGGAAAGCTATGCCGCCGGCGAAACTGGCCTGCTGCGCCTCACTTGGGACAACGGCGACCGCACCGTGCTGGTGAATCCCGAATTGAGCGGCGTCACGCTGGGCTGGCGCCTCACCCACACGGCGCAGGACGAGCTGTTCGCGGCCATCGAAGGCACGGCCTTCCACACGCGCGTAATTCTGGAACGCATGGAGGAGCATGGCGTGCCCGTGCGCCGCATCATCAACGGCGGCGGCATTCCGCAGAAAAGCCGCGTGCTCAACCAGGTTTACGCCAACGTGATGGCGAAGCCCATCCTGGTGCCCTCGGGCGACGTCACCAGCCTCGGCTCGGCCATTTTCGCTTTCCTTGCCGCCGGAACTTTCAAAACCATCGGAGAGGCCCAGGCGGCGCTGTGCCCCAAGCATGTGACGGTCGAGCCGCAGCCCGCCCAGGCCGCGGTCTACGGCGAGCTGTACCCGCTTTACCGCAAGCTTTATTTTTCGCTCGGCCAGCGCCAGTCGCCCGCCCTAGCCATCGGCGAAATCTTGCCCGAGCTGCGCAGAATCGCGGCCCAGGCGCGCGGAGGGAAGAGTGCTGGAAAAGCTGCGAGCTGAGGTCTTGGAGGCCAACCTGGAATTGGTGCGGCGCGGCCTGGTGATTTACACGTTCGGCAATGCCAGCGGCGTTTCGCGCGAGCGGGGACTGGTAGCCATCAAGCCGAGCGGCGTCCCATACGATAAGATGACCCCCGCCGACATGGTGATCACGGATCTTCAGGGCAACATCGTGGAAGGCGAACTGCGCCCTTCTTCCGACCTGGCGACGCACGCGGCGCTTTACCGCGCCTTCCCCTCGATCGGCGGCGTAGTCCACACGCACTCCCGTCACGCCACCGCGTGGGCGCAGGCCGGCCGCGAAATCCCTTGCTTCGGAACCACGCACGCGGACTACTTTCACGGCCCCGTGCCGCTGACGCGGCCGCTCACAGCCGGGGAAATCGAGGGCGACTACGAGGCCAACACCGGTGTCGCCATCGTCGACCGGCTGCAAGGGCTCGACCCGCTGGGCTGCCCTGGCGTGCTGGTGCACGGCCACGCGCCGTTCGCGTGGGGCAAGACCGTGATGGACGCGGCGCACATCGCTGTGATCCTGGAAGAACTGGCGGCGATGGCCTGGATCACGGTGACGATCAATCCCGGCGCCCAGCCGATCTCCCAGGCGCAGCGCGACAAGCATCACTTCCGCAAGCACGGTCCCAAAGCCTATTATGGTCAGCAGTAGAGTGGGACAGGCCTCCTGGCCTGTCCAAGCGCCAGTGGGACAGACGCTTTCGTCTGTCAACCCGACAATCTCGCGGTTTTTTCGCAGACTCCTATCGCGGAGTTACTCTCTTACTCCGCGTCTCCGCGTTGAGATACACTACCGATCGTTCACCGCGTCCCCACCCCGCCCCGCGCGTGAAGGATCCACCGTTGCCCTCGACACCAGCCGCGCCTTCTGCGTGTAAGTCTGGCCGCTCACTTTGAGCGTGAAGGTGTACTCGCCGGGTTCGGCCGGGCCGCCCTGGCCGTTGAGCGGCCACACTACTTCGTTCATTCCCGCGCGCGCCGTCGGCATCAGAATGCAGATGGCCTTCCCGCCGGCGTCCGCGATGGTGAGCGAGGGCCTTACGCCATCGCCCGCGTCCGCCACGCATTGCGCGCCGCCGAATCCGCCGCGCCCTCCTCCGCGCCCGCCTTGCGGCGCGGCATTCGCGTTCTCCGCCCCAACCGGCGCGGTCTTCAGGTAATACCTGATCGCCATCCCGTTCGGCTCGTTAGGTGTTGAAGGGTGCCGGTCGCCCAGCAGCCGGTAATTACCCCACGCTCCATCCTGGCGCTGCGCGAACGACCGAATCGGCAGCAGCGCGGCCTCGCTCGAAAGAAAATTGCCGCCCATTCCGCGCAGCGGCACGATGTTGGTCACCCACACGCCGCGGCCGTAAGTTCCCACGACGAGATCGCCCTCGCGCGGATGGACCAGCAGGTCGGTGACCGGCGCGGGCGCCATGTTGGACTTGAAGGAAATCCAGTTGGTGCCGCGGTCGAACGAAACGTAGACACCTGAGTTGGCGCCTAGAAACAGCAGGTCCGGGATCACTGTGTCTTCCACAATGGCGGCGGCTTCGGCAATATCCGGCAAGCCGTTGGTCAGCTTGGTCCACGTAGCGCCGAAATCGGTGGTGCGGACGACGTATGGTTTGAAATCGTCCTGGCGGCGGCGCGACTTCGTAACATATGACGTGCCGGCCGCAAATCGCGACGCATAGACGCGCGTCACCCAGGCATCTTCGGGTGCACCGGCAGCCGCCACTTTAGCGGTAACATCGGTCCAATGCGCGCCGGCGTCGCGCGTCACCTGCACCTTGCCGTCATCCGTGCCCGCCCAGATCACGCCCGCCTGCGCCGGCGATTCGTCAAGGGTCACGATGGTGCAGTGCTGGATGGACGTGTCGCGCGTGTTGATCTTCTCTGGATTATTGGTGGTCAGATCCGGGCTGATCACTTCCCAGTGGTCGCCGCGGTCTTTCGAGCGCAGCACGAATTGAGAGCCGTAGTAAATGGTGTTGTGGTCCTCGGGCGAAATCCGCACCGGCGACGTCCAGTTGAAGCGGTAGAGGATGGAATCCGCGCCGGCAGCGGCGCCGCGGCCGCCCAGCGGGCGAACATTCGTGAAAGGATGCGGCGCGTTGGCCTTAGTCGGATCGATGATGGTGCGGGTGCGCAGTTGCATGTCCACGCGGCCCAACGTGCCGAGTTCCTGGTTGTTGTACAGCCAGCGACCGGTGGGATCGGGCTGGTTGTACATGCCGTCGCCGACTCCCGTGGTCACCCAATCGTCGATATTCACGGAGCCCGACCATCCGTCCACCGGGCCCTTCCAATTCTCGTGATCCTGCAGGCCTTCGTAAATGTTGTAAGGCTGGTCCATATCGACGCCGATGGCATAGACTTCGCCGAGTTTGAGGTTGGCGAAGTGGTCGCTGGTGCGGCCGCCGTCGTAAGAAACCGAGACGCCGCCGTCGGAGGTGGCGACCATGTGGTCGGAATCTTCGGCGTCGATCCATAGGCTGCGGAAATCGCCGAAAGTGCTCTGGAAGGGCAGCCGGCCGCGGCCGCTACCACCGCTACCACCGCTACCACCGCCGAGCCCGGCCCACGTCTTCCCGCCGTCGTCAGACTCGATCATACTGGAGCCGGTAATGAAGACGCGGTCGGGGTTGTTGGGATCGACACGAAGCTGGTTGAACGAATAGCCGGCCTTGCGGCTGACGTCATCGGCCTGCGCGCTCACTTTTTGCCACGTGCGGCCGGCGTCGCCGGTGCGATACACTTCGCCGCCGATCTTCTCTTCGCCGCCCGCGCCGCCGCGGCCCCGCGGCGGGCCGGTGTATGGATTGAAGTTGTCGACTACGGCATAAAGCATCTCGGGATGCGTGCGGCAGATGTCGATCCCGATGCGTCCCAGCGTTCCCTTGGGAATGCCGTTCTCCAGCTTTTCCCAGTTCTTGCCGCCGTCGCTGGTCTTGTAGATACCGCTGCCGGGTCCGCCATCCTGGATCTTCCAGGGGTAGCGCATCGCGTCGTACATAGCGGCATAGAGCACCTTGGGATCGCGGCGATCGATCACCAGGTCCACCGCTCCGCTGGTCGGGCTCACGAACAACTGTCGCGCCCAGGTGAGGCCGCCATCCACCGTCTGGAACACGCCGCGTTCCTGGTTAGGCGAGTATTCGTGGCCGAGCGCGGCTACCCACACGATATCCGGGTTCGACGGATGGACCACGATGCGCGCCACGTGCTGCGAATCCGCGAGGCCCATATTCTTCCAGGTGGTCCCGCCATCCGTCGACTTATACACGCCGTCACCGTAGTAAGCGCTGCGGGTAAGTGAGTTATCGCCGGTGCCGGCCCACACCACGTTGGCATCCGAGGGAGCCACCGCAACGGCGCCCACTGAAGCGATGCCGGCGCTATCCGTGACCGGCTCCCAGGTGGTTCCGCTATTGGTGGTGCGCCACACGCCGCCGGTGCGCGCGCCCGCGAACATCACGCGCTGGTGCGCTTTGGCGGGCGTCTCCGGAACCGCCAGCGCCGCCACCCAGGCGCCGGTACGGTACGGGCCCAGGTTGCGATAAGTGAAGGCCTTGAGTAAGTCGGTATAGGACGGATCAGCCGCAACTGCCGTGCAGGCAAGCGCCAGCAGCCCGGCCAGTAAGATACAAACTTTCTTCATACGATATTTCCCTTGAACGTCTTTCGCGTTAGAAGCGAACCTCCAGGGTGTGGCCATCGAAGACCGCGGTCTTGGTGGCGTCGCGCATCTTCACGCGGATTTCGCGGCGCGCGGGCACAAGCATCTTAGAGCCTGCGGCGAGGCGTAGAGTAAGTGACTTACGCGCGTCGTTCCAAGCCATCTGAATGCCCATCCACTCGCCCTTACGGTAATTGAAGCTAGAGCCGTCGTCTTCATAGAACAGGAAGCTGCCATCGGCGCCGGGATAAACGCAAATGTCGAGCGGGCCTTCCACCCTTTCGGCGGTGTACTGTTTCACCGGGCCCATCGGAATGATGCCGCCGGCGGGCACATAGAGCGGGATGGTCGCAAGGTCGACCGGACGAGTAATTTCCTTGCCGCCTTCCTGGCGCTCATTGGTCCAGAAATCGTACCAGGCGCCGCGCGGCAGATAGAGCGTGCGCGAGGTCGCGCCTTTTTCCACGACCGGAGCGACCAGGATGTCGCGGCCCCACAGGTATTGGTCGCCGCACGCCACCGCGGCGGGATCGTCAGGATAATGCAGCCAGAGCGAGCGCATGACGGGCAAGCCGGTTTGCGTGGTTTCGCGCACGGCGCTGTAAAGATACGGCATCATGCGGTAACGCAGCTCCAGGTATTGCTTGCAGATGGGCTCGACGGCGGGGTTGTGGTATTCGGCATCGGGGATGGTGAAGCGCGTTTCGTTGGCCACCTCGCCCGTGGGCGCGCCCTGATTCCAACCCCAGGGCCGATGCAGCGTCCACACGCGCCCATGCGAACGGAACAACGTATTGAAGGCGGCGAACTGGAACCAGCGGACGTAGAGTTCGCCCGTGTATTCCGCGGTGGGAATAAAGCCGCCGATGTCGGTGCCCCAATACGGAATGCCCGAGAGCCCCGAGTTGATGCCGATGGGCACGTGATTGCGGAGCGTCTCCCACAGCGAACTCACGTCGCCGGACCATAAGAATCCGGCGTAGCGCTGCATACCGGCGTACCCGTTGCGGTGCAGGGCGTAGACCCGTTCGTTCGGCCGGTACATCTGATGGCCCTCAAAGTACATCCGAATGCGCGCCAGCCGCGAGGCTGCGTCGTACCCATCGCCTTGATCGGGCCACCAGCCATCCACGCCGAGATCGAGGAGCGGCTTGTGCGCCGGCCAGTAACAACTCACTTGGCGATCGTTCGGCCACTGGTTGTCGGGAGTCCGGCCGGGCGGCAGGGGTGGCGCCGAACACGCATCGGCCACGGTTCCGGTGAACCGCCGCCCTTCCACCACGATGTGGAGCACAACCTTCATGTGCTGATCGTGCAATTCCTGGATGCTCCGCTTGGGATCTGGAAACACCTTGGCGTTCCAGTTGAATTCTCCGTTGTGGGTGTTCCAGCCGTTCGGACAGAAGTCGGTGCCCAGGTAAATCATCGCGTCGCACGGAAGCTTCTTCTCACGGAACAATATCGCTTCCTGGAGAATCTCTTCGGGCGCGCCCAGCGTCCTGTGCGACTGTTGATAGCCGAAGCTCCACAAGGGTGGCAATTCGGCGCGGCCGGTCAGGCGGGCCCATTCCGCCATGATGGTGGCGGGCTCGCGTGAGGCGACAGAGAAAATGTCGAGCGGCAGGGCGTAGGTGGAGACCTCGGGCATGGGGGGCGGCGGAGCTCCGCGGCCGCCGGCGCGAAGGGCCGCGGGGAAGGGAATGAACTTGCCCTCCTCGCCGGTCGTGTCAAAACTGCCGAAGGGCTGGTGGAAGTAAATGGCCCAGCCGCCGGAGCCGATCAGCCAGGGCACGGGAACGCGGGCGCCGGAGGTTCGCAGCCCGTAGCTTTGGTTGGATACCTGTCCGCTGCGCATGGGGTCGACGTGGCCGTGGCGGTCGACACCTTGACCGCCTTGCCCGAGGCCGAGTAGAGGAGCCGTCCCGCTGGTGAAGGAAACCACTGCGGTCTCTTTGTCGATGCGGATGTGCTGGATCTTCTCGCCTTTGGATGTTTCGACGGCAAATTCGAGCGGGTCCGGCGTGAACTGGACCCGCAGATCGCCGAGCTTCACGGTCTGCGCGCGCGCCGCGCCGCGCCCAGAGGGCCCCCACTTCACCGCCGGCGCGCCGAATGCCGTCTCGAGCAGCGTGCCGTCGTCGGGAATCTCGCCCGGCTTTCCATCCACGAGGGGCACGACCGTCAAACGGAAGGTGTGAGCGCTGACGGAGGTGAGCGCAATCTCGACCTCCTTACCCGCCACGCGGAAGCCGGTTTCGGCGGCATTCGTCGCCCCGCCAGTGACCAGGGCGGCGCCCGCGGCGCCCAGGCTTTGGACTATCCGCCGCCGCGACGGGAAGGATTCGTTGCCCCTATTGGCCATCGTTTGCCTGTTCATTATGACACGTACAGCAACCCGTGTAAGCGGTATCAGAGCGGTCCGCGGTATGATGCAGGCTATGACCTTGCGATGGGCTCTGGCTGCGCTGGCGGCGGCGCCGCTGTTCGGACAGGCGGTGGAGATCCGCGTCGACGCGGGCGTGAAGCAAGGCGCGTTCCGGCCGATCTACCCTTACTTCGGCTACGACGAGCCGAATTATACTTACAGCGCCAACGGAAAGAAGCTCATCGGTGAGCTGACCGCGTTGAGCCCTGTGCGAACGGTTATTCGCACGCATCATCTGCTGATCTCGGGCGACGGCACGCCGGCCATGAAGTGGGGCTCGACCAACGCCTATACCGAAGATGCCGCGGGCAACGCGGTCTACGACTGGACGATCGTCGACCGCATTTTCGACACTTACATCGAGAACCATGTGCGGCCCTTCGTCGAGATGGGTTTCATGCCGGAGGCGCTGTCCTCGAAGCCCGAACCGTACCCGCGCAACTGGCCGAACACGCCCGAAGGCCGCGGCTGGGCGCAGCCGCCCAAAGACTACCACAAGTGGGCCGAACTGATTCGCCAATGGGTGCTGCACGCGGTCGAGCGATATGGGAAGACGGAGGTGGAAACCTGGCAATGGGAGTTGTGGAACGAGCCTGACATCTTCTATTGGCGCGGCACGCCGGAAGAGTACGACAAGCTGTACGACTATACCGCCGACGCCATCAAGCGCGCACTGCCCAACGCGAAAGTGGGCGGCCCTGGCACCACGGGGCCGAATTCCACGCAGGCCGGCGCGTATCTCAGGCAGTTCCTGGAACACTGCGCGCACGGCGTCAACGCAGTGACCGGCAACACCGGCGCGCCGCTCGATTTCATCAGCTATCACGCCAAGGGCGCGCCGCGCGTGATCGAAGGCCACGTGCGCATGGGAGTGCGCGCCAACCTGGTCAACGTACAGAGAGGTTTCGAAATTGTCAACCAGTTTCCGCAGTTTACGCGGCTGCCCATTGTGTTGAGCGAATCCGATCCGGAAGGCTGCGCGGCCTGTCCGCTGGCCGGCCATCCCGAAGTGGGCTATCGCAACACCACGCTCTACCCCGGCTACACGGCGGTGATGCTGAGCAACATTTTCAAATTGGCCGATAGGTACAAATCGAACGTTGAGGGCATGCTGACGTGGGCCTTCGAGTTCGAGAACAAGCAGTATTTCGAGGGATTGCGCACGCTGGCGACCAACGGAATCGACAAGCCGATCCTGAACCTCTTTCGCATGGCCGGACTGATGAGCGGCGACCGCGTGCAGTTGACCAGCAGTGGCGCGGTGGGTCTTGACGCGATTCTGCAATCGGGCGTGCAGGCGGCGCCGGATATCGACGGCATGGCCACTCGCGGCGATCGCGAAATGGCGGTGATGCTGTGGAACTATCACGACGACGACGTGGCCGCGCCCGCCGCGCCGGTCCACTTGACGCTGGCGGGCTTGCCGGCCGGAGCGGCGCGCGTACTGGTGGAACACTACCGCATCGACGCCGGCCACAGCAACGCCTACGCCGTCTGGCAGCAGATGGGCTCGCCGCAGCAACCCGCCGCGGAGCAGTACGCCAGTCTGGAAGCCGCCGGCCAATTGCAGTTGCTGGGGTCGCCCGAGTGGACGGGCGCCAAGGACGGCAAGCTGGAGTTGCGCTTCGCTCTGCCGCGGCAAGGGGTTTCGCTGGTGAAGGTGAGCTGGTAGCGAGGCGAGCGGGGTGGGACAGACGATCGGTTTTTGTCGTCTGTCGGCCTGCCTTGCTTTGCCGAGGCCGACACGCCACAGAAGACGATGGCCTGTCCCACTTGGCCTGGCAGCGGTTGTAATATTAATCACGCGCGCGGCTAACGCTGCGACGCTTCGATCGCCTGCTCCAAATCCCAAATGATGTCTTCCACGTCCTCGATGCCTACTGAAATCCGCACCAGGTCTTTGGTCACGCCGGCTTCCGCCTGCTGTTCGTCGCTCAACTGCTGGTGTGTGGTCGAAGCCGGATGAATGATCAGGCTCTTGGAGTCGCCCAGGTTGGCGAGGTGCGAAAAAAGCTGCACCGAATCGATCAGTTTGCGTCCGGCGTCCATCCCGCCCTTGATCCCGAAGGTCACGATCGACCCTTGGCCCAGCGGCAGATACTTCTTTGACAGCGCGTAATACGGGCTCGACTTCAATCCCGGATATTTCACCCACTTAACTGCCGGCTGCCTGCCCAGCCACTCCGCCACCTCGAGCGCGTTGCGGCTGTGCTGCTCCATGCGGGGTTTCAGCGTCTCCACGCCCTGGATGAAGAGGAACGAATTGAACGGGCTGATGCACGGCCCGAAATCGCGCAGCCCTTCTACGCGCACTTTGATGATATACGCCAGGTTGCCGAAGACCTCGCTGAAAACCATGCCGTGATATCCCGGGCTGGGCTGGGTGATGGCCGGATATTTGTCGCTCCAGGGAAACTTGCCGGAGTCGATGATGATGCCGCCGATCGACGTGCCGTGGCCGCCCAGAAACTTGGTGGCCGAGTGCACCACGATATCGGCGCCATGCTCGATGGGCCGGCAGAGGTAGGGCGACGCCATGGTATTGTCGATCACCAGCGGCACTCCGGCTTCGTGCGCGATGGCCGCCACCTTTTCGATGTCCAGCACGTTCATGCGCGGATTGGCGATGGTCTCGCCATAAACGGCGCGCGTTTTCGGAGTAATGGCTTTGCGGAAATTCTCGGGGTCGTCCGGCTCCACGAATTTCACGTTGATGCCGATGCGCCGGAAGCTCACGTCGAATTGCGTGTAGGTGCCGCCGTAGAGCGTGCTGGCCGCGACGATCTCTTCGCCTTGCCCCACCAGGCTGCTGAGCGCCAGGAACTGCGCCGCCTGTCCGCTCGATGTGGCGAGACCAGCGACGCCCCCTTCGAGCGATGCCACGCGCTGCTCGAAAACATCGGTGGTGGGGTTCATGATGCGGCTGTAAATATTTCCGAACTGTTGCAGTCCGAAGAGCGCCGCCGCGTGCGCGGAGTTTTCGAACACGAACGAGGTGGTCTGGTAAATCGGGATGGCGCGCGCCAGGCTGGCCTTGTCGGGAGTGTGGCCGGCGTGCAGGCACCGGGTTGCAAAGCCCATCTCGTGGGCGGGTACGGGTTTTTCAGCCATAGATCTCAGGATACTATTTCAGCCGTGGGCATTTGAAAAGCGGCACTAAAATCGACGCTCTTCACTTGAATCCGTCAACCGGCACCTCAACCTGAGTCACGAAAACTTCGTTGTGAGAGCGTCGGGCAACCTCGGAAGGCGCGGCGGTTTCGAAGAACAGCGTGAGCGCCTCGATGAGGTTGGCTCGCGCTTCTTCGATCGACGCACCCTCGCTCGCAACATCGAGTTCCGGGCAAAAGGCCACAAAACCGTCGTCTTCACGTTCGATAATCGCGGTCAAGCGCTGCGCCCGCTTCATGATCCGAGTCTACACCAGTTGAACTGGGTGCGTCCTCGCCAAACGCTCTGGGGCTACAATACGTTAGCCTGAGATTCCGGACATGCTCATCGCCATCACCCGCGCCGTCAGCCCGGCCATCAACCGCTGTGAACTGGGATTCATCGAACGCCAGGAAATCTCACTCGCCAAAGCCCGGGAGCAGCACCGGCTTTATGAAGCCTGCCTCGCCGAATTGGGCGCTACGGTGGTCTCGCTCGAGGCCGAGCCCGACTACCCGGATTCGGTCTTCGTGGAAGATCCAGCCGTGGTGGTGGATGAGGTTGCCGTCGTGACGCGCATGGGTGCGGCTTCGCGGCGCGGCGAATCGGAATCCCTGGCGCGCGCGCTCCAGCGCTACCGCCCGCTGCGCCACTTGCGCGAGCCCGCCACGCTTGAAGGCGGCGACGTCATGCGCATCGGGCGCACGCTGTTCGTCGGGGCCTCGCATCGCTCCAATCGCGCCGGCATCGGGCAACTCGCCGCCGAGCTCGCGCCTTTCGGATACACCGTAGTTGCGGTAGAAGTGCGCGGAGCCTTGCACTTGAAAAGCGTCTGTTGCTATGTGGGCGATGGCGTCGTCCTGGCTAATCGCGACTGGCTCGACACGGCGCCGCTGCGGAAATTCCGCATCGTGGATGTTGCTCCGGACGAGCCGCGCGCCGCCAACGTGCTCGCGATCGGCGATTCAGTGATTGTGCCGCGGTGCTTCCCGCGCACCGCGGAGATTCTCGCGGGCTTGGGGCGAAAAGTCCGGCCGGTCGACGTTTCAGAACTGATGAAAGCCGAGGCCGGAGTCACCTGCTCCAGCCTCGTCTTTGACTACTGATACACGCCGGCTTTCTTGAAATCGCCGGCCTTGACGTAAATCAACCTCGCCGTGCTGATCGCTTTCCCTAGCGCCGCCGACACCTGGTCCAGGGTCAGCGCGGAGACTTTGTTTTCCAAATCCTGGTCGAACTGCATGGTTCGCCCCCAGCGCGCCCGCGCCGCCAGCAACCCTTCCAGCGGCTCATCCTGCGAACGGCTCACCCGGCGTTCCTCCGCCCAGGCCTTCTTGGCCGCCGCCAGTTCTTCCGGCGTGAAGCCTCCCTTGATGGTCAGCGCTACCTCGTCCATGAAGCTTGCTTCCACCTTGGGCGCATTCTCCGGATTGCTGATGGCGTATGCGAAGAACATGGCTCCGTCGTCCTTGGTCGGCACGGTGACCTGCGACCCCACCCCATAGCTCAGACCTTCCTTGCTGCGGATGCGCGCCACCAGGCGGGCCGAAAACGTCCCGCCCAGGATGTAATTGGCCATGATCATCGCCGGGTAATCCGGGTCTTCATCCGACATCTTGAACATCTGCCCGGCTACCGAAAGCGCATTCTGCTTGTCGGGAGTTTCGATCTTGACGTTCTCCGGCTCGACCCTCCGGTATGGCGAAAGGATGCGGGCATAGGGAGCCGCGCCCTTCCAGTTCCCGAACAGTTCCTCGCCGGTCTTCTGGATTTCGGCCTTGTCGAACTGCCCCACCACGGTGAACTCACCCTCGGCAGCGCCATAGAACTGCCGGTAAAACTCCTTCGCCTCGTCCAGGGTCGCCTTCTTCAGGTCTTCGATCTCTTCGTCCACGGTTCCCACGTAACGCACGTCGCCGCGCGGGTAGATGCTGTTGATGCGCCGCTGCAATGCCTGCACCGCGAGCGTTTGCGGCTCGCTGCGGCCTTCCTCGATACTGGCGATCAACTGCTGCCGCACCTGTTCGAACTCGGCTTCGGGGAACGACGGCTCGCGAAGAATCTCGGCCGCCAGTCTCAGCGCGCCGGTCAAATTGGCTTCCACGGTCTGAATTTCCACCGAAGCGTTGTTCACGCTGCCCGATACGTTGATCTGCGCTTTCAGCTTATCCATCTCATCCTGGATCTGCTGCCGCGACTTGTTCTTCGTGCCGCGCATCAGCACCGCGCCAACCAGTTGCGCCACCGCCGACTTGCCGAACAGCGATTTCTCATCGCCGAACCGCACCCTCAGGTTGGCCACCACCGTGCCGCCGCGGTTCTTCTTGGGCAGCAGCGTCACTTTCAGCCCGTTGGTCATTTTGCCGCGCGTCACGCGGCTGTCGATGTTGGCGTTGGAAGGGTCGAAAACTTCGCCCGCCACCACGGCCTCGCCGCCTTTGAAGTCCTTGAACGTCGCCGCCAGTTCCGGCGTGGCCGGAATCTCGGCGCGGTCCGGCGCCTTGGTGGGAATGAATTCTCCCAGCGTGCGGTTGGATTCCTTCAGGTAGGCCTTGCCCACGCGCAAGACATCCTCCGGCGTCACCTGTTTGATGCGGTCGCGCTCCAGGAAAAGCATCCGCCAATCGCCCTGCGCCGCGTATTCCGTCAGCATCATCGCCACATACTGCGAATTCGCCATGGCCAGTTCGATGTTCTTCAGCAGCCGCGTTTTCACGCGGTCCACTTCTTCCTTGGAGGGCGGTTCTTTCACGAACCCTTCGATGGTGTCGAGCACGATTTTGCGCGCCTCGTCGACGGATTGGCCGGGCTGCAACTGCGCGGTAGCCATGATGAAGCCGGGGTCGTGCTGTTCCGCCGAAGCCATGTTCGCCTCCACGGCCTTCTTGTTATCCACCAGGGCCTTGTAGAGACGGCCCGAAGGAGTGTCGCCCAGCACGCCGGCCAGCACTTGGACCGGCGCGTCATCCGGGTGCGTCGCTGCCGGCGTATGGTACAGCGCCATGACGTACTGCGTATCGCCCACGCGGCGCAGCGTCACCGAACGCTCTCCGTCCTGCGTCGGTTCCACTGTGTAGGGCGCTTCCAGTTTGCGTTCCGGCCGCGGGATTTTCGCGAAATCCTCGACGATCCAGGCCAGCGCCTTGGCTTCGTCGAACTTCCCCGCCACCAACAGCAGCGCGTTGTCCGGCTGATAGTATTTCTTGTAAAACTCCGCCAGATTCCCGATCGGCACCTTTTCGATGTCGGACTTGTTGCCGATCACCGGGTGCCCGTAGGCATGCCACAGATAAGCGCTTTCCATCACGCGCTCGGACAAGATGTTGCCTGGGTCGTTCTCGCCCATCTCGAATTCGTTGCGCACCACCGTCATTTCCTTGTCCAGCAGCGCCTTCTCGATGCGCGTGTTGATCATCCGGTCGGCTTCCAGTCCCAGCGCCCATTGCAAGTTTTCATCGGTCGAGTTGACCGTCTCGAAGTAGTTGGTACGGTCGTAATCCGTGGTGCCGTTAAATTGCGCGCCGTGGTCCGTGATCTCTTTCTTGATGTTGGTGCGCGTGCTGGTCTGGATGAAATTCATGTGCTCCAGAAGGTGCGCCATGCCGGTCTCGCCATACCCTTCGAACCGCGACCCTACCAGGTATGTGATATTGACGGTCACCTTGGGCTGCGAGGCATCCGGGAACAAGAGGAAGTGCAAGCCGTTGCGCAGGGAGTACTCGGTGATCCCTTCCACCTTGGTCACCATTTGAACGCCTTGCGGCAGGGATTGCGAATACGCCGCGGCCGCCAACAGCAGCCCGGCAATCAAACCCATCAATCTAAATCGCACGTGACGAATCATATAAATCCTTTCAGGCAATTTGCCCGGATTATAGCAGGACGAAGGAACTGGCAGGAGGTCACGCCGACCAACGGCTCGACCGGCTAACCGAACGGCATGAAGCCCTCACGCAAACGGTCGAACTGATCGCAGCCGCGCAGAGGGAGAATGACGAGCACATGGGCCAACTCATGGACACGATGAACCGCCTCGCTGACATCGTGATTGCCCGCGAAGAACGCATCGAACACCTGGAAGGCCAGTAAAGACCTGCGCCTTCGCGCCCCGCACACCAACAAAAACGGCGCCTCCCCTTGTACAGAGGAAGCGCCCCGAAACTCGCCGGTTCGCGGTCGGCTTAGACCTGGAACGAGCTGCCGCAGCCGCACGTGGACTTCACCTGCGGGTTGTTGAACTTGAAACCGGAACCCTCCAGGGTTTCCACGAAGTCAACTTCCGCGCCATCCAGGTAAAGCAGGCTGGCCTGGTCGATGAAGACCTTTAAATCACCGAAGTTGTATGTCTTATCCAGCATATTCGGCGCATTTTCGAAGGCCATCGAATAGCTGAACCCGGAACAGCCGCCGCCCACCACCGCAATGCGCAGTCCTGCCGGGGCCGGTTCCTGCGATGACATGATTTCCTTGACCTTGCTGACCGCTTTTTCCGTTATTTGCACCATGCGTCTTAAACTCCTCAAAACCGGGTCTGTGCTCGATCCCATTATACAAACAGGACCGCACAAGTCCACGGTATTGGTTTTTAGATGCCCCTTCCTGGCTGCCGGTCGCGAAAAAACCGGCTTGAACGGCGAGGATGCCTTCCATGCCGCCTTCTGGCAGAATGGTAAGCGAAACATCAGGTAGCTGAAACCCGGACTCGATGGGGAACGTCGGAAGCGGTGTATGGGAACACTGACTGGCGCTCTCACACTTCCGGGGTTCGGTAGCCAAGTTACGGCGAAATACAGAGTGGACTACCAGAACACCTCGGAAGGCGCCTTGGTCGCGAGAGCCCAGGCGGGCGACGAAGCCGCATTCCGCGAAATCGTGGAGCACTATCAGTCCAAGGTATTTGCCATTATCCACGGTATCGTGCGCCAGCGCAATGACGTGGAAGATATTGCACAGCAAGTGTTTGCGAAGGTTTACCTGTCTCTGCGCAGCTTCGATTTTCGCAGCTCGCTGATCACCTGGATCTATAAAATCACGGTCAACGAGTGCTTCGATTACCTCCGCAAGCGGAAAGTGCGCAAGTTGGTTTATGAAAGCGACCTCAGTGAAGATGAGGTCCGCCGGGTGGAAAACACCGAGCCGAGCGTCAACCGCCAGGTTTCCGCTGATATCGATCTGGCGCGCCGCGATTATGTTCAGAAGCTCCTCAGCCGGGTCTCGGAAGAGGATCGTATGTTGCTGATGCTAAAGGAAGTCGAAGGCTTTTCTGTGGAGGAGTTAGCGGGAAAGACGGGGATGAACGAGAATACCATCAAGGTAAAGTTGTTTCGTGCGCGGCAACGGCTGGTGAAGGCGTCCCAGCGGCTGGATCGCGCTCCCGGTTTCGTAGCCGGATGAATTGGGTTCCCCAAGCGGGCGGTAGACCCGCAACGGGGCAGTTTCTGGTGTGGTGGTACAAATTCGTAAGGGAAGAAACCTATGCACGCGGTAATTACAGAAAGCCTTGAGGAGTTCCTCTCCGGTTCGCTCGAGCCGGCCACTCTTCGGGGAATCGAAGCGCACCTGGCAACCTGTCGTTCGTGCCGGGAAGAAGTCCGCGCCATGCAGGATCTATCCGGGATGTTCGTTTCTTTGCGGTCTGACGAAATTGTCGGGCCGGCTCCTGGCTTCTACACGCGAGTCGTCGAGCAGGTGGGCCGCAGCAAGCCGGCGCCCTGGTTTGCGGGACTGCTGGGTTTGGATATGGCCTTCGGCCGCCGCCTGGTGTTCGCATCGCTGGTTTTGATGGCAGTGATGGGCAGTTACCTGGTGACGCACGAGGCCGGCCTTCAGGTTGGTCCTTCGCCGGAAGCCATTCTGGCGCAGCAAAACGCGCCGGCGTTTGAAACGGCGCGCGCCGAAGACAACATGCTGGTCACCTTGACGGCCTATGAGCACTAGCCAAGGCATTCTCCAACGGGCGGCCTTCGGACGCGCGTGGAACCCCCGTCTGGTCGCCGGCATCAGCCTTGCGCTGGTCTTCCTCTGCGGCGCTCTGGCCGGCGCCCTGGTCATGGATTTCGGCGTCCATGACCGGAGCCGCCCGCCCAGTTTCGAAACCGCTCAGGGCCAAACTCTCTACTTTGAGCGCCTCCAAAAGGAACTCGACCTCACGCCCGCTCAATCCGAACAGGTCAAATCCATCCTCAACGATTTCTGGCAGTATTACCGCACGGTGCTCAGCGAAGGCCGCGGCCGTATCGATCAGGTTCTCACCCCTGAGCAGCGCCAGAAATTCGTCCGCCTGCTACAGGAACAAAAGCGCTAGCCGCGTCAGCTGACGGTTGACTTCGCCCTCTCACGCGAGGAGAATAGATCAGGCATGTCGCGTGATTTTCATTACACTCTCGCCTTGGCGGCTGTCGTCTGCCTGCTTACCGGGTGTACGCCCAGCGCGCCTAAGGTCGTGACCTACGAAATGGGACGCCGCGTGAGCGTCGGCCACCTGGTTTACACCGTCTTCGAAACTCAGTGGCTTACCAAACTGGGGAGCGGCGCGGACGCGCGGATCCCAGAGCACCGCTTCTTCCTGGTCCGCTTGAGCGCGGTCAACGGCGGCAGCGAGCAGATGGCTATTCCCAACCTGGCCATAGAAGACGATCAGGGCAACTCCTACGATGAGCTCTCTAACGGAGAAGGCGTACCCCAGTGGATCGGCTACCTCCGCGAGGCCAAGCCGGCTGAGTCCCTGGACGGCTATATCGTTTTCGACGTCACGCCCCGCCATTACAAACTGCGCGTCCTCGATGAGACCGGCGACCACTCGGCGTTGATCGACATTCCGCTCAATTTCAATGCCGAGTCGCCCGACGTGCCCCTACCCATCCCGTCCAAACAGGACAACACTTCGCCCCTGACTTCACCTGGAAGGAAGTGAAAATTCTCATCCGGCCCGAGCAGCCGCCGCGCATAGGAATTAGAATCGAAGTAGTATGCTGGTTGCCGCGGCCTGTCTGTTGCTCCTGCAAACCCCCGATTTCAGCGCCGAGGGCCTGAAGGCCCTGGAAGGCGGCAAGTACGAAGCCGCCGCCGATGCCTTCGCCAAAGCCATCGCAGCCGATCCGGCCGACTACTTCGCCCATTTCAATCTCGGCATAGCTTACAGCATGCTGCACCGCGATGCCGAAGGCCTGGCCGAATATCGCAAGACCCTGGCACTCAAGCCGGCGCTCTTTGAAGCCGAGCTCAACGCTGGCATTCTGCTGATGCGCCAGAAGAGCCCGGCCGAAGCCCTTCCGCTCTTCGAAGACGCCGTTTCACAGAAGCCCGCCGAATTCCGCCCGCGCTATTACCTGGCCGAAGCCCAGCTCCAGACCGGCGCGCTCGAAAAAGCCGCCGAAAACTACCGCGCGGCGCTGGCGGCGGACCCGAAATCCGCCGCCGCCGAATTGGGATGGGCGCACGCGCTGGCGCACCAGGGGAACCTGGCCGATGCCGCCACGCATTTCCGCCAGGCCATTCAGCTCGATCCCCGCTATCGCGATTCGCTGCTCGAATTGGCGCAGCTCTATGAGGAAGGCCACCAGCTCTCCGCCGCCATCGCCATCTTCCGCGAGTTCCCGGAGAATGCCGCGGTCGAGAAACACCTGGACGAATTGTTGGTGGCCAACCAGCAATACGCCGACGCCATACCGGGGCTTGAGCGGCAATATCAAAAAAGCCCCACCGCCGAGAATCGGGTGGTTCTGGCGCTGGCTTACCTGTACACCGAACAATTCGACAAGGCGCTGCCGCTGCTCGAAAAGGCCACCGCCGAGGAGCCCTCCAATTACGACGTCCACATGATTTACGCGCGGGCCCTGCGCGACCGGAAGCAGTACGCCGCCGCCGCGGCCCAGTTCAACCAGGCCGCCCGGCTCAAACCGGACGAAGCCAAGACCTGGACCGAACTGGCTGGCATGCTCTATCTGGCCCACGACTTCGAGCATTCCCTGGAGGCTTTCGACCGCGCCCACCAGTTGGGCGACAATACCCCCGGAACCTGGTTCCTGCGCGCCCTCATGCTCGACAATTTAAAACAGTTGAAGCCCGCGCTCGAAGCCTACCAGCGTTTTCTCGCGCTGAGCAACGGCAAGAGCCCCGACCAGGAGTTCCAGGCGCGCCAACGGGCAAAATTACTACAGAGAGAGCTGGAGAAGAATTGATGCGGATTGGTTTCCTGCCAGCCCTGGCCTTGCTCCTGGTTCCGGCCGGCGTTTTGCGCGGGGACCTCAAGCGCGCCATGGCCGAGTCCAACCTGGAAAAGCGATCCGGCCTGGCCCTGGAGAACGCCGCCTCGGCGCTCAAGGCGGCCCGCGAGGCGTACGACAAGAACGATTCCGATCTAACCGCCAAGTACGCCGCCGAAATCCAGGAGTCCGTCGACCTGGCCTACGATTCCCTGGTCCAGAGCGGCAAGAATCCGCGCAACAGCGCGTGGTGCAAGAAGGCTGAAATCTCCACCCGAGATCTCTCGCGCAGACTCGAATCGTTCCAGGAACAGATGAGCTACACCGACCGCCCCATGCTGGACGCGGTCAAGGCCGACGTCCAGAAAGTGCATGACGATCTTTTGATGGGCGTAATGGAAGGCCGGAAGAAGAAAAAATGAAGCTTATGATAGTGTGCCTGATGCTGGCGGCGCCGGCCGCGCCGCAGCACGACTTCCTCAACAGCGGCGAAGTGGAACAGATCCGCGAAGCCCAGGAACCCAACCTGCGCCTCAAGCTCTATGCCGATTTCTCCAAGGCTCGCATCGATCTGGTCAAGAACCTGCTCGGCAAAGACAAGCCCGGCCGTTCCGTCATGATTCACGACGTGCTGGAGGAGTACTGCAAGATCCTCGACGCCATCGATACGGTGGCCGATGACGCCATCGCCCGCCGCCTCGACGTGCAGGCCGGCCTCGGCGCCGTGGCGGCCATCGAAAAGGAAATGCTGCCGCTTCTCCAGAACTTTCAAGACAGCAAGCCGAAAGACCTGGACCGTTACGATTTCGTCCTCAACCAGGCCATCGAAACTACTACCG
>Ga0209039_10000192_pt1 | contig 56240 bp, 58 predicted proteins | sample BogFormECP12_OM1_FD_188238 | JGI IMG/M metagenome (GOLD analysis project Ga0209039, IMG submission 188238) | Bog forest soil microbial communities from Calvert Island, British Columbia, Canada - ECP12_OM1 (SPAdes) (version 2) | ecosystem: Environmental > Aquatic > Freshwater > Wetlands > Bog ...
ATAAAAGGAGATTAATAGATCGATATGAATGCTACGCCTGCCAAAAATAAATTAATTCAAAGAGGATCGGAAGATTCAATAAAGCTTGTCAAAACCTCTTGATTTTCTAAATATTCTGCATTCTTCATGGTTTTCTCGCGAGCATGTTGGCGCGTTGCCGATGTAATCCGGCTTTATCGATGAAATTTTCGATTTCATGAACCATGATCCAATAACTGCCGAACATGGCCGGCTCAAAATAGGTCGTGTCGGTTACGAGCAAGGGTTGCATGCGGGTACTGGTGGCCATGCGCTCGTCGAGTGTCGTGTAAGCTTGGATGATCACGGTACCGCTTCGCTTCAAGACACGCTTCACGTCATCGATGATGGCGGGTTCAAAAAAATTGATGCACGTGACCAAGTCATATTTTTCCACGTCTTCGTTGGCAAGCATCTCGCGGGCGTCCGCGTTCACGAAGGACACCTGATGGCGGGGTTTGGTGCTGGTCACGCCTTGATTGGCAATATCGATGGCAACATCGGATATGTCGACACCAACGATGTCGAGATAATTCGCCAAGAACAGTGCATTTTCTCCCGTGCCACAGGCAATGTCAAGAGCGATGCCTGTTCGAGGCAACAACCGTGAATATTTCACGAGAAATTCGGACGGCCCGTGCTCGCCGTGGCCCTTGCTGGAATATCGATCGTTCCAGTGGCGTCGTTCCGCCGCTCCGTCGTCGTGCATCGAAATAACGAACCTTCCCTCTTGTTTAAATTCTTGCGGAGCTGGTTCATTGCAAAATTGTGATCGGAGGGATCAGCCCACCTTGATCCACGATGCAGGCTGGCAAGCTGGTGCGTCCATCGCGCATGCCCGGTACTTGTTGGGGCAGTCTTTTATTTCAAACCGCTTCACGCTTATGCGTGCTCCGAAATTTTCTGAAGAATCAATAGTTGCATCGCTGCTTTTACTTTTTGCATCATCACTTTCAACGATGACGCGCTGGCGTGTCTCGCCAGCGATGCCATCCGGGAGGAGCGCGATGCCACACGATTCACAGACCGAGAGCGAGGCTAAATCTGCCGGGGCATACTCGTGACCGCAATTTTTGCATGCCAGCTTGGTCGTGGCCAGTTGCACGCGAATTCCGTGCATTGATTGTGGGCTCATGTGGATCCCCTTTGCATCGGTCTATCATCATTTCTAGGTAATTTCTTCTCTATATTCTTTTCGATGCGATTTTAGGCGTCTCGTGGAAATCGAAATGTCTATTAACTGGAAGCGCCTTTTAAAGCGTAGTCAAGGTTCAAGGAATCGAGTTTTGCATTGAACATGACCAATGATTTATGAAGCGCAATGAGCTTAATGCTCAAAATTGCGCAGAATGAGGTAAAACAACAATGTCGTACGTAACAAACAAAGCTCCAAAAGAAACGCAAACAGAAGCCCTGGAAATCCTCGCTGAGGTCTTGAAATCCGGCGGAAAGGTCCGAAAGGGCACCAACGAGACCACGAAGGCCATCGAGCGCAAGCAAGCCAAGCTCGTCTTCATCGCGGGAAATGTGAATCCCCCTGAAATTGTCTACTATTTGCCCCCATTGTGCGATGAAAAGCAAGTACCCTACATCTTCATCGATGACAAGAAAGACCTGGGCACGGCGCTCGGGCTGGAAAAGATCAGCTCGGCCGCGGCCGCCATCGTCGAGGAAGGCAAGCTCAAGGATCGCGTCGCCACCATCGTCGAACGATTGTCAAAGTTAGCAGAATGAGCAAGTCGAAGACGGGTGAGTGAATGAGTTCCGAGAAGAAGAAAAAAGGCGACAAGGCCGAGAAGACCGACAAGGCCGAGAAGACCGACAAGGCCGAGAAAGCCGACGATGAAGAAAAAGCCGAGAAGACCGACAAGGCCGAGAAGCCTGAGAAGGGCGAGAAGGCTGGCAAGGGTGGTAAAGGTGAGAAAGGCGAAAAGACCGAGAAAGCTGCGGCTGCTGCTGAGCAAGCTGACGAGGCCGTTGCGTCCGAGATCATCCAAGTCGTTGGCCGAACCGGTATCACGGGCGAAATCATCCAGGTGAAGGTCAGGGTGCTCGAAGGCAGGGATACCAACCGCATCTTGACGCGCAACGTGAAAGGACCAGTGCGCCTGGGCGACATCCTCTTGCTACGGGAGACCGAGCGGGAGGCGCGGAAAATCAAGCGTTAAAGGGAGAATTTTTACCCTACCATTCATTTTTTATATTGTACTTTTCGTCACGATCAAACTGGTGGTTACATGCTCATACCAATTCGCTGTTTCACGTGCGGGGCCCTCGTCGCCGACAAGTGGGAAGAATATCAACAACTCAAGGAGCAAGACCTCGCACCCGAGGAAATATTCAAGAAATTAGACCTCGATCGCTATTGTTGCAGGCGGATGCTCCTCGCGCACGTGGATCTCGTTGATGACGTGCTGAAATTTTCCCGGCAGCAATAAGAAATATAAGAGTACTTGCCCTTCTTTTTGGAAATTCTATTATCAAGTAACTTCGTGCAGGAGAAAAGCGATCAATGCCATCATGGTAAATCCCGATATGGTGGCCTGTCGAATTTGCTTTCTTGACGAGAGTTAGTTAACAAAGGATTGACACCACTAGAACGCTTGAACGAAAAAAACCTTTCCTTGAAGAGCATCCTCGGGGTACAACGATCGAGCCACGTCGACAAATGGGTAATCCACCGGGTTAATGCTAATTCATAACGAAATTTAAGGAAAGATATTGATGAACGAAAAATTAGCAATTGAGGAAAGCTCTTTGAGGAAAGCTCTATTAGCCGTTAATATACGAGATCTTTTCAAAAACTCGCCTGGCGAAAACTTCGGTCTTTTTGCCAGGGGTATGCAAGTGACCCTGCCTCCCGTGAAAAGCGATTTTTGGAGCATGGCGCGGGAATTCAACACAAAAGTCAAAAAACGGCTCGCGAATTCAAAACTGGTTTTGGGATCTATAGCGACATTAAACCAGATAGACCCAACCTTGATAGATGCAATATATTTTATGGCGAATGCCAAATTCAAGAATAAAACAGCGAATCTCTTGATGAAGGCCATTTTAATGCCGGCCGAGAAGCCGGGTAGAAGTATAAACGTTACCAATTTAGGAAATGTCAATGTTGAAAAAAATTCAAAGCTCGAAAACATATTTTTTATGCCAAATCTCGCCCCGAACTATGAAAAGTCTATCGGAATTGTTACTGCAGGCGATAAATTGAATATTGTAGTGCTATACGATGCCGCTATCATTAATTCGGATGCCATAGAAGCGTTTAAGGTAAGAAGTATCAATTATATTAAGGAGGCACTTCCTTCTCCATTAAAAAGTCCTTAAAGATACTCCTTTTTTAATGATTTCTCGAACCGTGGCTACCAGTTCTATAAAATGTGGGCATGCTTGGGCACCCATCTTGTAACCTCACCCGGCAGGTCAAAAAGAACCAGATTACTTGCCTTTCTTATTGGAAATTCTCTTTCCACGCAATTTCGTGCAGTGGGACGGCGATCAGCGCCATCGTGGTAACATTACAGCATATTTCGGGGATGTTCCTCATTTTCAAATTGCATGAGACGGTATTGTTACCGTGAAACGACCGGCAAAACTTTGAATCGGTACAAAAACAATATAATCTTGTAATTTATAGTAAAGTTGGTAACAAAAAAAGAGATTCGACGCGATCGCATGTTGAACACCAAGAACACGACTCGGGAAGCCAGTGATAGAAAAGAGGCGCCTGTGGAAGCGGAAAAAATCAAGGTGAAAGCGACCCTTGAGTGCCCGAGTTGTGGTTACAAAAAGACGTTCAAGAACGCGTTCTCGCGCAAGCAACTCGAGCAACTCGTCGTGGCTGCAAAGGTGATGAGCTGGGCTGCTTGCGAGTGCGGCGATCTCCTGGCTTTTTCGTTGGAACTGGAACTTTAAAAGATTTTCACGATTTTGGAGAATATCTTTCTACGTTTTGAGTAGGAACTAGCATTGTACATAATAAGGTCACTGGGATATGACCTGGCTCACTGCTGTTCGCAGCTCGCCGAGCGTGGAAACCTTTGTCGCCGAGACCTGGTGCGGGTGGATGGACTCGTAGCTCACCACTTTCACCGTTACCTTCATGTCATCCGGTAAGTTTTGGAACCTTTCGCCCGTCACGTTCCATGCCATTCGGCGAACGACGTCCTCCGTGAACATAGGGTCCTGGTGTACCAAGCGGATGAGCAAAGCCTCGTCGGGCCGCTTCAGCACGCCCGAGATGCGCCCAGACATGGAATCGACGATGGCATCGATGAGATCGAGCACGTCGATGACGCCGGGCTCGGGCACCTGCATCGTGATCGTGCCCGTGGCACGCTGGTTATGCGTCGCGATCGGGATGACGTTCAAGATCGTGTCGATCGATCCCGTGTCAAGATTGAGATCTTCGCGCTTAAGCAGCATTTCCTTAGCGAATTCCCGTGACATTTCTTGGCCACATGGACACGCGATCATGCCATCCGCACTCGCGGACAAGAAAATCGAGCAAGGATGCTCGCCGGTGCCTTCGCAGCCCCGCGTGGCATCGACGACACACTTCACGTAATATGCCGATTGTCCAGAAGCCTTGCCTTCGCGCGGCCGGCCTTGGATGATGAATGGGCCCTCGATCTCCACGTGGGACATGGTCGCGTACGCGTGCTTATCAAGCATCCCGCTGGCGATGGCCGACGCAAATTCCTCGATGCTCTGCTTGGGCGAAAAAATCTGCTCCGTGATGCATTCTTCGATGGATTCGGCAGAGCGGGACATGTGAGCGCCACGCTGGCTCGGGGGAAGGTCAACAAACGCCTTGATGTTGATGTCCATGGAGTAATGCCCATCCTTGCGACGGATCTCGATGCGTTTTTTCACGTCTTCAAGCCCGACCTGGTCGATGCTGATCTCGAAGGTGGGTTTACCCTCTTGCACGTCCATCTGGAAATTGCTCATGAAAATCACGGGGTTTAGTGCCACGCGGGTAAAAAACGATGCCCAATTGCTGCGAAGATGCTCATCCTTGATGTCAAACTTCATCCTGAATGTAGGAGGCACCCGAGATCAGGCAATCCTCGGCCCGAACGAGTTCCCTGCCGATATACAACACGTGGTCCTTGCTTAACATCTCGAACCGGGCGAGAATTTCCTTTCCAATGGCTTCTGCTCTAGTTCCTTGGAACATCGTGATCATACCATTCCCGTCAAATGCCCCAGCGAAAATCCTGCCCTTCACGTGATCGACAAATAGCTTGAAGTACACGCCCGAGGGATCCAGCGTGAATGGCCTCGATCCCTCGACTGTGCCTGCATCGATGACTCCCGTGCCATCCTCGGGAACGTCAAACAAGGGAATTGCCTTGTGTTTCTTTTTCGTGACCAGCGCGCTATATGCCAAGTCCTTGGGATGAGCATTCTTGGTCCGGGCCATGAATGCCATGTCCCGGGCGGCGCGCATCTCGCGCACCGAGCCCGTGCACTTGGCGCTTTCCTCGGACGTGAATAAAATCGCGGCGCCCAGCTCGACGCCCATGATCGCCAGCAGCGCATTGACGCCTGCGGAATCCGCATCGATCATCTCCGACACGTTCGAACCGCCGATGAAGAGCGGCACGTCGAGACCGGGATCGTTGTCAGCTTCGTGCTGGAACATGGTAAATGCTTCCAGCGATTCCATCATTCCCGGCGTGATCGGGCTGTTGAGAATGGGATCGGCGATTATCCTCGTGAACCCGAGATCCCGAGCGTGTAGCACGAGGCTTGCCAGCGCGTCCACGCGCTCCCGCGGTTGCCGGGGAATGTGGCCGCCCTTGATGTTCGTCGGGATTAGCACGAGCACGACATCCGTGCCGAGCGATGCTAGCACGTCCTGGTTTCCCTGGTCGATGCTCAAGATGATTTTTGCTCCAGCATCCACGCCCGCGAGAATTTCCTTCTCATCAAGGCTGTCAATGCTCACGGGACATTTGCATTGATCGATGACGGCGCTGATGATACATCCGAGCGCGCCAGGATTGCTCTTTCCTGGAGTGGCCCCGACATCGATGACCTGTGCCCCGCTGCGCAGGAAATACCCGGCTTGCTCGGCGATTTCCGTTTCCGCTTTCTCGGCCGCGTTGGCGATCTCGGCCATGATCACGGGAGGAAAATCCTTTCCGATAGTCAACGCCGTTCCAGGGATGGAAAAATTCCTGCCTGGCTTTTTCAAGTTCTCGATGATGGCAACGTTCTCCTCGTGCAGAGTGGCCGGAATCTCATCCGGCGATGCGTGCAATTGATCAAGCATCTCGGCTCGTTCTTGCACGATGGATGCCAGGGAGTCGCGTTCCTGATCCATCGATGCTTTCTCGTGCTCGAGCAGGTCGGAAAGGACATCGAGGGAAGCACCCGGCCTGTTCGTCAGGATGGTTCTCAACGTCTTCAAGAACGGGGGGAGATCGGTGATGTTTCGCGGCCCCTTGACGAGCCAGCACCCCGTTTCTCGGGCGAGCGGTGCTGGATCCCATCGAATCGTGCCGGGGAGGACGATGATCCCCTCGTCCATCCCGGAATTCGTGGAAAGGAGCGCTTTGATGTTTTTTGCTGTTAAAAACGAGGCAACGGAAACCGGCGCCACCGTGACTCTCGTGCCACTGAAGCGGGCTGAGATCGTTCTGATGGTTTTCTCTGCAATCTCGCCCGTGACGAGCCAAATGATTGTCTCATCGCCTGCCATGGCTATAAACCCCCCGGGTGTCCGAGTTCATGTCGAAGCCTGTGCTGTTCTACCGCGTTCCGAATCGCCAATCATTCATTTATGCACGAGGTTATCGAGCTTGCCTTGCAAGACCCATAGCGTTGCCGTGATGTCGTCCTTGTTGTATTTCTTCTTTCGAACGAGTAATTTCAGGATCTCGAATGCGGTGAATTTCAATAATTGTTCGACGCCCTCGTGCTGGTCGAGCAAGAACTTTTTCTCCTCGTTCACCATGATCGTGATCGTGCACACAACGTTTTGGTCCTTGACATCCGTGTAACTAAACATGTAGATCATGCCGACGCGTGCTTGATCCGGGAAAGGGATGATGGCAAACGTGTTTTTCAAGTCAACGATGAAACGTGGATCATTGAGCAATGCCTTGTCTGGCTTGTCGCCCACGAGTAACGAGATCGACTTGAGACTGATGTTGGTCAACTCGGTGACCGACACGACATCAGCGGGGTACCACGCAACCGGGGTTGCCCCTTCGTCGATGAGTTGCGAGAACACGATCAGCTCGGCAACATGATCGGTTTCCATGCTATTCTCGTTTTCCATGGTTGGCTTGACCGAAGATGTTAAGGCTCTATGTCCAATGATTTTAAGGCTCTTGTCCATTAAAAAACCCGGGTAATGCTTTTGATGCGAGTGATGGGAATTGATCCTGGCTCGGGTTCATGGGACATTCTGGGACTCGAGGGTGATGACGATATTTTTCTTGATGTGTCAATTCCAACAAAAAACATTCTAGAAAATCCGGAGAAACTGCTTGATATCATCGAGAGCAATCAACCCATCGATTGTATCGTTGCGCCATCCGGCCATGGCATTCGCCTCAAGCCAATCAGCGAAATCACCGATGATGACATCGCCAAGGCGAACTTACGACGGACCAAGGATCCGACGGTCATGGGCGTTGGAAAGGTACTCCACATGCTTCGCGACGGGGGTATTCAAGGATACGCGATACCTGGGGTTAAGCAATTAAATAGCGTGAATCAAAGCTTCAAGTATAACCGCATCGACATGGGCACCGCCGACAAGGTTTGCGCGGCAGCTGCCGCCATCGTGGATCAAGCGAAAACGATGGATATCCCGCTTGAATCGACTGGATTCATCCTTGTCGAGGTGGGCATGGGCTTCAACGCGACCCTTGCCGTGGAAAGCGGCAAGATCATCGACGGCATCGGCGGTTCGCTCGGAGGCATGGGGTTTGGCACGGCTGGTCACTTGGATGGGGAACTTGCCTATCTGCTTGACCATGTTTCTAAAAAGATTATATACTCGGGCGGGTTATCCCACATCGCAGGATATGCTGATTTGTCGCCAAAAGAACTCTTTCTCATGGCAAAAAAAGACGACCGCATAAGATCAGCGGTTGACGGGTTCTTCCATGACATGCTCCAGGGAATCTATGCCCTTGTCCCATCGTTCACCGATCCTGCGAGCATCCGGGAAATTGTCGTCTCTGGTCGTGCCTCGGCAGAAATCTCGAGCCATCTCTCAGCCTCATTGCAAAATATGAAAGATGCGTACCCTGTCAGGATCGTGAATTCCATTGCCCGTATATCAAAGGTGGCAGCGCAAGGGGCGGCGTTTCTGGCAAATGGATTATGCGGGGGAAAGTACAAGTCTCTCGTGGACGTGTTATCGCTCGAAGATTCAGACCACGGCTTGTTGGACGACATATATGTTGGCAAGATCTCCCCGGATTAATCCCGGAATTAATTCCGTCGTAGTGATAACTTTAAGGACTACCATAGCGATTAACTATTAAAATGGTAAGTTTTCATAAAAGGAAACCTTTACTAGTAATTATCGTGACCATGTTGGCCATTTGAAATGTGGATGCCATGACTGAGATCATCAAAGCTGTTATACTTTCCATTTTTGGGGATGAAGGCCCGATCCCAGAAGTTGTCTTGATAAATGACGATGATGGCATACACATTCATAAGAAAGATAGCATCAAGGATATCGAATCACCTCCTCTTGATTTGCAAGCATTGCTTCACATTGCCATGAAAAGCGTTTCATTGCTGATGGGCGAACACACGTATCAAGATGGAGACACGGATGTCGATGCTATCAAGTATTCGGGGATACTCCCCTTTCCAGATATCAAGATGGAAGGTCTCACGTATTTTTTTCTCATCCCGGACGAGGAGGCGCGAGGCGCGGCACGAGCATCCACGATCACAGTCCTGGTATCCGAGATAAACAAGGGGCTTATCTGGGAACGATGGACCGAGCTACGAACGATAATCGCTGAACAAGCAGCCAAGCTCACGAGAATGATGTCCCAAGACGAGTTCTCCGATGTCATGGTTGAATTGCTCAAGTCCATCAATTCATTCATCGAGCAAATTTCATATCCCCTCTCCACGAAACGTAATGTCAAGATCGTCTTTGCGGGTCTTGATAACAGTGGAAAAACATCCATGATTCTCGGGCTGGAGAAAAAATACTCGAAAATGATCAATGTCCAGCCCACGAAAGGCGTGAACCGCACGCAGTCGACAATCCTCGGCATGACCATTTCCGTTTGGGATCTGGGCGGTCAACAACAATACCGGCACCAATACGTAAAGGATGCGGAATTATACTTGTTTGATTGTGACCTGATTTTTTACCTGATAGATGTTCGTGACCAGAAGCGATTCAAGGAATCGATCGATTATTACACTCAAATTCTTCACGTGCTCAGCAAATTCGAGCAAAATCCCCCGGTCATCGTGTGCTTGCATAAAAGCGAAGTGTCATCCGACGCCGATGCAGCGAATACCTTGAAGGAAAATATCGAGGAGATTCGACAGTCAGTCGAGGCGATCTCCGAGGAATTCATCGTTAAGTTTTTTGAAACGTCGATCTTCGAGCCCTACAGTCTCATCACGGCATTCTCCTACGGCCTCGCCGCGCTAAGCCCGAATCGTGATATATTCCGCCACCAGCTCGAGAAGCTGGCGAAACTAACAGGCGCGCAATCCATCATCTTGATCAACGAGAAGGGACTCATAATGTCCGATTATTCCGCGGACGATGCCACGGGCAAGATTTTCGAGCTCAGCGCCCCTCATTTCACGAGCCTATACAATAATTTTGAACAATTTGTTTCCGGGGAAAATAAAAAAGCGGTATACATGCTAGGAGACACGTATATCTCATTTCATGTCATGGAATTCGAATTATTCAACATTTATGTTCTTAGTTTCTTGAATGACCAGGAATCCATCGATAAGATCGAGGAAAACCTCCCCGAATTCAAGGATAACATTCAGCAACTTCTGAACACCTATTTTTAAGCCTTGGCAACCACACGTCGGAAGCCTTTTAATCTCAACGGCGGAATTATATTTCATGCAGTTTAAGGAGGGATTTGTTTGAGCATCGATATTTCAGATGGTATTGAACCGGGCAATCTCCGCATCAAGATATTGACCACGAATGATACGAGCGTGACGTTACAAACTGATCCAAAGTTCGGAGGAATGGTCGTTCAACCAGGCCCGGCAGCCGCGGCATTTGAGGGCGAACATGGCCTTTCGGCATATATCGAGATTAATGACGGGTCGATGACCCAAGGCATCCTTTTTGACACGGGGGGCGCGAACTCCACGATCTTGCATAATGCTACGCCTATGAACATCAAGCTGGAAAAAAGCGAGCGGGTGATCATTAGCCATGGCCATTTTGATCATTTCGGCAGCCTGGCAAAGATTATCCCGTCCCTTCCCGAAACGTGCGAGATATTGATCCACCCGGCATCATTCGTGCAAAACCAAGTTGTCATGACGAAAACCGGGGAAGATATTCCTCTTGAAAATTTCGAGAAAAATGTGCGCGAGCAGAAGAAAGCAGGTAACATACTTATGGAAACCAAGCTTCCCGCGATGAACAAGCAAACCATCGAAAACTTGGCAACAGAGCGAGGCGTGAAGCTCGTGGAAACGACGGAGCCTGGCGTGTTGTTTCCTGGTGTTGCCACGAGCGGGGAAATCGAGTTATCGGACATGGCGGAAGTAACCCCCGGGATGTACTTAATTGTCGGGAAAAATCAAGTGGAAAAACATACCTTCCGAGACGAGATAGCACTTTATTTTCACGTGAATGGCAAAGGGCTCGTGGTTTTAACAGGTTGTGGCCACTGCGGTATCAACAACATCATTCGCCACGGGCAGAAATTGACCGGGATCGATCAAATCTATGCCGTCATTGGTGGGTTTCACACGGAGATGAGCTCCGCATCCATGATAGAACCTTTCATCGAGCAGATCGAGACTTTTAACCCGCAGATCGTGTGCGGCATGCATTGCACCGGTCTCTTGTTTCAAGCAAAAATGCTGGGACATGCTTCCCATGTACAAGGCGTGGTAGGAACGGAATTTCGATTATAACGAAATGGAAATTTGATTCATGCCCGGCGCCTTGGTTTTCTTGTTCAGAAATATTTCCACCATCATTCGTGATGTAATCGTGCGAACACTTTTTCTTTTCATGATGACCAGCGTGGATGGTTATTTCGAGACGGGCCAGCATGGTCTTGATTGGCACAACGTTGATGATGAATTTGTCACATTCACCCACGAGCAGCTTGGCGAAGTTGACACGATATTATTCGGACGCAAGACCTACGAGATGATGGCAAGCTTCTGGCCCAAGCCGGAGGGAATAGCTGGGGATCCAATCACCGCGACTTTCATGACCGAGATCCCCAAAATCGTCTTTTCACACGAACCCTTCACGCCAGAATGGGATAATACAACCGTTATCACTGAAGGCACGATTAGTACAATAAGGGCGCTGAAAAATCAAGAAGGCAAGGAAATTGCCATTTTCGGGAGCAATGAATTGTGCGTAAGCTTGATGCCATCGAAAATTATTGATGAGTTTCGAATAATGGTAAGTCCTATCGCATTAGGGGCAGGTAACTCGTTATTCACAGGCTTGAGCGACCGTGTAAAGTTAAAACTCGTGAAGGCACGCGAGTTCGTGTCGGGAAATATTTTGCTTTGCTACACGCCGGCATGAACATCTGCCATCTTAAAGCGGATGCTGTCCACAGGGTATTGTCATCACGTTCCCCCAAGCAAGTTTCTTGCAGCCTTAGATACTTCTTCGCGGTGCTCGTTCCAGGTATACACGCGAATGATGTTATAATAGCCCTTGAGCACGGAAAAGAGCGCAGACAGGTCCGATAACTTCTGGATGATGATGCCTTGATCGCTGATATCGCAGATGGGGATATCCTCGGGGTCGAATGATGTAGCATGTGCATAAGGAACGGTAGATAAATAGGGCACATCGATGAACACGTCCTTGGCATCCACGCCGGCATCATCTGCGATTTCTTGTTCCATCGCCTTGATCTCGTCGTCGCTGAGACGCTTGTCGCGATGCTCGGTCGTGCTCCGCTCGAAGACCATCTTGAGCATCTCGCGCCGCTTGAGCTTGATCATGAACGGGTCATCCTGGATAGTTGTCCATAGCGTCCAATCATCCCATTTCAAGAAATCTTTCGGATCATCGAAAACGCCGAGACCGAATTCGTCCTTCTTGTTTTCCAAAGCGTTGTAAATCATGATCTGGGCGGACCGCGACGTCTTGTGGAAATATATTTGCTTGAACGAGTTGACACGGAGCAAAAAATAGCCTTCGATAATGGGAACGCCGATCTTGATGTCGAAGGCAAGGTTCCCGCCGAGCACGCGAGTCATGAGTAAGATGCGCTGCACATCTAGGTTGCCGACGACCGCCCCCGTGTAATATGAATCACGCACGAGATAATCGAGGGAATCGCAATCGATCGTGCCCGCGACGATCTGGCTCATGAAGAGGCGCTCTTCATCGATGACCTGGCCCGTGGCGAGGCTCGCGATCATTGCCGGATCGAGCCCCATGCCCTCGATGACCCCTGCCAGTTCATTGGCCTGGACGAGCCAGCGCGTGATATCCTCGTGATTCTTGTGCTGGGCCTCGTATAATTTCTCGAACACGTGGGAAAATGGCCCATGACCAACATCATGCACGAGCGCCGCTGCCATGATCGCTTTCTTGTCATCCTCGCTGACGATGTTTTTTCCAGCGTTGTCGTTCAAGAAATCGCAGAGACGGCCAGCCAAGTGCATGACGCCGAGGCTATGTTCGAACCTCGTGTGAGTCGCGCCGGGGTATACGTACTCCGTGCCGGCAAGCTGGCGCACGCGACGCAATCGCTGCACTGGTAACGTATCGATCAGCGGTTCCAGGTGCTCTGGAATCGTCATGTACGAGTACAATGCATCCTTAACGAAGGGCAAGAAATTTCACCAATTCTTTAATTGGATCTATTTACGCGAACACTTTTTTAACGGCAGTGGTCATGGCCTTCAATTTTTTCTTAACGATGTCCTGACCGATACCTTTACTATATGCCTGGTCGAATGCTTTCATGCCGCCAAATCCACAATCTGGTTTTATGAGGAGATTGTCTGCGCCATATCGATCCTTTGCAATATTCAAGTGCGTGACGATATCTTCAACTTTTTCAACGGACTCGTCAGGTTTTTTTCCTGGCATGGGCACAGGATTCGTTTGCAGGCTGCCAAACGCGAGTATCTTGTCGTGATCCTCGAGCATTTGCCTGTCGAAGAGCTCGATGTTTCTCGGCGCGGTCTTGAACTCGTGGTCAAGGTGATGAATTGTGGTTTCGAGCAACAAATCTCGCAATTTCGGGCTCAACACCCCGCACACGTGCAATGAACCCTCCTTTTCCAGGTTCTTGGCGGCCTCGTTCAAGACGTTCACGATGAAATCCTTCTCGTGAAACAAGACCTTGACTCGCCCGACCATCTGGGACAGAAACGGATCGTCGATCGAGATGATCGAGAAGCCCATGTCCTTGTACGCGTTCGTGAGACGGGCAATGTAGGATGCCATGGCTTCCACGATCTCCGGGACCTGGTGTGCCCTTGTCTCGAGGAACAGCATTGGCTTGTATTTTTCCTTCACGTCGTCGTCATCCATGATGATGTTGGAACACAGCGTAAAAGGGCCCGTCAAACATGCCTTGGTGCCTGCGATTTTTTTCTTCACATCGGGACGCTTTGTCAAGATGTCGAGCACCTTTTGCCCGTATTCCGTTGCCACCAGGTCCTCTGGCGGAGCGAATTCTCCTGTTAAATGGTATTCCTTGCCGATCAAGGTGAGTCCCGGTATTAACTTCGACAAGGGTTCAAGGATCTGGTGGTTCATGTCGACTAGTTGTGGATAGCACGGGATCGTGATCCCTACCGCGACCTGGTCGAGGAATGCTTTTTCAAAGTTTGCCGGCGTGTTGTCCAGCGGGAATGAACCCACGACAGTCGTGTTCGTGATGAAAGGCCTCCATTCGCATCCAAGTTAAAATTGCTTGCCTATTATATCAAGGATATAAACGAATGATTCTCTTTATAATATAAGACTGAAGTTATCGATAGCCATGCCTCTCTTCAAGAAAAAATCGGTGTCCAAGGATCAAGCGTTTCTTGATCTCAAGGATTCGATGAAAAAAATTGATGGTTCGATCAAGAAAAAGGAGCAGATGGTCGGCGATCTCAAGAAAAAAGCAATGATCGCGCTGCAACAGAAGAACGAGAAGCTTGCGAAGATTCACCTAGCAAAAAAGATCAAGCAAGAGAAGGATATCGAAGGCTTGTACGGTATCCAACGCAAGCTAAGTGACCAGATGGATGCCATCGATCAAGCCGAGACCGTCGAAACGGCCACAAAAGCATTGTCGGCCGCCGTCAGCATTCTCAATCAATATGCCAAGGTCATCGACAACCTGAACGTGGAATCCATCATGGCGGATTCCGAGGAGAGCATCGGGATCATCAACGATGCCGCGGACATGATGGGTGATACATCGCAAGAAGCCGAGATCGATAATGCCGTGTCCCAAGAGTTTGAGGAGCTTCAGGCCGAGGTCGCGCTTGACGCTGGTACCAAACTGCCAACGACCGAGGGGGGTATTGATACTACAAGTCCCGAACAGCTCGAGCAAGAAACAATCAAGGCCGATGCCGAGGACGTGAAACGGGAGCTGGAAAAACTCAAGAAAGAGCTCGACATGGGCTAAAAATCGGGTGTGATCGCAAGCATGCAAATTCCGGAAAATGAGAAAGATTTCATCGAGCACATCGAAGACCTATTACAGAAAGCAATCAACGACAAGCTCGCCCTCAAGGCGCTCACGGTCGGCACGCACGGCGGCAACATCATCGCGTCAGCGATCAAGCCCGACATCAAGAAATTCAATGCCAAGGAAATGGTCGCGGCGACGACGTCCATCTTGTTCATCTCGTCCAAGGCCACGTCAAAGATTTCCGAGGACACGCTCAAGTACGTCATCACGTACGGGCCGAGTTATATCCTGGTCTGCTTTCTCACGCGCAACATCTCATTCGGGGCGATCCTGGAACGGCAAACGGTGGAGCTCGAGGGCATCGAACCGTATATCACGGACTTGAACGAGCTCGCGCTCAAGCTGTCGGCGATCATCGAAACATCGGACATTGATTACGGCGATATCTTTTCTCGCGTCAAGATCGCCATCCCCGATGCCCGGATGTACGCGGTGGTGACCAAGGAAGGTTTGCCGATTAAAATCCAGAGCGATAGCATCGATGAAGCCCGCCTGGCAGCGTTCATGTCAGCAATTTTCAACATCAACAATCTCGTGACTGGCGAGAATGCTGAATTCACGACCGTGATTGGCGAGGAGCAAAGCATCATCATACACACGCTTGATGAAACGAGGTTGCTTGCCATCTCGATCCCGAACATTAGTAACAGTACCGATTTGATGAAATACGTCGTGCGCATCAAGGAATTGTTAAAAATACCTTGAGTTTCGTTCTCTTTTTCTTTGGAATGCCCACAACCAAGCATCCAGGTTCGGCTCGAGCATCATTTCCAAGATTCACTTCTCTTCCGAGATGATTATCTCGAAAATAAGAAAGTATCATTTCAAACATATTTCGTAGCGGAGTTATTTTAATTAAGAAAATGAGGCCGTTTTTTTGATTGAAAACAGAGATTTTTCGTTCATTGTTATACATAATTGAAAACTTTATTGACATCATGTTAACAAATCAAGTAAGTGACCTGTCATGGGTAAAAAAAGAAAGGTTGAGAGCGCTGTCGAGCAAGGCAGCACGATGCCTGATGTAGGAGAGTCAAGCGAAGAAAAAGCGGCGGAAACAGAAACCGCACAAGAAATAAGCACAAATGATGATGACATCGGAGAATCAGCGACCGTTGAACAAGAGATCGTTGAAGATGCAGGGAAATCCGAGGAAATACCAATGGAAGCTCAACCGAAGCCATCAAAAGCCAAGAAAAAGATCGATACCCAAGCCAAGGATGAACCAAGCCAGGAAAAATCTGCCCCAGTAGGAAACGGGAGTAGCAAGCTAATCCAAGTCGAAGCCCAGTTTACAAAATGGGGATACGTGGACTTCTGGGATTACATCACGCTCATCGCAGGAATATACGCGCTGGTATTTACAATCTTGAATAGCATAGATTGGTTCACGGCGAATTTTTCTTTCGGATTGCTATTCGCGCCTGCACCAAATGTCATTTTCGTGACTTCATTCACGTATGGAGTGGCATTCTTTCTCTACGCCATCGTGATATTCTTCCCCTTTGTTGCGAAGTTGATCGTGACGAAGATGAAGCCAAAAATGCCAGGCTTGTTCCCGCTTGAATCGCTGAAAACGCAAGAAGATTATCGCCAGTTTATCGCGGTTATCGCATGTTTTGGTGCTTTGCTCTTGACACTTCTTGATCCCGCGGTCAGCTTTGCACAACCTCTTTGGCTAGCATCATTTTACGTGTTTTCATGGGAAGCTCGCCTAGCCCATCTACCGACCATGTTTGCTCTTTGGATCGTCATCTACGCGGAATCTTTCCGGAAGAGATTCAAGAAATTGCCACCGAACATTCCCGTCGTTTGAGTGGATAACTTGTTAGTGTTTTCTTGAGATCCTCTATATTTTTCAATATTGCATTTTAATAATGTGTTTTATACACGCATCCGCGGTTAATTTTCAGGGAAGTTCCATTAAATCTCGCGCAACGATGATGTTTCCCTCAAAAACGGCCGCGGCCTGCGCCTCGATGATGGCTTCTTTACCTTCCAGCAACACCGAGTAATGGACGATGACGAGCGTTTTCGCTCCTGCATCCGCCGCGATGCGGCCAGCACCCGATGGCGTGCTATGGTTATATTTCGTGGTATGCTCGATGTCCTCGTCCAGCAGCGTTGCCTCGTGCATCAAGTAATCAACGCCCGTCGCGAGTTGAACCGCGCTTTCGCAGGGACTCGTGTCGGATGCATAGCAGAGCGACACGACCGGAGTCCCGTTCTGCTCCGTGACATCTAGCCGCGTGGCACGCGCGGGCGGATCGTGCACGAGCGGCGCGTGCTTCCTCGTGACGTGAAAGCCAGGAAGGGATTCCACGTCATGGCCGGGATATGGTTCCTCTGGTTCGATATCCATCAAGTCATGCTCGGTAAAAGGCTCGTCCGCATCGATGTCCGTGAAGTGCATGTCGAAGCTGATGAAGTCATCCGGCGTGCTCGTGAGCCGCAGTAATTCCTTGATGCGCTCGTGCACGTAACCGGGGGCTATGATTTCAAGGGGATTGCCCCGGTTCACCACGAGCACGTTTTGCCACAAGAACGTGACGATGCCAATAAGATGGTCATTGTGGCCGTGCGAGATGATCACCGTTTCAATATCTCGCAAATCGATCCCCGTCTCGAGCAACCGTCTTGTCGTTCCTTCAGGACATTCGAATAATACATGCTTGTTGCCAAGCGTGAAAAGCATCGTCGTCGGGTTTCGTGTTATCGTTATCGCGGATGCCGCGGTACCGAGGAAGGTAAGTTTCCACCCTGCCGTGATCAATCACCAGAAAAAAACTTGTATAGCGTGTCTACATCTTGCCAGGCTTGTAACTCGTTTTCCTCGGGCGTGTCAAGCGAGCCCCGATGCAAGTACGTGAGGACGGGCATACCCGGGGTCATTTTTATGCCAGGCAGGGTGATGTCATGCAATTGCTTGGCTATTTTCACGCGGTCCAGCGTCGGCATCGTGAATTCCTGGCTCGCGAACAGGATCAGCTTGATGACCTGGTATTTTGGCTCGTACCTGTGCCCAGCGAGGCCACGCGCCTGCTTCCCTTTCATGAAGGACTTGACATGGTCATTAATCAAGTTGGTCACGAGAGCAATGCTTGCAGGTTCCAGGCTGCCCGGGATGCGAGGATTCACTTCCGCGAGGTATAACTTGCCATTCGATTGCACGAAGTCGATTCCATAGATGCCCCGCAAACCACAGCTATCATGCAATGTCTTGACAAGGCGTTCAATGGTGTTTTCCAAGGATGCTTCCATTGGTTCGAGGGGAATGATATTGCCGCAATACGAAAATCGCTTGGGGGCATGCAACCGGGTATCACCGATGATCTGCAGGGTCTTGCACACGACGCGATCGTTGCACGCGATCACGCTGATATCGCGAGAACCAGGACTGCCAACATAATCCTGGACATTATACGTTTCGGTATAATGAGGATCGCGGCCGATGTCCCCGAGCACGCGATCGATAAAGGCCTTGATGGCAGCATCACCATCTATGAAATCGATACCTGTGCCACCGGCGGTTCTCGATCGCTTCATGAGAAACGGGAATGAAAATCTCTGGCGGATCTCATCGAATAACGCGACTAAATCCGCGTTTTTTTCAATGATCACGCGCTTAGTCCGAGGAATCTCGATCCTGACCTCATTTTCCTTTATCACCTTCGCCAGCGTCACGAGATTCCGTGCTTGCTGGACATTTCTCGCGGAATTGCCAATGAGGGTGCCAAGCTCGGCAAATCTTTTCCAAAAATACGGCTCATCGTCGAAACCACTGCCGGCAATGATCCAGGGCTTGTCCCGTGATGGTACGACTCCCTTTCCTGGCTTCGGAACCTCGCGTTCGATTTTCGTCAAGACCCAACGGCGAAACGCGTCGACATCGCCCGATTCATGGTTTTCTTCCATGAAATAATGGCCTTTGGCAATTGAGCGGATATCGAGGTCACCAAAATAATCGATGACCTCGGGCTGAAAACCGGCCTTAACGCAAGCCTCGGCTATGGGACGGCAATTGAAGCCAGCCACGATGATCGTCTTTTCCATGGGATTTATCAAGATCGAATCAATTCATAAGTGATTGCAATTCTCTAGTCCCCGTAAAACCTTAACCTTCCTAAGAGCGAGATGCCATGAAAAAAGGCATGCATGCCAAAAACAAGGCAAGATATGGTTTGTTACTACAAAAATCGGCTTAAAATAAGATTTATTAGCATGAAGTACTAAGAGATTTACGAGGAATATAGCCCAATAACCGTTTTATTCATTATCCAGCCAGTCCCAAATAAAATTTTACTCACCTTTCAGCCGGTCCACAGCTGAATTCGACCAAGTCCATGTGAAGTTTATGTCCACAGATAATATCCGCCAGGTTCTCGAGCAAATCGGTCAGTCCGTGCCGGGCATCCTCCACGTGATATTGATGGATAAAACTGGCTTGATGGTTGCTGATTATAGCAAGTACGTCTTCAAGCAACTCGACATCGATGCGGTCGGGGCGATCATGGGCGCGGTCTTTCAGGCTGCTGAGGAGGAAAGCAATTCGCTGGAATTCGGGGGGCTCGAGATCCAGATCAACGAGTTTAAAAACGGTTTTCGCTTCGCCGTGGCCTGCGAGGACATCGGGGTGCTCGCCGTCGTCACCGACAAGGACGTGCAAATCGGCTTGGTACGCGGTGCTATGAAAAAATATGCGGCAACACTCGCCAAGGCCATGAAAAAAACGTTCAGCACCGCGAATGCACGCGCGATGGAAGATTTGCGGGATTTGTTCTCATCGGATGGGCTGTGACGCGAGGAAAAGCCACGTGTATTGGTTCATTTCTTTTTCAATTGTCGTGCTGAGCATTTGATGTCTGTATTGTTCATGGCAATCACGCAATCGTAGAAATAGAGTAACTCGTAATCGTGCGTGTAGAATTCGATGGTGATGGTAGAACCTTTTTTCTTGAACACGGCGCCCGGTTCCTTTCGCTTGAGTTTTTCCCCGATCCTGCCTGGATCGATGGCATTCGGGTAGATCTTACCAACGGGCTTTTCGAAGGCAGAGAACATGATGGCGAGCTCGGCGATGGTATTCGCATCTTGGGGCGTGATCTCTTGAAAGATCGCGGCCATGATCGTCTCGAACGCCTTGTCGTCCCTGGGCGTGATGAGGTTACCATCGGGCAAGATCGCGAAGCGCGGCGAGTAATCGATCTTCAATTTGGTGGGGATGGCGACGATGATCGGTAATCTTTGGTTATCCCATTCCGCGAGCATCTCGAGCTTGTAATCTTTTTCATTCCAATGGTCATTTTGCTTGATAGAATTCTTGACGTGCTTGACTTGTTCGGTTGTTAGCGGGAGCTCGTGCATGTGAAAAGCTTTGCTTAAAACCCTATAAATCGACTCATTAACATGGAAATCAATCTCGAAGACTTGAAAGCAACCTTGCAGGATTTCGTGGTTGAAAGAGAATGGCAGCGGTTCCACGAGCCGAAGGATCTCGCGCTCGCGATATCGATCGAGAACGGGGAGTTATCCGAGCATTTCTTGTGGAAAAATGTCGAGGAAGCACGGGATTACGTTAAAAATGAGGATAACATGGCAAAGATCGTGGAGGAAATCGCTGACGTCATGATCTATAGTTTGAATCTCGTGAATGCATTGGAACGAATCTCGGAGACGCACATCGATATTGGCGAAGCCATTCTTGCCAAGATCGAAAAAAACGCGAAAAAATATCCCGCGACGCTGTATAGGAACAAAGCAAGGCTGGACAAGCCGTGATTGCCTGTATACGTTAGTTATATGTAGCAACTTGAAGAAAAATGAGAAAAACCAAGAAATAAGAAAAATGACCGGATCATTCATCCGTGATGTTGATGTTCAGTTTTGAAATCAATTCCTTGAACCGGTTACGCACCGTGACCTCGGTAACTTGTGCGATCTTGGCGATATCACGCTGGGTGCGTCGTTCCTTTTCAAGGACGCTCGCGAGATAGAGCGCCGCGGCGGCAACGCCAGTCGGGCCTCGACCCGATGTCAAGCCTTTCTTCGACGCGACTTGCAAGATGTGTCGTGCCGTCGCCTGGCATTTTCCCGAGAGCTTCAAGCCACTCGCGAACCGCGAGATGTACTCGACGGGTGACGTTGGTCCTGCATTCAAGGCAAGGCGGTGCGAGATGAACCGGTAACAGCGACCGATTTCTTTCTTGTCGACGCGGGCGACCTCGGCGATTTCTTGCAAGGTGCGCGGGATCTTGCACAATCGACACGATGCGTAGATGCTCGCGGCGGCAACGCCTTCGATGCTGCGGCCGCGAATGAGATGATTTTTAACGGCGTTGCGATAGATCTTCGAGCCGGTTTCCCGCAAGTTCTTGGGCAATGATAACGCGGACGCCATGCGATCCAGCTCGCTCAAGGCGAAGGTGAGGTTGCGCTCCATGGCATCGGAAACGCGAATGCGCCTCTGCCACTTTCGCAAGCGATAGACCTGCGCCTTGATGCGGGGCGAAATTTTCCTGCCGAACACGTCCCGATCGCGGAAATCGATGATCGTGCTCAGCCCCTTGTCATGAATCGTATAGGTCAGAGGCGCGCCGACTCGCGTTCGTTTCTTTTTCTGGTCAGCATCAAACGCCCTCCATTCAGGACCTGGATCTATAATTTTACTCTTCAGAACCAATCCACAAACCGGACAGATTTTTTCCCCACGAAACTCGTCCAACACGAAAAAGTCGTTTTTACACGCTTTACACGTCTCGAGCTCTCCTTCGACATCCTTATCTATGTTTATCTCCTTTGGATTGACGACCATGTGTCTAAACCTCATTGTCTCTTGGCGTATTTCTTAGTTGCAAACGATTTCTTGCTTCCCGAACGTTTCTGCTCGGGCATCGCGAAATAGCTCGATGAAAGGTCCTCCGTGGTGCTTGCATCCGCGGATCCTTGCAATCTCACCGAAAGGAAGGGATTCTCGACCGGTCCAAAAATATCAAACACTTTTCCAACCGTTGTCGTCATCGTAGCATTCACTACGCGGGCGCCAATTAATCTGAGGCTAATGTCGCCTACTCGGAATAGCAGGTGGTTGTTTGCGGTTCGTTGGATGGGTCTGCCGAGTTTAATCGGTTTTCCAGTCTTGGTGGAGATCGATAGAAACACCTATTCCGTCTATTTTTATTAAAAGTGCAATCCGTCGTTGTCGAAAAAAGATAACTGAAACAAGGCTGACCTAGTTTTTAAGGCTTTTTACAACTACTTGATTAACTTAATTTCCTTTAAATAGCTATTAACCAAGTAACATAAGTGTTCCAGGTCAAGATCGTTCACCAATTTGCTCGAACGGAATTTGTCGTTCAATCCCTTTATTTTGTCGAGAAGCTTATTAGAAAATTTTCGAGTATAGCCCAATATTTTCTAGTTGGTTCATTTGCTTTCGAACACATTGAATCCCGCATGGTGGACATGTTTCCGAGGTTTATGCATGTCCGGCGGGATGGTGCGATCGGTCCCGGTACCTCTTTATTCAGCCATGATGCGGCGGAGACGTTGCAACTCTTGGAGCATGGCATCACGCAAGTTCCGGAACGTGCCATCGAGCTCGTTGTCCACGCTTGCATGGCGCTGGCTGATGCGTTCCTGGTAGATCTCGGGATACCGTTCCTTGAATTCCTTCTCGAACACGATGATCGGGTCGAAATCAAAGATGTTTTTCCCGCGATGGGACGTCGTTAGGAAGTCGATGATTTGATCGGTGAGATAAGGCGGGAGCAGGTCAAATTGCAAGGCTACGATTTTTGCCACAAGCAGCATGTCGCGCGTGTTGAACCCTGCGCCGCTGAGATCCTTGCCCCGCGTGTCAGCGACGATGCAGACTCGAGCACAATGCTCCGGGTCGTCACGCGAAAATAGATAGACTTGCGTGTCCTCGATGTTGACACGGAAATAATGATCTCGCTTGGCAATCCACGCAAATCCGTACTGATCAACCAGGACGCCTGCATCATTCAAGAATGGCAATATTTTCTCTCTTTGGACATCGAGCACGGAAATTTCGCCGTTGAGGGCCTCTTGCTCGGCCGGATTCTCGTTGCCCTGGTGCTGCGCCAACACTTGCTGGATCTGGTCGATCGTGCGCCGTTGCTCGTCGGTGGCATCCGCGAGCAAGTCTTCGATCGTTTGCTCCCGGCGCGCGTCGTGCAACCGGAGCATGATCGAGGCACGCTCGCTCAGCAATTGCCGGAGTTGCTCGACTTGCTCGGTCGAGATGGTCTTAGCCCACGCGGGATGCTCCTCGCTCCACGAGATGAATCGACATCGATTTCGCAGTCGCTCGTCGACCCTTTGGAAAAGCCGGATGGGGTCTGGGAACAAGAACCCGCGTTCGTTGGCCATGTGATGATCATGAAAACCATGATAGATAACTTGATCGCTCAAAAAAAATAGTAGTCAACGCGCCGTGTTGAACGCGAAGCTCGGCACGTTACTTTATTTTCATGGATACAAGATTTTTCCGCAGGCGGATTGCGTGCCGGTAAATATTTTCAACTTTATCCAGGATTTTCTCGATATCGTGGTTTTGAACGTTCTCATGAGCATTTTCGATCAACCGCTCCCGCAATTGCTTGTCCTCGATAATCCGTTTTAATGATGTGACGAAACCGGCAGTCGTTGTCTCCTTTAAGCAATGCACGTCGTTCTCGATCCAGTCGTACGTGGGCAAATCTCGGCACACGATCGGGAGCTTGCAAGCCGCGGCTTCCAGGAGCGGGATACCCTGGTTTTCAGCACGCGATGGAAAGAAATACACATCAGAGCCGCAATATGCAGCCACGATGTCATCCACGAAGCCCGTGAAGGTGAGGTTTGGTAAATCGTTGCATTGATCGACGAGCTTTTTTGCCGTGATGTAATTGCCAACCCAGATGAAATGATAGCCGGGACACTGCTTGGCGACGGCATGGAACACGTCGAGTCCCTTTCTCGCCCAGATCACGCCGACGCACAAGATGATTGGCTTGGCAACATCGATGCCAAATTTCTCTTGCAAGAACCCCCGGAAGGTTGCTCGCTTCTCGTCGCTGAACTGGAACTTGGTCAAGTCAACGCCGTTGGACACGGGAATGATCTTGGGCTTCGTCGGGATACCGAGCTTGATCAGCGCTTGCCGGGAGAAATTGGACGGCGTGATCAAGATTTCGCTGAACCTGTACAAGTTCCTGAGGTAAATATTCATGAGGGGCATGAGCGAATCGGGCATAAAACCCCCTTTCATGTCATCGGGCGTGGTGTGCCCGTGCTGCACGCATGCGCAGTTATATTGCCTTTTTTTACGCCAGATGTTGAACAGTGCAATGGGGCCATACGTCGGGCAGATAATTATGTCTGGTATTGCACCAATAGGAACTGGCTGATCCTCTATGATGATGTGCCCACGCCGCTTCAAGCCTGCCATCAAGTTCTTGTGATTTACCTCGATACCACCGAGTGTCTGAGTCTTCATGATTTTCTTGAAGAGCTTTATCTCGGATAAAGAATAGATGATCATTCGTGACATTAGATGCAACTCAACGGGAAGGGATAAAAGGGCTTTGTATTGCAATAATAGTTTTTACTACCGGTTACAAGTGCATTTGATCGATCCATTCCAGGTAACAACCGCACGCGTGGTCCTTGTCCATCTCGAGGGGGTTCAATCCATCGATGGTATCTTGCATGGATACCGCGTTCTTGATGATATCGAGAATTCGCTGGTTGCACGTGGAATCCTTGCAATTATGAGGCCCGCGTGGTTTTCCGCCGGCAACAGGGTCGCATAACACGAGAACATCCTTGTTCCGCGTGGGCATTGTAAAGGTCTCGTGAAGGAGCAATGCGATTGTCCAGAGCCATGGCGGCCGATACAAGCCACGGTTCCAGAAATGTTCCGAGAGCGTGTGCGCGTGGATGGCTACGGGATTAATTGATATCGTCGACACGTAGAGCTCTTGCAACCGGGTGATGGTTGCCCTTGCATCCTCGAATGCTTCGACCTCGCCAAGGAAGAGCGGCTTGAGCAGGACGTATGCCTTGGTACCAACATCATTCTCTTTCAAGATATCATGCGCATGCAAGAATTCCTCGAGAGTAAAGCCCTTGTTGATGAGATCGAGCCTGATCTCGTCATTCCACGTCTCGAGGCCTATACCAACTTCGCAGCGCTGATCTTGCCGGGCATTCTCTTTCAGTCGATGCATGGCATCCGTGGTGATGAATTCGGGGCGTGATTCGACGGCAATTTCCTTTACTTGCGAGAACCTGGATAATTGCTGGATGATCGTTTCCTGGGCGGTGGCGGGAATCTCATTCTTGTCGAAAAAGCTACCTGAATTGAAGATCTTTGCCACAATAACATCTGAACTGGCGATATCATTCTCGTGTTTTTGAAGCGCGATTTCAAGCTGGGCTTCGATGCTCTCTGCTGCTTCTTGCTCTCCCGTGCTGTCATTATTGTACCCGCACATGGTGCATCCGAGCTCGTCGGAATAATAATGCTGGCAGCCACGCGTCGCGAGGATGATGACGAGCTCGTGGCCTTGCGTGTCGTGAAGCATTGCCGGGGCGAACCACGAGTGGACTTTTCCCCCAGCGTCATCCGATCGAATTCGTTTCCGGTCACGATCAGCATCGAGCCGGCAAGCGATGGCAATATTCTTCAGGTTATCGGGAAGCATGGTTGGCATCTCGCAAATTTAATGCAATTTCTTGGCGATCGACACGACAGCACCACCTTTCATCTCCTTCATCCTGCTGCCGGGCACGATGGCAATGCCTTGCGCAAGTAATTTGCCGTCGCTATCGTGGATGAAAACATCATCTCCAGCAGCGATGCGATCGTCGACGGTTTCGATACCACCAGGAAACAAGTTGCTTCCTGATATCACGCGATCGCAAAACTGGATTTTCTTGAGTTGAATCGACGGATCTTCCGTTGCAGCTGCCCAGAGCTTGGCGAGCATGGCCTTTTCAAAACTGACATGGCCAGAGAAGCCATCGATTATCAACAGTGGTAGTTTGCTCGCCCGATCCAAGACTTGCGTGGCACCGCCCTGGATCGGCCTGAACTTGATAGCATCTGGAATGGCCGTAGCACCGGCAAGGGTTTCGAGCTGGTAATCGACGAGAACCCGCAAGTCCTCTACTTGCGGCGATGCTTTTTCGTCAGCCGCGGTGCTTGCATCACCCGATTCACGCATCGATTCCACCACATGTTCCAGCTGCATGAGGGCATCCCGGCTCGTGGCTGATTCAAATTCGCCCGTGTACGTGACAGGCATCGGGAGAGATTGCTCGGCAAGTTCGCAAGCCTTGCGATAGCCACCATCGAGATGGGCGATGATCCCGTGGACTTGCATGCCACCGTGCACGGCCTTGTTGATGATGACTTCGAGCATGCGAGCCGAGAAGGATAGCTCTTTCTCGTCCCAGTATCCCGTGACGGGCACGTCATAATGTGCCGCGGGAAAGCAGTGCTCGAGCTGGCGTGGTATCACGCCGATCGGTGACGTGATGATGATCTCGGAGCAGTGATCGCGCCAGTGCTTGAACCCTCGCGACATGGCTGAGAGAAACTTGGCGTGGGACGGGGAATCGCTATAAGGCTTGTGGGCGCTGCACGGCAGCAAGACGATCCAAGCCGTTCTCGGAGGAAAATGAAAGTGTTCGGAAATTTTGTTCCTGAAGCGAATTATTTCAGGACGAGTATAGGATTCTTGGCCGATAAAATTGATGGATGCTCGTGAGGCGAGATCGATGGTCGTGGTAAAGATGTCTGCAGCGCGTGCATCTAATTTCTTCTGGAATGCGGCAAGGCTTGCGCTCCCGTGATCCCGGGTCTCGAAATGATCGCGAAACCTTCCTAACCTAAACAGCTGCCTGATCCTCGACATTTCATCCATCAACACGGTCATGTCATGCAAGTAGATGGCGACGTGCTTGTCCATGGAATCGAGCTTTGAAGGCTCGTTCTCGGCAAGAAACTGGCAATGCGGGCAGTTGCACGGGAGTTCGGTTAAATCCTGGATGCGAACCACCGTGTCGGGCGTGTAATATTTGCCACGGCTTGCATCGGTGAGGATACCAGCTTCGAGCATCCCGTCAAACCCTGCCGCCACGGCGTGCGCGAGCTGGTGCGGGGTGACATGATCCCCGATCACGCGAAAGATATCCAACCGGAACCTCTGGTGAAGCGCGATGGCTTTTCGTACGAGAGCGTCGATACCCATGCCTCCCAGGTTAAAGCTCTCAACTGTTAATGCCCATGCACGTGCATTGATGAAGGAGGTATCGACCATTTCCAGGACATCGGGAAAGCCATGATCCCGGAGTGCAATCCCGGCCGGCTCGCCCGTATCAAGAAGAAGAGATTCGAGCTGTTGCAAGAAGCTCGTCGCGTGTTCGATGGAAAACCCCGCGTCGATCGATGCGTCGGGAATTGGTGGCCGGTAGAACGGAGCACCAAGGCCTCGCGAACCAGTTGAAGGAACCTCGCCACTTTTCACGTCTTGATCGACGAGCCACGTGACGTTCTCCAGGAACGGGCAAGACATGATGATGCCTGGCAATGCATCGGGCGTGGTTAGTCGCGGTAGCGCGGCTACCTTTATCTTGCCGCGATTGATCCCATCGGCGAGAAACCCGGCATATGCTGGGTAGCGAAGCAAGGAAATGTGAATGCGCGGGATGAACAAGGGCGTTTTTTCCTTGAAATCTCTCGCTTCGCGGTCGCGCAATACCCCGCTCCGGGACAAGCCTTGCATACGATCGAGATTGAAGGTGATGGGCATGAAAATCCCTTGCATCACGTGCTTGGCATTTCAGGATGAATGATAGAATCAAAACTATCGGAATTGTATAAATCATCGGCAAATTCTTCTAATTTTTGCAGGCCAATCACTTCATCATCCATCCGACAAACGTGCCAGATTTTTTTATCCTTGAAATAATCCTCGATGAGGCCTATGTATTTTTTTTGATACACGGATTCTTTCTGGCAAAATGCGCAATCAAGCCCCTCTGGATTGATCTTGTTTATGATAATGCCGTCAAGGGTTATGTATTTCTTGACCAGGTCATTGGCCCTGCGAATTTCTTCAAAACTCGGGCGCTCGGCAATCGTTACAAAGCGTAATGATGAGTTATTCCGCAACAAGCTCATGATGCGATCGTTGCGGCGATCAAGTTCCTTGAGCATGCCAAGCAATTCCGAGGCCTGGTTCCGCCGTTTTTGAACGTCCCCGGGGCGGAACCAGTTCAAGGGATTGAGCCTACGCAGGCTGCCGATGAATTTCATGACATTATCCATGGTTTCAAGCGTGGATTTCAAGAATACTTGAAGCGTCGTCTTGGGCACCTCGAAAATCGAGACCATGTTGCCCGTGGGTGGCATATCAATGATGAACACGTCATAATCGTGTTCCGTTGCAAGGATCTGGTCGAAGAAGATGGAGTTTTTTACGGCGAGCGGGATCGACGCGGCGCTGAAGCTTTCCTCTATATAGGCATCAATGTTGGTGAGCCTTTTCACGAGGGGCATTTCATAGGCGAGCTCCTTTGCTTTCTCGACGAAATTTTTCACGAATTCCTCGGTGTATCGATCTGCATCCGGTTCCATCGCCCAGAGATTCGGCAAAACTTGGGTTATCTTGTCCCCGACCTCCATGTCGAACAAGTCGCTAAGGTTATGGGCGATGTCAAAAGAAATCACGAAAATTTTCTTGTCTGGATTCATGCGGGCGAGCAGCACTGCAGTGGCGACCGATACCGTGGATTTACCGACGCCTCCTTTTCCTCCGAATACCAAAATTTCCGGATGATTTTCTGCCATTTTCTTCAAGGATCCGTGATAGCTCGTCTTTAAGGTCTATAACGTGGTTTTAGAGTTAAGTTTTATGCATAAACCGTTCGAGAAAACCCGTGTTTTCAAATGGCGGCTGAAGTGAAAACGCATTTCACGCGCAAGCCACTTGATTAAAATTAAATATGGACTATGCTTTTAAACCTCAAAGAAAACGTGAAGACAATTCACGGTTTCCCCTCACATCACGATCATCCAAAATGCTTGACATTTCATCACGATTCACGAAACCAAGCCAATTGGTTCGATTTAACGATTAAGAAAAAAAAACATTTACAAGATGGATTGCAAATCCAAACAAACCTAACATCCCCTTCAATCTATCACGATTATCAATAACCATCACGTTTATCCGATTCATTACAAGAAAAGAAACAACTTCATTGAATCAGTTAAAACGCAACAGTTCATGGTTCTCGCGTGCATTCAACTGCAAGATGAACGAAGAAATTGCGATTAAGAACGCAATTCCTGCAGCAACGGCGCAAGCGTGCCGGTGCTGGCTAATTCGTCATCGAGTCGAGTGAAGGTCGCGATCGGGAAGGTTCGGTCTTTTGATGTGCAAGCCATCTTGCTGTAACGGTGGAAAAACAGATGGCAAATAAGGATTTTCAAGAATTTTCGACGGTAAAGTATGAAATAGCTGCCTCCTTTGAAATACAAGGCGTCGTCGAGAAATCAGACGTTGTTGGCGCAATTTTCGGCCAAACCGAAGGTTTATTAGGTGAAGAACTGGACATTCGGGAGTTGCAAAAGAGCGGTCGCATCGGAAGGATAAACGTCGATATGGAGAGCAAGGAAGGCGTCACCTCAGGCAAAATCACCATTCCCAGCTCACTTGACCGAGTAGAGACCGCAATTCTCGCCGCGACGATCGAAACAGTCGACCGCGTTGGTCCGTGCATGGCCGCCTTCAAGTTAGAAAGTCTCGAGGACGTGCGAAAAGCGAAACGAGATAAGATCATCGATCGGGCTACCCAGTTGCTCCAAAAATGGGATCTCGATGTTAGCCCTGAAACGCAGGAAATCACGGATAAGGTTTCCCTGGCACGCCTCACGGAAGATATTGTCGAATATGGCGATGATAAACTTCCGGCGGGTCCCGAGATCGATACGAGCGACACGGTCATCATCACGGAAGGACGGGCTGACATTCTCAATCTCCTGAGCATTGGCGTGAAGAACGCCATCGCCACGAACGGCACCAGCGTGCCGAAAACCATTGCGGAATTGTCAAAAAAGAAGACAACGATCGCTTTACTGGATGGCGATAGAGGTGGCGACATGATCTTGAATGAGCTCTTGCAAGTCGGCAAGATCGATTTCGTGGCACGTGCTCCCGAAGGGAAAGAGGTTGAAGAGTTAACCAAAAAAGATTTATTGAAAGCGCTGCAAGGCAAGGTCCCGTATATCAATAACAAGCCTGCCACCGCCGCGAGTCTCAATAATTTCGGAAATAAAAAGCAGCAACCTGAACGGGGCGAACGCCCAGAGCGGCCCGAACGCCCGCAGGCGCAAAAGGAACAGCGTGGCCCGAAAGGCAAGGGCCCGAAACCCAAGGGAAAACCGGGCCCGAAGCCCAAGGGGAAATTCGACCGGTCGAAGCGTCCCGAGCGCAGTGGTGGTGACCGCGACCAGCGCCCTCCCCGATACCAGCGCCGGCCTCAGGCAAGTCCGACACCGGTGGTCCTCGATTCTCCCGAAGAAGTGCCGGACGTGATAAGAGAAACGGGAAAATCCGTGCTTGGCACGACCAAGGCAATCTTTTATGATGAAAGCTTGAATTCGGTCAAGGAAGTTCCAACGTCCCTCATCGTGGATGAATTGCAGAAGGAAGGTGGTTCCGTGCGCCATATCTTGTTCGATGGCATCGTTTCTCAGCGTCTCCTTGACATTTCAGCTCAAGAAGGCGTACAAACCATTACCGGCACGCGCGTGGGCAACGTGAACAAGCCCGGCAGCGTCAAGGTATTTAGTATAGACCAATTGTAATTTATCTTATTTTTTTCACGATTTTCGATTCACGACTTTCCAGTGACTGATGGGAAACTGCACAAAACTAATTATAGCAGTACATAGAAAATAGTTTTACCACGTGATGCTTGGTCGATCACGCTAGAACCTCGACGAGGTCATGATATTGCCATTCAAGCTTGAAGCGATGACGCCAAAAGAGATCAAGGAGCTCGTCAGCACGATGTACTTGTCCCGAATTGCATTCAAGGGCGACAAGTTTCCCTACATTGCTCCGTTTCAATACGTTTACATGAATGGCACGTTATACTTTCATTTCGCGGCATACGGTCGCAAGATGGAATATCTGGCCGATGATCCAGACGTGTGTGTCGAGATAGAAAACTACAACTCGGACATGAGCCAGTACCAATTCGTGACGTTCTGCGGAACGCTGGAGATCGTCCACGAACCAATAGAAAAGGAGGAGGTCGTTCGAGCCCTTGCCGATGCTGCGAATCAGGCGTTGTTTTCAAAAAAGTTCCTGGCGGCACACGGGTTCAATAGCGACATGGAATGGAATTCCTTTCAAGGAAACCAGGCATTCGAAGTCATCAAGCTCGTGAACATTACCAAGATTACCGGGTTACGGTCGCCGCAAGGAAACGAGTGGGGATGATGCCGTGCTTGGAAAAAGGACTGCCTTGAACAGGCCATTGCTTTCGTTTCTGGGGCTGGCGGGCATGCTCGCGATCCCGCTCGTCATCGTGTTGCTCGTTGGATACACGCCACCCGCGATCACGCCGAATGAGAGTTTCTTCACCTTGAGTATCAATGGAACCCCTCAAATTGAAGTGAACAAGTGGTATTTTTCGGTGAATGGATCTGTCGACCATGATCTTCTCTTTGATTACAAGAGCGTGACCGCGCTACCCAACGTGACCGAAGTCGCGACCTTGCAATGCGTGGATGGGCCTTCGGGGACAGCATCTTGGACCGGGGTGCCGCTCAACTTGATCCTCGAGGGCGCCGGTGTACAAGCAGGAGCAAAGAGCATCGTGTTCGTGGGGGCCGACGGTTACACTTCATCACTCGTCTTACCTACAGATAATGCATCCAACGTGTTGCTGGCATGGGGCATGAATGGTGTTCCGCTCCCGCCGGATCAAGGCTTTCCATTGCGCGTCGTGGTCCCGAACGACTACGGCTATAAATGGGTTAAATGGATCACGCAAATCGTCATCGTTAATTACGTGTACCAGGGCTATTGGGAAAGTAGAGGATGGAGCAACGATGCTAGCATGAACACGGTTTCTGGTTGGCAGCTGCACGCGACCTTGTTTTCGATCGCGTTTATCATCGGTGGATTCGTTGCAATCTCTGGAAAACGGCTTGCTCCAGGTTCGACAGCATTTGGAGGGCTTCCAAACTTCGTGAATCGCAAGTTCCACATCGTGACCGGCATCGCATTTCTCCCCATCGTGGTCCTCACGTTCGTGTACTGGACGGCGGCGTTCTTCGCCATTCGCGGGGCGTTGTTTTTCGAGCTACATGGCATCGCGAGCATTGCTTCTATGGGATTGCTCGTGATCGGGTCGTTGCTCGGGTTCGTGAAATCCCGCAGGAAACCGGGGCTGGTGGCGAAGCATGGATGGATTTCCATGGCTGGTATCTACCTGTTTCTCATCACGATCTTGCTTGGACTTGCCTCGGCGGCTGGTTTTAACTTGTTAGCCGGTTTATGATGTTTAGGGATTGCTCAATTAAATTGAGGAATGAATGGAAAGCAGGACTTCACGAGATCATCCGCTCCTTGAAGGGTATTTGAATATTCGGAGTCGACGATATTTGCCTCGAATTTTGCGACAAACTTGCGTTCAAAATCCGCGAGCCCATCGCGCAACACTTGTGACGTCTTCGATGCAATCAGCACGCAAGCAACGGGATACGTGGAATCGTGGCTCACCAGCAGCACGCCTTGCTCGAGCTTGATTTCTTGCACGTTACCCTGCTTCAATGATTCGTTTACGATCATGCTCATGCCTTGCAAGATGCTCGTGAACAAATCCTCGTCAATGAAATGATCGAGCTTCGACCATTCGTGCATAAAAATGGACAAGCCTTTCTGCGTGTTGAAAACAATGAGCTTGTGTGCCTTGAACGGAAGGATGTAAAACAATTGCTCGTATCGCGAGAATATGGATGCCTGGATCAGCGCCCCGAATGCCTCGAACATTCGTGAAATGGGCGGTAAAGTTGGAAAGATCGATTCCATGATATTTACAGTAACGTATAGAACCGCGACAAAAAATGCACCAAAGACATTGGCGAGGCCTAGTTTTTTCAGATACGGCGGGACTTTTCGGTAAATTTGAATGTAAAGCACAAGATTAGCTAGGCTGATAAAAAGGCCTATGCTAACGACAATGATATATGGAATAATGAGCATCAAGTCATCAGGCGATATGCAAATGATGATGCTGTCGGCGCCAAGCACAAATACGAGCATGATGAATTTTTTCGGTTCGATGCTATCACGACTTATCGAGTCAATCAGGGCAAGCACGCCGAGAAACCCAGGAGTAAGGCTCAAGTACGAAAGCTTAAGTAAAATAAGTTCTGGGAAACTATTCTTCTCGAAAATTAAACTCGTCGCTCCAAATAATGCTTCGAGAAAAAAGCCGAACCAACTAAAGGCTAAGAAAAAACTCGGACGGTATCGTTTCCTGGCATATTGCTGGAAGATAATGGCAAAACCAAGAAATAAAAGCCCAGCAGCAATCTCACCAAAAATGAGTTTGACAAGGTTGTAGGCGTCGATCATTTTCCCACTACAAGGGCACGTGATCAACCTCGCGAGAACATTTCTATGGTCACGTTACCTATATTGAATACAATTCTTCAAACATAAATTAACATTTCAGTATGTATACCTTCTGCTACGCGTGTCCTTGATGCTGGTCACGTAATGGTGCCAATCCCATGGAACTGAAACATGCATCGCTTTTTGCCGGTATCAAGGCGTGGGACGTCAGAAATTTCTACCGGATCAATGGCTGGCATGGAAAACTCGCTTCGTTGCTGAAATATTACACGCATGTTGGATCCACGCCATTCTGGGTCGTGGTGCTTGTTGGATTGTTCGTGTTCTCGTGGATCTCGGGAAGCACGGTTGGCTGGGCATTCTGGAGGTATGCGGTGTCGAACACGACGAGCATCGCGGTCGTTCTCCTCATCAAGATCAAGATCAATCGAAAGCGCCCGTGCGAGGTTCTCGAAAACGTGGTCGTGCGAACCCCGCCGAGATTCTATCGCGGCTCGTCTTTTCCATCAGGACACGTGCAATACTTTTTTTCGAATCTATTGTTGCTTTCGATGGTATTGTCCTGGAATCTTGCATATGCATGGACCTGGATGTTGCCAATAACGTTTTTCTTGAGCGCGGTGATAGCATTATCCCGGGTGTATGTCGGCGTTCACTACCCTACCGATGTCTTGGCCAGCTTTGTTTCCGGGTTCTTAATTTACTTGCTAACCTTGTTCGTGACGTTCCCCTTGTGGAACTTGGTATTCACGGCGCTGCGTGGCTTTTTCCAGGCGCCAGGATAAAGTTTACCGAGTTGCAAGCAAAGCTGGGGATATTTATCTTGAACGATTGGGCAAAAGTAGAATTATTCAAGCTACTTCTCAAAAGAATCTAAGAATGTAAACATTCAAGTCCAAAAAAGAAGGTTTTTCTAATAACATTAATAAATCGTTTCATTCATCGTAGTCCACGCAGGTGACGTTCACGGCACGCGCCGCGCGATCGGCACCTTCAAATCCTTGATGAGCCATCATCGTGTTGAAATGCGCGAACATAAACTTCCATACGAGAACAGCAGAAATAATAGGCAAGAGCGTGAAAGCGATGAATTGCGAGTCAAGGTGCCATATGAATATTACCGAGATGAGCATGAACAACGAGAGAGTTGCAGCCATGTTGACGGCTACATCGATGTTTTTCATAAGTTTCGTGATCATGATTTTCCACGCTCGCTTCATATCATATTCTTACAACTTACAAGAGTAGTATCGCTGCTTTTTCCTAATAAAGTTTTTGGACTTGCTTATAAAGGTTTTTACCGGAAAATGTGATTATTAATCAACATCTTATTTTTTAATACAAATATTTGATTGATCAAACCATTGATCCCACATAGAACGGCGCGACGCGACCTGGCGTGGCATCGTGGTGCGGAAATGGGTAGCAACAAAAGTTAATAACATTGTACATTGTGCTAAATAATCCTGGCACCAAGGGATAGCCGGGCTTTTTATTGAAGCAATGCCATGAATTCGTCAAAAAATGCCGGGTACGTCTTCGCGACGCAACTGGGATTTTCGATTGCGATGCCAGGTATTTTTAATCCGGCAACGGAGAAGCTCATGGCAACCCGGTGGTCATCATAGGTTTCTATCGATGCGCCGTGAAGCGCCGATGCATCGCCGCGGATTTCCAGGCCATCCTGATATTCAATGATATTCGCTCCGATTTTTTGCAATTCCGTAGCAAGGACTGCGATGCGATCCGATTCTTTCACGCGAATGTTCTCCACGTTCGTGATGCGTGTTGTACCTTCTGCAAACGCGGCGAGCACGGCAACTGTCGGCACCAGGTCCGAGCAGTCGAACATATCCACGGAGATACCTCGAAGTTTTCCCGTGCCAGTGACCTCTACCACATCACCACGCTGCACGATCTTCGCCCCCATGCGCTGTAAGATGTCGAGGAATGCCTTGTCACCTTGGAGGGAATCTTTTGGTAATAACGTCATCTTCACGTGGCTGCCCGTCAAGGTAGCTGCTGCACCGAAATATGATGCACTGGAATAGTCCGATTCAATGATATAATCGTCCTTGGCGAGATATTTCACATCCGTGTATGTCGTGAGCTCGTTATCCGTGTTCCATTCCACGCGAGCGCCGAAATCTTGCATCATACGCGTTGACATGACGACGTACGGCCGGGACACGAGTTTTCCATTAATTAGGATCGTGATCGGACCTGAAGCATAGGGTGCAGAGAGCAAGATGGATGACAGGTATTGGCTAGAAGTCGCTCCGGAAACGTTCGTAACGCCTCCGTGCAATCCGCTTGCATGAACCAGGAGCGGTGGACAACCTGAATCGTTCTCGGTTTCGATGTCCACGCCAAGTCCCTTGAGGCCATCGACGAGGTCTTGAATGGGACGCTGGCGCATTCGTTCATTGCCATCGATAACGAAATCGCCTTCTCCAAGCGTGACGGCTGTGGTGAGAAACCGCGCGCACGTTCCGGAGTTGCCGATGAAAATGGGTTCGCCCGGATTTTCGAGAATACCCTCCTTCCCTTGAACTGTTATTTCGTTTTGTACCCTGTCGATGTCCATGCCGATCCCGAGCATTGACAAGGCGTTGATCATGTATTCCGTGTCGTCGCTGAACAAGACGTTTTTCAAGGTGGTCGTGCCGCTCGCAAGCGCGGCGATCAGCAATGCCCGGTTCGTGATGCTTTTCGATCCCGGTATTCGAATTACCTTGTCGAATGGGCGGTCAAGCACGGGAATTTTAATAAAGGACACGGCGTTCATGTGATCGATCATCAAGATTGATCGGTTTCATCAATTCTCTCGAAAACGTCCTTATATTGATGGTTTGCTAAATAAAATCGCCGATTAACTGCCGAGCAATCACGGGTTCTCAAATAGGATCGTCAAAAAATCTCTATTATATTTAATCGATGAGGGGCAATTCACGAGGCTATTTCAATGACAGCGCAAGAGAATGATTATTGCATGTGTAACGATGAAAGATACGACGTCCTTTCTGCCATGAATATTATCAAGGGCCAATTTAAAACCGTCGAATTATTCACGGCAAAGGATTTCGGAATCGAAACACACCAGACGTCCACCGGAAATTTCCAAGGTTATATCATGGGCTATGCCGTGAAGAATGATCTATTGCTCCTGGACGAGGTTGAAGTTCATGGCGTCGATCTCCAGCCTCCTGACATCAATGGCATCGCGCCGAGCCAGGATCCCGAAGCAAGATCTTATTACTATTACCATGACATCGGGTTGCAAGTCCCTTTTACCATGACCTTTACGATCGGAAAGAACTTCATCCAGACTTGGTATATACACATGGGTTATCAGCCCGATTGGGCGTATAAAACGGTGCTGGAGCTGGAAGTCGATGGCGGCGCTATCAAGAACGTCAAGGATGTCTCGGATGAGATGGCAGCCAGGCGCAAGGAAGAGGGCTCTCCGAAACAATACAAAGCAAGAATGTCCGGCCCGCCCCGGATGTAGCGTGCCACGGGAACTTAATTATCATATAATCACAGGATAGCAAATTGAAACGTAAAAAATCTTTGTTATATTTAATCAATAGGGGGCAATTCACGAGGTCATTTTGATGACGGCGCAGATTGAGGATTCTTGCATGTATAACGATGAAAGCTACACAGTTCTTTCTCATTTTAAGAAGGTTTTTAAACGCAACAGTCGCATACCTGATTTTAAATCTGTCGATTTATTCAAGGCAAAGGATTTCGGAATCGAAACACGCCAGACGTCTACCGGAAATTTCCGGGGGTATGTCATGGGCTATGCCGTGAAGAATGATCTGGTGCTCCTGGACAAGATGGAAGTTCATGGTGTCCATAGCCAGCCTCCCGACATCAATGGCGTCGCGCCGAGCCAGGACGCCGAAGATAGTTCTTCTTACTTTTACCATGAAATCGGGTTGCAGGTGCCCTTTACTATGACCTTGAAGATCGGGAAGGATTTCATTTTTTCTTATTATATCCACGGGGGTCATCAGCCCGATTGGGTGTATAAGACCGTGTTTGAGCTGGAAGTCGATGCCGGTGTTATCAAGAACGTCAAGGATGTCTCGGACGAGATGGCAGCCCAGCGCAAGAAGGAGGGCACTCCGGCGCAATATAAAGCAAGAAGAGGCTTTTCTTAAAAGCTTTCCAACTTGTTTTACATGTTTTTTTAGTTATTTCGCATAGTATCGAGCAACACACTCGATAATGAATGGTGAACTTCCATGGGCGCAGTGAATAGCTTTGGCAAGAATTTCGTCGTGACGTCCTTCGGTGAAAGCCATGGCCGCATGGTCGGAGTGGTGCTCGATGGCGTGCCAGCCGGCCACGAGATCGAACTGGAAGCAATAAACAAGGAGATGGGTAGGCGAAAGCCTGGTCAGAGCGCCATCACGACGAGCCGAAGCGAGGAAGACCATGTCGAGTGCCTCTCTGGCCTGTTCAATGGCACGACAACAGGTGCGCCCGTCACGTTAGTCGCGTGGAACAAGGATGTCGATTCATCCGTTTACGAGAAGTTCAAGGATATCCCCCGGCCTGGTCATGCGGATTATACCGCCACGATCCGGTATGGCGGATATCAAGATTACCGGGGGTCTGGCAGATTTTCTGGCCGCCTCACGGCGTGTCTAGTCATGGCGGGGGCATTTGCAAGCCAGATATTCAAGGACAAGCTCTCGATCACGATAGGGGCGCACGCCAGGGAGATCGCGGGTATCCGTTATGATGGTGAGGTTGACGTCGATAGAATTCGCGAGCGCATCGAAACAAACCCAGTTCGCTGCTATGACGATACCATCGCGAAGGAGATGGAAGAAGCCATCGATGCGGCTCGCAATGACATGGATTCAGTTGGAGGCATTGTCGAATGCATTATTCAAGGCCTGCCCGCTGGCCTTGGTGACCCGTATTTCGATAGCGTCGAGAGCCAGTTGGCCAATCTAGCATTCTCGATTGGCGCCGTGAAAGGCATCGAGTTCGGGGCTGGTTTTAGAACGGCCCGGATGCGAGGCTCCGAGGATAACGATCCATACGCGGTTGATAGCGACGGCAGCATCATCACAACAAGCAACAACGCCGGCGGCATCCTCGGCGGCATCACGACTGGCGCGCCCATCGTGTTTCGCGTGGCCTTCAAGCCAACGTCGTCGATCGGCAAGCCACAAAAAAGCGTGAACCTTGTAACCAGGGAACCCGTTGATCTCGAGTATGAAGGCCGTCACGACCCGTGCATCGTTCCCCGGGCAGTACCCGTAGTCGAGGCCGCGGCCGCCATCGTCGTCTTGGATTTATTGATCGGCGCGGGAAAGATCTCCCGAGTTCACGGTCAGCAAAACTTGTGAACTTGATGCATTTCCATCTGCGCGTGGCTCGAAAAGCGAATTTAAATACGCGAGATAGTAAGATAATGAAGACTGCGAAGCGGATTTTCTGGCGCGGTTGGGGATAGAACAATTATGGTAAACATAAAGCTTGTAAAGCTGATTATACTAACCTCCATTATCATCATCGCGTTCGGATTTCTCATAATGATGCTTCTCTTGAGCGGATTGAATTCCTCGGGCGGTATTGGGTTGATGTTGTCGGCGCTCGGGTTTTTCAACACTGGGTTGAACATGGAACTGGTGTTTCTCATCTTCCCTGCAGTTATTTTGTTCCTTCTACTTACAAAAACGGTCAAGATCGAGACCACGTTGCATGTTACACGCATGTTGTCGTTTCTTGCCATGTTACTAATCGTGTTCTACTTGATCTTTGTCTTTTTGGGCGTGATCGCTCCGCAACTTAATCCATATAACCACGCATTCGTGGATGTGATGCTGATATTTATAGTCATGTTTGCTATCGAAGGATTTCTGTATTTCATCGTTTTCTTGATAGCTAGCAAGGCGATCGCCCGGGGAACAACTAATCCATGAAAGAACTTCAAGCAGCGCAAGAACATATCCTACTCCGAAAAAAAATTATTTACCTAACTTCCCGAGCATATAGAGGTTCCGGCGACTATCGGGATCGCGTTCAAGATACTTTGTGCGGATGCTGAACAATAGGTGTACGGGCACACGTCACCCGATGGCGCATCCAGCATAAAATGCAAGTGCGAACCTGAATTCTCGTGAAGCAGCATCGCGATGTCTTGCCCCACGTCGACTCGTTGCAACACGGAAACGTGAATCGCCGCGTGCTGCAACGAATTTTGTGTCGAATCATTCCCGGGATAATTTGGTTCCAGCACGAGGTGCGCGCTCCAGCCCCAGTTAATCAATATGGTGATTTCGAAGAGAATGTTATGGATGGTGCTGAACTGGTTCTGGTTTTCTGTAATCGACTCTACCGTGCCTTTCACGGGTGAAATGACGCTCACGGATGCATTGATCAGCAAATCAATGCCGTTGTGATGGGTGCCCGGGCCACTCCAGTTCGCGATGCCATAGGCGCGCAACCCGTACACTTGATTCGTTTCCTTGATTGGAAATTCGAGCACGGGGGTTGGGCTCACGATGGGAACGCCAAGAATGATAACCACGGTGGCGAATGCAGCTGCAGCGATGATGGCTGTTGCGAGAAGGCCGTTTCTTGTTTTCTTGCGCATAAGTCTTGGTTCATTTACAAAGAAATATTCTTTTACATTCGGGACATTCAGCTTTAGGCGAAACATTCGGAGAAACGTGGAAACTTTTTTTTGAATGTCTTATTTTGTCACGTATCATTGCCACTTTTGTTGAATTTTATGGCCAACCTTTACGAATGCACGGCGACGGAACTCGTCGACAAGTTGCAAACGGGAGAAACCACGCCCACCGAGTTAATGGCGCACTATCTCGAGCGCATCGAGAACCTCGAGCCCCAGATTCACGCGCTGACCTTCGTGAACAAGGAGGCCGCGATGGAGGCTGCAAAAAAGGCCGAGAAAGCAATGAAAAAGGCAACGGCTAAGAAATACAAGCTGCTCGGTCTGCCATTAATCGTCAAGGATTGCATATCGACGGATGGCTTGCCAACCACTTGTGGGTCAAAAATTTTGGAAGGGTATATTCCACCATTTGACGCCACTGTGGTAAGCCGCTTGCGAGAAGCAGGGGCGATCATCATCGGCAAGTCCAACATGGACGAATTCGCAATGGGATCTTCGACCGAGCGATCGTGTTATGGCCCGACGATGAATCCGTGGGACTTGAACAAGGTTCCAGGCGGATCGAGCGGTGGAAGCGGTGCGGCGATTGCGGCACGAGAAGCTCCGGTCGCCCTTGGTTCGGATACCGGCGGGTCAATTCGATGCCCCGCGGCCTATTGTGGCGTGAGCGGCATCAAGCCGACCTACGGTCGTGTTTCCCGCTATGGCCTCGTCGCGTATGCAAACAGCCTCGAGCAAATCTCGCCGATTGCCCAAACCGCACGAGACTGCGCCATGATGCTCGAGATCATGGCTGGTAAGGACCCGCTGGATTCCACGTCGGTCGACGTGTCCGTGGATGCGTATTCCGACGGGCTTGAATCCCTGCAAGGGCTCAAGATCGGCATTCCCACGGAGTTTTTCGTCGAAGGACTTAAGGACGACGTGAGAAAGCCTATAGATGCTGCCATTGACGTGCTCCGTGATTTCGGAGCGACTACGATGTCGGTTTCTCTCCCATCTATCAAGTATTCCTTGCCCGTATATTATTTGATCGCGATGTGTGAAGCATCATCCAACCTTGCGCGCTTCGATGGCTTACGATACGGCAAGCGGGTCGACGTCCCAAAGGGCAACTTCGACGCGGTGTACTCGAAGACGCGGCAAGAAGGCTTCGGCCCGGAGGTGCGTCGTCGCATCATCCTCGGCACCTATGCCCTGTCGGCTGGCTATTACGACATGTACTACGTCAAGGCGCTCAAGGCCCGCACGCTCATCCAGGACGAGTTCAAGGAGGCTCTCTCCTATGTTGATGTGATGATCGGGCCGACCATGCCCACGACGGCGTTTGACATCGGCACCAAAGTCGACGATCCGCTCACGATGTACCTGGAAGATATCTTGACAGTACCCATCAACCTGGCCGGGATTCCATCGTTATCGGTGCCGGTCGGTTTCGATGATGGAGGAATGCCAGTAGGCATGCAGATCATGGGAAATTTCTTCAAGGAAGCCCAGGTCCTCGGCATTGGCATGGCGCTGGAAGACAAGCTACAATTATACAAGAAATTACCACCCGTGGGAGCGTGATGCGTGATGGTGAACGATGAAGAATTTGAAGTTGTTATCGGGCTCGAGGTTCACGTGCAAATGACCAAGCTGCACACGAAGATGTTCTGCTCGTGCACGTCGGACTATCGTGGCAAGGAACCAAATACGGTAACATGCGCCATTTGCTTGGGTTTGCCTGGCACGCTTCCTGTCCTGAACAAGCGAGCGGTCGAGTTCGCGATGCTGCTCGGGCTTGCGCTGAAATCGGAAATCCAGCCAAACATGTTTTTCTTCAGGAAAAATTACTATTATCCCGATATGACCAAGAACTTTCAAATATCTCAGTACGACAAGGCAGGCGGTGTACCAATTTGCGTCGGCGGCGAGCTCACCTTTAACCTCGGGAACGAGAAGAAAACCGTGCATTTTCGCCGGTTACATCTCGAGGAAGACCCTGGCAGGCTCCAGTACGACGGATCCATAACCACGTCCCCGTTCGTCTATGTCGACTACAATCGAAACGGCAGCACGCTCGTCGAGTGCGTGACGGAACCCGAGCTAACGAGCCCCGAGGAGGCACGTATATTCCTTAAGAAATTGCGATCGATCATCGAGCATCTCGGCATCGCTGACCTCTCTTTGGAAGGCAGCATGCGGTGCGACGCGAATATCTCGTACAAGGGCCATGCCCGTGTGGAAGTGAAGAACATCTCCAGCATGAAAGAGGTCGAGCGCGCCCTTAATTTTGAAATGATGCGCCAGAAACAGAAGATCAAGAGTGGCCAGGACATCGTGCAAGAAACGCGACACTGGGACGAAGTACGTCGCGTCACAATCTCTTTGCGTACGAAAGAAACAGAGAAGGATTACCGGTACTTCCCCGAGCCCGATCTCGTGCCCATCACCATCGCTGCCGACGAGATCGAGCGCGTGGAAGGTCTCATGCCCGAGCTTCCCGACGCGCGCGTGCAACGGTTCATCACGCAATACGAGATTCCCGCCTACGACGCGGAAGTGCTCGTCGATTCCAAGGCCATGGCAGATTTCTACGAGGCTGCCGTGCAGCAGTATGATGATCCCAAGGACGTGTCTAACTGGCTCATGGGTGACGTGTCGCGTCGCCTCAACGAGGACAACTTGGACATCAACGAGACCAAGCTCACGCCCGAAGCGATCGTCCAGATGCTCCAGATGATCAAGAATGGCGAGATCACCGGTAAGATCGGGAAAACACTCGTGATACCGATGCTGGATGGCGTAATGCCTGCAGACTACGTGAAAGAACAAAACGTGAAGCGCATCGATGATGAGGACTTGCTGCGGGAAGTGTGCGATGAAGTTTTCACTGAGAATGCTAGCATCGTCGAGGACATAAAGAATGGGAAGAACCCGCGAGCGTTCGAATTTCTCGTCGGACAAATCATGAAAAAGACGAAGGGACAGGCAGATCCCGAGCTCGCGCGCAAGTGCATCAAGGATTTGCTCTGATCCTGAAAAATTACGGATTTAAACGAGTTTTTTTTCTAAAACTTCACTACCGCCCTGGCACGAGCGGCATTATTTATCGAGTATAATCGTGTCGTTAAGAAAGTACATGAGTTTTTCTTGATCGTCATTTTCAAGTGAAAAAGAATTGGCGATGGGCATTTCCTGCCCATTCCCGAGGACGAATCCAATAAAATTTTGAATTGGAATTTTTTCCAATCTTCGCACGGAAAATGGGACAAAGGGCAATTGCTTGATTTGTACCACGCCGTCAAATGGTACATTTTTCTTGCGTATCGGAATCCCGAGAACAAGAGAGACAAACGAGATGACGCGAGCTTCTCTATTAATAACTATTTCTTGGTTTAACGTTGCTGAAATGACAGCAATGATTACCATGACGATTCCTAAAACGAAGAGCACGGTAGGAAATGCAAGAAGTACATCGTCGTCTAATCGTGTCTCGGCTTGGGAAATACTTGCCGTGAACGTCCAACTCATGGTAAATACGAGAATTGCCACGAGAAGCAAGCAAATTAGCGCCCTGTACGAAGCAGTTGAATGAATGGTGAATCGTATCCGGTCAAAATCACGCAAGTTAAATCTGACAAGCTTGATGTCAGGAAGCGGATCCCCCGCGAGATTCCATTCCTCTGCCATGATATATCAATGAAAATTTTACCCCAAAAAGTTAAAACCGGATGTGTCATAAAAGTAAAACTTGAGAGGATATCGAGCCTAAAGGAAAATTAAGAAACGAAGGAAACCCTAACCACATTGATCGTTCAAGCCGTGTCAAAACCGAGCACGTTGACCGATGCAGGTTGCAACGTGATGTCGCTCTCATCGACATACATCGTCTTCGGCGCGACGCGGCTTGGATGATCGAACGTGTTATGCTCGTGGATGTCGCCAGATTCCGGAAACAAGAAATGCCATGAGACCAGTTTCGGAGCATCGTGACCGCGGAATTCTAGATTGATATCGACCGGTTCGACCGCGTGCAAGTTGACGAGGCTCACGGTGAAGTGTTTTCCTTTTTTCGACGCAGACCCCTCGACGAGGGTTAAATTGCCTGGCTTGTTGGTCGATTTATAGGATATCTTGTCGGTTTCGATTCGAACTGGCATGGATTGTCCACCTTGATGCATCGAGTACATGTCATACACGTGATAGGTCGGCGTCGTGATCATTTGTTCCTCTTGCGTCAAGATGAGCGAATGGCCGACGTTCACCATTTGCGCGATGAGCGACATCTTGACGATATCAGCATGACGATTGAATGTATCGAGGGTCAAGGCGGCGACGAGAGCATCGCGGATCGTGTTTTGCTGGTAGTGCCATGTTGGCTTGGTACCAGGAACGACCGGATGGCTCGTGCCCCATTCATCGACGATGAGATTCACCTTGCGCTGCGGGTCGAAAGAATCCATTGTGGCGCGATGTCTGAGGATTAATGATTCCATTAGCAAGGCCTTGTCCAGCAGCTCGTACCACTGGTCTTCGGTATATTCTGTTGCAGTGCCAGCGGTGTTGCAGTAATAGTGGAGTGCAAAGGCGCTAACGGCATAGAGCATATTCTCGCAATGGCATGTCATTCCAGCGATGGCGCCGAAAAATCGTCGTGTCCACTCGATATCGGCGCCATTGGGGCCAACGGCGATCTGGTACAAGGGCATTTGTCCAAAGGACGACATGTAAGTGACGAACCGCCGATATTCGCTGGCATAATACTCCGGTGTCATGTGCCCGCCGCAACCCCAGCTCTCGTTACCGATACCGACGTGCATCACTTGAAATGGCTCCGGATGGCCGTTCGCGGCGCGCTGCCGCGTTAATGTCGTTTCACCGGGAAAGTTCAAGTATTCAAGCCAATCACGCATTTCTTTTGGCGTGCCGCTTCCCACGTTCATGTTAATGTAGGGTATCGCGTCGAGTTGATCGCACAGCTCAATGAACTCGTGAGTTCCAAATTCATTCGACTCGATCGCGTCCCAATGCAAGTTCGCCCTGGAAGGGCGCTGGTCACGGGGCCCAATGCCGTCTTGCCAATGATAATCATCGGCGAAACAGCCTCCGGGCCATCTAATGATAGGTACCTTGATCTTGCGTAGGGCTTTGATAACGTCCTTTCGGATACCGTTTTGATTTGGAATCGTCGATTCCGGACCAACCCAGATGCCATCATACACGTGCATCCCGAGGTGTTCAACAAACTGGCCGTAGATGTCCGGGCTGATATAGGCACCGGGGTGGTCAGCATCGATGATTACCCTTGCTTTTAGCAGCATTATGCTAATCCTCGTTAATTCGTTGAATAATCACTTTCTCTTTTCAATTCCGATATTTTAAAGTCTCCACATGAACGAAACCATCACGATGATTTCTTGCTTGTTTTTTGCGTGTTCTGCGAGATGTCTAAATCGAAATCGTTCTCTCCTTGCTCGATTTTAAAATTAACTGGAACCCCCGCATGTTGGATGATGTGGAGCATGGCATGGTTTTCTGCAAGAATCGTTCCTACCAGCATCCTGTATCCTTGTTCCCTCGCGATTTGGATGAGGTATTGGAGGAGAAACTTGGTAATTCCTTGATTTTGCCATTCTTCGTTTATGGTAAATGCTAACTCAGCTTTTGCAGGGTCTCCGGTCTTGAAAAAACCACCTGCCCCAATGATAGTCCTAATACCTTCAGAATCGCTATTTTCACACACTAGAATCATGTCCGTGGAATAGTCAATGGTCACTCTGGGTTGGACATCTTGGTGCGGGAATTTCTTAGCCGGGTAGAAAAAACGGAAGTATCGGTCTTGGTCGCTGAGGGAATAGTACAGTTCTTGCAATCCTCGCTCGTCGGTAGGTTTGACAGGGCGGACCAGCAATTTCACGCCAGAAGTGGTCGTGTATGAAGTCTCGTATCTTTCAGGGTAGATCGAAATTCGGCCATCGACGGATTCCGGGAGCGCTTGGTCTGGATACACGTAGTGCCAATCTTTCGCTTGCTGGAGTAGTTCCTCCCGGAAATCAGGGTGGGCAATGCTGATCATCTGCAACACGCGCTCGCGGATGCTCTTTCCTTTTAATGATGCAATGCCCCACTCGGTCACGACGTAATGCACATCCCCCCGGGTGATCGTCACTCCGCCTCCTGGTTCAAGCCACGGCACGATCCGGGATATCGCCTCCCCGGAAGGCAAGACGGCGGTGGACGGCAGGACCATGACGGGTTTCCCGTGCTTTGAAAACGCGGCACCGCGGATGAAATCCGCTTGTCCCCCTATCCCGCTGTGCAAGAGATGCCCGATGGAATCCGCGTTGCACTGCCCGGTAAAATCGACCGAGAGGGCGGCGTTGATGGCAACCTGCTTGTAATTCTGTGCGATAACCCAGGGATTGTTCACGTAATCCACGGGGTAGAATTCAACAGCGCGGTTATTGTCCACGAAATCATAAAGACGGCGCGATCCCATGACAAAGGAAGTAACAATTTTACCCTTGTGGAGGGTTTTCTGTCGTCCATTGATCACGCCCTTGTCATAGAGGTCCATCACGCCGTCGGAAAAGACCTCGCTGTGAATCCCGAGGTCCTTTTTATCTTCCAAGTATCGTGTCACCGCGTTAGGAATTTTCCCGATGCCCATCTGGAGGGTTGACCCGTCCTCGACAAGTGAAGCGACGTAATTTGCGATTTTTTGCTCGACTTCATCTGGGTCTTCATATCTTCCTTCGAGAAGATCATTGTCAGATAACTGAAACGCGTCGATTTTATCCATGTTAATGCACGTGTCGCCCATCGTGCGAGGCATTTTTGGATTTATTTCTGCAATGACAAAATCTGCCGCGTCAGCAATGGATTTAACGATATCCACGTTGATTCCAAGCGAGCAATCGCCCGCGCTATCGGGAGGCGTTACTTGAATGAGGGCACAATTCACGTGCACGCGTCCGGTCTTGAAGAGCCCCGGGATTTCGGAAAGAAGCATGGGCGTGTAATCAGCAAACCCATCTTGAACCGCTTTTCGCAGATTGGCGCCGATAAAAAAAGCATTGTGGCGGTACGAGTCCCTCCCGCCACCATGCGATGGATAATAATTCAAGTGACTCAAATCAAGGAAATGCAAGATTTCCACGTCTGGTAGCTGGCTCCCTAACTCCATCAATTGCTGGGTGAGATCCAAGGGTTCACTGCAACCCGAATCTATAAAGATGCGATTTCCTGGCGAGATATATTTTAGAATTGCTTCGCGAGCAGGGATATCCTTGTCAGAATATTTTTTCACCCAATCGGACAATTCCGTTTCAGAATCTTTTCTCACGAGCATTACCTTAAAATTCCTCTATTACCGCTTCCTATGCACCCGACCTCTCAGATTTGACTATCGGTTATATGGGGTATAGATGCGGATTATGACAAATCTCCGCATAGACAAGGTGGAAAAATCTTTTAAACATTTTGGTGGAACAAAAATTCCGCAAACGCTTGAATAAGCTTGATGCACCGATTCCAAGCTCGGCAGTGCGATGGGTTCCCGTTTCATCTCAACTGCTATTGAATTCACATCGCCATGCCATAAAATACTATCGTGCTGAATAACGGAGAAGAAGATTTATATTTGCATGTGAAGCTGTTTCCTTGCTTGAATGCGAATGGTGACGATTGTATTTCATATCCGGAAAGGTGACCGCGTCCGTCGAAGATATGGATATAGAAATGACAAAGGTGGAAGGAGACCAAGAGCAATTGTGACAATGATCCGCATTATTTTCTAATTAGATTTTTATAAACCGAGGATGTGAGACGAAACATGGAAGAATTTGGCTACGGTGAAGCGTGGGGGTATTGGTCATTCACGAATGACATGACGCAAGAAGCCATCAACAAGTTCCAAAAAAAGCCTGTCAAACACGGCAAATCACATTCAACGAAACACGTTGAAGATATGAACGTGGCTGAAAGGCTTGAGCTCGAGGTCACGACGATGTCCGTTGACCAATATAACCAGGTGATGGAATATATCGAGAAACACGCTGTTGAATATGGGGAGGAACAGGTTGGTGCCGTGATAATTGCCAAGCATGCTGGTGTTGCCATTCCAAAACAAGACCTCGATAGAGCGATCAATTATCTGCAAAATGAGAAAGTGGAACTCGAGAACGGTATTAACATGAGAGAATGGAACGACCCGGCGGAAAGACTTAAGCATCTCGAGCAAGAGGTCGAGTATCTCGGTTAATAATCGAGATAGAGGATGCTTCAGTCTTCACCAAGCTTTCGTCTTCACATGGAGGTCGAACCTTTTCGGAATTCCGTGCGATCCATCAACACATTGACAAGAACGGGTGTCCTGCTCGCAACCAATGCCTTTGCTTCGACGAGGGCTTCCTTGAGCTTGGATGGCGAATCGACCTTTAAGCCTTTCGCGCCAAGGGCGTCGGCACACCCGTTGTAATCCGAATGACGCAAGAGCGTGCCGACGTCATCGCCGAGATATTCGACCTGATCACGCCAGATCTGCGTCCATCCCGCATCGTTCCCGATAACCGCGATGACCGGCACCTGGTGGCGCACGTACGTGTCAAATTCGATGAGCCCGTATCCGGCCGCCCCATCACCATACAACAGCCAGACCTCCGAGCTCGGGTGCACCAGCTTCGCAGCCAGCGCGAATCCAGCGCCAACGCCAAGGGTGCCGTACGGGCCAGGATCGAGCCAAGCATGCGGTGCTCGGGGGCGAACGATGTATGACGCCGTCGCGACGAAATCCCCGCCATCGCCGATGATGATGCTATCATCGGCCATCGCGGCATCGATTTCCTTGCACAACATGACCGGGTTGATGAATGTTCCCTCAATCTCGGCGAATGCTTGGATCTCGCGTTCCCGTTCGAGTTCATGCTCTTGCAATCGTGCGAACCATGCATCCAATGAGATGCCTTTTACTCGCGGGACTTTTGAGAGGGCGATGAGAAACGATGCCGGATCCGCCTGGACGCGGATGTCCGGCCGGCGATTGCGTTCCGTTCGTTCTGGCGCGCGCCGGATCGCGATGATGGTCGCATGGTGATTGATGGACCGGCCATAATCAAGCCGGAAATCGAGGGGCATCCCTGCTAGAATGACGACGTCCGCATCATGCAATGCTTTTGACCGGTGGTGGCGGAAATCGATCGGGTCTTCCTTTCCCAAAAGTCCTCGCGCCATGCCCGCGAGGTATACGGGCAACCCGAGCTCGCGAACCGCTGCAGCGAGTGCCAGGTCATTCACGGGGTCGAGCATGGCCTGGCTGCCGACGAGGAGCACGGGCTTCGATGCTTGATCGATGGCGTGGCGGACGCGCGGAATGATTTTCCTGTCGATGCCCGCGTTTAAATCGACAGGTCCTGCCGGGGCATCCTCGATCGACGCATCGCATGCGAATAGCGTGTCGACATGGCGTCGCAAGTACCAGTTGATCGCCTTACCGGCGACGCTCTTCGGCGGTGTCTTGTCCAGCTCCGCGCCGTACCATTGCCGAACGATTTTTTCATCGTAGAGCGTGTCGACGGGACACTCGACGAAGACCGGCCCGGGTATGCCTGAGCGGGCGACCGTGAAGGCTTCATTCAGCACGGCCGAAAAATCACAAGTAGTGCTGATCCGGGTTGTCCATTTCACGATCGTGCGATACAAGCCAAGCTGGTCGATGTCTTGCAGCGCGCCACGACCGCGAAGGGCGGTTGCAACCGCGCCGCCGAGCAAGATGACCGGGGATTGTGCCATCTGCGCATTTTTAATGGCCGTGACGGCGTTCGTCACCCCGGGACCAGCGGTGACCACGGCGACGCTCGGGATTCCCGTGAGTCGCGCCGTGGCATCCGCCGCGAAGATCGCGGTTGCTTCTTGCCTGACATCGACGACGCGGATGTCGTGCCGCTTGGCGCCGACAAGGATCGGCGCGATGTGGCCGCCACACACGGTGAACAAGCATTCCACGCCAAGATACTTCAAGATCCTTGCTATCTCGTCTCCACCATCTGCCATGATTGCATCACTCCAACACGTGCTTGTCGGGAACGAAGCACGTGAATTCGCCCGAGAACACTTTCTCCGTACCGCGCATAACGTCCACGGTAACCACCTTCTTTTTTCCGTCCACCTTCACGACACGGGCATCAGCAATTATGCGATCTCCCGCTTTAACGGGATGCAAGAACTTCACGTTTGCAGCACCAAGCACGACGTTTGGCTGGTTTATCGCGACCATGGCCGCGTGGTCCGCAACGGAAAAAATGAAACCCCCGTGGATCAAGTTATGCTCGTCGACAGTCATGTCCTTGGTGGTCACTAACTCGACCGTGCTCCGTTCCTTGGAGATTTTCATGACCTTGCCGCATAACTCCTCGTTTATCATGACATGAGTGCGTTTTTCGATCATCAGCGTTCTGACCCGAAGCTGGTGCAATCCACCCTGGAAACTGCGGATATGCAATATTGCCTTCGTGCTGGTGGTTTATAGATGTGCTCGTTTCGTGCTATTAGATTCAAGCCACGGGAAAAGAATCCTAACCATCGGCGATCAAGAGCTATTTGCCACGCGCGCCGTGAAGAAATGAAATCGATTGGCCAGGATATCGTGCGTTGGCACGATTCAAGCGTGTCCCGTTTTTAGTTCGATTTCACCCAGGAGCCGGCGAGATTCGGTGAAAAATTGCCGGCTGGCGTGTACCCGCCGCACTAGGGAGAGCCTAGTCTTTTGACTTAATTCTTAAAAAGCTTTGTTTTTTTATAGGAGGTGTAGGTATGTAACGTTATAAAACCGACATAAATCGAGGCTGAAAAGAACAATGTACAAGACCCCTCAAAAAAAACCCAGTTGGGACGAGGATCAAGAAGAAGCCGCTCCAGAAGCCGAAGAGGCTCCAGCGGAAGAAGAAGCCCCTGTTGAAGAGGCCGCTCCGTTAGAAGAAGAGGCCCCTGTTGAAGAGGCTGCTCCAGTAGAAGAAGAAGTTGCGCCAGTCGTAAAGAAGGCACCTGTCGCACAAAAGGCACCTGTCGCACAAAAGGCACCTGTCGCACAAAAGGCACCTGTCGCACAAAAGGCACCTGTCGCACAAAAAGCTGAAGTGTTGCCGAAGAACGTGAAGGCCGTGAATTTCGACAGGGCTGAGATCACTAAGCTTGCCCAGACGATCGCAGGCTGGCAGAATCCCATTGATGTTTATATCTGGCTCTATGCTGAGGCTGAATTACGCCTATCGAAAGCTTACATCACGAAGCCCGATGCCACGTGCACCAGCGTCAAGATCGACACGTCCAAGATCGTCGACAAGCCCGCCGTGGATGACATCAAGAAGTTAGCTAAGGAAATCCAGGCCCAGAAACCCAAGTTGCAAGACTTGCACTGGTTCCTTGCTGAGCGCCGGTACATCTACGACGCGGTTAAGAAAAAGTAAATCGTTTTAATTTCCAACCTTTTTTTAATTTATCCTTCAAATTTCAATCTTTCTTCTCGATAAGATTGCGATTTCTGCGGTCATGCAAATTATAATCGGGATCAAGGGCATGTTCTTATAACAAGGCACGGAAGTCGGGTTTAACGCGGCAACTACTAATTGGCTACTTCTTGAAATGTTACTCCCAGAATTTTTTTACCGAACGAGATGGATAGGATTTTAGATGATGAAGGAATAAGTGATTTAGAAAATTTGGATCTGCTTTTCGATCATGAGTGAATATAGCATTGTACCAGCTTGCTGTTCATCCGTAACCACCTTGCGATATTATATAGGAGCTAAAAGTTGAACCATAGGAACATTTCGACCTTGCCAGAGCATGAGCAGCACCTTAAAATACGATACCGACCCAATAGAAATTGTAGAAATTTGGCACATGCACGCACGTATGAATTCGCTTGCGATTCCAGCGCGAAGGGGTTAAGGCAAGTGCGTGAAAAGTATTGATGAAAATAACGGACTCGTGAAAATATGGCGAGCGCAAATCCACAACTCGATGAGATTTTGGAAAATCTTAAAAAAACCCAAGGAATTCACGGTACGGCGCTAACTGAGCGCTACGGTCTTGTGTTAAGTGGTGCCCTTCCAGCATGGATCGACGCCGAATCATTGGGCGCGATGGTGAATTTAATCGTAAAAGCATCCGCAAGAGCTACGCGCGAGCTCGCGCAGGGCGATTTTAAATCAGCAATGATCGATAACGAGAAAGGGCGGCTGATCTTCATGGCAATTGGTTCCAAGATCTTGATCATCGTCGCGACGCCTAACGTGGCCATGGGCATTCTTCAGGTAAAATTACAAAGTGCTGCCCAAGCAATCATCAACCTGGGCGTGTATTAAAACCGTTTTCTCATTTTTGCATTCTTATCCTCGTGATGGGTCATGGATTTCAAGGATGACGCCTTGTTTCCCGACAACTTGTATGCCCGCGGAAAATCGGTATACGTGACGGGCGGGAAACCCGACGTTCCTTGCATCTTGTGTGCTGTCCGTGACAAGGAAATCGAGTCACGTGTTTTGTATCAAGACGATATCGTGTTCATCATCCTGAATTCCTACCCGTTCAACCCCGGCCATCTTATGATCATGCCGAGCCGCCACGTCGAGCGGTGGCGCGATCTTACGGATGAAGAAACCACGGTTATCGTGGCATTCATCAAGAAAACGCAAGAGCTGCTCGAAAACGAGTTCGGCTGCCAAAGTTTCAATTTCGGCGTGAACGAAGGCCCTCAATCAGGTGCCAGCATCAGCCACCTGCACGTGCAAGTAGTTCCCCGGTTCAAGTCAGAGCTGGGGTTCATCGACGTGATCGGCAAGACGCGGGCTGTCATTTACACGATGGACGAAGTATTCGAAAAACTCGCAGGAAAATTGGGATAAAGCGCATTGCTAAGGGTCATTGCTTATTTTGTTCCATGATCAAGTCGATCATCTTCAAGAAGACCTCGCGGATATTATCGCCCGTCTTGGAGCTGGTGGTCATGAAGACGAGATCGTTCTCTGCACAGAAATTGTCGATTTTTTCTTGATCAACCTCTTGATCGATGTCGGATTTCGTGCCAACGAGGATGACCGGTATTTTTTGCGGCCTTACACGGTACACGTCCTTCAACCAATTTTCAACGCTATCAAAAGTTCCATTGCTGTTAAGCGCGAAGCAAACGAGGGCACCGTTGGCACCATGCATGTAATATTGACGGAGAATGGAAAATGATGGATGCCCTGCTAGGTCCCAGAGATAGAGGTGGAATTCATCTTCGTTATCTAGCTTTTCTTCCTTGATAATGAAGTCTGCACCTAACGTAGGCTTGTAGTTCTCTTGAAACGTGTTTTTGGAATACTTCAAGAGCAAACTCGTTTTCCCGACTTCCTGGTCCCCGACAACGACCACTTTACTCGTGAAGATCTTCATGTGTACGCAAGTCCTCTGTTATTGATGTGTTATTATTAGGTGTTATTTAGTTTTTCCTCAGTTTAGATAGAATTTGCATCTAGTAACTTGTGATCTTTCAACAAGTGAAGGTACAAGTACTCCATTCCCATCATCTGCGCCTTGGTAACGTTATTCCCGTAGATACCAAAATCATACCCGGGCGCGGGTTCAAAATTGCTGATGCTGAGCTGTATAAATTTATTACTATCGACGATGAGCAGCGCCAATGGTAGCAATGACTCGTTACGCGCATAAACCATGATGCTGGCATCGATCATCTTTTTCACGTATGCCTTGTTTTCGTCGATGACGGCGAGCGAGACCTTGATATCCGGTATTTCTTTCTCGGTCTTCTGCTTGATGATCGACTCGAACGCCCATTTTTGAATGGGTGGCCCGAAAAGGTCGGGGCTCATGAGCCAATACACTCGCTCGCGGGCTGATTCCAGGAAAGCCTCGATCGTGTCCCGCACGTTTTTCTTGCCCTGGATAGCCCATACGAGACGTTGCTCGTCCTCTTTATTTTTTTCGATTTCCTTGAGCTCTTGCTTGAGATTGGTGGCAACGTCGAGTTGTTTCTTGATAGTATCTATTTCTTGCGAGAAAACATCGTCCACGGCCACGGCCTGATATTTTCCACCCCATTCCCTGTCTTCTTTCAACACCGCCCCTTTTTGAATCAACCGTTTTAGCGAGTCGTAAATTCGCGTGCGGTCAATGCTTGTTTCCTCTGAAAGGGACTGTGGCGTGGACGCACCAAGCTTGACGAGCGCGATGTACACGATCGCGTCGTTCTTGTTCCAGTTCAAGCTGATGAGGTTTTTTTCTAAATCCATGGCCAGGACACGATCCCGATAGGTATTTCCTTGCTATCCTAAACACTTGAATTGCAGTCACTTAATATAATCCTTGCGCGTGCGAGGTGGCGTTTCCAAGTTTCTCGAGGAAATGAGCCCGAATAGGAATGATCTCCATCTCCATAACCACATCCAGTCCTAGAATCCACCTGGAATTTTGTCACGAAGATTGCTTTCCATCCTTGCCACGCGGGAAACCAACATCGTAAAATCAGCCCGAAATACCCGCGTGATAGCGATGTTAATAACGTTCCGGCAGCGAACCCATAGCGATGTGGACTAGGTTCTGACCGCCATGGCACGATGGCCGTTTCTGGAATTTTGTGGGCGATTCCTCGAGTTCAAGCAAAAACACGAGGACACGTGGATCGGCATAGCGGAGAATTTTTTTCAAGAAGAAGCCCAACGCAAATGGAAACGATACCCTGCCTTTTCGAAAAAAATAAAACGCTTTTTTATTCAAGCTCCTGCCTTCCAGGAGAACGGCATCGAGGGGGGCTCGAAACCTTCCGTGGATTCACTATTCTTGGAGGATTTCTTCCCGTTGTTGCGGGAATGGATTTCGTTGGTCACCAGCATGACCCCATCCAACATCACCCTCGAGGCTGCCCGCATCGTTTACAAGCAAGAAGTTCTTTATAAATGCCATTTTTTCATTCCCGCGGAAGTGCTGAAACGCCTCGATCTAGCAAGGCTAGATCTCAGCGTTCTCGCTGGAAAAATGAGCGAGCGAGACCTGGTATTAACCGTATTCCTTAAACTCGTCCAAAGCTTGAACTTCTTGTTCACGACAGTCGCAAGCAACGATTGGCAACTCGTCCAAATTTCCAACTTGCTCGAAATACAATTTGATGGCATGCACGTGAGATTTTTGGTTTCCTTCAATGGATACAAGAGCAAAAAATTGCCAATTGCCTATTTTCGGGGAAATCTTATCCATTTCTTGCAAGACTCGCTGTGCATCAAGCTCGACCAATTCATGCAGGAACGATTATCTCGCGACAATGAGGATTATTTGGCGCTAGCGCGTGATGCATTTTTCAGGATGCGTGATGATCTCCTTGGCGTTATCAAGCATTTTCAGGCAAAAGCATTGCTGACAAATCAGATATCCCACTTTTACGAGATTCTTGCAATGATCATATCAAGACTCGATCTTGGCGTGAAAAACGTGCAAAGATTGCTCCAGGAATTTGCCGATGAGCATTCCATGGGCGAGCACGAGACGATGTTATGGTCATACTTGCTCGATCTCGTCGTGCGACAAGCGATGCTGTACGAGACATTTCAATCAAACCTGGTGGGAATGAAAGGCAACGAAAGCATCGTGTTCATGATCGTGCTTCAATATTATCTCGTGGATTTCACGCGTGAAACGCTTGCGGAAAAATTGTTCCTCGGTGAAAAACTCCATGATAAGCTTCAGGCGCTTATCGAGAGCGAACCTGGTGCCGAGATTGATCATTTTCATAACTTTTGCAATGATTTCCAGCATTTTCTCGTGAATCATTTCAAGATCCAGGACATGGATGGGTATGGCGTGTTCATCAAGGGGATTTTCGGTCGCCCCTTGAATCGATTGTTATCACGTTTATTTACCTCGTTTCTCAAGTCCAGCCACGAGCAAGTCCTTCACAATCTCGAAAAGTTAAATTCCGATCCGGAAATGAAACGAAAGGTGAGCTTCGAA
>Ga0209039_10000193_pt1 | contig 56195 bp, 54 predicted proteins | sample BogFormECP12_OM1_FD_188238 | JGI IMG/M metagenome (GOLD analysis project Ga0209039, IMG submission 188238) | Bog forest soil microbial communities from Calvert Island, British Columbia, Canada - ECP12_OM1 (SPAdes) (version 2) | ecosystem: Environmental > Aquatic > Freshwater > Wetlands > Bog ...
GAGGCACAGAGACACAGAGAGAGGGTCCTTTGTTTTCTTGCCTCTGCGCCTCTGTGCCTCGGTGGTTAAAAGAATTTCAAGAATTTTTCACACCTTCTTACGCCGTGGGCTATTTTCTGCCGCCCCTCCGGGGCTACCAGCTCAAGGCTCGTCGGTCGGCATCAGTCGTGCACAGGCGGGGCAGAACTCGGCGCGTTTCAGGTCGATGCGTTCGACGCCGTTGGAGGCGCTCATCACGCAGGTGTAATCCGGGCAATGGCGCAGGCCGTAGGTGTGGCCCAGCTCGTGGAGGGATTCTTTCAGCAGGCGTTGGTGGAGGAGGCCGGGGTCGGTGGGCAGGCCATAGAACTCCTGGCGCAGGCGATGGGTGGAGACCACCGCCCCGCCGTTCGCGAGTTGCGCTTCCCCGAACACGAAGGTAAGCACGGGGATATAGAGGTCCATTTCCGTCACTCCCAACACCTTCCATGTGGCGCTGGGTGGCCTCTGCAAAATCTTCTTGAGGATCTCGGTGGAGTGATACTGCCGGCGCAGCGGGTTGAAGGCAAATTCGGTCTCCAGGCCGTCGGGTTGAATGGAACAAGCCACGCGCAGCCGCTGCGTCAGTCCCTCGGCGAGAGGTTCCAGCAAGGCGCGGTCAACTCGTCCAACCGCCATCAGGGAGATGATTCTCATGCGACCGCGTTCGCCTTCCGGAATCCGTATTTCTTGATCTTATTGTAAAGCGTGACACGATCGATACCGAGTGCCTTGGCGGCGCGCGTCTGGTTCCAATCACAAGCTTCGAGCACGTGCAGGATGTGCCCGCGCTCCACGTCGTCGAGCGCCAGGCTGCCCTCCGGCGCGGGGGGCGTGGAGACCTGGAGAGGGAAATCCGCGACTTGAATTTCCGGCTCGCGTCCGATCACCATCGCGCGTTCGATGGCATTTTCCAACTCCCGGACGTTGCCCGGCCATTGGTAATTCATCAGGACGTCGAGGGCCGGGCGGCTGATGCCGGTAAAGCGCTTGTTCATGGCGCGCGAATATTTGTGCAGGAAATGATCGATGAGCAGCGGAATGTCCTCTTTGCGCTCCCGCAGCGGCGGCAGGGTGATGCCGAAAACATCCAGGCGGTAGTAGAGGTCGGGGCGGAAGGTCCCCTCTTTGACCAGCGCTGTCAGATCCTTGTTGGTGGCGGCGATGGCGCGGAAATCCACTTTGATGGCCTGGTTGCCGCCCACGCGCGTGATCTCCTTTTCCTGGAGGACGCGCAGCAGGTCGGTTTGGGTCTTCAGGCTGATGTCGGCAATCTCGTCGAGAAAAACCGTGCCCCCTTCGGCGACTTCGAACTTGCCCTTTTTGCGGTATTGCGCGCCAGTGAAGGCGCCCTTCTCATGCCCGAAGAGCTCGCTTTCCAGCAGCGTTTCGGTCAGCGCTCCACAGTGGATGTTGACCATGGGCATAAAGCGCCGGGGGCTCAAATTGTGGATGGCGCGGGCCACCAGCTCCTTGCCCGTGCCGCTCTCACCGTGGATGATCACCGTGGTGTCGTTGGGCGCCACGGTGCGGATGTTCTCCAACACCTTTTGCATGGGCTGGCTCTGGCCCACCAGCTCCACCGCCTGGGCTTCCACCAGAGTCTCCCGCAAACGCAGGTTTTCCTCCTGCGTGCGGCGATGCTCGAGGGCCTTGGCGACGGCGTGAGCCAGGTCGTCAGGGTCGAAGGGCTTCATGATGTAGTCATAGGCCCCATCCTTCAGCGCCTGCACCGCGGTTTCGACCGATGCGTAGCCGGTCATGATGATGACAATGATGCCGGGATCGACCTCACGGATCTTGCGGTGCAGTTCGAGGCCATCCATGCCGGGCATCTTGATGTCCACCAGGGCCAGGTCCCAACGCTGGCGCGGCAGCTTCATCAGCGCCTCGCGCGCGCTATTGGCCGTGTCCACACTGTAGCCTTCTTCCTCGAACCATTTTCCCAATGAATCTCGTACGACGTTTTCGTCGTCTACAATCAAGAGGCTGGCCTTGGGGTTCATTTTCTCTTCTCCCTCAATGCGAGTCGGCGGAAGAACAAGTCAAAAGTCAAAACGCAAAAGTCAAAAGTCAAAACCGGGGGCTGTTTGCACTTTTGCGTTTTGACTTTTGCGTTTTGACTTTTGACTTGTTCTTCTGCACGCTTTCACGTCCCGTGTCCCGTGTCCCGTACCCCGTGTCCCGTTTTTCACGCTGCTGTCCCTATACTCACGGGCGGCTCTTCCGGCAAAAGGACGGTGAACGCCGTCCCTTTCTGCGCGGTGGAAACCACTTCGATGTTTCCTCCGTGTTGCTGCACGATGCCGAGGGCAATGGCCAGGCCCAGCCCGGTTCCTTTGCCCTCTTCCTTGGTGGTGAAGAAAGGTTCGAAGATGTGGGTAAGAACCTCTGGCGGAATGCCCGGCCCTTCGTCGCGCACCACCACGCGACCGAGGCGTTGCGCCGGATCGTAAGCGCTTTCGATACCCAGCCGGCCGCCCTGCGGCATCGCTTCCACCGCGTTCATCAGGATCACCAGCAGCGCCTGTTGCACCTGCCCCGCGTCACAATAGAGGGGCGGGAGCCGCGGCTCCAACTTTTTCTGCAACTCGATGTCCTGAAGGTCCATCTGATGTCCGACCAGCAGCAAACAGCGTTCGATGATGGCATTCAAATCATTTTTTTGCGGATTGATGGGCGTCTGGCGCGCGAAGGTGAGCAGGTTTTGGACGATGCCGCCGCAGCGCCGGCTTTCGCCCTCGATGATTTGCAAGTAGCTTTTGGCCTCGGCCAAACGTTCGTTGTTGTTGAAGCCCTTGTCCGCCATGCGCGAAATCAACTTGCTGTAGGTCAGGATGCCGGCCAGGGGATTGTTGATTTCATGCGCCACCACCGCCGCCAACTTGCCAAGTGAGGCCATCTTCTCCGATTGCGTCAGGCTGCGATAGGCGGATTCGAGTTCTCCGGTCTTCTGCCGCACGCGGTTTTCCAGGGTCTGCGTCCACTGGCGGTTTTCTGCCTGCGCCTTCTTGAGTTCCTGGGTCATATGGTTGAAGGAAACCGCCAGGCTGCCGATCTCGTCATGGTTGGTCTCCGGCAGCAGATAATCCAGGTCGCCCTGGGCCACGGCGCGCGTGCCCTCCGTAAGCTGGTGCACCGGCTTGTGCACGGTCAGCCAGATCAGCCAGACGGTGAACAGGCTCACCACCAGAAGCGCGGCGGCGGTGAAGATGATCGCCCGACGCTCCTCCTGCGCCACGGCAAGGTCCATGGCGGCCAGCGAGAGGTTCGTGTCCAGCACCCCCAGCACCTGGTTGCCGCCGGTGTGGGCGTGGCAGGCGGCGCTGGAACAATCCGCCTCGTTTTCGATGGGCCGGATCAGCCCCAGTACCCGCGTGCCATCGCGCGCGGTGTAAGTGCGCATCCGGTCCGGCCGGTCGAGCCGTGTCAGCGGTTGGGCCTGCGCGTGACAGGCGTAACACGCCTCCGCTTTCTTATCCACGAACCGGCCCACCTCCTGGTCGTCGGTGGAAAAACTGATTTGCCCTTCCTTATTGAAAATGCGGATCCGGCTGATGCCATTTTCGTGCCCGATAGTGTTGATGATGTGGAACACATCCTCGCGCTGGTTGCGCAGCATCGAGTAGCGAATGCTGCGGCGAATCGTATCGCTGATGCGGTCGGCGCTCTGGAAGATGATTTCCTGCTGCGATTGCCGCCACAGGCGCAAGTTCCAATACCCATAGAGAGAAAAGAGGAGCGCCATGCCCCCCACTACGCAGGCCGTCAGCTTGATCGCCAAACTGTGAGTTAAGCGCAGCATTCAGCGTCCTCGGGACACGGGATACGGGACACGGGGTACGGGGCTCGGGGTACGGGACAGGGGACACGGGGTACGGGACACGCGACTCGGGAAGTCAATCTGTAAAGTTGCGTTTTAGAGCCAACTGACTTCTTCCAAACATCCAGCTCTTTGTCGTCTTGAGTCACAATTCCCCGCATTCCCGAATCTGGAATCCCGTGTCCCGTATCCCGTGTCCCGTCTTTACGATCCTTTCTTTCGGCTTCTTAGAACGGTTATCAATCGATTAAGCATTTTTTCGATATCTTTCATAGGTTTTGAAACTGCCGCGAGATCGTCTGATTTTAGAAAGTGTAGATTGCACGACAGAATCAGGTGCGTCTCCAGTTCCATGAGCGACCCTCGTGCCACCGTCAGGAACTGAATGTATTCTCCCGTTGACCCTCTTCCCCATCCTTCGGCGATATTAGCGGCGATCGAGGTTGTGGCTCTGCGGATCTGGGAGGTCATGCCGTACCGTTCTGCGTCGGGGAAGCGGGAAGTTAATCCGTAAAGTTCGGTTGTAAGTGCAACCGACTTCTTCCAAACATCCAACTCTTTGTAGTCTTGAATCACAATTCCCCACATTCCCGAATCTCGAATCCCGTATCCCGAGTCCCGTATCCCGTGTCCCGTACCCCGTATCCCATGCCCCGTCTAGGCCCGAGTCGCGATTCCCGCATCCCGTGTCCCGTGTCCCGTATCCCGTACCCCGTACCCCGTATCCCGAGTCCCGTATCCCGTGTCCCGTGCCCGGTGTCCCGAAACCGGCTCCATCACGTTCAGGTAGCGCACCGCCAGACTGAAGAGCAGAAAGCCCACACCCACGATCGACAGGGTGACGGCCACTTCCGTCCAGCGGGGGAAGTAATGCACCCCGGAAGAGGTCTCAAGGCCGGTAATCGATACGTTCAAGCGGTTCAGCAGGAAGCCCGTGATCACCAGCACGGCGACGCCGAAAAGGCCATCGCGATCTTCCCGAACCTTGCGGAAAAGCAGCAGCGGCAAAGGAATCAGCAGGCCCAGGGTAATCTCCAAGAGAAACAGGACCGTCTCCGTGGAGGGTTCGCGCAGGTGGGAAAGCGCCCCTCGCCCCCAGAGGTCCTGAAATTTCAACACGCCGTAGATGGCCAGCACCACGGCCATCGCCCGGCCCAGCACTTCCAGCAAGGGCATCTCAATCTCCCGCCCAAAAGCGCGCGAACTCAGATTGGATTCAAAAATCACCATCGCCATGCCCACGCCCACGGCGGAGATGAAAAAGAACACGGGCAAGAGCGGCGAATACCAATAGGGATGCAGCTTCGAAGGTACAATCAGGAACAAGCTGCCCAGCGACGACTGGTGCAGGGTCGAGAGCAACACGCCCACAATGACCAGCGGAATCGTCACCGCTTTAATGACGCGCAACGGTTTGTGCAGTTGGAAGCGTTCCAGGACCGCGGGGGAGAATTCCAGCGCCAGCACCGTGAGGTAAAGCATGACGCACCAGGCAACCTCAAACATCACGGAGTGCGGGTTCCACATCACCAGCGGGTGCCAAATGTTGTATGGCTTGCCCAGGTCGTAGAGCAGCGCCACGGCCACCAGCGCATAGCCCAGGAAGGCGGTGAGGATGGAAGGACGAAGCACGGGGTGGAAGCGCTCGATATGGAAGACGTAAACAATCGCCGCCAGCGTGAATCCGCCCGCCGCCAAGCCCACACCGCAGAGCACGTCGAAACCAATCCAGAGCCCCCAGGGGAACTGGTCCGAAAGGTTCGTGGCCGCCCCCAACCCTTTCGCGAAACGCAGCAGCGTGGAATAAAAACCCGCGGCCAGAATCAACACCAGCACCACGCGCCAGAAAGTTAGTTTAGGAAATTTTGAAAAGGTCATGATCTACTCCACCTCTCGGGTCATTGAGACATCGGGTCATCGGGTCATTGAGACATCGGGTCATTTAGGTATTGGGGGATTGACCCATCCTCCTTTCCCTCGCTGTCCAGAGGGAGGCGGCGAAAATTGCCAGGAGTTCATTCGCCTCGGAGAGCAAGTCTCGAAGTCGAGCCTCGGCAATGATACGGGTCTCGAATAGGAGTTCGAGCCAGAATGCCGTTTCGTCAGCTTCTTCCACTACAACACTCATCTTGGAGATGAACTCGGCTTTCGATCGCGACCGGCAAACCGCTCGATAATTGGCCGCGACGGAGGTCCCTGCGCGCAGCAACTGCTTCCCGATAATTCGTGCTTCATCATTCTTCAGAAGGCTTTTGAAAACCCGCACAATGCGAATCGCAAAGTCCTTCGTCCTCGCTTTCAACTGCTCAGGTTGCGTCGCCAAGGGGAGCTTCCTTCCTAGTGGCCTTGCCGACTTTTCAATGACCCGATGACCCGATGAATCAATGACCCGATTCTTTACTTTCTTCCTTCGCTACCTCTTCGCGGCGGTTGGTGATCCACCAGATCCCGCCCAGAAGCATTCCTCCCAGGGTGACAACGTAGGGGATCTTGGAGAGCACCCGAAAGGTCAACAACGGCAGGGGGTCGCGGGGGAGATTGGCGGGCAATCCCAGTTGCTCAAAGGGCACCGCGGAGAGATAGAGCACCGATGTGCCCCCCACCTCTTCTTTGCCGTAAACGCGCTGAAAGTATTTTGCAGGCTCCTCGCGCAGCCGTTTTTCGGCTTCGAGCAGCACATCGTCGCGCTCGCCGAAAATGCCGGCCTGCACCGGGCAGACCTCCGTGCAGGCGGGTTGCTGGCCCTTTGCCTGCCGTACCGCGCACATGGTGCACTTCTTCACCTTGGGCAGGACCGCTTTCCATTCATAGCGCGGAACGCCGAATGGGCAGGCCATCATGCAGTACCGGCAGCCCATGCACTTGCCTGCATCGTAAACTACCGGCCCTGCCGCAGTCTTGTGCAGCGCCCCCACCGGACAGACCGACGCGCAGGTAGGTTCCTGGCAATGCATGCAGAATCGCCGGACAAAAATGCTGCCATGGGTCTGGACCACATTCAGCGTGTCGGCGGACAATTTGCCATCCACTTCGCCGTGGCTTTGAGCGAAGGTAACGAGGGCATCCTCGCTCAAAGCCTTGGCGGGCAGATCCTTGGCAGCGCCGGGCTCGTCGAGGGGAAGATTATTCACGATCTTACAGGCTGTAGCGCAGGCCCCACAGCCGATGCAGCGGGTTGTGTCAACCAGAATGGATTTGCTCATTTTTTAAACATCTCCGACGAACGAACTGGTTGGACTGTCTCTGATAAAAGTCCGATCCGTTAAATTTATAAGCACGCCGTGTGCCGAGAAATTCATCAGTTGAAGCCCATAAAGTGCCTTTTCGTCCGATATACTTGCAGCTTGGTTGCATCCAGCCTTGGGTGCTGTGAAATTACGCAATTGAACTGCTCTGGCGACTGGAAAACTCCGAGCGAGCCGCGGGAAGGCCTGGCAAATCGGTCATCAATGCTCAGGATGACGGCATGGAAGGTTTTTCCGCAACCTACTGAAGCCCCGCCTCTATGAAATGCCCCTATCCGTAACGGGAAGTTCCGCCAAGAAGGACTGCTTACAGGCGGCGGGAATTCGGCGCTTGACAGCCAAAAACACTCACCCCGGGGTGCCGTGTTGCCGAAGTGTACGAGTGAGCTACTTTTGAGGAATGCAAAGGAGCCCCCGTCGGTAGCGAGTCAATTGCTGTCGCGGCGCGTTTACCTCGGCAAATGGCAGGAAGATAAAGCCGTCTCTACGACAAAATGACCTACAGCACCGCACCGTACGGCCCGCACCAGACCCGTAGCCAAGTCATCTTCAATGGCCGAGGCGACATGAAATTCTTCTACGATTTGCTGGCAAGGCGTCCAGCCTTGTCTACTGAAACTTTCAAAACCACGGGGGCTAGTGTATCCTATTGGGTTACTGGAGCCGCACTACTAAACCCTAGTGGGAATTCCAGAGCAATAAACTCGTGTTCATCGAAGGAGATTAAATTTTATGCCTCTTGTTTCTATGCGTCAGTTACTCGATGAAGCCGCCAAAGGTGGCTACGGAGTGGGCGCTTTCAATGTTAATAACATGGAGCAGATTCAGGCCATCATGGAAGCTGCTCGCGAAACCAAATCCCCGGTGATCGTTCAGGCCAGCCGCGGGGCACGCCAATATTCGCAGGACAAGTTCCTTTATCACCTCATGTTGGCGGCAACGGAACTCTATCCGGAAATTCCTCTGGTGCTTCACCTGGACCACGGCAACAGCGTGGAAACCTGCAAATCCGCCATCGAATTGGGTTTCACCAGCGTCATGATGGATGGGTCGCTAATGCCGGATGGCAAGACGCCCTCCAGCTTTGAATATAACGTCAAGGCCACGCGCGAAGTGGTGGAGATGGCCCATGCCAAGGGGATCACGGTGGAAGGCGAAATCGGTTGTCTTGGCGGCATCGAAGACGGCCACGGCGCCGGACTCGACGGCCTGAGCCACCTCACCGACCCCGCGCAAGCTGCCGAGTTCGTGAAGCTCACCGGCTTGGACGCCTTGGCCATTGCCATCGGGACCAGCCACGGCGCTTACAAGTTCACCAAGAAGCCCACCGGCGAAACGCTGAAAATGGACCGCCTGATCGAGATCCACAGGCTCCTGCCGCAAACTCACCTGGTCATGCACGGATCGTCCAGCGTCCCCAAGGATCTTCAGGACATCATCAATCAATACGGCGGCAAGTTGAAGCCCACCTGGGGAGTGCCGGTGGAAGAAATCCAACTCGGCATCAAGAATGGCGTGCGCAAGATCAACGTGGACACGGACAATCGCTTGGCGATTACCGGTGCGATCCGCAAGGTCTTCGCCGAGAAACCCGAGGAGTTCGATCCCCGTAGCTACATGAAGCCCGCCCGCGAAGCGATGAAGAAGGTCGTAGCGTTGCGCATGACGCAATTCGGCCAAGCCGGCCATGCCGGCGACTACACACCGTTGTCGCTGGAAGTGATGGCAGCGCGGTATGCGCAAAAGCTCGCCGCCTGAGTTCCAACGCAGGTGAAACATCATAGAGCACGCCCGGCGGAGCTGACCGCGCCGCCGGGTGCTGCCCATTGCAGAATGGCAGTGCCGGGCATGGGTGACTTCCTTCCGCCCCAGGAGAGCGGATAGCCGCGACGACCCCGTAGCTACCCACCGGTTCAATCGACGGCGCGATACAATTCGCGCGCCTGTGTTGTTTTTCACAGGCGCCGCACTTTCCGGTATCGCTTGTTTTTCTTTTTTGCGAATTGGCGGCCTGCCGTATCTGCGCAAATTCGCGCCCTACTCGGCCGACGGGCTGGCCCGCCCAGCACAGCCTTATATTTCCCTCACCATCGATTATTGCCGTCTCCATCACTTCACAGTTGGCGGCAGCCTTCGACCACTTGCACAAACCCGGGAAGTAGGGAAGCGGCCTTCTATTCGCGAGGTAGCTGAAAGCATCTTTCCTCCGTCTTTTGACTTTGTCTTCTGACTGTTTTGACTTGCTCCATTGCGCTGGCGCTGCTAAACTAAGTACTAAATGGCTGGAAGTTCGGCCTGTTCTCCGCCGCAATGATTGAAATTGCCCCCACCGCGAAAATCTCGAAGCTGGCCGACATCGAGGATTCAGTTCGGGGAACGCGAATCATCATCGAAGACGGGGTGGTGATCGACTCCTTTGTGAAGATCAAACCTGTGGGCGGCACAGGCGACATCAGGATCGGCGCATATTCTTACATCAACGCGGGATGCGTGATCTACAGCGGAAACGGCGTGCAAATCGGGCGGCACGTCTTGGTAGCTGCCAACTGTACGTTTGCTGCCGTCAATCATGAATACCGGTCGAAGGACAAATTGATCGTCGAGCAGAGATTCAAACCCAGTAAGGGAGGCATCCTGGTCGAAGACGATGTGTGGATTGGCGCCGGGGTGGTCCTGTTGGATGGTGCGGTGGTACGACGAGGAGCGGTGGTGGGCGCAAACGCGCTGGTCCGCGGGGAACTGGAAATGTATGGCGTTTATGCGGGTAACCCCCTCACGCTGGTTGGAAAAAGAAAATGATCAGCAGGCATCGAGCATTCTTCTGAACTTACGCCAGCACGAAAGGTGAGGATGTTATATACCGTTCTGGGGTCGTCGGGGTTCATCGGTTCGCATCTCGTCGGTTACTTGCGCGGCAGCAATACGGAGTTGTTTACACCGCACCGCGGCGATGACTCCATCTTCCATCGCGAGCTCGGACATGTGATTTACTGCGCGGGGCTGACGGCGGATTTTCGCACCCGCCCATTTGACACGGTCCAAGCCCATGTGTGTCATCTCCTCGAGGTGCTCCGGCGCGCGAAATACACGTCTTTGCTTTACCTGTCGTCGACACGCGTTTATGGGGGCGCAGCACAAGCTCAAGAGGATGTAAGCCTGTTGGTCAACCCCCAGGATGCCAGCGATCTGTACAACCTGTCCAAGCTGCAAGGGGAGTCACTCTGCTTCAGCGTGATTGACAAAGCGCGCGTGGTGCGCCTCTCCAACGTCTATGGCGACGACTGGGAGTCCTCCAATTTTGTGACCACCTTGATTCGCGCCGCGGTTGATGAAAAGCGTATCGTTCTCCGCACGTCGCTTGATTCCAGTAAAGATTACATTGGGGTAAGCGAAGTGGCCTCGCTCCTGGCAACCATCGCGAGAAGCGGCCAGGCCCGATTGTATAATATCGCGGGCGGGGTGAATGTAAGCAATCGACAGATCGTCGAGCGCATTCAGGCTGTTTCGGGGTGCGAATTGGAGGTTCAGTCCGGTGCGCCTACCGTGAGCTTTCCCCGGATTGATATCCGCCGCATCCGCGAAGAATTCGGGTTTGTCCCCGGCAATATCCTTGACGCGATTCCGGAACTGATCCAACACTTTAAGCAATGGAAATCCGGGCAGGTGGAGCGGTTGTGACCGCTTTGAGGGAGGATAGGTAGATGCAACGTTTTGACGCAATTCACATCGACTTGGTGAAAGAGTTCGTGGAGATAGAAACCGGCGGGCAGCGGATCTCCTATGGCATTGGGACGCCGGAAGGATTCGCCGCGATATCGCAGGCGTGGCTTCGGTCCGGGTGGGATGTGAAGCAGATTTACTCATTCACGTGGATGGGCAGGCCGATCATCCAGTTGCCGGAGGACATGTTTCGCATCCAAGAGGTGATATTTCGTGTCAAGCCAGATGTCATCCTGGAATGCGGAGTTGCCCACGGCGGCTCGCTGGTGTTTTACGCCAGCCTCTGCAAGGCGATGGGCAAAGGCCGGGTGATTGGTGTGGATGTCGAAATCAGGCCGCACAATCGGGTGGCCATTGAAGCCCACTTCCTATTCCCGTACATCACCTTGATTGAAGGTAGTTCGATTTATCCGGCTATAGCGGCACAAGCAGCGAAACTCATTCGGCCGGGTGAAACCGTGATGGTTATGTTGGATTCCAATCACTCCAAGAACCATGTTTTAGGAGAACTCGAAGCCTACGGCCGCCTGGTAACTCCAGGATCCTATATTGTGGCCATGGATGGCATCATGGAACTGGTGGCGGGAGGGCCACGGACAAAGCCCGACTGGGGTTGGAATAATCCACGCCAGGCCGCACTGGAGTTTGCCTCCCGGCATCCTGAGTTCGTCATTGAGGAACCCGCGTTTCTCTTCAATGAAGGTGTGGTCAAGGAGCGAGTCACTTACTGGCCAGACGCATTCCTGAGGCGGAAGTAAGGTCCTACGTCGTGTCGAGAGTATCCAAGAACATCATTTATAACGGCCTTGGCCAGGGGCTCAGCATACTATTGAGCTTTGTGGCCGTGCGGTTTGTCTTTCGGCGCCTGGGCGGAGATGCCCTGGGGCTGATTTACTTCTCCGTGGCTTTCAGCGCGGCTCTTTCGGTGGCCGTACAGTTGGGCATTTGCGAAAGCGCCGTGCGGGAGGTGGCTTCTCATCACCGGAATCGGCCGGAGTACATTGAGAGTTTAATTCGCACCAGTTCGCTACTCTATTGGACCGGCTTCCTGGCTCTGGCCCTCGTGGCTTACGCCGCCGCCCCGTACCTCGTTTACCATTGGGTGAAGCTTGGCTCCCTGGATGCTCTGACCGCTATTAAAATCATGCGCATTTTAACTCTCGGTGCGCTGGTGGCCCTACCGGGGGGGTTGTACCGGGCGCTGCTGGTGGGGCTCCAGCACATGGGGGTTACCAACCTGATCGACGTGGGCGGGAAGGCCCTTCAGCAAGCCGGGATTTTTCTGGTCTTGCTCGTCCACGGCAGCCTGTTTCATGTGGCGTACTGGATTGCTTTTTCCACGCTGGCGCCGATTGTTGTCTATGGGGTTGCGTGTACGCATTTCTTCTCCGCGCGGGCGCTGCTGTTTCCGGGTTTTTCCCGGGCCGTGATAAAAGAGAACATCGCCTATGCCTCCGGCCTCATGACCATCACCCTCTGCGGGTGGATCTTGAGCCAAGCGGACAAGGTGATTATCAGCAAGCTGCTGCCCCTCACCCTGCTCGGCATCTATACTTTTGCTCGCGGCGCGATTAACCAAGGCATGCTTTTGACCGGAGCCATCAACGGCGCTATCTTCCCGCATTTTTCCGCCTTGCACGGAGCTGGGAAGATGGAGGAGCTGAAATTTGAATACAACCGGATCCACGACCTGATATGCCTGGGAACGGTTCCGGTGTTCGCCGCTGTGCCGTTTGCGGTGATCCCGGTGTTTTCGCGGGCGTTAGACATGCCCTCCGCCCGCCTGCTGTTACTGCCCTGTACGTTTCTTTGCGTCGGCTATTACATGAATGGGACGTTGACTGCCCCTTACGTCGTCTCCCTCGCTGTGGGCCGGCCGGACATCAGCGCGCGGCAAAGTGCAATGGCCTTGTTTGTGGTGGTGCCCGCCAGCGTGATCGCGATTTACTTCTTCGGGCTAAACGGCGCTGGCTTTTCCTGGGTGATCTACCACATTTTTGCTTATTCTTACGGGCAGCCGCGCATCTGCCGCGAATGCTTGGGGATGTCGGCCCGAACCTGGTACTGGCACTTTCTGAGAATCTTCGGGGCAGGTTTGCTCGTTTATGGTGCGGCGTGGGTGACCCTTGCTTTGATGGGCGCCTTCTCCCTCGTTCACCTCACCTTCGCTTACGCGGTGGCGACCTTGCTCTATGGCGTGTTCGCACTCCGGATGATGGGGGATGATGCCCGGCGTACCCTCCGGGGATTTTATTCAAAGTGGATAAAACATGCAGAACCTACTACGGACCCTGGCAAGAGGTTTGAGGAACGCGATCTCTCCGGTGGCGCATAAACTGGCCAAGCGGTTTCCCGGAGCTCCCGAACTGGTCCCCGGCCCGCTCACCTATAATCAGGACGGGTTAGCAACGGTTCACAATTGCGATTTCGTACACGACGAGCGGTTTCTGGAGTCGTATCGCCGCGGCGCAGCAACGGGTTCCTGGAAGGGAGCACACATCCATTGGCGCGCTTACGTCATCTGCTGGGCGGCCGATCGAGCGAGCCGCCTCGAGGGGGACTTCGTCGAATGCGGGGTGAATCGCGGTGGTTATGCGCGTGCGGTAATGCACTTCGTGGATTTCCAGAAGCTCAATAAGACTTTTTTTCTTCTCGACACATTCCATGGACTCGAAGAAAGATACATTTCGAGTAACGAGCGAGCCCGAGGAATTAGCCCTCACGGGTATGAGGAGTGCTACGCCGAAGTTCTCAAGACTTTTCAAGGGTTCCGAACCGTCGTCATCCGCGGAGCGGTGCCCGAGACGCTGCCTCAAGTCAAAACCGAGAAGGTGTGTTATCTCTCCATTGATATGAACTGCGCTGCCCCCGAGTTGGCCGCGGCGGAATACTTCTGGCCCAAGTTGGTTCCTGGCGCGGTGATCGTTCTGGATGACTACGGGTGGACGGCACACGACGAGCAGAAGGCGGCGTTTGATGCCTTCGCGCTTCAGAGGGGTGTCATGGTTCTCCCCTTGCCTACGGGTCAAGGTCTAATCTTCAAGCCTTGAGTGCTGGGAGCGTTCCGCCCTCGCGCCAGGCTTCGCTCCCTCGCCGGCGGGATCGGGTGGGGAAAATTACCTGATTCGAGGCACGCGCCGGGCGGGATATAAATCTAGGGGGAATGGGAGGTAAGTCGCAGGTGGCTTCGCATCAACCAAGGGTTAGCATTGGCATGGCCATCTATAACGATGAAAAGTTCCTGCGGCCGGCGCTGGACTCCCTCCTCGCCCAGGATTTTTCCGACTTTGAGCTGATTATTTCGGACAATGCCTCGACCGATGGGAGCCAGGCGATCAGCAGCGAATACGCCGCGCGCGACCCGCGGGTCCGTTACCACCGGAATGAAACGAATGTGGGCGCCACCGAGAATTTCAACATCGCGTTCAAGCTGTCGAGTGGGGAATATTTCATGTGGGCGGGCGGCCACGATGTGTGGGCGCCCACCTACATTTCGCGGTGCCTTGAGGTGCTGGAAAGTGATAAGACCATCGTCCAATGCTGTCCCATCGCGCACCATATGACCCAGGACGGAAAGGACACGGGCATTCCCCTGTTCCAGATCGACACGCGTGGGCACGGCGTATTTGTGCGCGGGAACTTGACGGCATGGGGGGCCGTGTATCTCATTTTTTCCTTGATTCGATCTGACGCGCTGCGCCGGACTCGACTGCTGCGCCCCGTGATGGCTCCTGATATTCTTCTCGGTTTCGAGCTCTCGCTTCTTGGACCCTTCGCGGTTGTCCCGGAGCTGCTCTTCTTCATGCGCGACCACCGTGGAGACCTATCGAAGCCTCCCAGCCGCGCGCAGGGCGCCGCGGCATACCTTAAGCGGTTGCATCCTGCGGGGAAGTCTTCATTCGGACGTTTTGGGCAGTTGAAATACAGAATCGAGGAAATGCGAGCAGTTAAGCGCGCACCTCTTTCTTTCGGTCAACGGCTCGCGCTAATGGCCAGCGTTCCCCCCTCATACTTCATGCAGTTTTACCCGTGGGTACCGGGGCCAATTCGTCGCGCCATGAGGAGGGTCATGGCTCGCTTCTTCAAACGATAACCGGAACAAGCTGGGTGGCCCCTGGTCTCCGCGACCCCTCCCGGGACGTCATGTGTGGTTTCGCGAAGGGTATTGTGGCATCCTCGCAGCTACAAGAATTACGACGAAGGAAGCACGGCACGACCAAATTTGGAATCGCCGATGTTCAATTGGGACCAGGGGGAGGGAATTGGTGATTGGGACGTTAGCCCGATTCGCGAAGGGGAGTAGGGAGTGAAGCGTGTCACCTGATCCATTGGTTAGTGTCGTCATCCCGGCGTATAACGCGCAGAAGACCGTTCGCTACGCTATTGACTCCGTGCTGGGACAGACGATGTCCGACCTCGAGGTGATTGTAGTCGATGACGCCTCTACCGACGGGACGGTTCAAGCCATCGAGGCGGTGGGTGATCCTCGCGTGCGCCTGCTGAAAAGCTCCCGGAATTTGCGGCAGGCCGCGGCGCGCAACCTCGCCATGAAGGACGCGCGAGGGCGTTGGGTGGCCTTCGTCGATGCCGACGACGAGTGGGTGCCCGCGCGGCTTGAGCACCTCCTGGCGGCGATCCAAGGTGAACCCGAGTGTTTTGTGGCCGATTTAAGCGTGGTGTGCGTCCCGCAGGCCGATGGGCACTTGGCCCCCCTGGAACCGCAAAAGCCTCCGGCAGAACCTCGAACGGTGAGATTTGACTTCCCCGACTATGTCGAGTTGGGCATGGATGTAAAACCTATGGTTCCAAGAGTGGCACTGACTCGACATGGTATTGAATTCCCGGAGTGGGGAAGTTGCGGTGACTGGGCGTTCCTCATCGCCCGCCTGTCGGCGAATGGAATTCAAGGGAAATTGCTTCACCGTGTAGGCTACCTCTATCGGGTGACGGGCGCGCACGACAGCTCCACGCTCCGTGGTATTGAGGAGATACTGAGGGTGACGGAACACCTTGCCGCAGACCGCGACGTGGCCGAAGGAGCCAAGGAACGGTTGAAGCGGCAAGCCCCGGGGATACGAAAGCGCTTGGTGATAGCCGCAGCGCGCGAGGGCAATTGGCGGAAGTTCAGTCATTACGCAAGGCAGAATCCCGGTGCACTCCTCGAGTTGCCGAGGAGCGTGCTCCGGTATCTCTGGCGACGCATTCGATACTCGATGGCGCACAGATCCACGGGTTTCGTCCAGTAGAGACTGGTTTGTGAGGGATGTTATCCCGTGAGAGTCATCATTCACGCCACCGGCATTGCACGAAGGATTTGGGCTGCCGTTCCCGGGAAGCTATGGCCTGCAGCACTCCGGTGGTGACCTCGAACCGCGGCGCGGTTCCCGAGGTCGTGGCCGATGCCGCCCTGATGATTGATCCCACGCAGCCCGCAGAGCTTCTTGAGGCGTTGCAAAAGGTCAATGATGAATCGACAAGGTAGGTTATGATCGAAAAGGGCCTGCAACGAGCTCAAGCCTTTCCTTGGAAGCGGACCGCGCAGCTCATGGCTAAAGTAATTATGGTTTAATCGAATGGCGTTGTAGGACGAGATAAGGAACTGACCGGTTGTGGACTTGGCATGATACGCAAGTAGGATAGTCTTGAAGAACAAGTGAGGGTAAATAAAGGATGAAATCAGCATTGATCACGGGGATTTCCGGGCAAGACGGAAGCTATCTTGCTGAGTACTTGCTGGAACATGGCTATCAGGTGTGGGGTTTGGTGCGACGCGACCCTGCGTCCACGCGTTGGCTACAGCCCATCCTCTCCCGTATCGAGATCGTTTACGGAGACTTGCGCGACGCCGAGTCGCTCGCGGTGGCCTTCCAAAAGGCCTGGCCCGATGAGATTTACAATCTGGCGGGTCAGGTATTTGTTCCCACAAGCTGGGAAGTTCCCGCGGAAACCTTTGACATCAATGTGGGTGGATTGGTCCGGTTGCTCCAGATCGTGGAGCGGACGAAGCGGGATGCGCGGGTCTATCAGGCCTCCAGCTCCGAAATGATGGGTAATTGTGACGGGCTCTGCGACGAGCAAACGGCTTTGCGGCCGACCTCGCCTTACGGGACCTCGAAGATGGCGGCCCATCGGCTGATGGAGGTCTACCGGCAGAGAGGCCTGTTTGCGGTGGGCGGCATTCTCTTCAACCATGAATCGCCGCGCCGTGGCCCCGAAATGGTGACACGTAAGATCTCGCGTGCCGCGGCGCGCTGGCTGCTGGGCGACCGCACCAAACTGGCGCTGGGGAATCTTCAGTCGCGGCGCGACTGGGGTTTTGCGGGAGATTATGTAAAAGCCATGCACGCGATGTTGCAGCAACCCGAGCCCAAGGACTACGTCATCGGCAGCGGAGTCTCGCACAGCGTCTCGGATTTCCTTCTGGAGATCATGACCGCGATGCGTGAACTCGGGCCCGCCAGCAATGTTCCCCGGTCGGTGGAAGAATGGGTGGAGGTCAACCCGCAGTTTCTGCGGACGGGAGAAATCCATGACCTGCGCGCCGACGCGACCCTGGCGTGCGCGGAGTTGGGCTGGCAGCCCGTGGTGGATTTCAAGCAGCTCGTGAGAATGATGTTGGAGTCCGATTTGGCGATCGCCCGGGGAGCGTGATTCCCCCCAGCAAACGGCGCGGACAGAGTCCCACAGGCGGCTGTAACGCGCTGACGCCGAAAGCCTTGTTGGGGCACTTCTCGATCAGGCCCCCCGGCGCAGCAGCGAGAACCATGCGAATCCTCGTCCTTTCACCATATCTTCCCTGGCCCCTTTACGGAGGCAGTGTCGTTCGATTATACGGCATCCTCCGGGAACTCTCGCGCCGCGGGCACGACATCGTCCTGCTGGCGGGCTACGATGGTCCTCCCCTTCCGGACGACCATCCCGTCAAGAGGCTCTGCCGGGAGGTTTGCTTCTACCGTCCCGATCCCAGCTTGCAGCAGGCCCGGCCCGTTCTTTCGGCCTGTGCCTCATTGCTTTCTCCCCTGCCTTACACCGCGGCGAAATTCGGCAGTCGGCAGATTCGAGAGAGCATCCGGGAGCTGCTGAAATCGAATGAGTTCGACATCATCCTGGCGTGTTTTGCCTTTATGGCCCATCTCGTCCCGCCGGAGTTCGCGCGGCGCACGCCGGTGGTATTGGACGAGTATGAATCAGAGGGGTTGTTGTGGCGCCAGTACCTGCGCCAGGGAGGAGTCCCGAAACGGGCTTTCGCCTTGTTGAATCTGATCAAGTTGAGCTGGTTTCAGAAGGCTGTCTCCTCCCGGATCGCTGCCCTGATGTCGGCGTCAGAGCGTGAAGCGGCTTTTTCGCGAGCCTTTTTACCCCAACGCGTGAAATTGTGGACCGTCCCCAACGGCGTCGATACCGACTTCTTTGTTCCCGTTGCGCCGGAGGGTCGAGAAAGCCACTCCATGGTGCTCTGCGCGGGCTTTGCCGTTTACAGAAATAGTGAGGCAGCGATTTGGTTCGCCCGTACCGTCTTCCCCCAGATCAAGCAAGAGATTTCCAATGCGGAGTTTTGGATTGTGGGAAGCCATCCCAATCAAGAAGTCAGGCAGCTCGCCGAGATTCCCGGGGTCCATGTGACCGGCACCGTGGAAGACGTCCGGCCGTTCTATGCCCGGGCGGCGGTTTCCGTCGCGCCCTATCGGTATGGGGAAGGAACGAAACTTAAAGTCCTGGAAGCCATGGCGAGCGGGGCGCCGGTGGTTTCGACACCCATCGGTTGTCAAGGGATTGAGGTGAAGGACGGCGAACACGTTTTGATTGCTAATTCCGCCGATGAATTCGCTGAGCGGATCGTCTACCTGCTCCGCCACGAAGAAGTGCGCAAGAGCATCGCGGCGCGGGCGCGTAGCCTCATCGAGCGGGAATATGCGTGGAAGAAGATTGTGGGTGACCTCGATCCGAAGCTTTGCGAGCTTGTCCGCAATTATCATCTTCATACCCCCGAGAAAGCCCTTGGACCCTTTCGGGAGGCCAAAGATGGGAATGCTGAAAACTGACGAAACTTCTTCCCGAGGCTTTATAGGACGCCTTTTTTCCGAAGGCATGAAATGGGGGTATCGGCATGCTAGCCGGAGGGTCCGTAATGGATTGGCCCACGTTCCTGGAATGCTGGCTCTGTACACCCGGACGCTCAAGCCTCTCATGTTTCCTGCGGCGTCGGGGGACGGTTTGGCGACCCTATCGTTCCCGACTTTTGTAATGTATGTGGACCCCCGGGACACGATGGGGGACATGGCCATGGGGAAAACCTGGGAGGGAGCGACCACCAGCGTCTTCGAGCACGTGATCAAGCCGGGCGATGTCATTGTGGACATCGGAGCCCATTGGGGGTATTTCACCCTGCTTGCAGCTACCCTGTGCACTGAGACGGGAAGAGTTTATGCCTTCGAGCCTCATCCCAAGAACTTCGCGATGCTGGCAAGGAACATCGCAGCCAATCATCTGACGAATGTGGTGACGGTTCAGAGCGCAGTTTCCAATTGTGACGGATCCGCCCAAATGCTTGAAGCACGTGGTTCCATGGGGCACAGCGTAAGTAACCTGCCGCAGGAATGGAGGGTTTTAGATGGCGCAACGCCCCGCGCCATCTCTGTGCGCACCGTCAAACTGGATGATTTTTTTGCCAACAACCCCCTTCAACCGCGACTGGTCAAGATCGATATCGAAGGAGCTGAACCTCTGGCGCTGGCGGGAATGCGGTGTCTTATCGAACGCAATCCTTCGCTGGTGCTCATTATGGAGTTCAATCCCTCGTACTTGGATGCCAAGGCGGCCGCGGATTTTCTTGACCAGATCACCACCTGCGGTCTTGATGTCGCAGTCATCGACGATGAGCAGCGTCAACTTGCTGTTGGTCCGAAGGCTGCCGTGCTGAAGCGACTCCTCGACGAGGGAGCTACGTGCAACTTGCTCGCTTCGCGTGACCGCTCCTTGTTTGAACAGTTGGTCCAGCAGCAGGATGGTTTCGGGAAACACCTGGGCCATCTGGAAAAGGTCAGGTTGTGAAGGTCATCATCCTCGCCGCTGCCATCGGGCCGACCAGTGGTGGCGCAGGCCAGTACTCACGGCAACTACTTCCGCACCTCCTCCCGATTCTCAAGGCGGCAGGGTGCGAGGTTACCGTGCTGCTCTGCCGGGATGCGAACCTTCGATTGTCCGCGAATCTCGCTACAGTCATACATTCTCCTAGGGCCGGCCACAGAAGAATATCGAGGGTCTTGTTGGAGGAGGTGTGGCCCACTTTCGTCACTTGGGGAACCGACATCTTCTTCTCGATGGACTCGCGGTTCCCGCTATGCCCGCTTGGGAGTAAGAAGAAGCTCGTGGTGGTGCATGACATCCAAATCCTGCGCCATCTCGCTGCTCCTGCTCAATATCCGATCGATGCGCCGTGGGCAACCCTGAAGTACTTTTCTTTGGGGATGAGTAAGGCCTTGCGAGAGGCGGATACCATCATCACGGACGCGCAGTTCACGGCGAACGAACTGGTGAGCTTCGCCGGGGCGAGGCAAGACCGAATCGCTGTCATCCCTTGCGGCATCGACCACGAACGCTTTCATCCCCCCGGGGACCACTCGCAACTTGAAGAGGTGCGACGCCGCTACCACCTTCCTCCCGCTTTCTACCTGTTTGTCGGCCAGCCCACGAAACAAAAGAATCTCCGTCTGGTCGTCGAAAGCTATGCCTCAGGAAGCCTGCCGCGTGAGTTTCAGTTGCCGGTGGTGGTAACGTGCAACCTGCGAAGAAGTGTCCTCTTTGAAGATACTCTGGCACGCATCGAGCAAGCCGGTCTATCGGGTCTGTTTCAGTTCACCGGTTACGTTCGAGAGGAGGACCTGCCCCTGATTTACGGCGCGGCTCAAGCCCTTCTCTATCCCTCGCGGTACGAGGGTTTTGGCTTGCCCCCCGTGGAGGCCATGGCTTGTGGCACCCCCGTCGTTTGCTCGAACACTACGTCGCTCCCGGGGGTGGTGGGCGATGCCGCATTGTTAATCGACCCTGAGCAGCCTGAAGCGCTCGTCGAAGCTCTTGGCAAAGTGCATGATGAACAAACTCGCAGGGAGTTGGCCAAGCGGGGTCTGGAGCGGGCACAAGCTTTCACTTGGGAGGGCACGGCGCGGCAAGTTGCTCAACACCTGCTTGGCGCCGTCCCGCCGTGATCCCCACAGGGAGTACATACAATAGCCGGGGGCACCTGGCCGTGGCATAATACAGTGAATGAGAAAACTCCGGATACTGACTTGTGCTTATGCTTGTGTCCTCGAAGAGGGGTCGCCCGTCGTGGGCGGCGAGGCCGTCCTGGGGTGGAATGTCATTCGGCAGATCGGGCGCTTCCACCAGGTATGGGTGCTGACGTCCGCTTCCAATCGGCCGGGAATTGAGGCCGAATTGCAACGCCAAGCCCAGCCGAACCTGACTTTTGTCTATATCGAAATGCCGCGCCGGCTCCGTCCCTTTCTGACCTTTCTGGGCGGGATTCAGTTCTATGCTTACCTTTGGCAGATTCAGGCTTACCTGGCGGCGAGGAAACTCCATGCGCGGGTGAAGTTTGACGCGTTCCACCACGTCACGTACGCCAATGACTGGATGGCGAGCTATGTAGGCGCGCTGCTGCCGGTTCCTTATCTGCGCGGGCCGGGTGGCGGGGCGCACCGCACCCCCAAGGCCTTCCTGAAGGAGTACTCGTTCACGGCGCGTCTTTGGGAGCGATTTCGCACCCTCATGCAGTGGGTATTACGGCACGACCCCATCTATCTGCGCGGCCAGCGCCGGGCGCGGGTCATCCTGCTCTGCAACCGGGAAGCGACGGACGCGGTCCCCCCGCGCCTCAAGAGTAAGGTACAATTGTTTCCTGTGAATGGAATCTCCGCGGAGGATTTGCGGATTTTCAGCGGGACGAACGGAAAAGGGAACTCAGCCACGGCTCCCGATCAGGACCGGAAAGGGTTGTCCAACGCGGATTTCCAGGTGTTTTCGGCAGGAAAGCTGCTCGGTCTTAAAGGCTATCCCTTGGCGATCCGGGCGTTTGGGTTGTTCGCCCAGCATCATGCGGATGTGAAATTCACCATTGTGGGTGATGGTCCCGAGCGTGTCCGCCTGGAGGGTTTGGTTCGCAACCTGGGCCTTGAGCGCCAAGTCCGTTTGGAAAAATGGATGCCCCGCCCGGAATTGCTGCACCTCATGCGCCATGCCGATACATTTTTGTTCCCCAGTCTCCGCGACGGCGGGGGCGCCGTGGTGGTGGAAGCGATGGCCGCGGGTATTCCTGTAATCTGTATGGATCTTGCCGGCCCGGGCATGCACGTCACGGAGGAATGCGGCATTAAAATTCCCGCCCGTTCTCCCGATGAGACGACTGAACTCATGGCCCGGGCTCTGGAACGCTTGTACCGTGACCGCAAACTCTGCGCGAAGATGGGGCAAGCAGGACGGGCGCGGGCGGAACAAGTCTATAGCTGGGATCACTTAGGTGAACGGCTCTTGAGGATCTATGAGGAAGTGTTGGGAGCACCCTCCCAAGAGGCTTAGATGGGCGTCGATTTGGCAAAACCTCTGGAGTTGAAACGGGGGGCCGGCCGGCCGGTTCCTCGGAATCAGTTTGCGAAGCCTCGACGGGGGATTAGTGTGAACGCCTTGGTGGGCATGGGACTGTGGATCCTCCTTTGGGCAGGTTATAACACCGACATTGGGCGCGTGATGAAGCCGACTTTCCCTGCCAATACCATAGATTTTATCCACGGCGTCAGGGCCTTTTTCCCCATGCTGGCCGGTTGGTTTGCCCTATTAATGATCTTCGTACGATCAAACCGCCTGGCTTATTGGATCATGGGCCCTCTGGGGTTGATGATAGTGTACGCGGCCACGGGATTGGTTTCCTCCGTGACCGTATCGATCGACTCGATTGATGCGTTGTACTATGGGGCTAATTATCTGGCGATTGTTTTGGTTCTGCTGGCGATTGTTCCTGTTGAGCGTCCTCTCCCCGACCTGCTGAATGTGCTCAGGCTCACGTGGATTCTGGGCACAATTCTTACGCTGGTCCTGTTGGGCGCCATCCCCCTCCTGGGTTCGCAGGTCATGATTCAGACGGAAGCCAGCCCGGTTGGTGTGCGTGCGTATAGTGGGCTCGGCGCGGTCATGGGGATGGCTTCGACTCGAAACACGGGATTTGCCCGGTATGCGGCCATCTCTGCCCTGGCGGCGCTCCCCATGTTTATGAGGAAGGGCAAGATGGCCGTTCGGATCTTCTGGGGGATATTGCTCGCTGCTTCGCTCTACGCATTGGTTCTTGCCAATGGCCGTACGGAAATAGTGTCGTTTATCGCTGGTTTGTTCGTGATCTTGGGTGCAGAAAAGACTAAGCGTACGCTTAACTTCCTGTTGGGGATCGCTGCCGCTATCCTATTGGCTTTTCGCGGCTTCTACTCCAAATTCTACCTTTATTTCACCCGCGGGGCTAGGTTTGACCCCACGCTGACCGGACGCACACAGGGTTGGGTGAAGGGATGGCATCTTATTTGGAAGTCTCCTTGGATGGGTTTGGGATTCCAGGCCGACCGGCACTATCTGGGGCTGCACATGCACGATGCCTTCCTGCACGCCTTGATTCAGTCAGGTATCCTTGGAGGCGTGGCGATTTTCATTGCCTTAGGGATCGTTTGGTACTACACAATTCGATACTTTTTTAGAAATCAGCCATCTGACAGATCGCTGATTCCCCCGGAAATTCCCGCGATTTTTCTATTTGTGACCCTTTCTTCCCTTACGGAATCGACTTTTGCTTATTATTCAGCCGCTTGGCTATTGAGCGCTCCGATTATTGCCTATGTCATGGCGCTGCATCAGCATATGCGAAAAATCTCTTTGCAGGCATCCCAAGAACGGGAACTGCGGATTCGATTGGCAAGGCGTAAATCCAGAGTTTTGGCGCCTCTGCCGGAAGTCCCACCCGCCGCCGCCGGAGAAGGGATCGGCTGAACCATGGGGGGTTGAGGATTGCGAACCTGTGTGCGTTAAGCCCCACCAAGAAAAAGTGGACAAAATGGCGGCTGTGGGGAACGACGAATGTTGCAAGTTATAAGGGTTTATAACAATTATTAATGCATTGTTAAGGAGACCCCGAGGTTCTCAATGATGACGAATCGAGGAGTTGGCGTCGCTTCCTGCGCTTGTTTTCAGTCCCCCTGGAATCGATTTGTGCCTGGAGGGAACGGTCATTGGTCGTTGTGGGCAAGGGCAAGACTTGTCGCTGCGTTTCTGGCAGTAGTGAGTGGGATGGCTTGCGGGGGAGTCGGGCCGTCCAACCTCACGCAGCCGGCCAGTCCCACGTCCCCCGGGAACAGCCCATTCGCGGGAGTATTCACCCAGCGTTATGACAACGGCCGCACGGGCGCGAACACCCAGGAAGTCTTATTGACGCCCTCCAATGTGACCGAGAGCCGATTCGGAAGACTGTTCTCGCTGCCCACTGATGGGCAGGCTTACGCTCAGCCTCTTTACATGGAAAACGTCTCGATTCCGAACCAGGGTGTGCACAACGTCGTTTTCGTGGCAACGCAACATGACAGCGTCTATGCCTTCGACGCCGACAGCCAATCCACGACCCCTCTATGGCATGTCAGCTTCGTGAATACTACGGCCGGGGTCACGACGGTCCCGTGTCAGGATGTGTATGGCGCTGGCCCCGGTGACTGTGACATCAGTCCTGAGATCGGAATCACCTCGACTCCGGTCATCGACCCAACCGGCGGCACCCTCTACGTCACGGCCAAGACGCGGGAACCACTGGGTTCCAACTCCTGTTCGAATAACGGCACCTATAACTATTGCTACCGGCTGCACGCGCTTGACATTACCACGGGGGTGGATAAGTTCGGTGGCCCAGTGATGATCTCGGCGAACGTTCCCGGCACAGGGTATGACAGTGTCAGTGGCACCGTGACCTTTACCGCGTTGTACCACTTGCAACGTCCGGGACTTCTTCTGCTGAACGGGACAATCTATGTTGGTTTTGGATCCCACGGTGACGATGATCCTTACCACGGCTGGTTGATGGCTTACAATGCTACCACCCTCCAGCAGGTGGCAGTCTTTAACGTCACCCCCAACGGCCAGCGGGGCGCCATCTGGCAGGCTGGTGGGGGCATTTCCGCGGACCCAAGCGGAAGTATATACATTGTCACCTCCAATGGGACCTTCGACGCCAACGCCACGGGGGGAGTTGATTACGGTGACAGTGGGCTGAAAATGCAACTCCAGTCGGGCAAGTTCCAGGTCATGGATTATTTTACTCCCGCCAATCAAGCCGTCCTGTCTGAGGAAGATCTTGACCTCGGATCGTCCCCCGCCATGATTCTGCCTGATCAGCCCGGCCCCAACCCCCACTTGCTCGCCACCGGAGGAAAGGACGGTCGTATTTGGTTAGTCAATCGGGATAATCTGGGTCATCTACAAGCGAATGACGGGGGGGCAGTGCAGGTGATTCCGGATGGCAGTGACGGCCTTTTCGGCGGAGGGACTTATTGGAACGGGAACCTCTACGTTCAGGAAAAGGGCGATTTCCTAAAACAGTTCCCTCTGCAAAACGGGATGGCGCAGTCTCCGACGTCCTCCGCCTTTCAGGTTGGATATCCGAATCCCGCCCCGGTGGTCTCCGCGAATGGAACCAACAACGCTGTCCTGTGGCTAGTGGAAGCTGACGCTTTCAGAACTGGTGGACCAGCCGTCCTGCGTGCATTCGACGCCAGCGATGTCACCAATGAAATTTACGATAGTACCCAAGCGCCCAACCAGCGCGACCAAGCCGGCCCGGCGGTGAAGTTTGTGGTTCCCACGATCGCCAACGGGAAGGTGTATGTGGGGGCAGCAGGAGAAGTGGACGTGTATGGCCTGTTGCCGTGAGGACGGTCGGGAAGACTCCTGGTACCCGCCCGGCGGACTATACTGCTACGGCCTGTCCGGCCGGCCGGTGAGAGCGGAATACATCTCCGGACGGCGGGCGGCGATGCGATCGAATTCCCATAGGCCTGCCTGGCGGACGACGCGGTTCGAGTCAGCAGCGGCGGGATCAAGCTCACCGTAAATGATGGTTTCCTCGGTTTCGCCTGCCTCCGCCAGTTTCTTCCCCATGAAATCCACGATCTGCGAATGCCCCGCGAAGCGGAAGCCCCGCTCCTCACCAACGCGGTCGCAAGCGATAACGTACATGTGATTCTCAGTTGCGCGCACCGGTGGAGTGTGTTGCCAGGAGTCGGAACCGAGCGGCCAGTTGGTGGGAATGGCGAGAACTTGAGCCCCTTTCAACTTGAGGACTCGGCCGCTTTCGGGAAAACTACAGTCGTAGCAAATGCTGATGCCGATCTTGGCGTGCGGCGTTGTGAAGACGGGAAATGGCTTGTCGCCCAGCGCCGCGTGCCAGTCAATGCCGACGCAGGGAAGATGCAGCTTGCGATACGTTCCCAAAATGCCTTGCGGAGTGACCACCGCAGCCGAATTGAAAATCTGGTCGCCGGCGCGTTCCAGCAGCCCCACCACGACCGTGCAATCGAGTGCCCGTGCCACCTCCAGAATCCTTTCGGTGGAGGGGCCGGGGACTTCCTCCGCTACGGGCGCTGCTTCTTCCAGGCTGACAAAACAGTAGCCGCTCAGGGCGCATTCGGGGAAGACCACCAGCTTCGCGCCCGCGCTCGCAGCCTGCTCCAGATGGCTGAGGATCTGATCGAGATTGTGCTCCTTGGCGAGAATCTTGACGTCCATCTGAACCGCTGCAGCCTTCATGCGCGCCTCCTGAGTTTTGTTGAGCACTGGTATTGTAGCAGCAATGGCGATTCCATGCAGGGCCCACCGATAACCCACCCAGCCTAAACTCGGCGGGCCGCCCCCAGGCCAGCCCCGCAACTTTATCTCTCTTGCCGTGTTTATGCTTGCGAGCGGGACCCAACCTGACTAAGATTAGGAGTCTATATTTCTTTGGGTAGTACAAACTTTCAATTTGGGAGGGAAAATGAAGAGGACGATTATCACTTTGACCGTCGTGCTTGCCGCCTTGGTTTTGGCCATTCTGTTGGGAACTCCAAAGGCGCAAACCTTTAACTCCTCGGCAGCCATCGCTGCCCCAGCTCCTGCACCCATGGCCGAGCCCATGCCGAATCGGTGTCCGAACATTCATGAGGCCATCCATGCGCTCGAAATAGCAGAGAGGGATTTGCGTGAAGCCCGTCACGATTTTTGCGGACATAGGCATGAGGCCATGGAAATAACGCACCATGCGATCGAGCAGTTAAGGATGGCAGAGAATTGCGATAGGTGCCAGTAAGCAGGAAGCGGGGGAACGGCCAGAAAGTCGCAATAGATTGATGGAAACTTCCGAGGGGCACAGCACTCAACTCGTTTGAGCGTTGTGCCCCTTTGCGTTTGCTGAGGCCAGCGGGCTGCGCGGCACGGGCAGCCTGCCGCGATTCATCGGCGCCCCGCCCGTGTCCAGCCATGGCCAAAGTGGATACCCCACTAATCCCCAACAAGCCCCGCAAATCCCCCTCTTGACAATAGGCGAATAAAAAGCGAAACTGATTGGAAGTCAGGTTACAGGCGGTTTCAGATGGGCAGCACTTCACTCCAGGGGCCGGCGGACAAAACGTCACTCGTGGGCATCGCGCGGATGGCTGCCCAAAGCCCTTTGGTGCGCGAGCGGGCGGAGGTGGAGTACTACCGCCTGCCGGCGCGCTCCACCCTGAACCGCGAGTCCAGCGGTCGCATGCCCTTCGCTTGGACTATCAACCCTTATCGCGGCTGCGAGTTCGGCTGCCACTACTGCTATGCCCGTTACACGCACGAGTTCATGGAGATGTGGGACAGCCGCGATTTTGAGCGGAAGATCTACGCCAAGACCGATGCGCCGGATCTCCTGCGCGCAGAGCTTCGCCAGGGGCGGGATAAAGGACTGCCTATCGCCCTGGGCACGGCGACGGATGCTTATCAGCCTGCCGAACGGCAATTTGAAATCACCCGTCGCATATTGGAAGTCTTCGCGGAATTCCATGGGTTGGATCTTTCCATCACCACCAAGTCGGTCCTGATCCTTCGCGACGTGGACCTGCTTCAATCCCTCGCGGCCCGGCATCGCTTCAGCGTCCATATGACCGTTACCACTTGCGACGAGCGCCTGGCGCGCCAGATTGAGCCCAAGGCGCCCGCGCCTGCTCAGCGCCTGGAAGCCATACGGAAGCTGGCGCAGGCTGGAATCCGCGTGGGAGTGAATGCCATGCCCGTTCTGCCGGGGCTGAATGATGCGCCACGCATGTTGGAAGCCCTGGCAGCGCAAGCGGCGCAAGCCGGCGCCGGCTTTCTTTACGCCAATATCCTGTTCCTGATGCCCTCCGCCATGAAGCAATTCATGCCGTTTCTGGAAAGGGAGTTTCCCCATCTCGTCAAACGCTACCGGAAACTCTATGCGCGTTCGGCATACTTGCGCGGCGAATATCCCGAGAAAATAGCCCATCTGATGGCGGAATTGCGGGCTCGCTACGGCTTGCATGGCAATCGCGGGGTAGTGCCCGCCGCGGCGCGCCATCCGCAGATGGCTCTGCCGTTTAGCGAGTCCCTGGTACCGGACGAAGCCCGCCAGTCCCTCACCGCCTGCCACGACGCGATGTGAAGGCTCCAAACCTCCGATGTGGATCATAACTTGACAGCCGACGAGCGCACGCGTACGGTATTCGCGCAGAAGCCGAGTTCAAATCGGGAATCGAGGTTGACCTATGCTGGAGTCTCCGCCCCTGAAGAACCTGATGACGCGTCGAACTCTTTTGAAATCCGCCGGAGTAGCCGCTGCCGCGGCCATGAGCGCGCCCCACATCCTCGCGGGGCGGCCGTCATATCAACCTTCGTGGGCCTCGCTCTCGAAGCACCCAGATGCAGCGTGGTTCGATGACGCCAAGTTTGGAATTTACTTTCACTGGGGGATCTATTCCGTTCCCGCATTCGATAATGAATGGTATTCGCGCAACATGTACATCGAGGGGCAGCGCGCGAACCAGTTTCACAAGCTCGTTTATGGGCCCATTTCGAAATTCGGCTATAAAGATTTCATCCCCATGTTTCACGCGGAGAAATTCAATCCCCAGGAGTGGGCGGAGCTGCTCCACAAGGCGGGGGCGAAGTTCGCAGGTCCGGTGAGCGAGCACGCGGATGGATTCGCCATGTGGGACTCGAAGGTGAACGAGTGGAATGCCGCGCGCCTGGGGCCGCGACGCGACGTGGTGGGAGAGATGGCACGGGCGGTTCGCAGCGAGGGCATGAAGTTCGTCGCCACCTTTCACCATCAGTGGCTTTGGGGATGGTACCCGACGGAGGACAGGACAGTGGATTGCTCGAACCCGGCGTACGCGGGGCTCTACGGCCCGCCCGCTCACCCCAGTCCTTTTGACTATAGCAAGCCCACGTTCACTCCCCCTCCGCCCGAGAATTTCCAAGAGGTCTGGGAATCCAAGATTAAGGAAGTCATCGACAAGTACCAGCCCGACCTGATCTATTCCGACAGCCGTTTGAACATTATCGATGAGCGGCGCCGCACGGGCGTGCTGGCTTATTACTATAACCACGCGGAACCATTGGGAAAGGAAGTCGTTTTCACTTACAAGGATAAGGACCTCGAGGCGGGAACGGCCACCCTGGACATCGAGCGTGGCAGGCTTTCAACCCTTGCTTCCTTCAAGTGGATGACCGACGACGCCATCGACTGGAACTCATGGTGCAATGTCCAGAACCCCGATTACAAATCAGCGGACCGAATCGTGAAACAACTTGTTGACACGGTGAGCAAGAATGGGAACTTGCTGCTCGATATCACTCCCACCGCCGACGGCGTAATTCCTGAGCCCGTTGAGCAGCGCCTGCGTGCCATCGGAGCTTGGCTGGAGGTGAACGGCGAGGCCATTTACGGCACGCGTCCCTGGAAGGTTTTCGGAGAAGGTCCCACACAAATCAAGCCGGGGGCCTTTGGCGAGAGGGAGTCGCCCGACTTCACCGCGCAAGACATCCGCTTCACAAGCCGCGCCAAGACCCTCTATGCAGTTGCTCTTGGCTGGCCGCAGAACGCGCCCGAGCTTGTGATCAAGTCCTTGAATGCCAAAGATGCTCGGGTCGCGAAAGACGAGATTGCTGACGTCTCTCTCCTGGGCAGCGACCAGAAGATTTCATGGGGGCACAACGCTGAAGGTTTGAAGATTAAACTGCCATCGCAGAAGGCTGGTAACTTCGCCCACACCTTCAAGATCCTGCTGAAGCAAGCGTAACTGCATAGCGCGGCGGAGTTGCAATCCCATCTTCGTTGGTGGGTAAACTAACCCCTCACCCGTCGGCACAAGGCCGACACCCTCTCCCCAGGGGAGAGGGTTCCTAATCGTGGTTCCTCGCCTTCTCCCCTGGGGAGAAGGTGGCCGAGGGACGAGGCCGGATGAGGGGTTTCGCCGATTAACGCCCCGACTTTCAATACGCTCACAGGAAAATGTTTGCTAAAAGAACAAGAAATTACGACCTTACATTGCAGGCCTCCGTTGTCGAAGTCTGCCGTTTTTCCTTAGATTCGCGCCTCCCAATTCAGGGGTGGCGCATACATTGCTTTTGATGTATGCGCCCCAACCACCCCCACGACCACCCAGGATTTGAGCCAACCCCCGGCTGCAGCTTTGGTTGACCGCACACATGAAAGGCTATGTAAGCGCCACCCGTGGTAGGTAAGGGGTCCGCTCTACGCTTGCTTTTCCCCTCATTTCTCCGCGGGAAACGGTCGATAAAAGATAAAGGAGGCATCGAGGAGTCGATGGGCGAACAAGGCGGCGAAGCGGCAATTCAGCTTGCACGGCATGCCGGCTGGTTCAACTGGGCAGAGCGGCATCCGGGAGTGGTGCTGCTGGGTGCTCTGGTGATGGCGATTCTGGCCCTTCCAAGGTCGCCGAAGACCGAGGATATCGAAGACGACACCAGCGGCGAGGAAGTGCCCCTCTTCATTTGACCGGCCACCAGCCGGCGCAGCGCGGGCCTGGTTTACAGTTCCGCGGTTTTTCGCTCCCACCCTAATGACTGCTGCATAATGGGGTGACAGATGAACCCCCTCACCCACCGCCTTGCGGTCCCCCCTCTCCCCCAAGGGGGCGAGGGAAAACAAATCCTCAGTTTTGGCGCTGCAATCGTGATTTTCTCTGCCCTCGCCCCCTTGGGGGAGAGGGGGGACCGCAAGGCGGTGGGTGAGGGGGTCTTGTCACTCACTTTTGCAGTCCTCAATAGGAAGAGGAGGGGCGGGCTACGGTCACTGCGCCCACGGGAGTTACCCAAGGAATTCCGTGTTAAACCGACTCACCTGGCGACGAGGCTCACGTCGCCAAAGCCGGTATGGGCGTAAAGCCGGTACTGGCCGTCGCCGTGATACTTCCAGGTATGGCCGAGCCAGCCATGGACCTTGCCAATGTCGGGCACGCTCACGTCGCCGACGCGCACCGAGACCTCCGCGTCCCGAACGTTCTGCAAGGAGCCCATATCCACCTTCAAGTCGCCGGCAAAGAGCTGGAGGTTCTTGTCGCCCTCCACGCCTTCCACCGTCAGGTCACCGCCGGTCAGGTGGACTTCAAGCGAAATCGGGCTGGGAACCTCGACCTCCACGTCCACGTTCAGTGACATGGGCGCCCTGACCTCAACCTGGACTTGCGAACCGTGCACCCGTGACCCAATTTGGACCTCTTTTTCCAGTTCGGGTTTCTTGGGGTCGGGCGTATACCGAACCACGATGTGTTGCAGGTCCGTACCGCGCTTGATGTGAAGATCCCCTCCGCGCAGTCTGAGCCACAGGCTGCCTCCCGGTGGGTTCTCAAATACCTGCGTGTGGGTCGTGGCCAGTCCCGGAATCACGGAAATCGCCAACCCGACGGCTGTGAGGACAAAGGTGCGCATAACTCCCTCCCTGACGGGATGTTCCCTGATGAATCATACGCGCAAGGACAGAATAAGTTCCCGAAAAAGCGTGCTGTCCTAATTTCGGCAACAATATACGTGGCTGACCAACGCTCTATTTTGCAATGGGTGGCCGTGCAAGTTTCACAACGTTATCGTAGTCCTCGCAGTATTGATCAAAACAATTGTTATGGTTCTTACAGTCTCTATAGGGCAGGTCAATGGGGCCCCTACTATTGAGCGGGGAATCCACTGGAATGTTAATTCCGGTCACGATCTTACAAAATTCCGTTACGTGCGGTTTGGTGTTCTCGAACACATCATAGTAGATTACAAGCCCCAGGAAGCAAATCTTTCTGGGAATCATTACAGTCTCGGTGAGAGTTTCCAACGGCTTACTACCAATGTAAAACGATGCGGGCTTCTCGTCTTCGGCAGTCAAAGTTCCTTTAGGGCTGACGTATGTAGTTCCTGTTATGGTCATGTTTTTTGGCAAGAAGTCCTGCTCAGTCGGTTCGTCGCTGAATTCTTGGACACGAAAGTAATGGACTACCTGTATGGCGGGAGTAGTCCCACTATTTTCCAAGTGATCTGTAACCGTGAAGAAGTCTATCTCTTTGGAATTGAAACGCTGGCCAGTTCCCCCCACAGAAAATCTTTCCAGTCCAATAAATGCCCGCTGAACAGACTCCAAGGCTTCCCGATTGATCCTGTTCGATTCAATCATCTGGTGAAGCTGGCAGGAATAGACCTTGGCAACGTAAATGCCAACACCCAGAAGCAATATTTGAATAATGGTGTGCCGTGGTTCCGGTCTCTTCCACCATGGCGGTTGGCTGGAATGATTGTAGGCATTGCAATGTTCGGGTGGGGGAGGTGGATTATAGGATTTACTCACAGTGAGCGTACCGCCATTTGTGGCATTGCCTGCATATTTGGAGGGGTCATCTTGGCCCTCTGGGGTGCTAGTTGATTGCGGCATAATATTACCCTTAGCGTGTTTGTGTCCGCTGCGATGCTGCTGTTTTTGGCGCCTGGACTTCTTTGACATGACGGAAAGTGATTGATAATAAATAGAATAAAGTACTTGACAGACCAACTAGTTTAAGGTACTATTCTGACCATGATGAACACCAATGATACGCCAAAAACGCTGCTGGAAGCGATAAAGTTTTTCGACAATTACGAGAACTGCAAACGTTACATGATGAAGGTCCGCTGGCCGGATGGCGTGGTACGGTGCCCGGAATGCAACTCTGATCATGTCACCTATCTGGAAAACGCACGGGTCTGGAAATGCTATGCTGGCCATCCGCGCCCGAAGTTCTCGCTCAAGGTCGGGACAATCTTTGAGGACTCTTCGCTTCCTTTGCAGAAGTGGCTTCCTGCCGTGTGGATGCTGGCCAACTGTAAGAACGGAATCAGTTCTTACGAACTGCATCGGGCGCTTGGTGTTACTCAAAAGTCGGCATGGTTCATGCTCCATCGAATTCGCAAGGCTATGCAATCTGGATCCTTCATGAAGCTCGATGGAGAAGTCGAAGTTGATGAGACGTTCATTGGTGGCAAAGCTCGGAACATGCACAAGGAAAAGCGGGATGCCGCAATCAGTGGGACCGGCGGAAAAGACAAGACGGCGGCTATGGGGTTCTTGGAGCGCGGTGGTCCGGTGACGGCAACGGTGATAGCCGACCGAAAGAAGCGGACACTTCAAGGATTGGTAAAAAGTCACGTCAAGGCGGGTGCTGCCCTCTATACCGATGCGCTGGCATCCTATGATGGCCTTGACGGAGAGTTCTTTCATAAAGTTGTAGACCATGCCGTTGAGTATGTGAATGGCAATGCCCATACGAACGGGCTGGAAAATTTCTGGAGCCTACTCAAGCGCAGCCTCAAGGGAACGTATGTGAGCGTTGCGCCATTCCATCTTTTCCGTTATCTAGACGAGCAATCCTTCCGCTACAATCAACGCAAGACGGATGACTTTGCCAGATTCGTAGCGGTACTGGCAACAGTGGTAAATCGCAGACTGACCTATACGAAGTTGATCGGAGCAACCGTGTGAGAGTGAAGGCAGATGAATTTGAAGTAGCCGACCCCGCTAAGGCAATGCGGAACTTTGAATCCCTCTTGGGGAAGCTGGTTAAGGTTCCCAAGGGAGAGATCAAAGCCAAGCGCAAGCGGGCAAAGGCAGGCCAAAAGGTAAAGGCAAAAACCTAGTGCCCAAGAGGCTCGGACGCGAATGCGCTCACTCCACAAACCCAGGTCAGTCAAATATATTAATGCCCAAATTCAGATGTAGCGCCGGCTTCCAGCCGGCATTGAGCCGCCAAGATGGCGGCGCTACGTTCAAATCAAATCGATGTTGCCAGGAAGTTTCCTGCCCATTTGCCTCTGGCGTGACCGAGTGGGGCAGGTGTACCCTCCATTTGTCGAATACGACTCTGGCCCGCAATCCGCAGTGCTCAAGAGGGAGAAACGTCATGAAGCGCCGCAAATTCCTCAAGGAAATCTCTTGCCAGGCCCTCGCCGCGGCTTCCGCCGTGACCGCCCTCCGTGGTGGCAAAAGGTTCGCGGGCACTACTGAGCTACCGGCCAAATGGATCGACCCAGCCACCGCCAAAGACTGGCAGGAGCGCTGGGAAAAATTCATTCTCGACAGTTCCGCCAAGAATCGCTACTGCGATACGGAAATGGCCGAGGAATTGGGTTGGCTCGTCAGTCCGTTCCTGGACGGCTTCTACTATGGATATCTCGCTACGCACGATTCGAAGTGGGTCGAGCGATTGGTTGACTGGGCGGACTCCTGCATCCGGCGGGGCGTCAAGGAGCCGGACGGTTACCTCGGCTGGCCCAAGGTCAGCGACCAGACGGAAGGTTTTGACTATGACAGTATGCTCGGCGAAGCCATGATCCTGCGCCCCATGGTTCGCATGGCAGACGAGATTTTGAAAACGCCGGCGCTGAAAGTGAAATGGGGAGGAAAGGCGCAGGCCTATCTGGAACTGGCCGAACGGACCTTCGAGAAGTGGGATTCACGCGATGCCTGGCGCGACGGCCAGGTGGGTGGCCTGTGGGTGGTCCAGTACTTCGGGATTGATGCCGCCACCGGCCAATGGACGGAGGGCTACGCGCGCCGGAAATCTGAGGCTTTTTCCCACCCTGACAACAAGGAAAACCTCATCGCCCTCTGGCTCCTCACCATGCTCGATGTCACCAAGAAGCCTGTCTATCGGGAACGGTGTGAGAAGTGGTGGCAGCTCATGAAGTCGCGCATGAAAACCCGCGAGGATGGGAAGTACTTCGTCTGGGACTATTGGGATCCTGCCGGACCCTGGGACTACAAGCCGGATGGCTCCACCAAGCACTGGGTAGGCGTGCACCCCAACGGCGGTTACTACGCCATTGATCTGGAGGGCATCGTCGCCGCCTTCGAGCACCAACTGGTCTTCAGCCGCCAGGATATCGACCGCCTGATTTCGACCAACCGCGATTTCATGTGGAACCAGCAAATCCCGGGAGCAGAATTCCAACGCCTTGACGGCGGCCAGCCTGACCCCCGATGGCCGAACTCGCCCGGCGTACTCTGGGACGCGCTGATTCCCTACGATGAGACGCTGCGCAAGATTTTCGTCGCCAACCATCGTCCCGATTCCTGGGGCGGGTTGCGCGCCACCCCCTGGTTTCTCTCGCTCGCGGCCAGGCACTGACTGCGCTCACTCCTGCATGGGGTGCTTGTGCTTTTTGGGCCGTTTGTTGTATTCCAGGATTTTTTTGCGGAGGCGGATGGATTTGGGTGTGACCTCGACGAGTTCATCTTCGGAGATGAACTCAATGGATTCTTCCAGGGTCAGGGGGCGAAAGGGGATCAGGCGAATGGCTTCGTCGGCCACGGAGGCGCGCATATTGGTTTGTTTCTTTTCCTTGACCACGTTCACATCCATGTCGTCCCAGCGCGCGTTTTGGCCGACCACCATACCTTCATAAACCTCCAGGCCCGGCTGCACGAACAGATCGCCGCGCTCCTGAAGGTTCCACAATGCGTAGGCGGTGATGCGGCCGGCGCGATCGGCGATGAGCGAGCCGGTCAGGCGCGACGGCAGGTCTCCCTGCCAGTCGACGTAGCCATCGAACAAGGTATTCATTACCGCCGTGCCGCGCGTTGCTTTCAGGATTTCTCCTCGCAGCCCGATGAGTCCGCGGGAAGGAATGGTGAATTCCAGGCGCACGCGGCCGCTCTGGGCGTGCCCCGTGCCGTGGCTCACAATCTTGGTATTGACGCCCTTGCGCATGCCGATTTCCTGCATCAGCACGCCCACAAAATCCTGGGGAACGTCGATAATGAGTTGTTCCGAAGGTTCCTGGAGCTTGCCGTCCACAGTTCGCGTGATGATTTCGGGCTTCCCCACCGCCACCTCGAAACCTTCGCGCCGCATCATCTCGATCAAGATGGCCAACTGAAGTTCACCTCTACCCATCACCTTAAAGGAGTCGTGGGTGCCCATATCCTCGACGCGGATGGACACGTTGGTGAGCAGTTCCTTGTCGAGCCTCTCGCGCAAGTGCCGCGAAGTAACGTACGTGCCATCACGCCCCGAAAAGGGCGAGGTGTTTATCGTAAACACCATCGAGATGGTGGGCTCATCAATGGGGATGTGCGGCAGCGGCGCGGGGGATTCAGCGCTGGTCACGGTCTCGCCGATGGTGATGCCCTCGACCCCGGCGATGGCCACGATGTCGCCGGCCTCGGCGGATTCGAGGTCGATGCGGTCCAGCCCCTTGAAACCGTAGAGTTTGGTAATGCGGGTCTGCTGAAAGCTATGGTCCAGTTTGGCGATGGCCACTTCGTCGCCGCGCCGCAGCGTGCCCGAAAAAATTCGGCCCAGCGCCAGGCGTCCGTGGTACTCGCTGTAATCGAGGTTGGCCACGAGAAGCTGAAGCGGGGCGCTCGGGTCACCCGCCGGAGCGGGAATGGCGCGCAGAATGGTCTCGAAGAGCGGCTGAAGGTTCTCCGAAGCGCCCTCCAGAGACTCGCGAGCGATGCCGTCCTTGGAGATGCAGTAAATAATGGGGAATTCGAGTTGTTCCTCGGTGGCGTCAAGATCGATGAACAGATCGTAGATTTCGTTCAATACCTCCTGCGGGCGCGCGTCGCTGCGGTCGATCTTGTTGATCACCACGATGGGAGGCAGATTGGCCTCCAGCGCCTTGCGCAACACGTAACGAGTCTGGGGCAGGGGACCCTCACTCGCATCGACCAGCAGCAGCACGCCGTCCACAAGCTTCAGGGCGCGCTCCACCTCGCCGCCGAAGTCACTGTGGCCGGGCGTATCGACGATGTTGATGCGCGTGCCGTGATAGGTGATGGCGGTGTTCTTGGCCAGGATGGTGATGCCGCGCTCGCGCTCGAGCTCATTGGAGTCCATAACCCGCTCCACGACGGGTTCACCTATACGGAAAATGCCGCTCTGCCGGAGCATGGCGTCCACCAGCGTGGTTTTGCCGTGATCCACATGCGCGATGATGGCAATGTTGCGAATCGATGAGTTCACACTCATAGAATAGCAGTGATTGATGAAGAGTGCCGGGAGAAAGTCGAAAGATCACGTCAGCACGGAACCGTGTGCGATTCTCGCCAATCTGGAATCTGTCAACTAAATAGTTGACATCGTAAGCCTTTCGGTTTACAGTCGAAAAATGGTCGGAAGCTTCCGACACAAAGGTCTGGAAGAGATCTACCTTACTGGCAAGACACGCCGGATGGGCGCCCAATATGTCAGGAAGTGCGTGCGTATTCTTCAGGCGCTGGAGGTGGCGACGCAGCCGGAGGAGATGAATCTGGCCGGATACAGGTTCCACCGCCTGCACGGCACTCCGCAGAGGTGGTCGGTGCGCGTCACTGCAAACTATCGCATCACGTTCGGCTGGTCAGGCGAAAACGCAGAGGATGTCGATTTTGAAGACTACCATTAGGGAGAAAACGATGGAGCGTAAGAACAGATTGCCACCCGTACATCCGGGCGAGATTCTCAGGGAAGACATTTTTCCTGAGGTCGGCCTGACCGTCGCGGCCGCCGCGAAGGCGCTGGGGGTATCGCGCCAAACGGTTCATGACATTTTGGCCGAGCGAAAGCCTCTGTCTGCGGTCATGTGCCTGAAGGTTTCCCGCCTGCTGGGCAGCACTCCCGAGTTCTGGGTGCGCCTGCAAGCTGAGTACGACCTCAAGAAGGCGGCCCAAGACAAGAAGGTCATGGAACGCGTCGCGCAGATCGTGCCGGTGAAACCCCAGGAAGAAGTCCGCGCCTGACCGCGCTGTTAGAAGAGGTCGTAAATGTCTACATCACCCCCCGAAAGCGTAAAGGTTAAGGGCCCCCCCGAGGGAGATCCCCTCCTTGCCCTGCTCGGCTCCGGCAAGGATGTATGGTCAGACGAGCACGCCGACGAATACGTACGACGCCTGCGCGAGAGTTGGGGGACAGCCCCATCTTCTAATCCGCCATCTTCGCGATGTGAACGTCAAAACCCGTTCCTGGCAGAAGCGAGGTCAGCGCGAAGGCGGTGAAATCATTGCCCGTGAGTTCGGTACGCCGAAAAACGCCGGGCTCGGTCTCCTCCACTTCATGCCGCGAGCCGAAATCCTCCAAAAAAGCCTGGGCATCTTTCGCATCAGGACGCTCGGGGTTCCTGGACTGGGTGAGCGCTTCGGCGGCGTAGGAGCGGATGAGTTTGGGCCAGTATTTTTCCAGCAGCGCCGTGCTGGCAAAAATATCCGCCCAGATCATCCGGCCGTTCACCGCCACGACCACGCCCACGGCGTTCCGTTCGCGCAATTCACGCATCAGCCCCAGGTAGGATTGTTCAATGGGCACGGCGACGGCATCCACTCGCTGCTTCACCTCATCGTTGTCCATCACGCGGGCGTACGAAGAGGTCCCGGCCAGAGCGGGGGCGGCGGCCGGGGCGGCTCGCATCGCCATGGATTCCTTTGCGGCGCCCACTTCCGCCCAGACCTTCTGCTGATTTTGATCCGCCATGGCGCTGCGCCGCACGCTGGGCTGCGCCATTTGGGAATGAAAGGAGCCGAACTCAGATTTTGGCCCCACCCAACGCCCGGGCTCGACACAAAACACCGCGAGGTCGATGGGGTCGCTCTTCGGTGGAACAATGCGATCCTTGCCCACCACGCGGTCCTGCTTGCCTCCGGTCACGATTTCGCCCGCCAGCAGAATCAGGGGGCGATCGGAGTTATTCACCAGAACCAGACGATTCACTTCCGCCCCCCCGCCGGGGGGGATATATTGCTCGCGTCTGCGAACGAGCGGTCGCACGCTCCCGGCCTCGGTTACGATCACTTCACCGGAGCGCACGCCCTCATCGAGGGTCAGGAAAGTTCGCGTGTCGTGCGTTCGATCGGCAACCACCGGAAAGATGGTCAGGTTGCCGCGACTGATGGGTGCAAGCACCTTGTAATTGGACCCCACCTGGCCCGCCTCACCAAGGTCGGGTCCCATCGGCAGGACCATCAGCGTTGCCAAAGTTATCATCAGACCCAAATCCAACATCCGTTTTCTCGTCATCATGGTCTCCTCCCTGCGTGGTTAACCGGGGGGTGTAAGTCCCGGTCTGTGGAAAGAACGACTCAGGGTATAATTCTTGCATCCAAATCTCGTGTGCCCGCTGGGAGGTGGGCGGGGAGACATTAGTCCTCAGTCATCAGTTTTCAGTTATCAGCAAAAGCAGGCCCGCATTCGACTGCTACTGACAACTGATGACTGACAACTGATGACTGACAACTGACGACTGTTCTATGCCAAGGTCAAATCCCATGAGCGGCAGCCAGGAAACCGCGACCCGTCCAACGAGGATCAACATCCCGGAATCGCTGTCGGCTCAGCTTCACCGCGAGGCCGGAGCGGAAAAATTTGGCTTAACGCCGCAAGCTTTCGCCGGCGTGCTGCAAGAAGTGGCTGCCAAGTATCTCCCTGACGCGGCCTGTCCTTCTGAAGTTTCGGATTTCCTCACCCATCTTCGTGTTGAGGAGTTGGCGTTGGCTCGCGCCTGCGCCGCAGGCAGTGATATTGCCTGGGAAGTTTTCTTGACGCGGTATCGCGAGAAGCTTTACAACGCGGCGCACTCCCTCGTGCAAGGCGATGCGAATGCCCGCGAGCTGGCGGATTCTCTCTATGCTGATCTTTACGGAACGCGCGCGGCAGATGGCCGGAGAATTTCCAAGCTGAACTCATTTACCGGCCGCGGCTCGCTGGAGGGCTGGCTGCGGGCCGTCCTGGCGCAGGAATATGTGAATCGTTTTCGCCGCCAGCAGCGGCTGGTAAGCCTGGAAGAACAAGCCGAGGCAGGAGTGCAGTTTGAGGCTGAGTCCCCCGACCCTGCCCAAGCCATCGACGCGCGTTTGCGCCAGGCGACAGACCAAGCGCTCGAAGCCCTGGCGGCGGAAGAAAAATTCATTCTGGCCAGTTATTACCTCGATGGCCGTCGGCTGGCGGAAATCGCTCGCCTCGTGGGCGTGCACGAGTCCACCATCAGCCGTAAGCTCGAGAAGATCACGGCCGGGACGCGCAAGGCCATCCTTTCCGGCCTGATAAAACGCGGCATGAGCCGGAAAGAGGCGGAACAAACCCTGGAAGTCGAGGTCACCGAACTTTCCTTGGATGTTCGCCGCCGATTAATGCAAGAAAAGGGACAGCAGACCGTTCCATAATAGGAGGCAGTGGGCAGTTGCCCACCTGCCCAATTACTTTATGGCTGGATTACCAAAAATCGCGCTGGCACGGCTGAAGGTAAACCCGAAATCTTCCGGACCTCCTCTGGGGCCGGATGCTTTCCAGGGCGGTCAACATCCTGACGCGAACCTGCTCGCGGCCTTTGTGGAGAAAACCCTTACGGAGCGGGAACGAACGCAGGTGCTGAACCACCTCAGCCAGTGTGCGGAATGCCGCGAGGTTGCAGCCTTCACCCTGCCTGCGGAAGCTGTGGCGGCCGAGCCCGCGCGCGTGCCGGCAAGGCGGCGCTCGAGCCCGTGGCTCGTTCTCCGCTGGAGCGCCATGGCCGTGGCGTTGGGAGCTCTGACCGTGGTTGTGGTGTTGCACCCCGGCATGTGGAACGGGCCTCCGAAGATAACACAGCAAGCGTCTCCACCCGCTCCGGCGGAGAACATCGCGAGCGCTCCCCCCACCGTCTCCGCGCCACCGTCAGCCCAACCGTCTCCTGAAACTGCCCAAGCTAAGGTGCAAGGGGAGGCGCGAGAATCCGCCGATGAACTGGCGGCGGCCGGTAACGCCTCAGGATCGCGTCGGGATCTGGGCCAGAAGGATCACGCGGCGCGCGCCAAGGCCAAGCAGCAAGTGACCTTGATGGCGTCGTCCCGGCCACCCGCGACGTTGAGCCCTGAGAATGCTCCGGCCGTGAAGGCGGAGCGGGAAGAAAGCAGGCGCGGAAGCGCGCCTACGGAAGGGGCTCTTCCCGCGCCTGCTCCCCCTCCGGCGCCTGCTGCCGTGAGCACCGTCGTGTCCCTGGACGCGGCGAAAGCCAGCGCTGAGCCGCAGGCGGGTCCGGCATTAGGCGCGACAGCTCCAAGCGTCGCCGTCACGAGAGCAAATCCCATCGCTGGTTCAGCGGAAGGCGCTGCTGCGAAAGTTGCTGCGCGAGTTTCCGCTGGGGGAGCCCTCCACATGACGGCCCAAGCGCCCATGAGCGAGGTGCAGGTAGTCCGCAAGAAGATCGAACTGGGAGGCGGCCTCCCCGCAGCCCTCTGGAGTGTTTCAACGGATGGCATAGTGCAACGCTCCACGGACGGCGGGAAAACCTATGAACAGATCCCGGTGGCGAACGGCATCAAGTTCCGCGCGATTGCCGCCCTGGGCAGTGATGTTTGGACGGGCGGCGCGGGCGGGGCCCTGTTTCATTCTCCCGATGGGGGCGCCACATGGAACCGGGCCGGCATTAGCTTCGAGGGGAACACGGTCACGGAGACCATCACCGATATTCAGTTGCGCAACCCGCAGCAACTCACCATCACCACTGCCTCGGGCTCGCAATGGGCCAGCGAAGACGGCGGCCAGCATTGGCAGAAACAACCCTGAGGCCGAATTTTCGAATTTCGTGTCTTTCCGAAGGCGGTGATTCATGGCCACGCTCCAGAGTATTCTTAATGCCAACGTTCGCGAAGGTGATCTCTACCAGAAGCTCGACCGCGGCTTCGTGCGCTGTTTCGCTTGCGGCCATTGCTGCCGCATTCCCGAAGGGCAACTGGGCATCTGCAAAGTTCGCTTCAACGAAGGGGGCAAGCTACTGGTGCCTTGGGGCTACGCGGCGGGAATACAATGCGACCCGATCGAAAAGAAACCCTTCCATCACGCCTATCCCGGCGCGCTGGCTTTCAGTTTCGGCATGCTCGGTTGCGACCTGCATTGCGCCTACTGTCAGAACTGGGACACCTCGCAAGCCATTCGTGACCCGCGCGCAGTCTTCTCTCGGCTGACGCATGTAACGCCGGAAGAGCTGGTTCGCGACGCCGTCGAGCAAGGCGCCAAAGTTCTGGTCAGCACTTACAACGAGCCGCTGATCACCAGCGAGTGGGCCGTCGCCATTTTCAAGGAAGCTAAAGCCGCGGGGCTTAAGACCGCCTACGTCTCGAACGGCAACGGCACGCCGCAAGTGCTCGAATACTTGCGCCCGTGGGTAGATCTCTACAAAGTCGACCTGAAGAGTTTCGACGACCGCCGCTACCGCGAGCTCGGCGGACGCATCGGACCCATTCTCGAGACCCTTCGCAGCCTGTACGCGATGGGATTCTGGGTGGAGATTGTCACGCTGGTGATCCCCGGCTTCAACGATTCCGACGATGAGCTGAAGCGACTTACGGAATTTGTGGCGAGCGTTTCACCCGACATTCCCTGGCACGTCACGGCGTTCCACAAGAATTACAAGATGACCGACCCTGCCGACACCCAGCCGCGCGACCTCATGCGGGCGGCAGCCATCGGCAAGGCGGCCGGACTGCGGTTTATTTACGCGGGGAACTTGCCGGGGCAGGTCGGCGACCTTGAGAATACCTACTGCCCCCAGTGCCACGAATTGCTGATTGAAAGATTTGGCTATCACGTTTTGGATTATCGCCTGACATCGAAAGGCACTTGTCCCCAGTGCGGCGCCGCTATTCCCGGCCGCTGGGCCGAAAAGTTCGAAGGCCAAATCGCCGACCTGCCTTACTTGCCCCGGCTGCGGCGGCGAGCGACGGGCAGTAGGCAGTAGGCAGCAGGCAGTTGTGTGATGTCTACTTTATGAACTCCCAACCTTGACGCCGCCCGCAAATGTACAACACTTAAACCGGCTAGTCTCCGCATCCAACCCCCAATACCGTTGCGCCGGTAGCTTTAGGGCGCGGCTGGATTCAACAAGAAGGTGACGGCTGCGATGGTCTACTGCCCACTGCCTACTGCCTACTGCCTACTGCCTCCCGCCCTCACCGTATCCCGTAATAAAAGTATCCCGGCCCCACGCGCATGTGATGAATGAGCGCATCCGGGGCGACGGCGGCGAGGAGCAGCCCGCCGACCGCCTGCGCCAGCGCCAGGGGCCAAATATTGCGATGACGGGCGAACACTTCCGCAAAGATAAAACCGGCAACAAACGTGGCAATCACCAGGATAAGGTTGGGAATGTGTGCCGCGCTGAACAGGATGGCAGTGAGAGCGGAACTCACATGGTGGTTGCGAATAACCAGCATCAACCGATTATGGAAGTAAGACTGAGTCAGGTATTGCTGAAATGCGCACCAACTGCCGTAGCCGACGAGCGATACCAGGGATTGCCAGGTCGGGTGCAGAAGGACTAATCGGTGGTGCACAAATCCATAGAAAAGGAGCGGCAGGTACAGGAGGATGGCCAACGGCAACACCTGCTGCGCGCTGGCTCGGAGTTCGGTCAGTACCAAGCCGAGCCCGCGCAGAGTGTCGCGATGCAGCACGTGACTCACAAGAATTAAGGCCCAGAGCGCCGTCCACGTGCGAGGGCTGGTGTATTGCCAACGCCAGATGTAAGCGAGAATTCCGGCGAAAATCAACGCGACTTCCAATGCGGTGGCGATGACAAGTCGGCCGGGACTTCTGGCCACGTCTTCCATTTCACCCACTGAGGCGCTATGACTGATGAGCATTTAATTTTCTATTGTACTACCGAAAGTCCGCACGAGGGGACCTCGGGGGTGTGATATTGACGTGAAGGCATATGCTTATGTGCGAAGCACCTTGGACTGCGGCTAAGGACTTAGGGAAATCTACCGGCTACGTCACAAAAAATGTAGAAACTCCAGAGGCGGGAGCGGGACGCGCGTGCCAGTGGCACGGCCATCTTGGCCGTGACTATCACGGGCGGGATGCCCGCCCTACCCCGGCGGATCGGAAACGAATGGCGGGGTGGAGTCTGGCGCGGCCGGCCTCGCTCTGCGAAAGGGGAACACGTAGCGGAAGGTGAAGTAGAGAATCACCACGAGGACAATCCCCACGCTCTCCAGCAGTGCCATACGCAAGAATCGGCTGGGGGGCAAGCCCAGGTGAGTGCGGAGCCCCACCCACATGCAATTGTCATACACGTAGGGAGCGAGCCGGCAATCGCGCGTGGCCAGGTCCGCCGCGTGCAGTACCAAGCCCACGATGGTGATTCCTAAAATGATGCGTAAGGCTTTTGGCATGGTTATCAAGAAGACGGTCCCTTGCTCGACCAACCCATTAAGTGAACAGTCTGGGGGTCAGGCAAACCTTTGTTCCAGTTCCTCCATGGCCGACGCGATTACAAACTTGTTTACAGGGTAGTTAAGGGGGCCCATCTCCGGGTTGGTGGCTGCCACCTCCGCGATGCGTAGAACGGGCGCGGGTCCCGTACGGACAAAGCTGAGATGGGGGTGCTTGGCCTTTTTCTCCATCCGATTTCCTGCGTGGCTCTTGGGCTCCCCGGCAGGCGTGCGGCCTAATTCCACCGGAGGAGAACTAATTCCGAACAAAACCCCGGTCCCATGGCGGCAAGCAAGGAGTACGTCCCGGCTTCCGGGCGCCGCCGTTTGAAGACTTCCTCCAGCACCAGGAGCACGGAGGCGGAGGAAAGATTGCCGACTTTGCGCAGGCATTCCCACGAGGCATCCAGCGCTTCCCTCGGCAACCCCAGGGCTGTGCCCGTGGCCTCTAGAATCTTGGGGCCGCCCGTGTGCAGGATCCACCGGCCGATGTCCTTGCGGGCCAGGCCATGGTCCGCCAGGAATGCGTCCACATCCAGGCCCAGATGGTCCACAATGAGCTGTGGCAAAGTCGGTGAGAGCACAATCTGGAAACCCTTTTCAGAAATATCCCAGCCCATGATGTGTTCCGTCTGCGGGTAGAAAACGGATCGCGTATCCAGAATTTCCGCCCCTGAGCAAGCTCTTTCCGCACCCGTCACAATCGCCGCGGCGGCGCCATCGCCAAACAACGCCGCAGAAATCAAGTTGGCCATGGAAACATCCTCTTTTTGGAGAGTCAGCGAACAGAGCTCCACCGAAAGCAGCGCGGCCACGTGATGGGGAAAGGCGCGCACGTAGTCCGCCGCGCGCGCGATCCCGGCAGCTCCCGCCACACAACCCAAACCAAAAATGGGGATGCGCTTGATGCGAGGCGACAGCCCCATGCGATTAACCAGCCGGGCATCGAGCGAGGGACTGGCCACACCTGTAACCGAGACCACGAACAAGGCATCGACATCCTGGGGGGTAAGCCCCGCGCCCGCCAAAGCCTGGCAAAGCGCCTGCTGGCCAAGGTCCTGCGCACACTCAATCCAGGCATTGTTGGCCTGCCCCCACGTCGTCATTTCGTAATAAGCATCGACCGGCAACGCCAGAAAACGGCCGTCAATTTCCGCGTGCGCATGCATCCTGTCCACCACGTCGGGGTTGTGGAGACGGCTATTCCAGTATTTCTTGAGCGCCGCGCTAAGAAACGGCTGCGGGTAATAATGCTTTGGGAAGGCACTGCCAACACTCGCAATCTTCATGTTTGTAGTTTCAGTCGCGGCTCCCCGTAGGGGCACGCCTTGGTGTTGCCCCTACGGGAGCCGCGAGAGTTCTCTCCTGTAAAGTTGATTGTCGGGAAATTCCTCGGCCAAGTTCTGAAGCAACTCTTTGGCCTGGTCGCGATTCTTGTCGCGCAGGGCAGCCACGGCAAGCAGAAGCCGCGCGAAAGGCAGCAGGTAGTGGCCTTTGGTGGCGGTCAATTGCAACTTCTGGATGCCCATCGCCTTGTCGGTCTCCGCACCGTAGAGACGCAGCACCCAGCGCACCGGCGCGGGTTTCAAACCCAGGATGTAGTTTTCAACGCCGATCGCCAAATAGGCGTCGTAGCAGGTGGGGTCAACCGCCAAAAGCTTCTCCGCCGCCAGCCCCGCGCGTTTGGTATAGGCAAGGGAGGGCAAGTCGTGTTTTTCCACCAGCGCCAGGTAATCGGATTCGAGGCCCAGATTCAGAACCGTGGCGAACAAGGCGTTGCGGTCGTTGGGGGAACGCTGAAGGATGGCGTCCGCCAGTTTTTGACTTTGCGCGATAGCCCCATTGAACTCTGCCCGCACGGTGGGGTTGGGTGAGGGCTTGTCCCTTCCCTTGAATTTTTCGTCATCCACGAATAACTCCGTCTGCAAAACACCCAGCCGGTCAAATTCTTCAAACAGGTAGGCTGCGCCATCCGCCGTGGGGCCGAAAGGATCGTCCGGATGTGCCTTGACATAGGTCTGAAACGTTCTGTGCGCGCCGCCAAAATCGTGATCATACATCTGGCGGAAGCCCAGGTCCAAGGGCGCGTAGGGCCCAAGTGAGGCGCTGATCGGACTGAAGACTCCCTGCGCCAGTGCCAGGAATAGAAGAGAAATTGTCGGTGAGCCCATATTGTGCGAAAGCCACGAATTTACACCGCAGGGGAATTCCCCCCGCATCCATAGTGTAGCTGAATAATTCCAGAAATGCCCGGCAACTTGCACGATTCACAACTTGGATGATTCACACGCGGGAATGTGCATCGGTGATTACCATGCCCGGGCTCGCTCACGAATCCCCATCAAAGAGCCGCAGACGCAGAAAACGCCTGCCCTGCGCCTACTGCCTTCTGCTCACTGCCTACCGCCTCCCGCCCGCTTTCCGCAGTCCGGCCACTTCGCCGGGGGCAAGTTCCCTCCACTTCCCCACTTGCAATCCCTCCAGCGTCAGCGGGCCGATGCGCGTGCGAACGAGTTTCAAGACTTTGAACCCCACCGCCTCCACCATGCGCCGCACTTCGCGATTCTTGCCTTCGGTCAATACCACATCCAGCCAGGTGTACTTGCCGCGATCTTCGCGCCGCCGCACGCTGAGCGGCTGCGCCAAATCGCCGCGCTTCATTTCCACGCCGGCGCCCAACTGCGCGATGACTTCCTCGCTCAGCAGAGCATTGGTTTTGACCAGGTAGGTCCTCGGTATTCCGGATTCCGGATTCATGATGAATTCGCCGAATGCCGTGTCGTTGGTGAGCAGCAGAAGGCCGGAAGTGTCCTTATCCAGCCGGCCCACGGGCGCTACCCATGCATTCTCCGCTGTAGGGCCGGGCTTTAGCCCGGCACGTGCCGCCCTGAAGGGCGGCGCGATACCGCCCAGGTATTTGTAAATCGTCTCGCGCCCGGCGGGGTCGCCGTGGCTGGTAATCACGCCCTTGGGCTTGTAGAAGAGCACGTAGCGTTTGCGCGCGGGTTTCAGGCGCCGTCCGTCCAATTGAAACGAGTCGCGATCGGGGCTTATCCAAACGTCGGGGTCGCGCACGGTGCGGCCGTTAACCTTCATCCGGCCCGCCAGAATCGCCTCGCGCGCCACCGTGCGCGAAGCGAGCCCAAAGCGCGAAAGCACCCGGTCGAGGGTCATGGTGGGCTTGGTAGGCATATGAAAGAGCAAGTCAAAAGTCAAAACGCAAAAGTCAAAAGGCAAAAGTTGAAACCTGCCAAGCACCGCGGCTTCGTTTTGACTTTTGCGTTTTGACTTTTGACTTTCAGTTCAGCTCCACCTCCCGCCCCACGCCCTGCTTCTGCGCTGCTTCCAGCACCAGGTGCGCGGCGACCGCATCCTGAACGGCGACGCCGACAGACTTGTACAGCGTAATTTGATCAGCGGAGGTGCGTCCGGGCTGGGCGCCGGAAATCAGCTCGCCCACCTCGGCGTGGATATGGTCCTCCCCCATCAGCCCATCCCGAATTGGCCATTTCAAATCGTTGGAACCACCGGGACCGGGGGCGAGCGCGGCCTCGCGTGTCTCAACCACCACCAGCGCTTTTATTACCGCCTCGGCATCAACTTCGCAGCCGTCGGCATTCAGGCCCACCGAGGTCACATGCGTCCCCGGCTGGATCCATGCGCCCTTCACCACCGGCTCCGCCGCATGGGTCGCCGCGCAAATGATGTGTGCGCCGGCAAATGATTGCACCGCCACGTCGCAGGCAACGGCTTGGATTCCCTGTTCCCGAGTAATTTCCGCCGCCAGGTGAGCAGCCTTCTGCGGATTGCGGCCAGCAACACGAATTTCCCGGATCGACCTCACGCGCGGGATCGCCCTGGCGTGGGCGCGGGCCTCCACGCCAGTCCCAATGATAAGTAGAACGTGTGCGTCCTGCCGCGCCAGAAGGCGAGTGGACAGAGCTGACCCCGCCGCCGTTCGCGCCGCGGTGATAAAGGTTCCATCCATCAGGGCGCGCGGCGAGCCCGTCTCCGCGTCGAAGATCAGAATCACCGCCTGGTGGCTGGGCACGCCATGCGCCTCGTTCTCGGGAAAAACGCTCACCAGCTTTGTGGAAAGCGTGCGCGTTGAATTCAGATAGACCGGCATCGCGGCCAGCAACCCTCCCCGTTCGCGCACCAACGCCATGATGCGCGCGGGCAGGGAGACGCCTCCCGCGCTCAGCTCGGCCATGGCCGGGCCCAGCGCCTCGATCAGCCGGCCGAGATCGATCAGGCTTTCGACTTCACGACGGTTCAGAAGCAACATGAGTCGAGAGTTGAAAGTTGAAAGTTAAAAGTTAAAAGCAAACAACGTTTCTCCCCGCTCGGGCTCTGTCCTTCGACAGACATAAGGAGTCAAAAGTTGAAAGTTAAAAGTTGAAAGCAAACCGACGCGACGCACGCTCATGATCCTTGCCTTTCGCCTTTCAACTTTCAACTCTCAACTGCCCAAGAAAGAAACCTCATCGAGCTGAATGAACTCCTGGACCATGGGCACGGTGGACCGGTCCATTTCCGGGATCGTGCCGAAGAACGCCGCGCGGCCGTCCACCAGGAACACCACGCGGTCGGCCAGCTTGCGCGCCAGTTTCATATCGTGTGTCACCACGATCGAAGTCAGGCCCGTTTTCCGCTTAACCTTCAGGATCAGATCGCTGAGGGTCAGCGCCATCAGCGGATCGACCATGGTGGTGGGCTCATCGTAGAGGATGCACTCGGGCTCCGCCGCCAGCGCGCGCGCTATGGCCACGGCGCGTTTCATGCCGGTGCTCAGGTCAGAAGGCGCCAGATCGCGCATGCTCTCCAGTTCCACGTCCGCCAGCAGGTTGTCGACGCGTTGTTGAATTCCCTCCTCACTTACCACCAACCCGCGCAGGGCTCGCTCGCGCAGGGGATAGGCAACATTTTCACCGACCGTGAGGGAATCGAAAAGCGCGCCGGATTGAAAGACCATCGTCACGCGCCGGCGGACGTCCATCAGTTCTTCCTCGCTCAGGGCGGAGACCTCGCGGCCCGCCGCGAATACCCGCCCCGCGTCCGGCTTCAGAAAACCCAGAATGTGCTTAAGCGTGACGCTCTTACCCACACCACTGCGTCCCAGTATCCCTACCATCTCGCCGCGCCGCACGTCAAACGTCACGTCTTCAAGCACGGGTAGTCCATCAAACGCCTTGTAGACGTGGCGGAACTCGATGTACGGATTCTCAGCAGGGCGGGGCTTGGGTTCGTTAGTCATGCCAAACAATTATGAACCATGAATGGGGAATTCTGAATTATGATTTCTGATTGTGAAGCGGGGACGGGAGGTAGCCCGGGTTTCTCACCAGAGTGCAAGGGAACGAAGAAGCGGGCGGCCCCTTTCAGGGCGCTGCATTTTCTTCTTGACACCATCGATTTCTTAGGCTATAATCTAGCTCAGGATAAAGGCTAGTGGCGCTCTCGGCGGAACTGGCGGATCGGCGGCAAGTCCGATGGTCGATAGCAAGGCAGGCCGACAAAATGTAGCACGGGCAGTGCGACATTATTGCTCTGAGGGAACAATATTTCCAAACCTGAGAACTTATTGAAAACAAAGGGTCGAAAGAGCGATTCTTCTCCTCCCAAACCTGACAACATCCTGAAAAGAAATCCACTTACAATAAAATCCTAAAAATGGAAAATGGGGGTTTAAACTGTCCGAGGGACAGGACGCCAAATTGTCGCTGAGTCGTGCCGCGTATCCCGTGCCCCGCAGCCTCAATATCGCCACAGGAAGTAGATCGTCATCCCGGTTCCGACGCAGATCACCAAAGCGCGGACCCAGCGCGGGTCGAGCTTCTGCGCATAGTGGGCGCCGCCGTATCCTCCGGCCACGGCGCCGACGATCATCAGAATTCCCTGCGGCCACACCACTTGCTTCGCGACGATGAACGTCACCACGGCCGCGCCGTTGATCGCCGTGCCCAGCAGCGCTTTCAGCCCATTCATGGCGTGGATATCTTCGATATGGATCATCTCCAACATCGCCAGCATCAGGATGCCCATGCCGCCGCCAAAAAAGCCTCCGTAAAGGGCAATGAAGAACTGCACAAAAGCGAGCCCCACGATGGTGGGCCAGGAGGGAGGTCCCGTCCGCTTGATCATCCGGCCGAGTTTCTGGGTCAGCCGCTTGCCAAACGCGAAGAGCAAGGTGGCGATTCCGAAGAGGTACGGAACCAGACTCATGAACCTAGCCTGCGGCGTGTGCAAAAGCACCACAGCCCCGGCCACGCCTCCGAGGATGCTGATGGTAACCAGCGGGACCATGACGCGCGGGTTCTTCGGCAGGCGTTTCCGGTAGGAAAACACGCTTGCCACCGACCCCGGCCAAACCGCCACGGTGTTGGTGGCATTGGCGGGAATGGGAGGAACTCCGGTAAAAATGAGTGCGGGAAAAGAAAAGAAACTGCCGCCCCCGGCCACAGAATTCATGGCGCCAGCCAGTACCGCGGCCACAAAGAGGAGGATGGCGTTAGACAAGGTCATAATCAACCAAATTACGAATTACGAATTGTGAATTACGAATTAAGAAAAAACCGGTTCTTCACGTGCTCCGGAGATAAGCCCAGGGGTCTTGCATCCAGAATTCGTAATTCATAATTCGTAATTCGTAATTTGTTTCACTCCGGCGCCGCCTCCTGGGTGCGGGTCAGGTCTATCAGCAGGAATTTACCATCATTGGAAAAACCCGGGTGATAAACGTAGCGTTTATCCGGCTTGAGCAATACGAACACGTGTTCGTCCGGCGAACCCTCCGGCGCCTCAGGTGCCTGGAACACCTCATCCTGAAGAAACTCCGGCCAATTGTCCTGGATGAATTGGCGGAATGCATCCAGCGTGGGCGAATCTGCCTTCAGGAAGGTTGCCGGAACCACCAGCGCATAGGCCGAGCCATAATCGTGCAAATGGAGCGCCGAGATAAAGCGGTAGACGGTGTAATCCTGGTCAGCGAAATACTCGGTCTTTGCCGGAATAAACGCCTTCCCGTCCCAATGATAAACCGCGCGCGCCTTGAAGCCGCGACGACCCCTCGGGTCGACCTGGAGGAAACCCGGGTCGGCTCGACCGGTTACGATCATTTCCGCGGGAGCATCCGCATGGTCCTGAAAACTCGCCTGGCCCTGGAGAAGGGCTTCGTACCGACTGTCATCCGCCTGAGCGTCCCACAGCATTGTCGCCGCGTGGTCCTTGAACTGAAATACAGCAGGGTATGCAACTTGGGAATCACCCTCCCGGATCACCACGGCCAAGCCGCGCCCCAATGGCTTGCCCAGGTTGATCACGATGGGGGTGAAGTCCTCTACTCCGGTTACCAGGTGCGAGGCCTTCCAATGCACGCCCTCCCAGGAAAGCAGGTAAACACCCCAGAGGGGCTGAGAGTCAGGAGCGGGCGCCGCCTCCGCCCCCACCATGACTTCCGGGATAGCCCACTTCAAAAGCAATTCCGCCACGCCGTCTCCGTCCAAATCGCCGACCGGCGCAAGCGTGTTGGGTGGAGCGCCGGGCGCACTGCCTTCCAGCCTCTCCCCTATGTGCAGGGCCTTCGCCAAGACGGAGACGTCCCGAGTTGTCACGCCCTGTATGGCCGCCGTGATTTGGGGCAGGAGGGCATCTGGCAGCGCTAGGGTGGAAACCGTCTCAGCCGGGGGTGGTTCTTGACTTTCTTCTTGAGCGGAAGCAATGGGCGCAAATATGGGGAGGCAAAGGGATAAAGCTAACCCCCACAGCCTGAGAGCGCGGACATATTGAAGGGGTAATGGGCGATGCTGATGCCTCTGGTATTTCATTGACATCACATTATACGCTATTAGTAAGCACAAATGCGGTCAATTTGTTGAGGGACGGCCGAGGATGCCCAGGGAAAGGTTGCCCAGCAACCCCCCAAGAATAGATAACTATATCTGTTTCATATGATTGAATGGATATGCAAGAAATGCCATGACATTCTGACGTTGAATTGGCACTCGATGGCGATGAGTGCTAATTTATTGATTCCAGACCGAATTTTGTGCTTGACAGTCGAGCCGAGAAAAGCTATATTAGCACTCGCAACGGGTGAGTGCTAGGCCACGCCAATCCAATCGCGGGGCGGCACGAAAAACAGCCCATCAAGGCCTAATTGCACGAGCTCGAAGGGGGCCTCGGGGCGGGGTAGAAGCCGCCAAAGTTCGCTGGGTTCCAATTTCGAGCAAATTTGAGGAGGAAAGGAGAATTCATTATGACGGTGCGACCTCTTCATGACCGACTGATAGTGAAGCGGGTGGAAGAAAAAGAGACCATCAAGGGTGGGATCATCATCCCCGACTCGGCGAAAGAGAAGCCGCAGGAGGGCGAAGTGATTGCTGCTGGGAACGGGAAAAAGACGGAAGAAGGGAAAGTCATTCCCCTGGATGTAAAGGCGGGGGATCGCATCCTGTTCGGCAAATACTCCGGCACGGAGATCAAAGTTGACGACCAGGATTACTTGATCCTGCGCGAAGACGAAGTGCTGGGAATTATTGAGCACGTGAAGGCGGCGGCGGGCAAGAAGTAAGTGCGGCCGAGCAATGGATGTGGCGAATCGCTCCGAAATCGGAGGGTTCGCCGCGTAGGCAAATTTGAACTCATCAACTCCGTCATCCCGATGCACTGAATCGGGAGGGGAGGAAAGGAATTGGAGGGAGGCAAGATGGCAAATGCAAAGCAGATTGTACACGGCGAAGAAAGCCGCCAAGCGATTCTCCGGGGCGTGAATAAGCTGGCGGACGTCGTGAAGGTAACGTTGGGTCCCAAGGGCCGCAACGTGGTTCTGGACAAGAAATTCGGCTCTCCCCTCATCACCAAGGACGGCGTGACGGTGGCGAAGGAGATCGAACTAAGGGAGCCCCTGGAAAACATGGGCGCCCAGATGGTGCGGGAAGTAGCTTCCAAGACCTCCGACGTGGCCGGTGACGGCACCACCACGGCGACGGTCCTGGCGCAGTCGATTTACCGCGAGGGTTGCAAGACCGTGGCCGCGGGCGCAAATCCCATGGCCATCAAGCGGGGCATTGAGATGGCCGTACGCGCCGTCTGTGGTTACGACGAAACCCAGAAAGACGGATCGAAGAAGCACATCAAGGGTGAACTCGAGAAGATCTCCAAACCCGTCGAGGGCTCGATGATCGCGCAAGTCGGCTCGGTTTCCGCCAACAACGACTTGACCATCGGCACGATCATTGCCGAAGCCATGAAGAAAGTCGGCAAGGATGGGGTCATCACGGTTGAGGAAGCGAAGACCATGGAGACCGCGCTGGAAGTGGTCGAGGGCATGCAGTTTGACCGCGGCTACCTGTCACCCTACTTCGTCACCGACCCCGAGCGGATGGAGAGCGTGATGGAGAACGCATTAGTCCTGATTCACGAAAAGAAGATCAGCTCGATGAAGGACCTGCTCCCCTTGCTCGAACAGATTGCCAAGGGTGGCAAACCCCTGTTGATTATCGCTGAGGAAGTCGAGGGCGAAGCCCTGGCGACCTTGGTGGTGAACAAGCTGCGCGGGACCCTGCAGGTCTGCGCGGTGAAGGCGCCGGGCTTCGGCGATCGCCGCAAGGCCATGCTGGAGGATATCGCTATCCTCACCGGCGGCAAGGCGATCACGGAAGACCTGGGTATCAAGCTGGAAAACGTGAAGCTGGATGACCTGGGCCGCGCCAAGAAGATCACGGTGGACAAGGACAACACCACGATCGTCGAAGGCGGCGGCAAGTCAGCGGAAATCGAAGGGCGCGTTAAGCAAATCCGCACCCAGATCGACGACACCACTTCCGACTACGATCGCGAGAAGCTCCAGGAACGGCTTGCCAAGCTGGTCGGAGGCGTCGCCCAGATCAAAGTGGGCGCGGCCACCGAGACCGAGATGAAGGAAAAGAAAGCTCGCGTCGAGGATGCCATGCACGCCACCAAGGCGGCCGTCGAGGAAGGCATCGTTCCGGGCGGCGGTGTGGCGCTGGTGCGCTCTATCCCCGCGCTCGACAAGCTCAAAGCTACCGGCGATGAGCAGATCGGTATCGACATCGTCAAGCGGGCGCTCGAAGAGCCCCTGCGCCTGATCGCCGACAACGCCGGCCACGAAGGCGCCGTGGTGGTCGAGAAAGTCCGCAATAACACCAACCCGCACTTTGGTTTCGACGCACAAACCGAAACCTATTGCGACTTGGTCGAAGCCGGCGTCATCGACCCGACCAAGGTCACCCGTACCGCGCTGCAAAACGCTGCTTCCATTGCCTCTCTAATGCTCACCACTGAGGCGCTGGTCAGTGAATTCCCGGAAAAGGAAGATAAGGGCGGACACGGTGGACCTCCGGGCGGCGGCATGGGCGGCGGAATGTACTAAGAACAGTTGACAGTCGACAGTTGACAGTCAACAGTAAGAACCCAGGGCGGGGGGGACGTTTTCCCCGCCCTTTTTGTTTTTGGGGGCTGGGGCAGAGCACCTGTCTTGGCCCTTGCTTCATATCTACACCTTGTATATACTTTCCGCATGGCGATCACTAAAGTCTTTCAGAGCGGAAATAGCCAAGCAGTGAGAATTCCCAAGAACCTTCGGTTTCGCTCGCAGCAAGTGGAAATTACCAAGCGCGGGAACGAGATTGTGCTGCGCGAGCGGCCAGCCAATCTCGCTGCGGCCTTCGAGCTTCTTGCCGGCCTCTCCCCTGACTTCTTCAAGGGCGGCCGCCGCCAACCGAAACTCGATAAGCGCGTGAAGCTTTGATGCGCTACCTCCTGGACACGGACATTTGTATTTACATCGCGAAGCAGAAGCCCCACGGCGTCCTGGCGCGCCTCCAGCGGTTAAGATCTGGTGATGTAGGAATGTCCATCATCACCTAGTTGGAGCTGGTCTATGGCGATTGGAAGAGCCAGCACCGCGACTCGAATCTTCTGCGCATCCAAGAGTTGGAACGGGTGATCCCGGCGCTGCCTCTGGAAGTGAGTACCGGCCAGCACTATGGCCGGATACGAGCGGAACTCGAAAGGAAAGGGTCACTGATTGGCGCTTACGATCTGCTGATCGCCGCGCACGCCCTAGCTCTTGGGCTCACGTTAGTCACGAATAAACCTCGCGAGTTTCGCCGAGTTCCGCAATTGACCGTGGAGAATTGGGCGGAGGAATAGCCGTAAATGGAAGGCCTTAGGTTCATCTTCTCACCGGGCACTACCGATAAACGATGCGGGGGAGTCTGGGGGCCCGATGGATAGTCCGAGGGCTGCGCCCCGATGGAATTGGGTCTCCTCATCTGGGTGCTGGTTGCCGCCGATAGCCGATGCGGGGGAGTGTGGGCGGCCCGATGAATCGTCTGAAGGCTGCGCCCCGCAGAAACTCCATCGCCCCTGCTTTCATGGCTTGCACGGAGGCTGGAATATTGCCATGCCCGGTAAGGAAAACGATGGGGGTCTCCAACCCGGCCTCGGCCATCCGCTTCTGCAACTCGAGCCCGCTCAGACCGGGCAGTTGCAAGTCTAACACCAGACAACTTGGCGCCTCCGTCCGCGGGCGGTCCAGGAATTCCTGCGCGGAGGCGAAGGTCTCGGCCTTCCACCCCGCCGACCGGATCAGCCGCTCGAGACCTTTCCGCACCGAGGGGTCGTCGTC
>Ga0209039_10000194_pt1 | contig 56062 bp, 29 predicted proteins | sample BogFormECP12_OM1_FD_188238 | JGI IMG/M metagenome (GOLD analysis project Ga0209039, IMG submission 188238) | Bog forest soil microbial communities from Calvert Island, British Columbia, Canada - ECP12_OM1 (SPAdes) (version 2) | ecosystem: Environmental > Aquatic > Freshwater > Wetlands > Bog ...
TCAAGTGCTCAACACAGGTTCGGGATCAGCGGCTTGTGCCCCACACGTGGCAAAGTATAGTTCAGGTCAGCGCCCGTTTCCAGCGACCTTCCTTTTTTCTTATGGGCTTGGCAATAGCCAGCCACCGGCAGGATGGGGAGAAAGAGCTGCGGGCCGCGCTTCAACTCGACCCTCACGACGAAGACACCAAGAAACCGTTGGCTCAACCGGCAAACTCACCACCCTCATAACTGAGCGAGCAAAAAATTAGCACTCCATGATCGCTGGCTGTGCCGTGCGCATTTTGTTGGTGAGCGCGGGTGCGGTATAATCAAACCGTTCATTGTACCTGCATACACACTTTGGTTCGCGGGTTATTGTAGCCACTCTTCAGCTTGCCCTCAAGGCCAGGCACTAGGGGAGGAAGTATGTCCAGCGCTCACCCGGATCTCGACTTCAAACCCGAATTGCCGCGACGATTGGATCACGGCATCGGCATTGTCGGCGCAGGAGGCATCGTCAATTACGCGCACTTACCTGCTTATGCGCAGGCGGGCTTCAAGGTCGTGGGCATCACCGATAAGGTGCGTGAGCGGGCGGAAAAAACGGCCTGCGACCACAAGATTCCCAAAGTATACGATTCGTTGGAAGAGCTGCTCAGCGACCCGGAAGTCGAGATTGTCGACATTGCCGTGTACCCCTGGGAAACGCTTGCCATCGGTGAGCAGGCGGTTCGCGCCGGAAAGCACATTCTCTGCCAGAAGCCGTTGGCCGACGAATACGGCAAGGCGGTCAACCTGGTAGCCCTGGCGCGGGAAGCCGGCCTTAAGATGGCCGTCAACCAACAGATGCGCTGGACGGTCGGCATCCGGGGGACCAAGCAACTCTTGCGCCAGGGATGGCTGGGGATCCCGGGTTATGGAACGATTCAGGTTCACTGCCAGACGGATTGGTCCATGTGGCCCTTGGTGTATGCCCGCAAGCGCGTGGAAGTGCTGAATCACAGCATCCACTATATTGACTCTTTGCGTTACCTCTTGGGGGATCCCGACCGCGTTTTCACCAGTGGCAGTCGCACGCCGGGAGAACAGACACAGGGCGAGACCAAGACCCTCACCATCTGGGAATACGATTCCGGTTTGCAGGTGCTGATCGACGTGAACCACGGAGTGTGGCAAGACGACCGCTATGCCATTTTCCGTTTCGAAGGAACCGAAGGAATCATCAAAGGGACCATCGGGCTCATGTATAACTATCCCGCGGGACGTCCGGACACTCTGGAATTCATGTCCAAGAAAAGCATGGGCTATTGGTTCTCCGCTCGCAACGACTATCTGTGGATTCCCGACGCCTTCGTGGGACCGATGGGATCATTGATGCGAGCCATCGAGGATGACTCGGAAGCACTGACCAGCGGGAGTGATAACCTTAAGACTCTGCAATTGGTCTTCGCCGCGTACCGCTCCATGGAGCAGGGGCGCGCCGTCAGTCCCAAGGAGATTATTGGTTAAAGGACGCCATCGCACTTTTCCAGAGCGCGATTGATCCACCCAGGAGAACTCAGCCGATGATACATTCCCAGTTTTTCGAAGACTATCAAGTCGGTTCGACGCGCGAAACACTGGGCCGAACGATGAGTGAAACCGATATCGTTCTGCACGCCGGCCAAAGCGGCGATTTCTATCCGCATCATATGGACGCGGAGTGGTGTAAGGGGCAGCAATTCGGCCAGCGCATAGCCCATGGCACGCTGGTGTTCACGGTGGCGGTGGGTCTGACCGCAGGGGATGTCAATCCCGATGCTTTCACTTACGGATACGACCGTTTGCGGTTCGTCAGGCCGGTTTTCATTGGCGACACGCTCCACGTCCGTGTAACCCTCAAGGAGAAACGCGAATCACCCAAACGGCCCGACTACGGCATCGTGGTCGAACTCCTCGAAACCTTCAATCAGCGCCATGAAGTGGTACTGGCCTGCGAGCATCTGCTCATGGTGAAAAGGAAAAAGGTCTGACCGAGGCCGACGACGGAAAAGCGGACCGGTGAGAAAGCGTGAGCTTGTGGCTTGCCCTTGCCAGGCCGGTCAAGGCTTTTGGGCGAGAGCCAGAATCCACAAAGCGAGAAGGATGATCGCCATCCCCGCACCCAGGTACGCGCGGACGCGGGTACCCGTTCCCGCCCACTCCCCCGTAAGGAATCCGGCGGCGTTGCTGGTGATGATGATGGTGCCCATCAGCAAGGGCCATCCCACCACGGTTCCAAAGTCACCCATGCGGTAAATGCCCAGGCCATACACGGCGAGCCCGCCAAACCAGAAGGCGCCCATCGCCGCCCCATATAACCAGTTGATACCCAATGCCGGGACCCAAAAATCTTTGGTGGTGGAGTTCTTGCGCAAGAGGTAAACGCAGTAAAGGAAATTGGCGACGAAGCCCCCGCTGGTCGCAGGTGCTGCCACGACATTCGCCATCCAAACGGGAGAGACTCCCAGGTGGCGCGCTACCGTGAGCGCTTGCGTGCCGAAGGCATAGCTGAAGTTCAACATCGAGGAAAGGAGTCCGGCAACGATGGCAACGACCAATCCCGCCAGAAAAGAACCCTTCACCTTGACCCCACGGTCACTCCCCTCGGGTTTTTTGTCGTGATCGCGAAGAGCGCCGGCGCGAGCCGCCACGACGATTCCCGCCAACATCACGGCGGTTCCCAGGAAATAGAGATGTCCTTGCGAGGTGCCCACCTTTTCCGGGGTGAGAACCAACAACGGAACGAGAGAGCCAACGGAGGCGCTCAGACCGAGGATGATGGCAAATCCCAGACCAATACCCAGCATGCTCAAGCCGAGACCCGTCAGGGTAGCGCCGGCTCCCCAGCACAGCCCGAATCCAGCAATGGCCACAATGGTATGTGTCGGGGTGAGTCGATAAACCTCGCCCAAATGCGGGACCGTGATGCCTGTCAATAGCCATGGGAAGACCACCAATCCGGTGAGCGCGAAAACCAACCAGATGTTCTCGTAATTCCACCGCCGGACGAACTTCATGGGCACCGGGAAGAGGCCTTGCAAAATCCCCCCCACGACCACCAGTCCTGCCCCAACCAGAATCTTTAAGTCCATGAAAGCTCCCTGTGGTCCCCTGTTCTTGCTGCCGCCAGTCGGGGCGGGAGGAGTTTATCCTAAAGGAGCAGCCCGTTGCAAAAGACTTACCGTATCGGTAGACTCGCAATCGACACAGGGGGGCTTGTGGAACACCGAGCGACAGTTATTCGATCCATCCGATCCTACGACGCCCGCTATCCTTTGCCGGCAGGAGCGGGCAGTGACGCAGTCCATTGGGAGCCCGAGTATTGTCTGGCGGTGACACGGCTGAATACGAATCATGTCCTTCCTGGAATACATTCCGCATCTGCGCGAGCACTTTGTCCATCCCGCACACGTGGAAGGGGGAGTCTACAAGACACCCGAGATTCCTGGCTTGTCGAGCGATTTGGTTGATCTGCTCGAATGACATTGTCAGGGGAGTCGTCATTGCAGCCCGCCAAGACTAGAAGCGCCCAAAGCGCTGGTAAGCCTCGAGCGGCAAAACCCCCTGGAGAATGGCAGCCCGGACGAGATTCTCAGTATGTACGACTTCCTCCGCCTTGGTGACCACTTCTTCCGCAATCGTCTGAGGAATGACGATAACCCCATCCCGATCACCCAGCATCAGGTCGCCAGGAGCAATCGCAACCGAACCGATTACGATGGGGACATTCCAATCAACCAATCGCCAGCGGCCACGGATATCCAACGGCGTTTTGTACCGGGCAAACACCGGAAATCCGAGCCGGAACATGTACTCGGTGTCGCGCGCCCCGCCATCGATCACCGCGCCTCGGGCGCCGCGAAATTTGGCGGTCTCGCTGGACAGTTCTCCCAAATGGGCTGAAACATTGTCATTGGCTTGATAGGCAAGCACATCTCCAAGTCTGATCGCACCCAACATCCTTAGAACGGGTGGAAAAACGATATCCGGATCCTCGATCTCGGAGGGTTCGCCGAAAAGGGTGAGTGCACGTCCTGCCAAAGTCTGCCCGGGAACCAGCGACTGGATAGAATGGGGAAGTGCCTGTTGATGGCGTCCCATTTCGTCAAGTATGTCAGAGACCGCACCCGTGTAAGGGATTGCAGCCAAACGCTCAATCAAGGGCATATCCGCAGGAATATTAGGACCCGCCGAAGTCATTTTCTTCCTCCTATCTGCTGTACCCGATTACAAAAACTGAAATCACGTTGAGCATAACCGCCGCGTTCATCCAGCGGACCGTTGTGCGATCAACTCCACGCCACTCTCCCGAGATGCGGCCGACGCCGTAGGCACAGACAAGCATCAGCGCAGTGAAGACAGGAAATCCGAGAACCGGCCCCAGTTGCCCCATGCTCAACGCCCCTGCTCCATAGGCGAGCACGCCGATAATCCAGGCGGCCCCCATACTGAAGGCGCCACACCATTCCCAACCACGCGCTTGGAAGAAGAGCCTGCCGGTACCGTTCTTCGTCAACAGAAACCCGCAATAGCAGGCGTTGGAGAGGAAGCATCCACACAGCAGGATTGGCCAGACCGCATCCCCAGAAGCCCAAGCAGGAGCGCCGCGAGTGATGGCAAGGTTCTGGATCGGTTTCGCCACCACCATGCCGATATTGAAAAACGAAGATAAGACCCCAGAGGCAATGCAAATGGCGAGACCGGTGGCGAAGTGCCGCTCTTTAGACACGACAACTCGCTCGCGGCGCATTCCCGCAAAGCCCGAAAGCGCAACACCACTCATCAGGAGCACGAGGCCCAGCACAAAGGGAAGCGGCTTCAAACTACTTGGCCCGGAAAGAAACAGAGGCAGGACCGTCCCCAAAAATGTGGAGATGCCCATGATCAATGCGAAGCCAAGCCCCGCACCCAGACGGTCGACACCAATACCAAACGTGACCGAGCCAACTCCCCAAAACGTGCCCAACAACAACACCAGGAGTAGCCGAGGAAGTGGCACCTGCTCGTAGAGGCTGAGCAGGTGCGGAACCACAGCCCCGATCACCGCCCAAGGGATGATCAGTTGTGCAAAGAGCGCGTAGACGAGCCAGACATTCTCCCAGCGCCACCGGGTCAGGTATTTCATTGGCCCAGTAAACACGCCCGTCAGCACGCCGCCTACACAAACCAGTAGAAAAGCAGAAAGAAAAGAGGTCGTCATGGCTAAGCGTTCACGCAAAGATCCTGCGATTTGTGACGAATGAAATACTCACGATGGCCGAGCATCTCAGCTTTGGTCGGCTGACCAGAAGGAAGACCTGAGTATTCTCCGGCCACGATCGAGCGCCGGCTTTTTTGACTTGCTCTGTTGCCAAGCCCTGTCAGCGCGCAAACTCTTCCGCCACTTCCATCGCGATCTTCGCCCACTCCCACAGTTTTTTCGGCCCGTAGCGCACCGTGGAGATATCCTTCATGATCAGCTCCACGTGGCACCGGCCGCCCGTCTTGGTGAGAAAGGTTCGGAGCTCCTGCCGCGCCCCCTCCGGGTCCCAGGTATCGCGCGCAAAGATCGCCGGAGTCGGTTTGTGGCTGAGGATAAAGTCGCCCCCCACCTTTTCCACCAGGCGCTCGGTATTGTTCCAGTAACTCGCTGAAATCTTGCGCAGATTCGGAATCCGGCGCAACACTTCAATCTTGCGATCCAGTGGCTCGCAGCAACCGTAGTACACCATTCCCCAACGCTTCAGCCAGCGCAGGTCATGCTTGACGGCAAACTCCCACTGCATCTCGGGTGAGACGTCGGAAAAGATTTGCGCGTTCGAGCAACCCCACATGTTGTGGGACTTCACGTAGCTGGGATCGAAGTCCGGCCCCGGCAGTGCCTGGGTGTACCCGTAGCCGCCCGACCCGATGCGCGTGTTATTGCAATCCAGCGCCAGCACATTCAATTCGACGAACTGATCGAGTTCGGTTATCCACGCATCCACCATGCGCTCCACCGCGGCATGCACCAGGTCGGGCCGTTCCACCAAGTCGAGCATCGCCTCCTGCACGCCCCACCATCGGATCAGGTAATCCCACGGGGTAAACCAAATATGCGTCTGCCCCACCTTCTTCACCGGCATGATGCCGCCATAGACCTCGCACATGGACTGGTAATACAGCTCCGTCGCCAGTTCGTTGTGAGTGACCACCGGCATCTTGATCTTTTCGAGGTCGGGGAAATCCCGAATCTGAATATGGAAATGGCGCGACACCACATCGGCAGCAGGATCCGTGGTGGCGATATCGACATCTTCGAGGATTCCGAAGTCGGTGGAGTGAATTGCCAGCGGGCAGGTGAGGAAATCGCTTACGATCATGTCGCCCGGAAGGTGGCGCCATTGATAGAGGGTGCGCCGCAACTCGCGCTCCTGCTCCTGCGCCCAGGGGTGCTCGGTCCGGAGCGTCAATTCGCCGTCCACGTCCATCTCGTGCCAGCAGATTTCGTTGATCCAAACCATCGGACGCACGGACTCGCGGTCGTTCAGCTTCTGCCAGAGCCGCGCCTTCTCTTTGTGAACGGGCAGCGCGGCAACCTCCGCCAATTCTCCGGCCAAGTGGCGCAGTATCTCCTTATCGCTTGGCGATAGTTCGATTTCTTCCGCAACGGGAAGCGGTGGGCGATGACTGGGATCATGCAGCATGGGGGTAAATTCCTCTCAATTCGAGTCTGGAGCAGGTGGTTGCAAGCTCTCCAGGATACGCAAGGCGGTTGTGGCGTCGGCATCCTGGGCGTTCAATTCAAGTGCCAATCGCAGTTCGCGTTTGCCCGGTTCGATGTCGCCTTTGCGCGCATAGATCAGTCCGAGGTTGCGGTGCAAAATCGGCAGTTGCTTGCACTGCCCGCAATCCTGGATCGCCTCCTGCAACTGCGCTACGGCTTGCGTCCAGTTACGAGCGTTGGCGGCTTCCAGGGCAAAGTTGCTTAAGGATTGGACATGATCGGAAAGGTGGCGCGACTGTTCCAGCGCCTGGAAGCGCGCCATATACTGTTCGGCTTCCGGGTCATGTATCGAGGTAAGAGTACGCGCCAAGTTATACAAAGCCGATGAATTCTCGGGATCAGCGGCCACCGCCATCTTCCAATGCTCGATTGCCTCCTGCGGCTTTTGCTCGTGGAGCAAACAGTGGCCCAAAAGGTATTGTCCGTCCGCATTCTTGGGATCGAATTTCACCAGCCTCTCCAGCAGATCGGTTGCCTGGGGCGTGGTTCCCAAAACCACCGCGAGCAGGTAAAGCGCGGCGGGATAATTGGGTGACAAGCGGACGGCGGCCTCCAGGAAGGGGCGAGCATCCTGCCGCCGGTCCAGATCATAGAGCACCCGGCCTTCGTTGTAATTGGCCTTGGCGGAGTTAGGGTCAAGACGAGTGGCTTCGGAAAACTCTCGAAGCGCCCCCTGCAGGTCATATTGGTCCGCGAGGGCAATGCCCAGGTTGACGTGAGCCTCCGCGGATTCCGGTTTCAGCGAGGCCACTTGTCTAAACGCCTGGATGGATTCCTGATGGTGGCCCATTTTGCCTTCCAGCATCCCGAGAGCGGTGAGTGCGCTGGGGTCTTTAGGGGCCAATTTCACTGCTTGGAGGAGCGATTGTTCGGCGGCTGGCATGATTCCGCGCTTGCCGAGGGTGAGACCCAGGTTGACGAAGGCTTTGGTGTACTGGGGATCGTTCTCGGTCGCCCGCCGGAACATCTCCTCTGCCTCCTGCTGCTTCCCCTCCAGGCTGTAAGCCACTCCCAGATTGTTCTGTGCCTCGGCAAATTTTGGGTCGATCTGCAAAGCCGCCCTGAACTCGCGTTCCGCTTCGCTGTTCTTGCCAGCCGCCAGGTAAGATAAGCCCAGTTGATTGTGGGCTGGCGCCATGTTGGGATCCAGTTCGATCGCCTTTTCCAGCGCTGCCCGTTCCCCGGCCGGATCCCCCAGCTTCGCGAGCGCCATCGAGAGGTTGTAGTTCCACTGGGCATTTGTGGGATCAAGCCGTACGGCTTGGGAATAAGCCTTGGCGGCGTCCTGGGCTTTACCTTCTGTCATCAGCCGGTTACCTTCATTATTGAGATTTCCGGCGTTCACCTCCTCGTTCTCGCCCGCTTTCAGTTTCTGGAAGGCGTCCATCTCTTGTTTCGAACGGGCCGTCTCTCCCTTCTTACGAAGGGCTATCGCCAGTTGGTAATGTGTTTCGCCGGCGTTGGGATTTATCCGCTCGGCCGCCTCAAGCTGTTCAATCGCCGGGTCAATTTTCCCCAGCTTTGCCAGCACTACACCTAGGTCGTAGCGAATATCATAATCATGGGGAGCCAATTTCCCTGCGCGCTCAAGCATGTCGGCAGCCTGGGCCAATTGGTCAGAATGTGCAGAGGCCGTCCCCAGAAGATGGTAGCCCTGCGCATCCTGTGGCCTATGGTTTATATAATCCTTTAAGTAAGGAACGGCCTCGTTGAAATTGCCCAGATTGGTCAGGATCTTGGCAAGCGAATAGCGCGCGTCGTCGTCGCGCGGATTGAGCCGCAAGGTCTCTTTATACTCGGCGATGGCCGTCTGATATCCGAGCTCCGCGCCCTTCTTCGCATAGACGGTCGCCAGGTTGAAGTGCGCCTCAGCCAGGTCAGGGTGAGATTTGATTGTATTGCGTAACGTCTCGATAGCTTTATCGGAGTCCCCGTTCTCCGCATAGGCCGCTCCTAGTTCCACCTGGAGCTGCCCGGCTAAATCTGCCGGAGGATTTGATGCCAAGGCGTTCTGCAGATAGTCAATCGCCGCAAGATAGCGCTTCTGCGTCATCAACACTTCCGCCAGATTGTAGGCAGCCAAAGCGAATCGAGGGTTGCTGTCCAGCGCGGCCTTGAATTCCGCTGCGGCCGCCTCCATCTCGCCCTGGTTCTGGAGGAGCGTTCCGAGCGCGTTGTGAGCGGGGGCGGAATTTGGTCGCTGCTCGATGAGCAGGCGCAACTGCTCGGCTGCCTCTTTTCGTCGGCCTTTACCTACCAAGGCCTGAGCCAGATTGTAGCGGGCATCCCAGGCATTATCATCGAGGCGGACAGCCTCCCGGAAAGCTGGGATGGCGCAATCCAATGCGGCGTGCTGGGCAAATAATGCTCCCAACGCGTTATACCCTTCGGCCGAGGGATGCCCCTCGAGTGTGTGCAGGAGGTCTGCAATCTTGCCGGAAGATCCAAAATGCTCCTGACAGGACGCCGGGATAATAGCGGGGCTTCCCGCCTTGGTTTCCTGGGCCAGAGACAAGGAGGCGCATGCCCCTGCCAGTGTGAGTACCAACCACACTCTCAATAGCCATGGGTTGCTCGACGGTCCCGATCCGAGAATATGCTTCACTTGGATCTCCAGCGCGGCGTCCCGGGCGTCAGGGACCCGCGCGGGCGTCTGGATGCTGACTGCACTTCCCGCCTGGTTGAAATCAAGCCGTTGTCCGCCCACCATCGAGGAATATTAGCGATGTGGGCTCCGAGATTGAGTGCTTCAAGATTCTTCTCTCTCGGCCATTCAAACACGGGAAGATGCACGGTCTTGCCCTAGGCGGTGGTGCGTACTTTTTCCGTTGCCGTTTTATTACTTTCCGGCGCGAAAGTCAACTCTCCCAGAGACTCCTCCGGTTCTTGGCGTCCTTGCGCTAGCCGCGAGCCTACCTCAGAGGTCGAGGCACGGGGATCATCTCTTTACCCTCGCCCCGTCCGAGCGTATCTTCCTTAACCGCCAGCGATTCCAGGAAGAGACTGGCTCGGGGTCTTCCCTCCGGGTGTATGCTGCCGGACGTCATGGAGGGGGGAAAGCGTGTCGGCCATGAAAAATTCCGAAACTCAATGCCTCGCGATCATCTGTACGCGGCGACGGATGACATAACGGGATCCAACATAGCTGTGATAGCAATCTCGCGGTGGAGCGGATTACGGGAGGACCACCCCCGAAAATTGACGGTGTAACGGTCAAGCCCATGAGCGAGTTCGGGAAGGCGGGCGAAATCAAGGAGGACGGAGCTTTTTGGAGGGCCTCCGGGCTCACCTGCGTCGACGGGGCGCCGGGGCCGACGTGACTCTGCCAGCAACCTTTTTGGTGTCAAAGAACCTACGGCTGATTCCAGAAGCGAACCCGCGGTGGGCAGGACTCTCACTTCTCAACCGTCAGTTCGACAATAGTGTCGAGCGGGTCACGCCGCTGGGCAGGGATGGAGATCTCCAGCCCGCCGTCGGTTTGCTTCCACTGGACCTCGGCGCCATTGAGCAGGCGCGCCGAACTGAACGACTGCTTCACGGGAGCCAGCCGCAGGGTCTCCGCTGGCCAACCGAGGATGTGCAGAAAAATCTTGTTGTCGCGGTGGGTGCTGGTACCCCACTGGCCGGGCTGGAAAGGGCCGCCGCGCGTCGAATAGATGCTGTCGCCGTTGGCCTTGAGCCACGCGCCGATTTTAAGCAGGATATTCTTCTGCCGCTCTTCAAACCGGCCGTCAGGCATGGGCGAGACGTTCAGATTGAAGTTGCCGTTGCCGCCCGCACTGCGCACCAGCAAGCGAATACATTCCTCGACCGACTTGTAATGATCGTTGGCCCTCCACGCCCATTGATCGCCGAGCGTGACCCACGATTCCCACGGATACAGTGCAAAGCCACCGATATATTGCTCGCGTTCCTGGTAGTCTCCTGCATATTTCTGGAAATCCCACCACAGATAGTTTTCCGTAGTACCGTCCCCATAGCGGCCCTTGTCGACGCGGCTGCTGATGACGATGTTATCCTTGACGCCGCGCAAATAGCGGTACAGATCGCTCCCCCGATTGTGGTTCCAGGTGGGGTCCCACTCGCCGTCCAGCAAAATAATTTCGCTCCCGTAGTCTTGAATCAGTTCCTTCAGCTCACTCTTCAGGTATTGGACATAGCGCTCGTAATCCGGCTTGCGGTCCAGAAGAAAGCCCGGCCCGCCGTGTCCATAGGGGCCGTAATCATACTGATACCAGTCCAGCAGGGAGTAATAAGTCCCGAACATGATTCCTTGGCGGCGGCATTCATCCGCAATCTCTTTCAGCCAGTCGCGACCGAAGGGTGTGTTAAGAATGTTGTGATCTGTTTGTTTTGTGCCCCACATCGCGAACCCATCGTGATGCTTGCTGACGAAGGTGATGTAGCGAAACCCAGAGTCCTTGATGAGCTGAAGCCATTCTTGGGCATTGAAAAGGGCGGGGTTGAATTCTTTGTAAAGCGCATCATATTCCTCTTTGGGGATCTGGTCCGACCTCGACCAACCGATCTCAGTTCCCCGCAACGCCACAGGACCCCAGTGAACCGACAGGCCAAAACGCGCATCCTGCCATTTGGCGATAGCCGCAGCGTTAGTTGTCAGGGTGGGATTTTGATCGCCCCCGCCGATACTTTCTGCGCTTGCCGCAGGCGGAAGCAGGAACATGCCGGACAGAAGAAGCGGAAGAAACCATTTACAATCCATGATAAAACCTCACAAGCCACAAGTGGCCACGTTGGGGAGGATGCTAACACATTTCTCTTCTTCACAAGCGATTCGGGCCTCGAATTGTTGCCTCGGACTTTTTGACCGTAGTGGCTTTCGATTATTGACATTGAGCAGATGTGAGGCTAGCTTTCTCCTTGTCAATTAGGAGTAAGTGCTCATGAAAGATCGTCTCGCGCTCTCATTTCTGGCGCTATTAGGACTTCTTGTCGTGGTCACCTATTATGCCCAGCAGCCGGGCCTAGTCACGCCCTCCAGGGTTCCCTTGCCCGCGAACGATCCATCTCAGACCGGAACTTTCAACGTCGAGGAGAATGAATCGGGGGATCAATTCTTCGGCACGTCGCTCAAAGGCGATATGCTGGCGACTATCCTCGATGAAATCCCGGACCCCGGTGAGCGTAAGGCCTTTGCAGATCTCTTCGCGAAGCGAAACCCCGAAGAGCGGCGTAAGGTCGCGGAGAATTTCCTCACACAGTACCCGCAATCAGCGTTTTTGTCACAAGCCTTTGAAATTGCCGCCAAGGCTTCCATCGACCTTGGGGACAACAGGGCGGCTCTGCAATACGGCGGCGAGGCCTTGAAATTGCACCTGGAGAATCCACTTCTTCTGGTGCCACTCGCCGACATTCAAGTCCGGGAAGGGTTGTTGGTCGAAGGGACTCAGAATGCTCGCTTGGCGCTCGATTGCCTGGACCGCTTCGTTGGACCCGCAGTCTTCTCCGCCCAGGAATGGACCACCCTCGCCAGGCAATTACGTGCGATGAGCCTGTACATCCTTGCGGAAGCTGCCCTCAAAGAGGGTGTAAAGGCTTCGGGCAGCGAACAGGCCAGCAAATTGAAAGCGGCGGAAGAGTTCGCCAACAAATCGTGGCGAGTGGACTCCTCCGACGCCAATGCTGCGTACTTGTTGGGACTCATCCGGCTCGCCCGAGGAAACCCGAAAGAAGCCTCTCTAGCCTTCGCTGTTGCCTATCGTCAGGAGGGACCCCTCAAGGCGAGAGCGGAACAGCGTTTGCGTGCTCTTTACGCGCCAGGGCCTGCCCAGCCTCCACAGGGATTTGACGAGTTCGTCAGGGGCCTGGAGGCGGCGGCCGGGACCCCGCCCCCGGAACCCGCGGCGGCCGGTAAAGCCGGCGAGGCCAGGGGACCCGCGCCCGCCTATGCCGGCTCACGCTCCTGCCAGAGTTGTCACGCGCGCGAGTACGCCGGCTGGCAGAACACGGGCCACGCCCGCATGTTTCGCCCCTACAAGTTTGAGAACGTTTTCGGCGACTTCGATAACGTGACCTATGCCGATGAGACCGGGAAAGTCGTGGCCCGGATGACTCACGATGATACCCAGCACTACTTCGAGACCCTGGATACCAAGGATCAATGGCATCGTTACCGGGTGGACTACACGATCGGAGCGAAGTGGCAACAAACCTATGCGACCCGGCTTTCGAGCGGAGAAATCCAGGTCTTCCCCCTCCAGTACAACCGGCAGGAAAAACGTTGGATCGCATTCTGGAAGATGATTGATACCCCCAAATCGGAGCGCGGGACGGTGGTCAACTTTTCCCGGCTAAGTCCGGATACGGCCTACCTCGCCCATTGCGGGCCTTGCCACACCAGCCAACTGCGATTGACGACACTGGTATCACCCAAGGTCAAGGACTTGGGGTTTGCAGAGGGGGGGATCAACTGCGAGATGTGTCACGGGCCGTCGGGCGACCACGTTGCCTCGATGCGCACGGCTAAACCGGGCTACAATCCTCCGCTCAAGCTGCAGGTTGAATTTGGCAAGATCAGCAGTCGCGACTATATTGCCATCTGTGCTCAATGCCACCTGCAGTCGGCGATTCTTGGCCTCGGCCCGGAAGGAGAATTCAATTATCGTCATTTCGCGGATACCTTTTATGCCCACTATCAAAGCCGCCCCTACGATGAGTTCGCATTGCGGGCGTATTACAAAGACGGGCGCTTTCGGGTTATCTCCTTCGCCGTGGAGTCTTTCCTCCGGTCCAAGTGCGTGCAGGAAGGTGGCGCCAACTGTGGCCATTGCCACGACTTTCACCCGTCGGACATTAAGAATGAGCGAGATCTGAAATTCCTCGATCACCCTGACCAGATGTGTCTCCAATGCCATCCCGCCTATGCCGCCCATCTCGAAGCGCATACCCACCATCCTGCCAGTTCCGAAGGAAGCCGCTGCACGGCTTGCCACATGCCGAAGATCATGACGACCGTCATGTTCAAAACCATGACTCATCAACTTGATGACATTCCCAAGGCGGAGATGACCGAGCGCTTCGGCCAGAAAGACAGCCCCAATGCTTGCCTCATTTGCCACACGGACAAAGATATCGCTTGGCTCAAGCGCGAGCTGAGCAAGTGGCCCGACAAGAAGGGGGACAAGGTGGCGTCCACGGGGGCGCAAAAGGTGGGGCCATAGAATCTGTACGCCCAGTGCCGATTTTTCACCGCGGGTTTGGAAGGGCGTGGCTTTAGCCCCGCCATCACCATGCCTTCCTGATTATTACCGTGTCCCGACTACTGGGCGCGCTCAGCTTAAGAGAACAGCACTGGGCCCAGTGCCGGTCCATCACCGCAAGCTTGGTTGCAGCGGCGCTCCCGTGATCAGTCCGCGGTGATCACTCCCCTGGTTTGATCGTACTCTTCACTCGGAAGAGCTTGAAATTGGAATATTGGTGCGTGTTGCGGACGTGAAAACCTTGATAAATGATTCTGACCTTCACGTCGCGAGGCAGCCAGAGCACTCCCTCAAACCCTCTGGGCTGGACGGGGTAGAAGTCAACCGTTGAGTCCTGGGAAGTGAGGCCGATATCCGTCCGAGGGGCGAGAAGCCAGGTCGTGATCCGCAGAACCTGGAAGGTTTGGGAGTCGACCCACGCCAGTCCTTGCAGCAACACGACGACGCTTTTGCCATCAATGAAGAATCCGCCGCCACTGCGCGCGCGCTCGGGATCTTGCGCAAATCCCACGACATGACATTCCCGGTTTCGAATCGTCTGCGTACCGAAATACCGGAATCGACTTCTTTGTTGGTCAGCCGGGCTCAGGTACAGCCAGTTGGATGCGAAGTTGGAGGTGATCATGCTGAAATCGCGTAAGCTCGAGGCGCCGAGGGGGTTCCCATTGAGGTCGGTGCGATATTCATCAAATGCCGGGGCATCGCCGCCGGGCTGGGGAATGACAATATAGTTAAACTGGTGAAGACTCGTGACGAGCGGCATCCCGGGAGACGCTTCGGAGAAAATGGTCTCGTCGCAGGCGATCTGGGGGAAGTCATGAAACAGGAGGGTAACGGTTTGGCCGATGCGATCGAGAAGCGCCGGCAGTTGATCCGGGCTCCCGGGCGGCTGGAGCTTGTGTAGAAAAGCGCAGTTGCGAATCTGCGCCGGGGTCCAATCGATCAGAGTCTCAGCACCTTTGTAGATTTTGATTTCGGAAGGCTTAAGGCGTAGCGGAGGTTCGGCCAACTGGGGAGGCGCCGCGGGGTGTAGCAGCCTCGCGCTCATCGCGCCGATGGCCGCGGCCGCCATCATGGACGAACTTGCGAGCCTCCAGAACTTCACGCGAAAAGTATCCGCCCCCTTATTCCCTGAGTCAAGCCGATCGACTGCCGGATTCGCTTTACATTGCCGGCAGTCAGGCGGTATGCTCGGCCCTTGAAAACTGGTGGTAGGACCAGCCATCGAGGTGGACGAGTGTTTCTGAGGAGCGGGTGGGGCTCACGGCTTTTGGGGAGCGCTGTGCTGACGCTGGCCTCGATTGCGCTGATCGATGTTACGGGTGGGCGAGCTCTCGCCAACGTGCAATCGAATTTGTCTCTGGCCGCGTCCTGGCCAGAAACCTGTCAGTCCACAGCCGAAACTTCGCCAGATCTCGCGGCCCTCCTAAAGGACGTTCAGACTCACCCCACGGCTGACGCCCTCGGCGCCCTCGGCTTGCAGTTCGCCAAACTGGAACAGCATTCGTGCGCGATTGCAGCCTTCCGGGCCGCTCTCCGTCTGGACCCGACATCATGGCAACACCATTACAATTTAGGGCTTGCACTCGCGCATACTGGTGATCAGAAGCAGGCGGCAGCCGAGTTGCGAACGGCCGTTCAGCAAAAACCGGATTATTTTCCCGCGCGCCACGCCTTGGGCATGGCCCTTCAGTCCCTGGGCGACCTTGATGCCGCGGCGGAACAATTCCAAGCCGCGCTTAGAATCGACCCCAGTTCTGGGGCGGCGGCGTTCGGCCTCGGCCAAGTCTTCCAATCGCAAAAGAAGAACCTCGCCGCGATCTATTATCTGCGTCAGACCCTGGCCTCGAATCCTCCTCCACAACTTGAGTTTCAAGCGCGTTTGGCGCTTGCGGCCGTCCAGGATCAGTCGGGCCATGGAGACGAAGCGGTCGCAGAACTTCGTAAGCTCGTAACCGCATTTCCTGACTCTGCCGAAGCACATTACAATCTCGCCAACGTTTACAGCGGCCATTTACGGTACGCGGAGGCGCAACCGGAATACGAGCAATCCCTTCGCCTCGACCCTGGCAACGACGCCGCCCGGCTGTCGCTCTCGAAGGTGCTTCTCGAGAGGAGCGAGAATTCCGCCGCCATCCCCCTCATCGAAGACTATATTCGTCACGTGCCCAATAATTTCGAGGGCTATCTCGTGTTGGGGCAGGCTTACCGCAGATCGAATGACCTCGCGAAAGCGGAGCCGCAACTGCGGCACGCGATTGAATTGAAACCTGACAGCTATGATGCACGATATCTGCTGGGTTTGGTTCTTGCCGCCACGGGCAGGATCGAGGATGCAATCGGCCAGTTGGAGACTGCGGAAAAGATAAATCCTCACATGCCCGGAGCACACTACGAGCTTAGTGTCCTCTACAAGAAAAAGAATGACGCGAAACGTGCGCAGGAAGAGGCCAAGATTTTCCAGCAGTATCGGGACGAGGCCGACAATGCCCGCACTTTTGACCTGCTCCGCCTTAAAGGGGACGACTCCCTGCAAAAAGGCGATACGCAGGATGCGGCAAAGACTTATCGTGAAGCCATCGCGCTTAACCCTGATGATCCGGGCATCCACTATGACCTTTCCTTGGCCCTGGCGAAGCTCGGCGATCAGGTGGGCGAGAAAGAGGAACTGGAGAAAGCGGTCAAACTGGGCCCTAATGTCCCGGAGCCCCACAATCAATTGGGAACGCTTTATCTTGCCGAGGGCAGGGTTCCGGAGGCGGAGCAGCAATTCAAGTCGGCAATAGCGGCCAATCCCGCATTTGCTGAGGCGAAAAATAACCTTGGTACCCTTTACGGCCGGATGGGAAAGAACCACGCCGCCGTGGAATTGTTCCGCGAGGCTGTCCAGAGCAACCCGGAATCCGCGCAGGCCCACGCGAATCTCGGTCTGACCTTGGCGGCGGCGGGCAATTTCACCGAGGCCAAGCTGGAGTTCGAAAAGGCTCTTCGATTTGATCCGAAGAATGGCGCCGCCCTGGCGGGCCTGCAAATGCTGAAGACTCAGCAAGCCAATGGTCCCGAATCGAAGCAGACGAATTGACCGTCGTCACTTTTCTCCGGGAACCGGAAGAACCCCGCCACCTTCTACCGGAAACTATGCAAAAAACGTGAACCGGCAGACGGTTAATCAGCTACAGCAGATGTATCGACTCCCTAAGGAATCATGAGGATACTCACCATGTTGGAATCAAACCGGAGGAACTTTATTTCGCGCCTGGCGGGCGGCGCCGCGGGCTTGGCAATCAGCGAGAAGGCGGTCGCCGCGGCCAAAAAAGGGGCGCCCGGCGTGAATACGAAGACGGCAGAGGAAACATCACCTTCCGAGGCTCCTCATCTGGTGGACCTGGGCCCCTCGGGAATCGCTTCGAAGTCCTGGATCGATCCGAAAATCGCCGCCCTGCCTACGGGCCACTGGAGGAAAATCTGGCTGGATTTTCACAATTCCCAATACATCCCCACGATCGGCGAGAAGTTCAACGCGGACGAGTGGGGTGATCGCTTGCAGGCCGGGAACGTCAACACCATCGTGGTCTTTGCCAAGGATATGCACGGCTATTTCTACTATCCCAGCACTTACGGGCCTGTGCATCGGGGATTGACGCTCGACCTGCTGGGAGCACAGGTGGCCGCTTGCCGCCAAAGAAACATCCACGTCCGCGCCTATTATTGCACCACCTGGGACAATTACCTGGCGGAAAACCATCCCGAATGGCTGGTTTTCAAAAGGGACCGAACTACCTACCTTCCCGCCTTCGACGCCACACCGCATTGGACAGCGCTCTGCCTGGCACATGAGGATTTTATCGCGCTCATGCTGAGCCACATCAAGGAATTCACGTCGCGCTACGAACTGGATGGTGTCGCGCTGGACATGCCCGTGCCCATTGACGGCGAGTGCTTCTGCGCGGAATGCCTTCGCCAGCTTCGGGCCCAGAATCTCGACCCCTTTGACAAGGCTGTGCAGCACGACCACAAGCATGCCTTACACAAGGCCTTCATCTCGAAGGTTCACGATACGGTGAAAGCTGCCCGCCCGAACTGCCAGGTGGATTTCAACGGTCAATGTGTATACGGCCTTGGTGAGCGCGTGGCTTTTATGGACAGCCTTGATATCGAGGCGCTGCCGACCGCCTTTTGGGGCTACTACTACTTCCCCACCATTGTCCGTTATACCCGCAGCTTTGGTGTTCCGACTTACGGTCTGACGGGCCGGTTCGAGACCCATTGGGGGGACTTCGGTGGCCTGAAATTGCCAGCTCAACTCCAGACCGAGGTCGCCAGCATTGTGGCCAACTGCGCGCGCTGCGATATCGGTGACCAGATGCACCCCAGCGGCCGTCTGGATCCGGCGGTTTATCACGTCGTCGGCAAAGCCTACGAGCACATCAAATCGATTGAGCCCTATCTGGACGAGGCAGCGCCCGTCACCGAAGCGGCGCTCCTGACCGGCGGCCTGCCGCTCGAGTCCCCGGGGACGGAAACGAACTATGGGCTGGTGAAGATGATGATCGAGTCGCGTTTGCAGTTTGACGTGCTCGAACCGGGGGCAGCGTGGGAGCATTACGCTCTGGTGGTGCTGGGGGACGATCTTGCCGTTGACCAGCGCCTGGCTTCCCGATTGCAAGCCTTTGTTGATCAAGGCGGGGCCCTGGTGGTGATTCATCGCAGCGGCCTGATCGCCGGAAGTGAGCAGACCTGGCTGGAGCGCTACGGGTTCGCCTACGCGGGAATGTCGCCGTTCAAGCCTGCTTTCCTCGTCCCGCAAACCCCTATGACGGGTGATATTCCGCCCTACGAATTTGCCTTGTACGAGGGCGCTTCCCAGTGGAAAGCGCAGTCTCCAGCGACGGCTCTGGCCCTGCTCGGCGAGCCCCTCTTCCAGCGCGGTCCCGAGCATTACACCAGTCACCAACAGACTCCTTTTGACCACCTCACGCCCTATGCGGCCCTGGCCAAGAGCGGGCGGGTTGTATTGGTGGGCTTCCCGCTGGGTCTGAGCTACTTTAAGAATGGATACTGGATTTACCGGCGCGCCTTCCAACAGGCAATTGCGGAGCTGCTGCCTGCGAGACTGGTCCAGAGCAACGCGCCCTTGAGCACCGAAATCACTTTGACCCATCAGGCCGCGCGACCGGATAGCGGGCGCAAAGAGCGCTACCTTGTCCATATCGTGAATTTCTCATCCTTGCGTCACACGCCCAGCCATCCGGACTACTACGAGGACCCCATTGCACTGACCGACGTCACGATCCGGGTGAACCTGCCGCTTCACGGCGCGCGGGCCAGGGCAGTCGTCGCCGGCGCTATCTTGCCGATAAGAGCGACGCAGGCCGGCGGCGTTGAAGTCACTGTACCCCGGGTGCCGATTCATGAGGTGGTGGTGCTGGAAGTGGCGTGAAGTTGTTTAAGGTTGAATCCTAGTGCCGAAGGCACCATGGAATGCGGCGGCTCGACGCCGCCTTGGAATAATGGTGAGAACGAAGACTAAGGCGGCGTCAAGCCGCCGCACTCTATGGTGCCTTCGGCACAGTTATCCGCATAGTTTCAGCAATATTCCCAGGAGGTACTTTTATGGCAAATCCCTTCGACAAATCGGTGAATAGGCGAGGCTTTCTGGCGGGCGTGGCCGGCGCCGCGGCCGGTGGCATTTCGCTACTCTCCTGCAACCCCGCCAAACCAACGGCGGAAGCGGCGCCCTTGGAAGGTTTCATCGTGCCCAACTTTCATCCCGCAAGCTGCGGGTGGTTGACCAACTTCTCCAATGAACGCGTTTACTGCGCCAATAGCTATCTGGATCATCTCGACCGCGTGCGTGACGATCCCACTTATAAGTTCGTGCTTTCCGAATGCAACAACCTGATCGCCATTATGAATTTCCAGCCCGCGCGCATTGAGGAGATCAAACAGCGGGCCAAGGAAGGCCGGGTGGAGCTGGTTAACGCCACGTTCCTCGAAATGGGCATCAACCTTTCGGGCGGCGAAGCGCTCATCAAGGAGGGAGTCGAAGGGCTGCGCTGGCAGGAACAGGTCATGGGAGCGAGCCCCCGCATTGCCTGGACCATCGACATCTGCGGCCAGCACGATCAAATGGGCCAGATTTGCGCGGGCTTGGGGCTACAGGCCATGGTATATTGCCGGATGAATCGCACCGGGAGTAGGATGCATTGGGCCGAGTCGCCCGATGGTTCGCGGATATTGGCCCTGTGTCCCGAAGATTACTCAGACTTTGGCCCCCTGTTCGGCAGCAAGGACCGGCTTACCCCCGACGAACTCCGGAAGCTTGAGGACGTGTTGCGGGAGAAGGCCAAAACCAACCCCGCCGGAGCCCCTATCCTCATCTTGGGCGGGCACGGCGACTACAGTCTTGCCCCGGTCAGGCAGGAATACCCCCAGGAGTTCCTGGAGCAATGGAAGCAAACAAATCCGCATACTAAGGTCCGGATGGCCACCGCCGGCGAGTATCTGGATGCGGTGTTGCCCGATGTCAAATCCGGTAAAATCCAGATTCCGACCATGAAAGGAGGCACCGGTTACACCTTTGATTCGTTCTGGATTGAGAATCCCCGGGTCAAAACCTGGTATCGCAAGAACGAACACGGACTCCAGGCGGCGGAGACTCTCGCCACGATTGCCAGCCTCAGTTCCAAATTTCCATACCCTGTTGACGGTCTCTATAAGGCATGGGTGATGATGCTCTTGAACACGGACCGCAACACGCTATGGGGTTCGGCCGGGGGAATGGTTTATGAGAGCAAGACTTCCTGGGACGTTCGGGACCGAATGGAGGCGGTGGAAGGCACCAATAAAAAGGTGCACAGCGAAGCGCTCAGTTCCTTGACTGCGGGTGGAGAAGGCGCGGCTTTCTTTAACCCGCTCAACTGGGAGCGCCACGATCCGGTCATGCTGGAGGAGCTCCAGGCCAAAGGTCTGGAGGGTAGCGACTGCCAGACCGTCAAGGGGAAAACCCTATGCGGTCTGCGCCTGCCATCCCTCGGGATCATAGGAATCGCGCTTGCCGCCAAAGCGCCTGAACCCGAGAAGGGGATTCAGCTTCCCGCCAGCATCGAGACGAAACACTACTCCGCTCGCATCGACCCCAACACCGGAGCGCTGACCAGCTTGAAGCTCAAGCCCTCGGGACGGGAGGTCCTGGGCGGCGGCGCGAATGTGCTGGTGGCGGAAAAACCGAAATCGCAAAAGGGCGACCCGGGTGACTTCATGCTTGCACGGCCCGGGCGCACCCGGCTCGCCTCCTCGAGTGATTCCAAGCCCACCATCACCGTCGCCCAAGGTCCGCTGGCAACCACGGTGGAGATCGCGGGCAAGTGTTACGGCGGCGGTCCGGTCCACCGGCTCATTCGGTTCTACGAGAACTATCCCCGGATCGATTTTGAAACAGAACTGAACGACATCCCGGATCTCACGGTGGTGGTTGCGGAGTTTCCGCTGGCCGCGGACGTCGACGAGGTCCGCCGCGCAATTCCCAACGGCTTTTCTCACGGTGCTTGGGCCAAGCCCAACCCGGAGTTACCCGGTTGGACGAAAGGGATTGTCCCGGCGGTAGGCTGGATTCATTACACCCTGGCAGGGGGCGGAGGAGTGGCCATTCTGGATCGGGGACTTTCCGGGCGGGAGCTCAACGATCGCACCCCCACTATCTATTTGCTTAACGCCACCGACAAATACTACGGATGGCCAAACCCCTGGTTGAGCGGAAAAGGGAAGAAGGTGCTGACTTACGCTTTGGTGGCGCACGATGAAACTTGGGACCAGGCGCGGATTCCGCAGATGGCCTGGGAGTATAACAATCCCCCGATCATCATCCGAAGCAAGCAGGTGACCCCCGAAAAATCATTCGTCCAGACGTCGAGCAACGTGATTGTCTCCGTAATTCGCCGGGAAGGGAAAGAGATCGAAATGCGCTTGGTCGAGTGCCTGGGGCATGCGGGCACGGCGGAAGTCTCGATGAATCTGCCGCACCAGGGAGCGGCGCTGACGGACTTGCGAGGCAGAAACCCGCAACCCCTGCAAGGAGGACCCACGTATCGATTCCCCGTCGCGCCGCAGCAAATCGTGACCATGCATTTTCATGGTGATTCGGCCGTGGAAGAGATCAAACCCATCTTGAAGTGGGACGACCTCGTGCCGGCGCCGAAGCGCGCGGCCCTACATCAATATGGAAAATACAAGGGGCATCCCCCACGGGGCGACAATGCTCCCATCTTGTAGGTGCGCGGCACTCCGCGCCCAGGTCACGTGGCCTTGTGGCGGCGAGTTTACTTCGCCATGCGGCAGCGTAGCGGCGAGTTTACCTCGTCAAATGGCGGTGTAAAACCGCCGCTACATCAAACACAGCTCATCAGGAGGTCAATATGAACCGGTTTCTAATCGGCGCGTTAATCCTTTTGGTCTTTCCCCTTGGCCTGTCGGCGCAAGCTATTCATTACGAATCGAATTGGGATTCCCTGGACAAGCGCCCGACTCCATCATGGTATGACGATGCCAAGTTCGGGATTTTCATTCATTGGGGAGTCTATTCCGTCCCCGCCTATGCGGACCCGCACTCAAAGGTCGGAGAGTCTTACGCAGAGTGGTACTGGAACCACATGCAGGATAAGAATGGGCCGACGTGGGCCTTTCACCTGGCGCACTACGGCGCTAACTTCAAGTATCAGGACTTTGCCGGCGGGTTCAAAGCCGAACTGTACAATCCCCAGCAGTGGGCCGATCTGTTTGTAAAGTCGGGCGCGCGCTATGTGGTCCTGACGTCAAAACACCACGAAGGCTTTTGCTTGTGGCCGTGCCCGGCGAGTTGGAACTGGAACAGCGTGGACATCGGTCCACACCGTGACCTGGCCGGTGATTTGGCTCGCGCCGTGGTTGATAAAGGGTTGAAGATGGGATTCTATTATTCCCTCTACGAGTGGTACAACCCGGTCTATCACAGTGATCTCCCACGCTATGTCTCCGGGCATATGGTGCCACAGATGAAGGATCTCGTGGAACGCTATCATCCCTCCATCCTCTGGACTGATGGCGAGTGGGAACACCCCAGCGCGGATTGGCGGTCGACAGACTTCCTGTCCTGGCTCTTCAACGAGTCATCGGTGCGGGACGAGATTGTAATCAACGACCGATGGGGTCAGGAAACGCGCAGCAAGCATGGCGGGTTCTATACCTCCGAATACCAGACCTTCGTGCCCGAGGGGGCGCAGATGGGCCCTGCGCACAAGTGGGAAGAAGATCAAGGCATCGGAAAATCGTTTGGCTACAATCGCGTGGAAACCGCCGACGACTATAAGTCGGCTACTGCGCTGGTCCAATTATTGATAAACGCCGTTTCCAAAGGCGGCGATTTTCTTCTGGATATCGGTCCCACGGCGGACGGGCGCGTCCCCGTGATCATGCAGGAGCGCCTTCTCCAGATAGGCGCCTGGCTCAAGGTGAATGGTGAGGCCATCTACGGCACCCATCCCTGGCGGCAAATGTCCGAGGGCAACGTCCACTTTACCAGCAAGGGCAACACCCTCTATGCCATCACGGAAGCTTGGCCCGCGCAGGAATTGGTCCTCAGCGCTCCCCGGGCTACCGCCCAGACTGCCATCTCGTTTCTTGGCAGCGGCGCGCTGTTGAAATATCGAACGGAAGGCGGGAAGCTCCACATCGAGGTCCCGGCATTAACCAGGGCAGAGTTGGCCTTGCCGGAGGCTTACGTCTTTAAGCTGACCGGATTGGAGTAGCGCGAAGGGAAGGGAATTCCTGCCTGTCGCATTTTTGCACCTGGGCATTGCTGCGGAGGCTCACAGCGTCCGCCTCAGCTCCGAATCCGCTCGGCGACCTGCTGCATGGTCTTCACCGCTTCGTCCGGCAAGCGTCCGGTCTGGTCGGGTGCAAGGTTGAGGACGAGATTGGCGCGGCGAGTCATGCAGGTATGATAAGCGGCTGCAATCACCTCGGCGCTCTGAGTCTTATACCCCTCGTGCCAGAACCAGGTGTGGACGCGTGGCACGGGCGGATAGATCGGTCCCGTCGGGAGCCAGGTCTCAAACGGCAGGTAGTACTCTTTGCCTTCAAACTTTACCTGCGGATTGTGGCCTTCCGGCGGGGGGAGCGTGTCTTCGCCGTTGATCACATCGGTCGGCCAGCTCGCCGGTTCGCAGATCCGTCCCTCGTTGCGGCGGCTCTGATCGAACTCCTGGTTCATGACCACGATGCAGTTCGGGTTGTACTGCTTTACCAAGCGGTATAGATCCCAGCGCTGGTCAGACGACAGTTTCGTCGGAATATCGAAGAGCTGGTAAAACGCATCCGGGTATTGCGTGTGTAACTCCATGACGTGCTGCCGGACCAGACTGAAATACCTATCGGAAATGATACCGGTCCAATCAAGCTTACCCTCGTTGTGTGGATCGAGGATGCAGTAATAGAAACCCGGGCGCAACCCATATTCCTTGCAGGCCGCGACAAAGGCCGCCACCACGTCCGTCTTCTTGCCGCTCACCGCGACATCGTAGTCATACCCCTTCGAGTCCCAGAGACAGAAGCCTGACATGTGCTTAGCCGTCAAAACGGCATATTTTGCGCCGAGATCACGCGCCACGCGGATCCACTGGCGCACGTCGAGGTGGGTCGGATTGTAAGTTGTCGCGGGCACTTTGCCGGGCTCGTAGTCGTCTCCGGTAAACGTGTTCATGCTGAAATGATACGAAACCCCGAACCTCAGACGCTCATATTCGGCCAGCGCCGGGGTTCGCTCGGAGGCTGGAGCCGCTGCCTGGGAAGCGGCGCGGAGTTGGCCGCTCGGCGATGGCGCCAGCGCACCGATAATCGGCCCTGCGATCTGCTTAAGTAAATTACGTCTGTTCATTAAGATTCCTTTCTTGCGGGTCATCATTGCACTCTGTCCTTGAACTCATCAGGATGAAGGTGTATAAGCTAGCGACGCGGTGCGATCCTCGTTACGGTTGACATCATACTCTCCCCACAAGGAGGAAGACAGTGAATCGCAGAGATTTTTCACTCGCATTCTTGGGGCTTTGCGGGACGTCACCGGTCCTACTAGGCGTTCCAGAGCTTACCGGCGCCGTCAGTGCTAGTGCCTCGGCGCGCCTTACCGCGGGGCCTGATCCGGCCCCTCCCGGCCTGGAGAATCAGTATCGCGGCTATATTGTGGATCATCATTCCCCCGATCCGCCGGCAATCACTTATGACAACTTTGATCCGGACCAGTGGTTCCGCCTTTATGAGGAATCCGACTTGGATCACCTATGGGTATTCTGCAAAGGCCATCATGGTGAAGCCTACTATCCCACCAAGGTGGGCCACCCGCATCCGGGCCTGAAAGTTGACTTCGTCGAGGCCTTCCACGATCGGCTGCGCCAAAAGGGAATCGCCTTCCACGCCTACTATTGCATTGGATTTGATGACTGGGCGGTGCTGAACCATCCTGAGTGGGCGCTCCGGGATGAAAAGGGGAAAAACCGCCGCGTGCATTCGGAAGAAACCACGCACTCGCGGGGCCAGTGGCACTGGACCTGCGTCAACACGCCGTATCGCCAGTACGTCTTCGACCAACTGACGGAAATCGTTAAGGGCTACAACCCGGATGGATTCTTTCTCGATATTGTTGGGCAGCCTCTTTGCTATTGCAAATACTGCTCGGACCTCTATCAGTCACGCTACCATCACGACATCCCGCGTGGGGCCGACGCCGACCGCGACTGGCGCGAAATCGAGGAATTTCGATACCAGACCACGCAGCTTGGGTTTGTCAGAGAAGCTATTGCTGTGGTAAGGGGACTCGGTTCCAATGCTGCCATGACCATCAATGGTGGGCACCTTGATTTTCGCAAGGAACTCATGGACTTGTTGGATTACACCTTCGCCGAGCCCTTTGCCGGTAATTACCTCTCCGCCATGTTCGCGCGCGGCACCGGCAAGCTGCCACAGATCGGCCCGGGGCTGGTGGCGTATGCCTACGATCCTTCTCCTGATTCCGTGTTCAAAGTTGAGAGCGCCATGATCGCCGCCCAGAATTGTCGCGTCTTCATGTACTCCGAAACTATGCGGCAGGACGGAACACTCGACCCTCTGTGGTTCCGCCAAATGGGCGCAGGATATAAAACTATCGAGGAAATTCAGCCTTACCTGACCGACCGCGCCCCGGTTCCCTGCGTCGCCATATTATTCAGTGAAAAGACCCGGTTTAATGACCGCCTGGACATGGCAGCGGTCCTCAAAGGCGCCATGGAAGCCGGCGCCTACTCGCAGTTTCCCACCGACGTATTACCCGATGCGAGGCTCACCACGAAGAGTCTTGCCGAATACCAGGCTCTGCTCCTGCCGGAGGTCACTTGCGTGTCTCCAAGTGAGGTCGAGGTCCTCGAACAATTTGTTGGCTCCGGTGGACTGCTCATTGCCACGGGCTTGACCGCCACCAAACAGGCGGACGGAACCGGGCGCTCGAATTTCGCGCTGGCAGATCTCTTAGGATGCGACTTCGAAGGCGTGATGGAAACCTACAAGCGAAACTTATGGGGCAGTTATCTTCGCCGCCTCGACGATCCGATCTGGAAGGAACTTCCGGATACGACGCTTGCGGTGCAGGCGCCATTTGTCGTGGTCAAGCCTCGATCCGGAGCAAAGGTTTTGGCCACCCACATTCTTCCGGCCACGGTCTGGAGCAAGGATGCCGACGATAACGAACAAGCCTGGGTGAATTGGGAACCACCGCCGCCAGGGAAAATCAGCGAGCATCCTGCTCTCATCGTAACCAACTACGGCAAAGGGAAAGTCGTTTATGCGAGCTTTGATCTGTACGGAATGCTCGCCAACGATTTCGAGTGGCCTCTAGAGTTTCATTATCAGCTCTTGCGCTCGTACTTAGACCAGGCGCCGATAAAAGTTGAAGTGAACAATCGCCGCGGGATAGGAACCACTTTCTACAAGAAGCACGGCAAGAACATGTTGGTCGTGCACCGAATCAACCGGACGATCCCCCTGACAAAAGGCGAGGTTAACCACCTCCGAGGAGGCAAACTCGTGGTCTCCGAATCTTACTTCCGGCCCACGACATGCCGGCAGGTACATCCTTCACAGCAAGCCTTAACGCTGAACCACCGTGCAGGTGCGATAGAGATTGAGCTTCCGGACGTTGATATTCACTCGGTTGTCGTGTTGGAAGGATGACTCTCCTGTTGGTCAATTCGTCTCGCGCCCTGTGGTCGCCGCGGCGACCAGCCGCTTGGGCGTGGGGCATCGAAGGGCCTTGGAATATACCTGGGTAACTCGTTCTGGGGTGGCCCCAGATGCACACGGCTTGGGTGAAGAATCAGAAGATCAATTTCAGCGAGAACTGAATCTGGCGGGAAGTGCCAGCGGTATGATTGATGACTCCGAAGCCCGAGCCGCGCAAGATGTTCACGGGCAGTCCGAAGGTCACCAGGTTGAAGGCGTTGAAGAACTCGGCACGGAACTCCAGGGTTGCAGGTTCCGACCGCGCACGGCTGCCTAAGGTAGTGTCCTTAATCAAAGCCATGTCGAGATTGAAAAAGTCCGGGCCACGGAAGGTGTTTCGTCCCAAGGTCCCGAAGCGGCCCTGATTGGGCCCCGTGCCGCCAGGAACGTTAATGGGGATGGAGAAGAAGGAAGCGTTGCTCGCCCCGCGGCCAAAGTAGTCCTCCCGGACCGTGCGTCGGGTGGAGAAATCCGGAGTCGCGACCTGATCGGGCCGGTCACTTCCCGCCGAGCCCACCCCAGTTTGTTGAATGCCGGAATAGACCGAGAACGGCGAGCCGGTGGCGAGCGTCGTGATGTTGAGGAATTGCCAGCCCGAGAGGAGTTTCTTTCCCAAGGGGTGGAGAAAACCCACTCGTTCCATGGGCAAGATCTGAATGATGCTCGTCGAAAACGCCTGAGACATATCAAAGGTTGAGGGCCCTTTGTCGGCGCCAGGATTCCAGGGGTCCTGAGGTAAGGTCTGGAGGACGGTGCCCGCGGGCCCGGTGAAACTGAGCACCAGGGCGCTGGTATCGTCAAGCGACTTGCTGAAAGTGTAGCCGGATTGAAATCCCAATCCTAGCCGGGGAGAGTTCTTGGATGCGGAGACCTGGAGGGCGTGGTAAGTGGAGTGGGAAGGCGTCCCCACAAGGTACTCGGGACCGTAGCCGCCCGTAACCTGGCCACTGCTATCAAACTGGGTGAAGCGGGCAAACTCGGGTGAAGCGCCGAGGTAGCTGTTGGGGCTGATTACGCTCGGAAGCTTCAGCCCCGCGGTGGCAACGTAGGACACGTTGATTACCACATCCTTGAACGTCTGTTCGATGCCTGCCGTGTAGCTCACGATGTAACCGTTACGAATATCCGGAGCCATTCCGTACACCGAAAGCGGCTGCGCTTGGTGGCCGGGCACGAGCGCGGAGAGGTCCGCTTGGAAGCGCGGCACGTCAAGCTCTGTGTTAGGTGCCACGTCGGTAGTGCGGCCGGTGGGAAATGCCAACTGGCCCGAGGTGGTGTAGACTGGCGGCAACTGTAGCGTCACGACGCGGTTTGCAAAGGGCACCGGCACCGAGGGCAAAGCGGCGAGAAAAGGGCTGACAATAAAGGGGAACACGCCGGTCAGGACGTTTTCCGTCCCGAGGGGAAAGAGGAACGTCGTGATGCCACCGCCCGCGCGCAGCACCGTTCCAGCCGAGGCCCGCCACTCCGCCGACGCACGTGGCCCCCACCCGCGCAGGTCCCGTCGGAAGGGGGGCTGGGGGTTGAGAACCATGATCTGCCGCGCTCCGGGCTCCCAGACGGGCACGGATTCGCCATTTGCATCCACCGTCTGGAACGTCGAGGTGCGCCGCTCGGCTTCGTGAATCCGGCTATTCGCTTCGTAACGCAGGCCATAATTGAGTGTGAATCGGGGCGTGACCTTCCACGCATCCTGGAAGAAAAAGTTGTAAGCCTCGCGGCGGATCGCGACAGCATCAAAATCATTTCCCTGCGGAGTAAGCGCAGAGGCCGCCATCGTGTTGTATGAAAAGGGAGTCGCGGTGAGAAGTCCGGTGAGCGTGTCGGGAAGGGGGGCGCCCGGCTGGATATCATACTGGCCGCTTGCGGAGGGGATTCTCGCCGGGGCGTAGGCGACTCCACCCCCAAAGCCGTACTGGCCGTTGGGGTTTACTCCATAAATAGCGGTGTCATGGTTGGAGCGGAACTCCACTCCAAATTTCATCGTGTGCTTTCCATGCAGGGAGGAAAAGTTCTGGCGAAATTGATAGACGTTTCCGTAAAAGCCCATCACACTGCCGGCCGACGAGTTAAATGCTTCGTAAAGACTATCTGCAAACGTCAATCCCGGCTGAGTGTGATTGTTAGGAGGAAAAATCGGTGCGCTGCGAATATACCCCAGCGAAGTTTCGGATGTGAAATGGGGTGATATCGCGCGTGTGTAGTTCAGCGCCAGGCTGCGCTGGTTGTCATGGAACTGGATGGCAAAACTCGGATCGATAGCCGACTGGCTGGGATTGGTCAGGGGACCGTTCACATTATCGAAATTGAATCTGACAAAAAGCTGGCCCTGGTCGGAAATACGATGGTCAACGCGCACGGAAAACTGGTTCGTGTTTGTCGCGACCTTGGAGGAGGTGGCGTAGGTTCGCGGTCCATAGGGCCCTTGAGGATCGTTGGGCTTGGGATAGGCCGCCAGGACGGGCGCTATTTGCGGGCTTACCGGCACGTACAGCGTATCGCCCGGAAACGTCGTGGTGTCTATTCCCTGGCGCTCGGCCTGAGTGGGTACCGAGAGCACCTGCGTGGTTCCCAGCACTTGGCGGAAACCCTGATACTGCCCGAAGAAAAACGTGCGATCCCGCCCCCGGTAAATTCCCGGCAGCGTGACTGGCCCGCCGAGGGTGAAGCCAAACTCATTGCGGGCGAAAGGCGGAATGCGGCCGGGTTGGGCCAGAGTTCGCCGATCGAAGAAATTGCGGGCATCGAAGGCCGCATTACGCACGAATTCAAAAACCGAGCCGTGAAGCTGGTTCGTTCCCGCTTTGGTCTTGATGTTGGTAAAGCCGGCAGCGCCGTGGCCGATTTCCGCAGGCATCACGCCCGAGAGCGACTCGATTTCCTGCACCGCGTCCACATTGAAGTTGGTGAAGGTGGCGCCGCCTACTTCCGGATCGGTCGTGTCCACGCCATCCATGGCAAAGACGGCGGTGTAGCCGCGCTGGCCATTCACGGCGAATTGTTGGGTGAAATTCGCCGACCCGTTGGTATCCGTCATGGTGCCGGCTGCCAGCAGCAGCAGTTGACTAAAGTCGCGCTTGTTAAGGGGTAATTTCGAAACTTGCCGGCTGGAAAGTTTTTCCCCGCCGCTCGCTTGCGCCTGTTCTCGTGCTGCCATCTGGAGAACCAGCCATCCACCCGCCACGGCAACCTGCACAGAAGAGTTCAGGTGGTCGCCTGGCTGGATTTTCACCAACTCACGCGACGCGGTGGGCTTGTTATGCCAGCGGATGCGGACTGCATAATTCCCGGCCGCCAATTCGGGAAAACTGAAAGCCCCTTGCGCGTCCGTGGTGGTGCTAAAGGTGCGACTCGACCCCGTTTCACGCAGTTCGATCTGCGCTTCGGCCATGACGTTTCCCCGGGCGTCGCGCACAGTGCCTTGCCAGGAAGCGGGAGCGACCTGCGCCGCAGTTGAGACGGAGAGTGCCCACAAAGCCACGCCAAGGCCAATGAAGGATGAATTGTATTTTGAAAGTCTCACAAGATTTGAACCCTAAGGACCTGACTCGCGCAGACTAAACCTGCGGTAACTCGGCACCCCATTTGCGAGGGCCGGATTTTAGGACGTAACAAGATTGCGCCTGATGGGCGACTTCGTCAAGCACCAAGCGGTCCGAGCAATCGTAGGGAGGCATACTCGTGGGAACGGGGACGGGTAAGCCCAACGTAGCTTGGCGCTACAGGTTCAACCCGCCATCTGACAGGTTGAGGTGGTGGGGTGGGTTTTCCTATCCGCTAACCCGGCCCTTACCTCCAGGCAAAAAAAGCAGCTTCCCGAAGCTCTTATGTCCTTGCCACTCCGGGAAGCTGCCTTGTTGATGCTTACAGAATTTTCACTCTACTGCCGAACGCCCCAAACCCTTGGTCACGGGCTTGGAGGCTTAGAAATAGAGTTTCAAGGCAAACTGTACCTCTCTTTCCGTGTTGCGCGTACAGTTGGCTATGCCGAAGTTGGCGTCTTGCACCGTTGCATCCAGACAGCCACCCAGGACGGCATGGTTGATGGTATTAAAGGCCTCCATCCGGAATTGCAGCCGCGTGGCCTCACCGAGGGGGAGCGGGAAATCCCTCATGAGGGACATGTCAATATTCGACAACTTGCCGTACCTGAAGGCGTTCCGGCCCGTATCGCCAAAGGTGAAGGGGTCGGGCACCGTAAACGCAGCAGTATTGAGGTAAGTCTGCCATGTTCGGTTCGCCGGCGCCGCCGAACCCACGATGTTAGCACGCACGTTATTGCTGCCGCCGACATTGGGGATGTCTCCATTGACACCGACGCTGTAAGGCTCACCCGAGCGGATCGTGAAGATGCCGTTCAAAGACCAGTGTCCTATCACGCCATCCCAGAATTTGCTACCACTTGCGAACTGCTTGCCCGCACCGAAGGGAAGGTCGTACGTGGCGTTGGCGTTGAGCAAATGAGGAATATCGAATCCTGCCACGCTGCGATTAGCCTTGAAGTCGTAAACTTGCTGAACGTTGCAGCCTTCTGCCCCAAAGGATCCGTCGCAGCCCAGGTTAATCACCTTCGCCCAAGTGTAGGAGACAATGTATGACAGGCCTTTGGTGGTGTTCCGGCGCAACTTGAACTGGAAGCCATTGTAGGTGGCTTTACCGATGCTCTTGTCATAGAAAGTCGGAGTGATGTAGGGGTAAGGCCGGCGCGGATCGACGGCCGCGCTGCCGTCTCCAGGTCCAGGGGTCAGAGCGACGTTGTTGTCTCCACAGCATTCCAACCGGCTGCTGTGCTGACCAACGTAGTCGGCTTCCAGGACTGTGGAGCCGCCGAGCGACCGTTGAATACCCAGGTTCCACTGCTCCGAGTACGGGTTTTGCGCCCTCGGATCCATGTACCATTGAACTTGGTTGAAGGGAGTGGGTCCCGGCAACGGAACAGAACCGCCCGCCGCGTTGAACGGATCAGCCCAATTGACCGTGGGCAACGAATTGGTTGACGTTGGGTAGTCGAAATTATGTCCAATTAACTGTCCAAGATCCGGCCACGTACCTTCGTAGTTCTGGGCGAGCTGAGTGCTGGATTGCCAAGTGTCGAAGAACTTTCCGAACGCCGCACGGACTACAGTGTTCGGCTGCACCCGGTAGGCAAGACCCAACCGGGGGCCAAGGTTGTCGAAGGTGTGGTGGTAGATCCTGCCGCCCGAGAAGGGAGTTACGATGACGTTAGCGGGAAGGACACCACCGGGAATGCAGGGAGCGCCCACTCCGGCACTGGCGTTACAGGCTGGCGGCAGTCTGCTTAAAATGTATTGCCCGTGGTCCAAATCCAGATCGCCCTCATACTGGTTATGATCCGCAGGGCTGCCATAGACCGCCATGAGCATGAGGTCGTAACGCACGCCAACGTTTACGGTTAGCTTGTTGGTGGCCTTCCAGGAGTCCTGGAAATAAAATCCGTCAATCCACCCACCGTGAACCGTCTCATGCACGTTCCGGTAATCAGCGTTGTCGGGAACTCCCAGGAGCAACGAGGCCAACCCGGCCCCGGTTCCGTTCGGGGACTCCGGATTCGAGGTCTGAGCAGTGCCAAAGCCCTCGTCAATGTACTCGATGGGAGACTGGGTGTTGTCCGTCTCTACATCGGCGCCCATCTGCATGGTGTGCCGGCTGTGCACCCAGGTGAAATCAACCTTCCCCTCATACACGTCAGACATGTGGGTATACTGGATTTTGGCGCCAGGCCGGTTGTTAAACCCAGAATAGTTCACGTTGGGGTTCAGTTCCTTGCTCTGATGGAATATATCGGCATAGGCGGGGGAGAAGCCGACCGTCTGCCAGAGGTTGGCAGGCACGCCCAGATGGTTTCCATTGTTGGTCTGGGCGTCATTGCGGCCAAACCCAGCGGACAGCACCTTTGACCCCCCGCCGAAGGTGTGGGTTACTTGCACAGCCCCCTGATAGCCGTGATCGTAAAGGTACGAATTGCTGCCCGGCCAACCAAAGGCGAACGAGTCAGGCTGGGTAAAGCCGGTGTAACGGAACCAGGCGCTGGTGTTTTCAGAGAACTGATGATCCAGGCGCAGAGAAGCCGTATCCTGCCGGATCCTATTGGGAGTGTTATCGATGGCGTCGGTGCCTGCCACGTTAGTGTTAATCGCCGCCGGCAAGTCTGTCTGGACGTACTGTTGAAGGTGGGCGTTGATCAAACTGCTGGGAAGGATGTTGCAGGGAGTGCCAGCGGCTTGGACCCATGACCCAGTCAGCGCCCCCGCCGTCACCGGCGAAGGAGCGCCGCCGCTGCACAAGAAGGGATCCCGCAGATAGCTTCCCGGTTTCGCCGGGTCAGGGCGAGTGCTAAAGGGATTGTAAATCTGCGTGCCGGTGAGAGCGCTCAGGTCCCCTCCCATCTCCGTCGTAGTGGGAACGTTGATCAGTTGGGAGTTGGCCCTGATGCTTCGGTAGCCCTCATAACCGGCAAAGAACCAGCTCTTGGGGGCGCCATTGCGAAATTTGCCGGGGATGATCGGCCCACCAATCACACCGCCAAACTGGTTCTGTTTATAGGAGGTGGTTTTGGCGATGAAGTAATTGCGCGCGTCCAAGTCGTTGTTGCGGAGGAACTCCCAGACATCGCCGTGGTACTGGTTAGTCCCAACTTTCGTCACCACATTCACGATTCCGCCCAGTACTCCGCCGTACGCGGAACTATCGTTGTGCGACTGCACCTTGAATTCCTGCAGGCCGTCGATAATGGGCGTCGTGCCGACCATGCCCATGAAAACCTGCCCATCGTTAAATCCATCCAGGAGGAATCCGTTGGAGCGGTTGCTTTGCCCGTTCACGGAAGGGAACACGAAAGCGCCGATCGTATTGCCCCCCCACTGACCGCCGCCCCCCGCGTTCTGCGCCGTGCTGATGGGTGATATACCCGGCGTCAAGGTGAGAAGTTGGGTGAAGTTCCGTCCATTCAGGGGAAGGTCATTAACTTCACGCGTGGCAATTGCGGTTCCCAGTTCGGCCGTGGAAGATTCGATGTGTACCACCGTCGCTTCTACGGTAACTTCCTGCTTGGTGGAGCCAACGGTTAGCGAAATATTTTGAGTAACCGTCTGGTTCACCTCGATCTTGAGCGCTTCGATCTTTGAAGAGGTGAATCCTTCGGCGGTGGCTACAAGGTTGTAAGTTCCAGGGATCACTCCCGGAAAAACATAAGTTCCTGTATCGTTGGCGATGTCGGATCGCTCCGCGCCGTTTGCAGTATTCGTGAGCGTCACTTTCGCTTTTGGAATGACCGCCCCAGTGCTATCGGTAATGGTACCGTTGACCGCCCCGGTGCTGCCTTGGCTAAAGGCGGTCGGTGAATAAGCAATTACCGTACCCAACAGGAGCAGCGCACAGAGGACGAAATTGGAACGGAGTAACAATTGCCTCAAACGTCTACCCGTTATCATTAAACCAGCCCTTCCCTTCTCCTGGATGGGAGTCTCCCACCCGGCTGTTATTTGTCGCGTTGACAGAGTTTTTCTGCATGGGATGCACAAATTGAGACCCGACTACCCACTCTCTCCCTTGAGCAACCTTTCAGCCAAACCCATACCAATCATAAGCAATTGATTCCGAACGAGATGGCAAAATATAGAGTATCCAAAAAGCAATAATAATATGGAAAATCGGATTAAATCTCCAGATATTTGTAATAATTATCGCTGCCATAAATCAATTACTCGCTGCATTTCCGCCGATTACTGGGCTATAGAAACGAAGGTTACTGTTATTCGGCCTGCGGCCTCGCGGGCACAATTCCGGCTTGTGCCGCTAGCTCGAAATCGCTCGATCCCGAGCCCGGAGTGCAAGGTGCGATCTGCTATCCCCTGCCAAAGAAAAAAGTGCGCTGGCATCCCTCGATGGGTGTATTGTGTTGGGCCGTTGGGGGCCCAATTGGCAATGCCGGGTATTCTGTCCCTCACCACAGGATCTGTATGGGACGATCTGAATCGGAAGAAGGGGAGCCCTAAGGAGGAGGAAAAGATGAGTTCTTTGACCAGAAGATCGTTCGTCAAGTCGGTGGGCTTAGGCGCGGGACTTGCCTCACTTCCATCGGTTGCCGGCGCGTCTGAAACCAGCGCCATACCCGACGTCCCGCTGCCGGAATCCCCTTCCAACAAGGGCGAGTTGCGCTTCCGGCAGGTACACCTCGATTTTCATACCTCACCGCTCATTCCCGGCGTGGGGGTGGAGTTTGATGCGAACGAGTTTGTGCAGGTTCTGAAGCAAGCGGCGGTGAATTCCATCAACATTTTTGCCAAGTGTCATCACGGCATGGCTTACTACCCGACGAAAGTCGGGGTGATGCACCCGAGTCTGAAGTTTGACCTGCTGGGCAAGATGATCGAAGCGTGCCACAAAGCCGATATTCTCACTCCCGTTTACTACACGATTATGTGGGACCAATACGCGGCCATGCAGCATAGCGACTGGCGCGTGCTGGACGAGAATGGCAGAGATGATGGCGCGGGGTCGCTCGAGGCGGGATGGGTGCGCGTCTGTCCCAATACCCCCTACCTCGACTATGTCGTAGCCCAGTCGGAAGAGATCGCCAAGAACTACGAGGCGGACGGTTTCTGGTTCGACATCCTCGAGTACTCAAGATTCGGCTGCTTCTGCCCATACTGTATGCGCGAGCGGGAAAAGCTTGGACTCGATTCCAGTAAGCAGGAAGACCGCGTCAAGCATTCGGAGATGGTTCTCGACAGGGCACTAGACCGCCTTTCTTCGGCCGTCAAGCCCTATCGGCCGCAGGCTATGATTTTTTTCAACGGTCAAGTCCGCATCGGGATGCGTCCACTCTTGAAGTACTATACCCAGGTGGAAATTGAATCCCTGCCCGGAGGGGATTGGGGTTATGGGCATTTCGCCGTGATGTCGCGTTACGTGCGCAACCTGGGTCTGGACTATCTGGGCATGGACGGCAGGTTCCACCGGAGCTGGGGTGACTTCGGAGGGTTGCGCAATCAGGCCGCGCTTGATTACGAATGCTTCCGCATGCTGGCGCAGGCCGGCAAGTGCTCCGTCGGCGACCAGATGCACCCCCGCGGCAAGCTGGTCAAACCCGTTTACGACCTTATCGGGCGCACTTATCACAGCGTCGCCGAGAAGGAACCCTGGTGCTCCGGCGCCAAGGCGGTGACGGAAATTGGGTTCTTGTCCAAAGCTAATTTCCATGTTCCGGTCGCCGTGGCGCAGTCCGACCATGGCGTAACCAACATGCTGGAGCAACTGCACCACCAGTTCGACACCCTTGATCGCGAGTCTGACTTCACCCGCTACAAGCTCATCATTCTTCCCGACAGCCACCGTTTTGATGATGAATTACGGCGCAAAGTGAGTGCCTACCTTGCGGGCGGCGGGAAGGTGGTTTTGAGCCACGAGTCGGGTCTTGACCCGGAAGGCAAGCATTTCGCGCTGCCTGAAATGGGACTCGAATATGGTGGCCCGTCGCCGACTCAGGGCAACAAGGGCGACTACTTTGAAGCGCTCGAAGATTTGAGCGAGGGTATTCCGCCCGCGGTGCACTTCACTTACGCATCCGGGGCGTTGGTGAAGGCGGCGCCGGGAACAGCCACTCTGGCGCGCCTCTGGAAACCTTACTTCGACCGCAACTACCTTCATTTCAGCTCCCATCATCAAACGGCTTATGACCAGCCCACGGAGCACGTGGCCGTAGCGCAAAAAGGCCAGATCATCTACATCTCGTTCCCGGTATTCAGCGCCTATGCGGAAAACAGTTACCTGGCGCAAAAGCGTCTGGTCAGAAATTGCATCCGGCGGCTGCTGGCGGACCCGCTGATCAAAACCGACGCCCCCTCGACGGCGGAGGTTTCCGTCACGGAGCAAAAGGGGCGGCGCATCGTCCACGTGCTGCACTACCCGGCGGAGAGGCGCTGTCCGGACCTCGACATTGTGGAGGATGTTATCCCGCTCACGAACCTGAAGCTTGGGTTGCGGATGGACAAGGCCCCGCAGAAGGTCTACCTGGCGCCACAGCGCCAAAGCCTGCAGTTCGAATACGCCAACGGCTACACGCAGGTTGTGGTCCCTTCGGTTCAAGGCCACCAGATGATTGTATTCGAAGCGTAGTCTCACCACCCTCGGTGCGAAAACCCGCGGAGCAATCGCCCATGCCGCGCATAACACCGGGAAATGGAAATCACGGCGAATGGGGAAGGAGTGGAAATGGAATCCCGAAGAAGGTTTCTCTGGCGGGTAGTGGCTAGCGCGGGTCTGGCGGGCGTCGCCGGACCGTCCGGCGGAGCGCGTTGGTACGCGCCAACAGATTTGAGGGCCGATGTGCCTAAGCAGATCAAGGCCTTTTGTATCGACTTCAATTGGGTTCATCTCGAACGTCAACCGGGCATGCCAGCCTCTGCCGAGGCCCCGACGGTCTTTGCCCCTCCGGGACACTGGGCAGACGCCTCGCCGGAAGACCACGTGCGCTGGTATGAAGCGTTGGGGACCAACGTCATTCAAACCTTTGCGGTCTCCTGCAACGGCTACGCCTGGTATCAGGGCGGCTTTATACCGCCGCAGCCCGGGTTGAAACATGATTTTCTCCCCGAAGTCGTCCGTTTCGGCCACCAAAAAAAGATGCTCGTCATGGGCTATTTTTGCGTGGGAGCGAACTCCAAGTGGGGGCACGACCATCCCGATTTAAGTTACGGCACGCCATCAACCCTGCACATTCCTTTCACGGATGAGTACCTGGATTACCTTTCGCGATCCATGGCCGATGCCATGAAGAAAACCGGGATGGACGGCACCATGATCGACTGGGTGTGGAATCCTGCGAACCAACTGCGGCAAGAAGGCTGGCTGGCAGCGGAGAAAAAGCTCTTTACGCAACTCACCGGCAAGCCATTCCCGGTGAGCGGCTTGCCCAGCCAGGAAGATATCCTGCAATATGAGCGGCGCGCGATCGATCGCTGCTGGGCGCGAATCCGGGATACCCGCGACCGGACTAATCCAAAATTCATACTCTGGCTCTCCACCAACAATCTGGATGACCCGAGCACGGTCAATTCCAAGTTGCTGGCGGAATGCAACTGGGTCATGAACGAATCCCCCAACCGTAAGCTCTTTCTCGCCGGCAAACGCATGGTGGGAAAGCAAACCCGCATGATCCAGAACGTTGTGGGGTGGGCAGAGCACAACGCCAAGGAGTTCCTGTCGGATCCCCAAAATCGCGACCTTGACCTTTACGGCTTCGCCGAGCCGCGGGATAACTCCCTGCCCCTCCCCGTCGCGGAATACCTGCGGAAGCGGGTGGAGGCATTCACAGGCAAGGATCGATTGAGCGCCAATGACCGGAATATCGCTGCCCTGGCGAGATTCTACCGAGGGCTCCCCTTGGACACCGTTCTTCCGTAGAAGCAGGTGGAGTTCCCTATGCACATGATCAAAGCAATCCTCGCCGCCGCCATTGGCGCTTGCCTAACCTACTCGACCGCGCTCGCAGTGGACGCTTCCACTGAATCGCAATATCCCGCTTGGTATCAGCCCCCACAGTTATTCGTGATGACCGGCTTTATTGCCAACACCACCAGCGGCACCTGGGGGCCGGACTTCATCGGAACGGGCATCTGGACTCTCGAAAAGCAACAGGCCGATCTCGCCCGGTGGAGCAAAAACCTCGGCAACCAGTATGACGCCGAGAAAACTCTCCTGGAGTTCAAGGAGGCGGGGGCGACAGGTATTATCTTCTATGATAAATGGCACGATGGAATCGTGCCGCATGATACGCAACTGACCAGTTTCAAAACTGAACGCGACCTGGTGGGAGCGACCGTCAAAGCGGCGCGAAAACACGGGCTCAAGGTGGTTATCTACTACTCGGTGGGTTTTGATCACAACCCCGATCCAAAGTTCCAGGACTGGGTCTGCCGGGACGCGAGTGGCCAGCCGATGGGGGGGCCCTTCCCGGCGGATCGGATGTCATTTAGTTCTCCCTACCGGGATTATGTGATTGGCCATTTGGTTGAAATCACCAAGAAATACGGCCCCCTTGAAGGCTTTTGGCTCGACATCTTGGACCAACCGCAGGTTTCTTACGACCGTTACACCCAAGCGGCTTTTGAGAAGCGCTATGGCAAACCCCTCGACCGGGCCACGCCGACGGAACAAGCGGATTTCGTGATCGAGACACTCCGCCGGTTCCTGGCAGATATCAAGCAGTCGGTCAGGGCTGTACAGCCCAACATGAGCTTCACCTTCAATGGCGCCGGCATGGCGGACCGGCGTTACCCCAAGCAGGCGGAGCACGTTGATCGCCTGGCGGATTGGTTTTCGATGGAAGGCCACCAGTGGATTAACATCGACCGCGGCGCGCGCACGGGACATGCCATGAACCGGCCCTTTGAGGTTGGCATCTTGTTCAACTCCTCCTGGTATGTGCCGACGACTGAGCAAGCGCCGCTGCCGGCCATGTCCGCCGAGGAGACCGTCGTCTCAGCGGCCACGGCGTGGATTCAGGGCGCCGATGTGTACGGCGCGATGACGCCCGGACATGGCGGCCTTTACGCCCCGAACGGCGACTTGAAAATGCTGCGTGCCGCCGGCGACTGGCTGAAGGAAAACCGTGAAGGGCTCCTCGGTTCCATCCCTTACGCTGACATCGGAACCGTCACCGGAAATCCCTCACACGAACTGCTGGCTGTCCCAGAGGCGGCCGATCTCTGGGCATGGGGGCCAAAGTGGTCCGGCAACGCCCTCGACTCCTTCAATGGGGAGACCCGTCCTGGTTACGTCCTCGATTTTGCTTTACGCAAGGCCGGGTACTTTACCGAGGCCATCGGTACGGCGTTCCCCATGCGCAAGATCAACCTGTCCGCGTATCGGATGTTGCTATTGCCGGAAAATGCGCTGCTCGATGGAGGACTGGCCGGGGAGATTCGGGAGTACGTGCGCAACGGCGGAACATTGCTCGCCTTCGGCCATGCTGCACTGCTCGATGAGATGGCTCGCCCGCGGAACAACTTCGTGCTTAATGACGTTTTCGGCGCGGACTTCGCCGGCAATCTGCCGGGTTACAAGCAATTTGCTGCCAGCAGCGAAATCGCGTCGTCGCTGCCGCTGAACCTGCCCGCTCTCGCCGTCAAGCCCACCACAGGCAAGGTACTTGCCACCTGGGCCAGCGCCGGTGACACCCCCGCCATCCTTGAGAACCAGTTCGGCAAAGGCCGCGTGATTTACGTGAGTGCGGCCGAATCCGCCTTTGGCAGAGCCAGCGCCATGCTGATCGAGCTGGCGGGACGCCTCATCGGCCCTCCGCCGATTGCGCTGGAAGGTACCCGCGAGTACGCCATGGCCGCCAACCAGAAAGGCCGCGACCTGCTGGTCTATTTGCTGAACCGCAGCACGGGGTCGCGCGCCAACACCGATACTGAGCAGCCCAAGGGTTCGGCGTTTGAAGGTCCGGAAGAAGTCACCCTGAAAATTGATACGGGCGTCATCGGCGAAATTTTCGGCGCGGAATTGATCTCGCCCCACTCAGCCGTGCGGCTGAGCCGGCTCGGACGCATCATGCAAATCTCTTTGCCTGCTTCGCCCTCTGTCACCACCCTGAAGCTCCGGAGGTAATCCCCATGAAGTCTGCGCGCTTTCTCATCGTCTTTCTGGCTTTATCCGTTTCCGGTATCGCCCAGCGCCTGCCCAAGGATATAGGGCCGGCGGAGTACTACCGCCCCCCGCAATTGACGCTAATGCTTGGCTTCATCAAGGACCCGGAGCACAAGAACTTCACGGTTCCGGAGTGGGCCAAGGGCATCGGCGGAAAATTTGACGCCGCGCAGATTGCCGAAAGGTGCAAGCGCGCCGGCGTGGCGCAGATTATTTGGTACGACAAATGGATCGACGGCATGGTGTTCCATAAAACCAAAACCACCAGTTACCACACCGAGCGCGACTTCCTGGCGGAGCTAGCGCCCGAGTGCCGCAAACGCGGCATCAAGCTGGTGATTTATTTCAATACTTACTACGACGGCAACCCCGAATTTGCGGCCTGGGCCTGTGTGGACCAGCGCGGCAAGCCGATTCCTTTCTCGCCGTTCTGGCCGGAAAATCTGCTTAGCATGTACTCGCCTTTCCGCGAGAAAGTGCTGGAACAGATTCGCGAGTTATTCGTCGACTACAACGTGGACGGCATCTGGTTGGACGTTCCCACTTACGCCAGCCTCAGTTATGACCGCTGGACGCGCGAGGCATTCAAGAAGCAGGCCGGCAAAGACATGGACGAAGCTTCACCCTCCGAACGCGCGCGGTTCTGGGTTGATTCCTCGGTGAATTGGAACCGTGAAGTTGCCTCCTATGTGCGCAAGCTGAAGCCCACTGCTACCGTGACTACAAATGCCGCCATCGACCCCGTTGCCGGCGGCCCCATGTCGGCTGCCGGGATGGGTGAATCCCTCGACTATTTCAGCACGGAGCTGCACACCATCGAGCTGCAACAGAAATTCGCCCCCATCCTGGGCGAGACCAACAGGCCTTTTGAAGCGAACACGCTCATTTCCGACGACTGGTTCACCCCCCTCAACAGCGGCCCGGTGAAGACCTCGAAGAGCATTGATGAAATGCATGTGGAGCTGGCCAATCTTCTTACCGCGGGTATGAATGTTAGCCTTGATGTGACGATGGGTCATGACGGCTCAATAGATGAGGGGACCATGCAGTTGGTCGATTACTCCGGAGAGTGGTTGCGCGGGCGCCGGCCGTGGCTGGAAGAAGCAGAGGATGTGACGGACGTCGCGGTCCTGCTGGGGACAGCCAATCCGAAGGAACTCCAATGGCCGGGAGGAGCTCCCGGTTACGACGATGAACTTGCCCGGATCGAGGCCAATCTGCGCGCGAATGGGTACTTGTCGCACCGGCTGATCAACTGCGCCGGGTCGCGAAAATACGACGGCATACCGCCGACCGTCCGCACCGTGATTGTGCCCGACCGCGCGCAGTTGACGCCTTCCGATGCGGAGATGCTCGACGGTTTCGTCCGCCGCGGAGGCAAAGTGCTGGCGTTTGGGCGGGGGATGGGACTCGCCGGGACGGAGGAACCCAATCGCGTCGCGCCGATGTTCGGCCTTCACAGCTCCGGCTACGTGTTGCCGGGCTGGGTCGGTTCGTTTGATGTAAAGTGGAACAACGACAACCTCTCCATTCGGGGACCGATTCTGGGCGTGAGTGCGACCTCGGCGGAACCGCTGCTTTGGGCCTCCGTGTGGACTGCCGGCGAGATGCCGGTGTTCACACGCAACCGCGTCGGAAACGGTACGGCGTTTGCGCTGACCACGGCGGAATCTGTATTTACGGAGAAGCCTGATCTCTTACGGTACCTCTGGACCGAAACTATCGGGGAACCCTTGTGGAAGGTTCAAATCAACCCCCAGCGGTACCTTGTCCGGATACGCCGGCAGAAGCAGCAGTACGTCATGCACGTGATCGATAGCCTGACGACGAAGGAAGGTCCAATGTCGGAAGCCTACAATACCCCACGCTACCGTCCGCTCTACACGAAGATCACCATCAACAGCGAACGGATACCGTTCCAGAAAGCAACGGTGGAGCCGGACAACCGCCCTCTGCGAATCTCCACCGATGGCATCTGGAAAACCATGGAAATCTATCCCGATCCGGAATTGACCATCGTGTTGGAATAGATAAAACGGGCCCTGTCCGGACCTCGAGCAGGTAATGCGGCATTATCGTTGCAGGCCTCGGCTCTCTGGCCAGTCCAGGTCTTCCCGGACCGACTACGCCCGGGCGACGATCTTCAGCACATAGGCGTGCTCGCAGGGTTTGTTCTGCGTCAGGTCGACCACGAGGGCTTCCGGTTTGCGGCGGAACTTCAGTGGACCCGCGTGCCCAAGAAGCCTGATTTCCGCTGGATCCTGCGGCAATAATCCGGCATCGGTTCCCAATGATTTGATTGCCAGACGGCCGTCATCCGGCCACGCTAGCGCAGTGGCAAACAGCGTTGCGCCTTTCATGGTGAAGCGAATGTCTTCCGCGGTATAGCGGCTTTCATTCTCTTCACCGAACTTGCCTGCCTTGGGTTTGGTCGGACCCTCTCCGAAGACCTTCCACGGGCGGGTGCCAAAAATCGCCTCGGCATTGATTTCCATCCAGGCTGCCATCTGACCGAGAACCGCCAACTCTTCGTCATCAAGACTTCCGTCGGGGCGCGGCGGAATGTTCAGCAAAAGGTTCCCGTTTTTGCTGACGATATCCGCCAGCATGGTGATGACCGTCGTCGCGGACTTGTACTTGATGCCTTGCTTGTAATACCAGTCACCGATGCAGGTGTCGGTCTGCCAAGGTATGGGATTAATGCCTTCCATGACGCCGCGCTCAACGTCTTCCACGCAGGTGCCTTCCTCGAAGTAATCAGGCATCTTCTTGCAGTTGTAAACGGCCTCCAGCTTGCCGCCGTGCTGCTGCATGTTGGTATTGTAGAAATGCGCCACCAGGCTGCGGCCCACCTCGTGGAAGGGGATGCCGCCGTCGCTATAAAGCAGATCGGGCTGGTAGCTATCCACGAGGTCCTGGATACGATTGAACCAGCGACGCTGCCACCATTCAGGAGCCCTGCTGGAATACCACTCTCCGGAATCCTCATGCGGCGGTAGGTAGAGGTCCTGGTACTTGGGGTCGTTGCCATCGTACGGGACTCCTGCGTATGGACCTTGCTTGTCCGCCCCTTTATTGACGACCCACCAGTTCCAGGTGGCACCCAGATGCTCGGTGACTCCGAAGCGCAGCCCATGACTGCGGGCCGTGCGCGCCCAAATGCCGGCGATGTCCTTCTTAGGCCCCATGTTGACCGAGTTCCAGTGCTGAAACTTCGAGTTCCAGCAATCGAAATTGTCGTGGTGTTCAGCGATTATGCAGAAATATTTCGCCCCCGCCTTTTGGTAAAGTCCCATCAGGTGCTCGGGGTCCCAGCGTTCGGCTTTCCAGAGCGGGATGATATCTTTGTAACCGAACTTGGAGGGGTGGCCGTAATGCTTCAGATGGTATTCATACTGCGGCTCACCTTCTCTGTACATGTTGCGGGCATACCAATCGCCCTGCTGAGGAACTGATTCCGGGCCCCATACCGCCCAAATTCCGAGTTTAGCGTCCCGAAACCATTCTGGGCAGCGGTATTGCTCGAGTGACGCCCAGTCAGATGTGAAGGGACCACCCGCGGAAGGCCATCCTCTTCCCGCGGAGGCGAGGGCTCCGATGCTGCCCAAACCAGCTACCGTTTTCAACATTTGCCTGCGTGTGATGATCATGTGCTCTCCATTTCAACATTGCAAGGTTTCTAGTCAGGATAGGGCTTATTGGGCTTGGCGATCCGAATCCAGTGGTCGGTGAACGTGGCGTCCGCTTGTGGAACCCGCACCTTGGGCATGTGGCAGGTAACGCAATCATGGGTGCTGACGGAACAAAGATGGGCGGCGGCGGATCGACCGTCGTGGCAAGCGAGGCACCGAGCGTCGTAATTGCCTGCCATCCCATCAAGAGGCTGGTGAGGGTCATGGCAGGTCGTGCAGGTGATGCGCGAATCGTCCGGGTTGTAGCAGCGGCTTCGCTCCAAACGGTAGGCCTCAAAACGCACCGTTCCCACACCCCGAACGGAGAACTGCGTCACCTCCTGCCGGGTGCGGTGGCATGAGGCACAGAAATCCGTGACTTTTGCCGCGGAAAAATGGCCGGGATTGATGATCTGAAGATTGCCGAGGTTCGCAGCTTTCACGGCGGCAATATGGGCAGCGCCTGGGCCGTGACAACGTTCGCAACCAATGCCGGGAGACATCTGGCCGATGGTCAGACGGCCATCCCGAACCGCCGATGTCGCGTGGCAATTAAGGCATTGCCGCAAGGCGGTCTCGGGAATGGGGGAGCCCATCGCCTCTTCCAGGTTATGAGGTGGTTGGGGGGGGTGCCCCACGGTGATGTCGAGTGCCTGGGTTTCCGCGTAGTAGCTTACCTGGCTTTCGAAATAATGCCGGCCATATTGAAGAATGTAAGTTTGCCCCACGTTCCCGTTGCCGACGGCCCAGATGATGGGCGCCGAGATGGTTCGATTCCCGTCAGTCAGGAAGCAATTGCTGCCGTTCGCTGTGGTCATGATGTCATAAGAATAGGGGCCATTCCGAAAGCCCAGCCAGGGGTGGGTGCGAAGAACCTCGGCGTCTTGGGGCAGCGCCAGCGCTCGCCCCATCGGGGTATTCAGGGCGCTTGCCTTATCCGGATGGCACTCGATGCAGGCCTGACTGCCCGCGGACTGGGAGTCCGGTGAGATCTCGGCCGGCTTCCGGGACTTGCCCCACGCCGAGCCGGCGTGAAGGGTCAGAATGAAAAGCACACCCGAGAAAACTCTTCCGGACAGGCACCATCGCTTGACTCGCGCGGCGTGCCCGCCTTGTCGCCTTGGCCCATCCACTGCGATTTCGGCGGGGCTGAAGCCCCGCCCCTCCAAACACGTGGTGAGAATTCCGGGTCAGGTGATCTTCAGAACGTATGCGTGAGCGCCCGGGCGAGTTTGCGGCAGCTCAACCCGCAAGCCCTGACGGTCCTGAGTCCATTGGAGCGGTTGGTCTACGCCCAGCATCCGTACCTGTTGGATCCGTCCGAACGACAAAGGCTTGCCCTCGGGCAGCGAAGTGATGAGCGATTCTTTCTCCGGCCAGCCCAACAGGATCGCATACAGCGCCTTCCCTTTGGTGGTGAACCGGATGTCCTGCGCGGTGAAAGGCTTGTCTTTCTCCTCGCTGAAAGACGCACCGGCCACGTTCTTGGTCGGCCCTTCCCCGTAGACCGTCCACGGGCGCGTCCCATAGATTGCTTCGCCGTTTCCCTTCAGCCACTCGCCGATCTTGAGCAGGACGTCAACGCCTTGATGCGGAAGCGTGCCGTCCACCTGGGGCCCGATATCGAGCATCATGCAGCCGTTCTTGGCAACGATGTCAGCGAAGATACCAATCACGTGCGTGGCGGACTTGAGGCCTTCCGAGGCCACATAGAACCATGGCCCGAGCGCGGTGTCATCCAGCCATGGATACGGCGTGACGCGGTCCTCGCGCCCGCGTTCGAAATCGAGGATCCCGGTGTGCTCGTGAATGCCGCGGTCCTTTTGAGTCACGCCGATCTCGCGCCCGTTGCGTGCGGCCCAGTTGTAAGCGGTGGCAAACAGTTTCTGCTGGTACTCCGGCGTGATCACCTCGCGGAATTCGAAGTCAAAGTAAATCAGGTCCGGCTTGTAATTCTCCAGCACCTCGTAAACTTCGGCCAGCCACTTGTCCAGGTAATGCTGGCTGGGAGGCGCGCCCGGCTTGTGCGGCTCGGTGTAGAGATCGGAATACTGCGGGTCGGCGGCATCGTAAGCAAACGCCGGCTCGTAGTATCGCCAGGCATAGCCATGATGAAAAGTGGTCACATAGCGGAGGCCGCGCTTTCGATACGCCCTCTCCAGTTCCCCGACGATATCCCGGTGGGGTCCGAGGGCAACACTGTTCCATCGCGTGAGGGCAGAGTTCCACAGCACGAAGTTGTCGTGATGCCCGGCCACGGGCCCGGCGAATTTGGCGCCGGCACGAGCGAAAGTGTCCGCCCAGATCTCCGCATCGAACTTCTCGCCCGTGAATCGCGGAATGATATCCTTGAACCCCACCTTGTGCTGATCCCCAAATTTTTGCTGGTGGTATTTGAACGCCGGATGGTCAGGCTTGTACATCTGATTGCCGTACCATTCCGCGTCTCCGGGAGAGTATGACGATCCCACGGTCACCGGTCCCCAATGGGTGTAAATGCCGAATTTAGCATCGCGAAACCATCCTGGATCCTGGTGTTTGTGCAGAGAGGCCCAGTCCGCTGGGAACGGACCCCGCGCAATGAGCGAGTCGATTTCCGCCGAGGCTTTGGCGAGATTCTTTTCTTCGATCTCATGCGCGGCGGCGGGCGCAACACTCTGATAGATGTTGCTGACCGGAGGAGCCTGCCCGCTCGCCTGCGCCCGGCGCACCGCGTGTTGTGCCGCAAGGGGGAAGCCGATGCTTACGTACAATCCCTTCCGAATAAAGCTGCGTCGATCCATGGTTTCGTCCTTTATTGGGCCCTTGATCTTTTCCCGCCTTACTCTTCCGCCTGGACAAATCGATTTCCGGGTCGATGCCGAATTGGCAACCAATTACACCGAAAATAAATTCCCCGCGGGATTCGAGTTCAGGTGTCGCCGCGAGCCCGCGAGTATACACCCGGTAAGCCCGCGTTCGTCGAGGAATCTCCTGGCATCGATCTGTACCCACGCAAGGAGCTGGCGAACAAAAACCGTCTTGCTTTCAGGGCTCTCGGTAGGGTAAAACAACCCGGTCCCGAACGGCTTCCGCCAGCCGATTCTCAAGCGACCGCGGAAGGGTAGCGCCGCCGGTGGGGCATTGGCTCGGGGAGAATCACATTCGCATCGTTGATGATCATGCCAAGGGGGACCATTTCCATGAAGAAAAAGATCTCGCACAACCACGACGTCGATCGGCGAACGTTTCTTCACGCTGCCGGCATGCTGGCCGCCACGGGCCTGGTGAACGACCGCATTTCGGCAGCTTTTTCGGAGGCACATTCAAAACCCCGTGCGTCGAAGCGCATTGTCGCTGTGGAACTGGATTTGAACGGTATCCACAAGTGGGATGACTCAAACGGTGACACTTGGGATCCGTTTTGGGCAGACGATGACCACCTGTACGCATTCAATGACGACGGCCGGGGATTCGGCAAGGTTCAAGAGAATCTTGCCTTCAATCGATTTGACGGGAAGGCTCTCACCAGCCTGGCCGGAGTTGGGATCAATCCCATGGCCGAGTATGGTAAGGCGGGTCTGCGCGGAAAGGACCATGCCACATGGAAAGCCTGTGGCCAGGAGTGTATTGATGGCGTGTTCTACGCGTTTGTCTCGAGACACGTCTATGGGGACGAAAGCCATGATCCCTTGATGCGCCAGACGGCCTTCAATGCCAGCCTGATCAAGTCGAACGATCGAGGGCTGACCTGGCAGAGGACGGCGCAGGAGAATCTTGACCGACCGATGTGGGCAGGCCCGAAATTCGGTGCTCCCTTTTTTGCCCATTACGGCAAGAATGGCGGGAACGTCAGCCGCGACGGCGCGTCGGAGTACGTTTATGCCGTGTCCACCGATGGATTCTGGAATAATGGCGACTCACTCATCCTGGGAAGGGTCGGACGGAGGGCACTCCCAAAACTCGATGCGAGCGATTGGGATTATTTCACGGGTGGAGACGGAGCAAGTTCCGGAAGTTGGTCGAAGCGTATTGATTCCGCCGTTCCAATTTTGAAGCGTCCCGCCAAGTGCGGCATGACGCCGATCTGCTACGTACCTTCTTTGGGAATATACCTCCTCATCTCCTGGTACAACCCGAAAGTCCTAACCAAGTGGTTCGAACCAGCCGGAATGAACTACGACTTTTTTCAGGCGGAACACCCTTGGGGCCCATGGTCATTCATTCAGTCCTTTAGTGATGGATTCCTTCCTTCCGGAAGCCATATGTATGGACCAACCTTGTGTCCCAGGTTTCAGGAGTCGCACAGCTCGGAGGTCCGGTTGGCGATGTTTACGTCCGGTTGCCAGTTTGAAGATAAGCCCTCGGGGATTTACAAGGCCTGGACACTTCCGGTTGTGTTGCGGACGGAGCCTTTGCCCCCATTTGACATCAGGGCAGCGGCAAGTCCCGAAGTCAAGTTCTCCGGTGAGTGGACGACGATTGCCAGCCCCCAAGCCGCGGAGGGCAAGATTCATGTGACCAAGAACCAGGGGGATTCCGTGACCGCCTCTTTCTTAGGAACCGGAATCGAGTACATTGCCCAAAAGGCGGAGGGCTACGGGGAAGTCGATCTGTATCTGGACGGCAAATTGGAGAAAAAGATCCAGCTTGGACTGAAGAACTTCCCGGTTCTCAGCGGTGTCATGGTGTTTCAAAGGCTGGGCCTTACGCGAGGCCAGCACACGCTAAAGATCGTAAACGCCGGCGCCCGGCCCGTCACGGTGCAATCCTTTCAGATTTATCGTTAGCTTACGGCTCGCGCAGTGGTAGTATGCACACGAAAAAATGGATCAAGGAGGACGCGATGGCAGTTACACCGACGCGCAGAGAATTCCTCGCCACGACTGCGGCTACAGCAGCGGGAGTGATGATACCCAAGGGAGGTTTGGGTCGAACCGGCCCTGGTGGGTTGGAAGGCGCCCAAATCGCCCGGAGACACCGGATTACGCGGGACCTGCCGACACCCAATTTCTTCGAAGGGATGCTCCTTGGCAATGGAGACATCGGCGTGTGTGTCACCGTGCGCCCCGATGCCTTGGGGCTTCACCTTGGTAAAGAGGACTCATGGGATATCCGCGTCAGCGAAGATCATTACCAATATGTCCTGCCTTTCCAGGATCTCTTGAAACTGTGGCAGCGCGCCAGCGAGGAAGCGAAGCGCCAGGGCAAGCCGGATATGCTCTACATGGAGTCCTCGATCAATTTCTTCCGCGAATACACGGAAAAGGTAACATCCTCTTACGCAAAATCCTGGCCCCGTCCATGGCCGTGCGGTATCGTGTGGATTCACTGGGACTCGCGAAAAGTGCGCATTCTGCGCCAAGCGCTCGACCCCTCAACAGGCCTGTTCACACTGGAGCTTGAGCATGACGACTTGCGCGGCCAGCGGCGCAAGGTGAGTGTGCGGTGTTTTGTTAATTGGACCACAGGACACGTCTCAGTTTCGACCGACGAGCCCGCTCCCTTCGTCTCCGTGGCCTACTGCCCGAATCTCGATGCCGAGGCGCAACTTCCGCCCCCCGAGATTGGCGGCAGCGCCGGAGAGGGTTTCGCCGAGTTCTCCGGGTATCAGCACTTCCCGGCGACAGTTCCCACGCAAGAGAATCCCCACCCGCTGAACACTGACAAGGATCGCAACTTTGCCTTGAGCGGTCTTCTCCAAGGCTCCTGGCAAGTAGAAGGTTTGGCGGAAGTCCAGGAACAACTCAGAAAAATGGGGGGTGGCAGCCGGGAAGCTTACTGGCCCTCGGGCGGGCCTCCCGAGGTATTCCTGCGCAGCCAAAAAGAGCAGCCTTTCCGCCTGGACCTTGCGCTCTTCACTCCTCGCGACCACACGGACAACGTTGCCTTTGCCAAAAGCGAAGTCAGGCGACTGGCTCAAATCCCCGTCAAGCAGCTTCAGCAGGAAACGGAGAAAGCGTGGGAGAATTTCTGGTCCCGCTCAGCAGTCGAGTTCGAGGATAAGGAACTCGAGACGATCTGGTATTACAACCAGTACCTTCTGGCCTGTTGCCTGCGCGAAGGCAAAGTCGCCCCGGGACTCTTCGGGAACTGGACCAGCGGCAAGATTGGTACCGCGTGGCACGGCGATTACCACATGAACTACAACACCCAGCAGGTGTTTTGGGGAGTCTTCTCAAGCAACCATGTGGACCAGAATCTTCCTTATGTTGAGCTGGTTCGGAACCTGTTGCCGATGGCCGAAGCCTATGCGCGAGAAAAGTTCGAACTGCCGGGCGCTTTCTTCCCGCACTCCGCGTATCCCGTCCCCAGCCAGGTGGTGCCTTACCCGGCGCCGCCGTGGGGCTATGAGATTTGCGAGACTCCTTGGACTGTGCAGAGCCTATGGTGGCACTACCTCTACACGCTCGATAGCGATTTCTTGAAGAAAGTCTATCCTCTCCTGCGGCTCGCCACACAATTCGTGGTCGCTTTCGCGAAAAAGGAACCGGACGGCAAATATCACATCGTGCCTTCCGCGTCACCCGAGAACTGGGGATGCACCGTGGATTTCCGGCTGAATAAGGATTGCATCATGGACCTGGCGATGACGGGATTCCTTCTGGATGCCACGGTTGAGGCCGCGAAGATTCTGGGGCTCGACGCCGACGAACGCGCCCAGTGGGGTGAAGTCCGGACGAATCTCGCCCCCTATCCGCAAACTCGAGGCCCTTACGGGGAGGTATGGCTGGACGTGCTCAATGCCCCGGCGGAGCACGTTTATAACATTCCGGTCACGCTGGCGCCGGTATTTCCCGGCGAACAGGTCGGACTAGGCAGAGGTGAAGAACACCTGGAAATTGCGCGACGCACGGCCGAAACCATTCGGCTCGAAGGGGGAAATGACGTCGTCTATCAGCCTTTGATTCGGGCGCGGTTGGCTATGCTCGACCTCGATTGGTTCAAGCGGGAGGTCCGCTACTGTCGGCTCCCGAGCGGCATCGCCAACGACCGCGCGCGCCAGATCGACGGCCGGTATAACGACGCCGTGGACTTTGATTTCATGATGCGCATGGGTGTGTGGACGGAGAACCTTTCACTGCCCGCGGTTCTGAATGAATGTTTGATGCAGAGTTATACGGGGGTTATCCGGCTTTTCCCTAACACCCATAAACTGGGCCCCGCCCGCTTTGATGGCCTGCGCGCCGTCGGCGCCTTTCTCGTGAGCGCAGCCTACGACGGGAGGAATATTACCGAGGTAACTCTTCTGAGCGAGAAAGGCGCACCATGCCGGCTGGCCAATCCCTGGCCGGGAAAAACCACCCGCGTCATTCGGCTCAAGGACCGCCAACCGATCAGCGTGAAAACCCAGGGTGAAGTTACAGAGTTCCCCACCGCCCCGGCGGAGCGTTACGGCATCGAGCCGGCGTGAAGCGTTCGACCCCGCTCCACACACTTGCCTCACGATGGCGTCGAGAGTAAGATGAGAAACTGCGGTAGTCATGGTGATCGTCTGCACAAGTGTGGGGTCATGAAAGCCTGCTTCCGAGTGTTTCTTCTATTCCTGGCGGCGTGTCTGTTGCCCCTATCCGGGAGGGCACAGAGCGTGGAACGGACAGGCGATGCCATCGGCGAGAATATGACGGATTACCTACAATCAAACTGGCTCGTGTTGGGGAGAGTAAAAACTGTCCATGGCGATCCCGTGCGGGGCGCCGCGGTGACGGTGTCGCCCCTTGCTGCCGTGGGTACCCGAGTCCTGACGACGAATGCTCAGGGAGAGTATCGCACGGAGTACGAGTTAAATGACATCCTGGTCCGCGAGTTCGGTGTGGTGGTAACAGCCAAAAAGAAAGGGTTTCAGACGGCGCATGCGTTTGCTGAATTTGGCAAATCAGCAAGAACTTGGGAGCTTCCTCTTACCCTGCGTGAACTGGATGAAGACCCCACCCTGCTCTCACCGGCGGATTTGATCTCAGGCTTGGCGCCCAAGCTGAGACAACTCGGGGCTGCGGAGGGGCTAGCGGCGAAGAGCGAGAAAGATTACGCGCGGGGTGTGGCGGATTTTGTCGACCAGCACAATCTCGAGCAAGCCGTGCCGCGTCTCGCCAAAGTTGTGGCAAATAATCCCTCGTGCATCGCGTGCCGGACCATGTTGGGCCTCGCGGAGTTGAGCTGGTGCGACTGGAACGACGCCTATAATAGTCTCGCGGAAAGTGTGAACACGTCGCTGCACGATCCAAAAATCGGACGTCCGGAACCGATGGTGGCTTACGGAACCTGGTTAAGTTGGCAGCATGACATGGAAAAGGCGGAAGACTTTTTCCAGGAAGCGCTCAAGTTCGCGCCTCAGGACGCCCTGGCCCTTCAGGAACTTGGCCGCACGCTACTGTTGGTGGGACATCCCGAGGCCGCGAACGGTGTCCTGAAAAAGGCGCTTGCCGCTGGCGCGAGACCGGACGCGCGCCTTCTTTATGCCGAATCTTGGCTGGGCGCAGGCCATTCCCAGGAGGCCGCCGCCGAATTGAACCGTTATCTTGACGGACGCGAGGTGAAGAATATGCCGGCGCGGGTTCGTCAAGTGTGGGAGAGCATTCAGAATCAGCAGAAGGTTGAGGCTCTCTACGCCAAGGACAAAGGGCAGAAAAACCAGGAACGCCTCGACTTTCTTCAGCGCCCTCCCGCGGACCTGATCCGCGGAATGGAACCCGCCAAGGACCAGGGACAATTGAGTTCCATCCTCGATGGGGTGGGCACGCAGATCTCGGAAATGATCAAGAACTTCCCCAACACGAGCTCGCTGGAAGCGATCCATCAGGAGAAACTGGGCGGCAAGGGGAAAGTCCACGGCTCACAAGATCAGAAATTTCGCTATTTGTGCTTGGTGCCGAGCGAGGCTTGGGGACCAGGCTTCGTCGAATATCGCGCGAATCTTGAAGGGAATGAAGCTGCGCCGAAGGGGTTGTCCGATGGGTTCATGCTCACCCGGGGGTTTGCCTCAGCAGCGTTCATTTTTCATCCGGACTACCGCTCCGAAAGCAATTTTCATTACTTCGGGCGACAGAAGGTGAATGGCCGGAATACGTATGTGGTGGCATTTGCGCAGATTCCCGAGAAAGCACACTTCAACGGGGTCTTCCGCAAGGGGACGACCTCGGTAATAACGCTGTCCCAAGGCTTGGCTTGGATCGATCCTGACACCTACCAGATTATTCGCATCCATACGGACCTCTTGGCGCCCTTACCCGAACTTCAACTGCAAAGGGAAACCTTGAGTGTCGACTTCAATGAGGTCCACTTTTCCAGCGTGAAAGCGGCCTTGTGGCTGCCCGAGGACGTCACCGTGACTCTCGATTGGAACGGCAAACTACTCCGGAATCGGCACGAGTATTCCGACTTCAAAATTTTCAACGTGGACGCTTCGGAAAAGATCGGGAAACCGAAAAGCTCCCCCCACGCTTCCCAGGCGCCGGAAGGGTCCACGGTTTCGCACTAACTTGGGGGAAGAAATTCGTGTCATTTGCTCCTGAGGAAGGGTAGTGCGATCCTGTTCTGCAAATTCGCGGATTTTCCTTGCCCATACCCAACAAGCTGGCACCCCGAGTCAGGCTGGCGAAGCGGGTTCGATACACGGAACTGGAGGGCAGTCCCTCCCTCTCATCAACAAGCAGACCGGATATCTCAAACAGAGGAACCGTGGGGGAGGAATGGCTAAGTCATCACCAATAAATGATTTGGCTCCTCGGCCAGGACTCGAACCTGGAACCCTTCGGTTAACAGCTTAACTCAACATGGGTATCTCATTGATTTTGCGGCACGGTTGGCAACCGAAAAGCACCCAAAAGCACGTTCGGAACACTCAAGTTGTACCGGTCTTGTACTCGCGGGAGCGTAGCACACTCTTCGGACCGGCGCTGACGCTGTTTTTGCAAGCACGTTTCAAGACACCAAGGCGGCACGCATTGATATGCTCGCATCAGGCACCACCCCCTCTCCGTAGTTTCATTATCGCCGGCCAGCGCGTCAAGACTTGAAATCCTTAATGATCTCATCTGCGGTGACTAGCTTTTCCTGAGGCCTGCGGCCATCTTTGAAACCGCAATGCCGTGTCAAGCGGATTTTTATTGAGTTTTGTCCGCGATTGACAAACTCCTCCTCGCGTCTTTTGAATGGCTCCAGCCGGCGAAGTGGAGGCGGGCTCTCCTAAGGAACAATCCCTCCCTAATGAACCGCCTCAACGGGCACCAGCTGAAAACCGAGTTAGTGAGCTTGTGCTCTAAGGCGCCTTTCCTTTCGTTTGCGGAACCGGATTTCCTCCTGGACGAAGATACTTTCATCGTAAGGCTGCTGCGTGGTCAACAGGTGGTACAGGAAGATTGTCAACACTCTTTCGCTTTCGCGCCATGGCCACACTCCCATGGTGAAGTAAGCCACGGGCGACGGCCCGGGCCGTGCAAAGGGAGTATTCTCCTAAACGAGATTGTCGAGGTCTCGGAACACCTCCAAGACCAGGCGTCATCTCGGATTTGGACCCGGGACCCGGGACCACACTGCTGGGACGGGCTTCTGAAAGCACCAGTGAGCCGTCGGCCTTTAGCTTGCCGCCGCCGAATGGCCCACTCCAGTTTACTCTGTCCTTGTTCCTTACCGTTTTGTCCAGGACTCAAGTCTGGTACTTCACTACTGGCGAGCAACCCGATAAGGAACAGCCGGTCGGAGGTTGATGAAAACGTTGTCGGGGCGGCCCACGGTCGCCCCGCCTCCTGCCGCCTGAGCACAGCTTCCCCATGCCTGAAAAACGCGCCGTGTCCTTTCGGGAGGTGGCGGGTTGCCGACCTCGCCGTCGAATGCCATTCTGTACATATTATCTAATAGGAGCATTCCAAGTTACAGTCGTACCTCATTTAATAAGAGCCCGGCGGGCGGCGAGAGTTGGCTCCCCGCCGCCTGCCGGGGATGGAAGCACCGCCCCCTGGGTGTTGGATTCTTGCTCTGGGGCGCGAGTTTGCCGAGTCGGTTCGGTCCCCGTCATCTCTTCGGGCTCTCCAGGTTGCCCTGGCCCCGATGCGGTTGTACGGGAGCATGTCCCTAACACGGTACGGTCTTGGTGGACCTATGGCTACCCCGGGCTTCCTGCTCCAGTGCGCCGACTTTGCGGCCCCAACGGTCTTCCCGATAAGGGCAGCCGTGCTTCAAAACTCCATACACACAACGCGCCAGCGAGTGTGCAACCGCCGCCTTGGCCACGTTCGGTTTCTTCTTGCGGCGCAGGCGATGATAGCGATCGGCGAAAGGGTTGCGGTGTTGAATGGCGACGTTGGCAGCGGTGACCAGCGCCCAGCGTAGCCAGCGCGATCCCTGGCGGGTGATGGGGCCCGACACCTGCACGTCCCCGCTGTCGTAAAAACTGGCCACCAGCCCGGTGTTATTGGCCAGGGCCTTGGCGGAAGCAAAGCGCCCGATGTCACCGATCTCACTCCAGATCACCGCCGCCAGCAGGGGGCCGATGCCCGG
>Ga0209039_10000195_pt1 | contig 56008 bp, 54 predicted proteins | sample BogFormECP12_OM1_FD_188238 | JGI IMG/M metagenome (GOLD analysis project Ga0209039, IMG submission 188238) | Bog forest soil microbial communities from Calvert Island, British Columbia, Canada - ECP12_OM1 (SPAdes) (version 2) | ecosystem: Environmental > Aquatic > Freshwater > Wetlands > Bog ...
GCGGCATGCAGATCGAAATAGATGCGGTCCGGATTCGCGATTCGTCCAGACGCATACTGGACGGAGTCTTCCAGTTCAATTACAACCTCCGTGCTGTCTGGCGCCACGCTGGTTTTGATGCGCTGCACCCGCGGCACTTCCACGGATTTCGCTCTCTCTCCACCGCTCGTCGATTTCCGCGCCGTGGGCTCAGGTGATTCACTCTTGGCCGGCGTCGCTGTTGCCGCTGCCGAAGGATTTGCCGGCGCCTTATTCATCGCCGAAAGATCGCCGGACTCGGCATTTCGCAGTAACGCCAGTTCCGCCAGAGCTTCCTGTACTTCTCGCTTGTGCGTCGAACGCGGGAACTTCTTCTGGAACTCCTGAAAACTCCTTGTTGCCGCCGCGGAATCGCCCAGTTGATCCTTTTGCAGTTGCGCCACCCGTAGCATGGCATCCTGCACATATTTGCTGGCCGGGTATTCGCGGATCAGGAAGCCGTAGGAGTCCACCGCTGCCTGATAATAGCTGCGCCCAAAGCGGTCGCCCATCTCCATGTTCAATTCGCCCACGGCAAACAGCGCATCCGGAACTTCCGGGGCGTGCGGCGTAATCAGGTAGACGCGCCAGTAACTGGCCGACACGAGCCTGTAATCCGCCAGCGTGCGCTTCTCGCTAGCCTTGGCACTCAGCACCGCGCGCTGCTCTTCCGCCTTGGCAAATTGTGTGCTCGCTGCTTCTCGCTTGATGCTGCTATTCGCTGTTGTGGGGGTGGCAGGGCAGGGAAGCACGCCCCACCCAAGCAGGGCAAAACCCAGCGAAGCGCTGGCGAAAACTTTGTGGAAATTCTTTTGCCCCAGGCTCATGTGCTTCTTGCTTCCCCCAAACCGTCCAGCCCGTCCTACATCATTATTCGTTCGAGAATATAATCCGCCCGTTGGCGTCCACTTCGCGGTGAATGCTGTTCGCGCGTTCAAACGCATTGTCGAGGCGTCCTGAGCCCGGCCGGTAATACGCATCCTGCACCTTGTGCACGTAGTTCCGTGTTTCCCGATACGACGGAATCCCGTGGGCCCGATCCACCGCTCCTTCTCCCGCATTGTACGCCGCCAGGGCCAGGTCCAGGTTGCCGTTGTATCTTTCCAGCAACATCTTCAAGTACCGCACCCCGGCATCCACATTCTGCTTCGGGTTAAACGCGTCATTCGCTCCAAAACGCTGCGCGGTCGTCGGAATCAACTGCATCAGGCCCACGGCGCCTTTCCTCGACATCGCTCCCGGATTCCAATTCGATTCTGTTTCAATCACCGCTCGCACCAGCGCCGGATCCACGCGATGCCGTTCCGCTGCTTCGCGCACCAGCGCTTCCACGCCATCACGGCCGAGCGTCATTGCCGGACGATTCCGTCCCGTGAACGAAACCTCACCCGGCAAATAAATCGCTGCTCTTGGTTTCACGGGAGCCAATTTCACCAGCGTTGGCGGCTCCGCATTCACAAACAACCGCCGGCCATCTTCGTTAGTCACCGTGGTAATTTGCGCTGTGCTCTGGCCTGCCGTTCCCAGCAGGACAAGCAAGGTCACGCAAAACGCAAAGGCGGTGCTGCTAGTCATTGGATGTCGTGAACCGCGAATCGGCCTGGGGGAAGGCATAGGTATAACAATTCGTTTTCGTTTGCGGGCCCCTAAACTTTGCACAAGAGCCGGCAACGGATTCATACTGCGAAGCATCATCTGCGAACAAGTGGCGCGAAATGCGTTACTTGCGAGACACGCTTCTGGCGCTATCTCGGATTATAGCAGCGGTTCCAGTAACGAGGGTACGCTCTGCAGGGCATTTTTTAGCGCCGATGTGTCTTTTCCGCCAGCCTCGGCCAGGTCCGGCCGGCCACCTCCGGAGCCCCCCACCTGCTTCGCCAGCGCCTGGATCAGTTTGCCGGCATGGACTTTAGCCGTAAGGTCCTTGGTCACCCCGGCAATCAGGGCCACTTTGCCCTCTTCGGGCATGCCTAATACCACCACGCCAGAGCCCAGTTTCTGCCGCAGCGAGTCCACCAATTGCCTCAGACCATCACGGTCAACATTCCCCACTTCGCCACAGACTACCTTTACGCCCTTGATGGTTTTCGCCTGCGCAAATAGCTCATCCAACTGGTTGAGCGCCCCTTTGCGCTTCTGCGCTTCCAGTTCTTTCTCCAGATTTCGCGCCGTCTGCGCCAGTTTCTCTACCGACGCCAGTACGGATTCCTCTCCTACGTTTAGTCGCCCCGCCAGTTCGCGCAGCGTGTTCGCTTGATGCTGGTAATGTTCCAGCGCGCCAATGCCGGTGACGGCTTCGATTCGCCGCACTCCCGCCGCTACGGACTCCTCGCTCACAATCTTCAGCACGCCGATATCACCGATGCGGTGCACATGCGTGCCACCGCAAAGTTCCTTCGAGTAGAACCCGCGCGGCGCCCGCGGATCGGGAATCGTCACCACGCGCACATTGCTTTCCGGATACTTGTCGCCGAAAAACGCCAGCGCGCCGGAGTTCAGCGCCTCTTCCAGCGACATCACGCCCGTTTCGATCTGTGTGTTTACGCGGATCTCCTCGTTCACTTGTTGCTCGATGTCGCGCAGCTCTTCCTGGCCAACGGGAGCAAAATGCGAAAAGTCGAAGCGCAAGCGATCCGGCGCGTTCAGCGAACCGGCCTGCTTCACGTGCGTGCCCAAAATATTCCGCAGCGCCGCGTGAACCAGGTGCGTCCCGCTGTGATTGCGCATGATCCGCGCGCGCCGCTCCGCGTCCGCAACCACCGTCACGCGGTCTCCCACACGCAGGGTCTCCTTCGCCGTCACCTTGTGCGCCACCAGCCCGGCCACCGGATAGTAAGCGCCCGTCACCTCGCCGAGTTGCAGCGATTCCGAACTATCGTAAAACGCGCCGCTATCCGCCATCTGCCCGCCCGATTCGGCATAGATCACCGTGCGGTCCAGCACCACTTCGCCCGATTCGCCCGGCTTCAGTTCGCTCACCGCGCCGTGCTTGGTGATGATCGCCTCAATCCGGCAATCCTTCCCGGATGTCGCGCAGTAAAAATCCGGCTCCGTCTTAAACAACTCCGCCAGCTTCGCATACGCCGGATTCGCCGCCTCCTTCGACCCACCCTTCCACGAGCCCCGCGCCCGTGTCCGCTGCTCCTGCATCGCACGATCAAATCCCTCTTGGTCGAATCCAATGCCCGCGTCGCGCGCAAGGTCGGTCATGAAATCGATGGGAAGACCGTAGGTGTCGTAGAGCTTGAAGGCCGCATCTCCAAGCATCGGCAGTTTATGTGCCAATTCCAAACGGTCTTTGAACGCTCTTGCTTCGTCCACACCGGACGATTCCTCCACCAAAGCGATGAGGCGAGAGGGATTGTTGTAGACAAGCTCTTCCAGCGAGCCCAGCTCAATCTCCGAATGCTTGGTGGGGTATCTCACCCGCAGTTCGATAACAAGCGGCCTCTTGTGGTCCTCTATCTGCTTCTTGCGAATCGTGTCCCATTCCGCAAGGCCTTTGGACAGAGTGTGTGCGAAGCGCATTTCTTCGGCCAAAACAACTCCGGGCACGCGCGAGGCGGACGGCTCAACCAATTCCGGATAGGCAGTCCCCATTTGGTCGCGAACCGTCTGAACGATTTCCGATAGGAACGGCTTTGTTGCACCAAGAAGGTGACCATGCCATATTGCGCGGCGGATGATCTTGCGGAGGACATATCCTCGACCCTCGTTGGATGGGAGGACACCGTCTGCAATCAGGAAAGTAGTTGCGCGGGCATGATCGGCAATCACGCGGAGAGAAGCGGCACCGCCTTTGCCCCCTTCAAGTGCTTCTTCTTTTTGGAGATCGACGCCACAGAGTTCGGCGGCATGGCTAATGAGCGGTACGAAGAAATCTGTGTCGTAGTTCGAGATGACACCTTGCAGCACCGCCGCGACGCGTTCCAGGCCCATGCCGGTATCCACGCAAGGCTTCGGCAGCGGTTCTAATTCGTAAGACTTCGGGAAAACACCTTCTCGATCCGCAGCAACTAACATTCCCTTTCCAGCGCGGTTGTATTGCATGAACACCAAATTCCAAATCTCCACATACCGTCCGCAATCGCAGGGAAACTTGCAATCCGCGTGGCCTTCCTCCGACGCTTCCGGCCCCATGTCGTAGTGTAATTCGCTGCACGGCCCGCACGGCCCCGTATCTCCCATCGCCCAGAAATTATCTTTCAGCCCGGGAATCGCAAAAACCCGATCGGTGGGAACGTGCTGCTCCAGCCAGTATTTCCTGGCCTCCTCATCCACGCCCAGCGTCGTACCTGGCGACACTTCCGCTCCGCCAAAAACCGTTACGTACAGCTTCTCCTTCGGAATCTCATACCACTCCGGCGAAGTGATCAGCTCCCACGCATACGCAATCGCATCCTTCTTGAAATAATCTCCAAACGAAAAATTCCCCATCATCTCGAAAAAGGTGTGATGCCGCTTCGTGAAGCCCACATTTTCCAGGTCGTTGTGCTTGCCCCCGGCGCGCACGCATTTCTGCGCCGTCGTCGCCCGCGTGTACTCGCGCTTCTCCAGTCCCAGAAAAACATCCTTGAACTGGTTCATCCCTGCGTTTGTAAACAGCAGCGTCGGGTCACCATGCGGCACCAGCGAAGACGAACGCACGCGCCGGTGCCCCTTGCTCTCAAAAAATTGCAGGAATTTCTCGCGGATCTCGTTGCCGCTCGGTTTCTTGCTCGCCTCAGCCGTCACGTCTGCCTCATCTCTGTGTCAACCCGGAACATCCGATTATCGCAGAGCCTCCGCCGCCCATCAATTGTCTACGAGCGTGCAGGCTGAGAAGGGAATCTAATGGCTCACTATGGAAAGGCGAGGGCCTGAAACAGGAAGCGTGGGGCTTGGCGCAGGACGTTGGTATGCGCCTGCCGGGATTGGGCTGCGCTCGACGATGGTGTAGGGGCCCGGTGGCCGTGTATAGGCGCTGCTGAGGTCGCCGTGATCCACGACCTTCAAGGCATGGGGAGCGACAGTTACCCACCCACTGCAGTCACACGCCTCAATGGATTCCTGTCCGGAATCTTTCAGCTTCTTAGCCGCCAGTTCGTGCTTGCTGGGTATGCGGTGGCCGTCAGCATCATAGAGTTCGATAGCCTCTATAAATGTTGCGTTGCAGCAGAACAGGTAGTTTTGCGGCTTATCTGATTGATTGTCCATCCAAATCGTAATACTTGATGCGTTGCCTGGCGCTATGGAGGCGCCGAACGCAACACCGTTGCGGAAGGGAAAAATCACTGGACGGCCGAATTGTGCGAAATCGCTTTCGGCGCATGCTTCGGGAGTTCGCTTCTCCATAGGGAGTGTGGTGGTGTCGGAACAGGCGACCTTTGATTGGACGCCCTTGCCCAATTGCCCAGGTTGTGAAGAAGACTGGGTTTGAAGCGGGACTTCGGGAGACAGCAGAGACAGCACGAAGATGATGAGTAGTGCAGTATTCCGCATAGGCGTATCCCTCTCCGCAGAAATGGCAAACTTCGTGACGAGAACCTCGGAAGGATCCCCCAAGACACTCGTCGAATTGAGCAGTTTTAGAACGATCCAGGGCCCTAATCTTGCAGCGGTTCAACGTCCGGCACTTCTTCATGCGTGATGCGGTGCAGTTCCTTCCGGATGAGGTCCGACGGAAATCCCGCCGCGATCAATGACCGGTATAGCGAAGCGATCTTCCTCTGATCAATCTCTCCCCGGAAGGCACGCAGCTTTCTCTCGATTCTCTGCCGGATCACCGAGGCGGGATCAGTCTCCTCGCTGGCATTCTTCAGCGCCACCTCAATGTGACGGTCCGGCACTCCCCGCGCCCGCAAATCCCGCGCGATGCGATACTCTCCCTGTTTGCGCGTTTCCGTGCGGTGCCGTGTAAACTGCTTGGCATACCGCGCATCGTCCAGCAGGTTTTGCCGCTTCAGGCGCTCCAGGATGGTTTTCACCAGCTTTTCGTCTTCGCAGCGCCGTGCCAGCGCCTTCTTCATCTCATGCACGGAGTGCGCGCGCCGCATCAGTATTTTTATTGCGGCTTCGTAAAGCTGTGCCTCCGTCACGAGTTGGCGAGGTTTTCCAAACACACGAAGAGCATAGAAGTAAGCGCACGACGAAACAAGCGTTGAGTTCCCGCCAAGCCTTTGACTTTACCTTGCGCGTTCCATCCCCACCCGTCATTCCGTGCGGAGTCTGCGGAACGAGGAATCTCTCTTACTCTTCGGCCCGCAGGTTGGCCGCAAGCGATTGATTCCGGGATAATAACGCCGTGGTTGCACAACCAGCGCGATGTGCGCCAGATCACCCACCCTAATTTGGTCCGATATTACACTTTTCCTGCGGACCGATTGAAAATACACAGTTTGCTCCTGTGCCTCCTTGGCACCTGAATTGCACTCTTACCTTCAGGGAGATTACGCATCATGGCCTACGTCATTACTGACACCTGCACGAAAGACGAACACTGTATCGAGACTTGCCCGGTCAACTGCATTCATCCCACCAAGGATGAAGCGGATTTTGCCACGGCCCCTCAGCTTTATGTCAATCCAGTGGAATGCATTGATTGTGGCGCTTGCGTCCCGGTTTGCCCCACGGGTTCGATCTTCGTGCTCGAAGAACTGCCGGAGGAGTCCAAGTCCTTCGCAGAGAAGAACGCGGCGCACTACAACTGAGTCGAGTTTCCGCCCTGCCCCGAGCTCACCGCCTCTGTGCGGTGAGCTCGTCTTTTTTTTGTCAGGAGGCCGGGGCTTCAGTCCCTGAAAAAGGTCCTTCGTGCTGTTACTCCGCGAGCTGCCAGTTTACTCCGAGGCTGGCTTCGCTCCCGGCAGGCGGCTCTTCAAAAACTTGATCTGCCCGTTGTGATTCGCTTCGTGCTCGGTCACGTGAAACCATTTGCAGTAATTGTTGGTCGGTCCCCAGCCCCAGGTCTTGTCCACCGCCATTAGCCAGGCATCGTCGCGCTTGCGAAATTCCGCCAGTGTCTTTTCGCGCGTTTCACCCAAATTATTCAGATAGAAGTCCAACGTGTTCCCCTGAATCTTCTTGCGTCCAGGATCCCCCAACTCCATCGCCGGCCCCCATTGTTCCTTCCAGGCTTCAGGGATTTTGTCGTCGCCCAATCCATCAAACGTATTCAGTTGATAGAATTTCTCCACCGCCACCAGGTGCAGAAGCAGCGCACCAATCCGGTTAGCCTTTTCGTCCAGCAGAAAATCCAGATCCTTCGTGGACATCCCTTTCACCGAGCTGAGGACCTGCCAGCGCATGAACGCCATCATGGAGACCATCGTTCCAATGTGCGGCGAATAACCCTTCTTCGGCCCGACAATAAACAGTTCCGCTTCTTCGGAGTAAGACGGCTCCGCCAAAAGGGTAAAGCCGGCAATGCCCGCGGTAAGCGCCGCCGAAGCTTTCAGAAAACTTCGGCGTCCCGGAATCAGGTGACAACAATCCATAGCATCCTCCTCGTTTAGCGAAAATTGGCGGTTGAGCATCGTGGGCGAGAACGCGCGGATGATACACCCTCAAGCTGCGAGGGGCAAGATTTGACCCTGATGAATTCTGGAGAAAACTACTTGTGCGAGAACCTCTCGAAGTCCGCCATCTGCGAGGCCATTTCCTCGCGGGCGGCGTCGGCGGCCGAACGGATACCCTGGATGCGCAGCTTGAATTCGTCGGCGTTGGACGCGCGCATCAGCGCTTCGTCCAAGGTGATGAGTTCCTTGGTATACAGATCGAAGAGTGACTGGTCAAATGTCTGCATGCCGTATTGCGAAGTGCCGGCGGCAATCGCATCATGGATCAACCGCGTCTTGTCCGGATTGATGACGCAATCCCGGATGTACGCGGTGGCAATCATGACTTCAACGGCAGGCACGCGGCCCTTGTCGTCCGCGCGGCGCACCAGGCGCTGCGAAATAACGGCCTTCAACGTCGCGGCCATCTGCAAACGAATCTGTTTCTGCTCCGGCGGAGGGAAGACGGCAATAATACGCTGAATGGTTTCCGTGGCGTCCAAGGTGTGCAACGTGGAGAAGACCAGGTGGCCCGTTTCCGCGGCCAGCAGCGCCGTCGAGATCGTTTCCAGGTCGCGCATTTCGCCGACCAGAATCACGTCGGGATCTTGACGCAACCCGGCGCGCAAGGCCGTCGAGAAGTTCGCCGTGTCCACTTCCACTTCGCGCTGGTTGATGAAGCTGCGCTTGTCGCGGTGCAGGAACTCGATGGGGTCTTCAATCGTGATGATGTGATCGGAGCGGTTGGCGTTGATGCGGTCGATCATGGCCGCCAGCGTCGTGGATTTGCCGGAACCTGTCGTCCCTGTTACCAGCACGAGTCCGCGCTGCTCTTCGCAAATCTTGGTAACCACCAAAGGGAGGTTCAATTCTTCCACGGTGCGAATCTTGGTGGGAATGACGCGCAAGACCATCCCGACGTTACCGCGCTGCTGGAACACGTTCACGCGGAACCGGCCCAAACCCGCCACGCCGTACGCCATGTCCAACTCGGCTGTTTCCTTGAACTTTTGTTTCTGCCGGTTGGTCATCATGCTGAAGGCCATCGAGAGCATCTCTTCCGGCGTCACGCGCGGCACGTCCGTCAGCGGGGTCAACAGGCCGTCGACGCGGAGATAAGGATGGTTGCCGACTTTCAAGTGCAAGTCGGAGGCTTTGTTCTCCACCGCGCGGCGAAGCAGATCGTCAATACTCAAGGCCATGGCAGACACCCCGCAAATATGCGCTTCCTCATCGAACGTAGCATTCGCCGCGAATACCAACAAGGCAGCCGGGGAAGGGCGTTGCGGTCTAGTTACCTGAGCCTCCGGACAGGCGAAAACTCCCGTAGGGGCGCAGAAGTCTTTGAAGAGCTACGCTTCCGTCTTTCGCAGGAACAGCGTGTCATATAGCAACCCCGCCACAAATCCGCCGCCCAATGGCCCCACCCAGTATGTTCCCTGATTCAGCCAGTGATGCGAAGCCAGCGCCGGCCCAAATGCCCTGGCTGGATTCAAAGCGCCACCGGTAAAGGGTCCCGCGACCAGAATCCCCAGCGTCATCATCAAGCCAATGCCAAAGCCACTGATCGCTCGGAACGCTCCGCGTTCGTCCACTTCGGTGGCAAACACCACCAGCACCAGGAAGAACGTCGTGATGGCTTCCAGCGCCAGAGCGCCCCAAGTGGGGAAGTCGCGCATCAGTTCCGGCGTGCCGAGCGCCACATTACGCCAGGTTTCATCAGGGATGATCACCTTCAGCAGAAAGGCGGCTGCAACAGCGCCCAGCAATTGCGCGCCCCAATAGGCCAGCGTATCCAGCGTGGAAAGCCGCTTGGTCACCCAAAACCCAATCGTTATCGCGGGATTGAAGTGCCCGCCGGAGATATGTCCGAGCGCCGAAACCATGATGGCCATCGTCAGGCCCTGCGCCAGCGCAATGGCCGGCAATCCCAGACCGCCGGTGCTTCGCAGATGCCAATCGACGCACACGGCCCCGGCGCCAAAGAAAATCAGCGCGAACGTTCCGAGGAATTCCGCAGTCAGTTTTTGCGTGAGGTTGTACATCGCACGGCCTCCGGAGCACAGCCTTGAGTACAACGCGATGCCACGATTCTAGCCGGAAAGCGCAGCCTGCGCCAGAAAGGATGACCCAAAACTTACGTTGGGGCGAAGTATTGCTGCGTCCCATCTCGGCAGGGTCGCAGGAGTTTACAAACCTGTTAGCGCGGTGCCGCTACCGGCGCATTCACCGGAGTGAGCCAATTGTGCCGGTCGGCCTTGCGTCCGCTGGTCACGGCAAAGAACTCTTCCTGGATGCGCAGGGTGACAGGACCAGCGACTCCCTTGCCGATGGTGATGCGGTCAATCGAGCGGAGCGGCGTGACTTCCGCGGCCGTGCCAACGAAGAAAACTTCGTCGGCGATATACAGCATTTCGCGCGGAATGTTCGCTTCCTTCACCGGAATGTTCAAATCACCCGCGAGCTTTATGATGGAATCGCGCGTGATTCCGGGAAGAATGCTGGCAGCCACGGGCGGCGTGATCAGCGCTCCGTCCATCACCAGGAAAATGTTCATGCCGGAGCCTTCACTGACGTGGCCGCTGGTGTCGAGTGCGATGCCTTCGGCAAAGCCATTGATCTCGGCTTCCATGTGGATGAGTTGCGAGTTCATGTAATTGCACGCGGCCTTGGACATGGCCGGCAGGGTATTGGGCGCCATGCGCGTCCAGGAACTGACGCAAACATCCACGCCTTTGGCCAGCGCTTCGGGGCCCAGATACGCGCCCCAGCGCCAGCACGCCATGTACACCTCGACGACCGAGTTGAGCGGGTTCACGCCCACTTCGCCGTAGCCGCGCAGCACGATGGGCCGCACGTAGCAGGCATCGAGTTTGTTCTGCCGCACCAGTTCGACGGCGACGCTGGAAAGTTCCTCGGCGGTGTAGGGAAACTCCATGCGATAAATCTTGGCGGAATTAATCAGCCGCTGCATGTGTTCGTGCAGGCGGAAGAGCGCAGGGCCTTGTTTCGTCCCGTAGCAACGCAGGCCATCAAAGACGGCGGAGCCGTAGCTGACAACGTGGGAAAGGACGTGGATTGTGGCGTCGTCCCAGTTGATCCATTTTCCGTTGTGCCAAATCTTGTCGGTCTTCTGTACCGGCATGGCGTGCCTCCCGGGCGGAATCGAAATCACCAGCTTGCAAGTTGAGAATAAGCCACGGTTCGGGGAGCGTCAATGAAAAGGCCCGCGTGGTGAAGGAAAATTCGCGACCATTTTGGCGTGGTCATTTTTTGCGTTGCGGCCAAATTGGCGGAGCTAGCGATTGTCTGCGGGCGGCGCATTTTCCGTCGGCCTGCCTTCCATCATGTAGGCGGAGGTTGCCAGCAGCTTGCCGTTGTGATTTTCCCAAATGCCCAGAAGCACGAATGGCAGAATCGTGGCCACGGCCCAGAGCTTCGCGTTTCGCGGCAACTTGGCTTCCGGCTCCCAGCGGAAAAGCTGGGAAGAGATGAAGGCGGCCAAAACCGCCCAGGCGACCAGAGAGACCACCACGGTGCCGAGAGAATACAAGTGAGCATCGGCGAGCATGGCACGCTGCAGGCCATAGACGAAATAGGTCGCAGGCAGAAATAGGCCGATGCGCTGAACCACGTGCGGTAGCACCGCCAGCGGGACGGTTGCTCCCGACAGAAAAATCAGCGCGAACCAAAGGAGTTGATTGATGATCTGCGTTTCCTGCATGGTGTTGGTCACGCTGGCGACAACCAGGCCCATTGCTCCAAATGCGGTGATCCCCAGAATCACAAGCACGAATACGCTGATCAGATTGCCGAACGACGTGACATGGTAAATGAACCGGGCAAGCAAGAGCTCAAAGATGACCGTCGGAAGAATCAGCAGATAGTTGGCCAGAATGCTGGAGACGATCATGCTTGATGCAGCAATGGGCGCAAGGCAAAACCGGCGCAGGATCCCCTGTTCGCGCCAGGTCACGAGTTGCATGCTCAGTCCCCAAAACGTTCCCATGACCGTAAAGGACAGAATCGGGCCCATTAGGTAGGCGACCGCTTCGGGCTTGCCTTTGGCAAAAACGCTGCCGTAAAGAAAGAAAATCGCCATCGGCATTACCAGGCTGAAGAAGAGGAAAGCTTTATTGCGCAATGTGATGCGAATGCGTACGGCGGCAAGGGTGAAGATGGTTCTCAATCGCGCAACCTCCTTCCGGTCAGCTCGATGAAAACGTCTTCCAGAGAAGGTGTGGCAATTTCCAGGCTCACTAGTTCATTGTTCTGCGCTTCCAGATATTTCACCAGCGAGACAATTGCCGGGGCCGTCCGCTGGCAGTGCAGCACGTAGGCGCCATCCACTTCCAGCGCGTCGACTACGCCATCCAGTTTGCTCAGTGCTTCCTTCGCCGCGGGTTTGGCCAGGTGCACTTCCACGCGCGTGGTGTCTCCCGAGCGTTGCTTCAATTCCCGCGGAGTGCCGGAGGCAATCAACTTGCCGTGGTCAATGATGGCCACGCGGTCGCAGAGTTTTTCCGCCTCTTCGATGTAGTGCGTGGTAAGGACGATGGTCTTTTTCTCGCGCTTCAACTCTTCGATGATCCCGTAAATCTCGCGGCGCACCTGCGGGTCCAAACCCGCCGTCGGCTCATCCAGAAACAAAACGCGCGGATCGTTTATTAGGGCCAGGGCCAGGGCCAGGCGCTGCTTCTGCCCGCCGGAAAGCTGGTTGTAAAACGAGTGGCGCTTTTCTTCGAGTCCGAAGCGCTTCAGCAGCTCATCGGTGTTGCGCCTGCGCTTGTAGAAGCTGGCGAACAGCCGGATGGCTTCGCTTACGCGCAATTTGTCGGGAAGGGAAGTGGCCTGCAGCGTTGCGCCGATTTCATTCTTCAATTCGTTGGGGCTCTTCTGTGGATCCAGCCCACAAACCGTTGCGGTTCCGCCATCGGCCACGCGCAATCCTTCCAGGACTTCGATGGTGCTGGTTTTTCCGGCGCCGTTCGGGCCCAGCAGGCCAAACACTTCGCCTTCTTCGACGCTGAAGCTTACGCCGCGCACCGCTTCAACATCGCCGTAGCGCTTTACTAGGTTTTCCACCTGCAGAACGGGATTGGCCATGGTTAAGAATCCACTATGGTACCCCAGGTGGGCGGGAAAGTTCTAAGTTCTCAGTTGTCAGTTTTGAGTTTAAGAGAAGAGGGAGGGGAAGGAGAGTTGGAAGCACGCGGCTGAAAAATGTCGGCGCGCCGACAGTATCTTTACTGATTTACTTAAACGTATAGATAGCATAGTGGAGAAACGAAAGAGTTGTAGGAAAAGGTGTTTTGGGGGAGGTACCCTCCCCCCTGTTTTTCAAAAGTGCTGATTCTAGAGGGGGATAAAGTCGTTTGTTTTCATACAGTTTTGAAAGTGTTGATTCTGAGAGGGGTTGGCGGCGCGCCTTGGCGAAGAAAAGACGAATATGTGATTGGAGTGCGGCAATTGGCCGGCAGAGCGGATAGAGACAGTTCACAGTTGTCAGTCGACAGTTTACAGTCCGAGACTTCTCCTTGTGCCGGTTGCAATGTCCGGCAGCGGAGAGTCCCTGGGAGGAAGATCTGGCAGGGGAGATTGCTGGAATGGAACGGTTGGTCATGTTAGAGGAGGGGGGTACCCCCCCCTGTTTTTGCGTATGTACGGGAATGATTGGACTTACGGGCGAATGCTCCGGATCTACGGGGATAGTTAGACTTAGGGGAGTTTTCAGTGTGGATGAGGGGGTGGGGCGTTCCGAAATGGTACAAGAACAGCATTCGCTCAGCATGACGGAGGAAGCATAGCACATTATTTACCGTTTGTCAACTATTATTTAGTGGGTACTAGTTTCGAAACTGGTGCTCGCTCAGAATGCGAACCCCAAGACCCAGGTTCCCAGACCGAACCTGGGGCACCCTCCGCGTCTCATCACTTCCTCGATATCTGTCGAAGTAATATCTTCTCCTCGTCTACCATGCCAACAAATTCCATCGCCTTCAACCCGGGCCAGCCGGCTAGGGGTCTCCTGACTAGAATGCGGAGTGTTGTCTAGTCGGAAATCTCAATTTTGAGCGTTACGGCGGGAGCGGATTGGAATGCACTTCTCAAGGATTCCGGTATCTCGACTACGACTTTGCCTCCGCGGCCATATTTACCTTCGGGAACATTTTTCCAGGAGAGAGACTGATTGGCGCCGAGCATCGCGATTTTCGAGGCAGAATCCAGCCACATATCGTGCAGCTCCACCTCTTTTTCTGGCCAGCCCTTGTGAATTGCGTACAGGTGCCTGCCATCCTTGCTCTGCGTAAATCTGAGCCGATCGCCTTGGCTGGCAACGAGCCAAGGCCTGGAATCATAGATGGCTTCGCCGTTGACATCCAGCCAGCGGCCAACGTCGTAGAGCCTGGTGCGAATGTAGTCCGGCATGGCGCCTTTGCCATCGAGGTTAACGATGAGCAACAGGTTCCCATTTTCACTGACGATTCGCACCAGCATGTCGATGAGATCCTCGGTGCTGATTACATTTTTTTCCGTGTCCTGCCAGTTGTATCCGAAGGACTGGCTGATGCCCCGGTTTTCTTCCCAGTTGTGAAGGAGTTCCAGCCGGTCGGTCTTTTTTGCGCCATATTCGCTGGTGAAGAAGTCGCCGGAGTTGAAGCGCATATAGCGGCCGAGCCGATCATTGCAGGCCACCTGTTTCCGTCCCAGGGCATGGTTGTAGAAATGGCTGGCGATCTGGCGCGAACCCAAGGCTTCGATGAAAGTGGTCCAGTCGCCATCAAACCACAGGATATCGGGATCGTAGCGATCAATGAACTCGTTGGCCTGAGGGATGGTGTAATCGTTGACGAAGTCTTTCACGGGAACTTTGCCTGCGATCTTGCCTGCCATGGCTTTTTCGTCAAACGGAAGGACCTCGCTTGCCGGATCGTCTTCGGTGGTCCAGATGCGGACCATCTTCTTGCCGTCCTGGATGATGGGATACTCCCACTCTTCCAGCGAGAAATAAAAACCGAACTTCAGTCCGCGTTTTTTGCAGGCTTCGTTTAGCGGGCCGATGAGGTCTCGTTTGGGGCCCATATCCATGACGTTCCGCCTGGTAAAACTGCTGGGCCAAAGGCAGAATCCGTCGTGATGTTTGCAGAAGGGCACGACGTAGCGCATTCCGGCGTCCGCGGCGATTTTGGCAATCTCCTCCGGATCGAAGTTCTCCGCCTTGAAAAGCGGAATAAAATCGTCGCGCTGGAAATCATTTCCCCACGTGGATTTGTGGTATTTCACAACGTCCGGGGAGTGATACATATTGTAGAGATACCAATCGGGGTACATCGCACCCGACTCCAGCTTGGGAGCGTAGCCCGCGACGGAGTACAGACCGTAGTCAATGAACATGCCGAACTTGACGTCCCGGAACCAGTCGGGCGTGGCGTGTGTGCGAAGGGAGTTCAAGGTGGGTTTGTAGACGGGCGTGTCCTTCGTGCTTTGATCGGAAGCAGCGGTGCGGGCTTCGAGGTTGACGCCTTTGGTCAAGGCGGTCATCGCGCCGAAGACCGTGAGTTTGTTGAAGTTTCTTCTATTCATGAACTGCTCCCCATCCTGATTGCTTCAGGCAAAGGGGTTGGTGATCGTGACGCCTCCAAATTGCTGACCATCCTGAAAGTCCTCACTGTAAAGAACGTCACACTGACCTTCGATCGCGGAAGCGACGATCAGCGAATCGTACCAGGGCAACCGGAACCTTGCGGCAAGCCGCAGCGCCTCGGCATATAAAGCCTGCGAGGAGTGCACGGACAGGAGTGGGCGAAACGTGGTCGACAAATATTGTTCCGCATCCACGCCGCTCATGGGTTTTGCAAAACGGCGCAAAGCGACATTAAAGAACTCTTGCACCACCTGATAGCTGACAATTCCGCCTCGCGTCTCGATGGCGGTTCGGATCAGCTTCCTGGCTTGCGCAGCCTTTTTCGGCGAACTCGCGTCGAAGGAATATACGAAGATGTTGGTATCGAGAAAGAACCTATCGCTCATTCATCTCGTCCCGGCTGAAGCGCCGCCCCGCCTGCACGTGCCGCAGGCGTTTCATCAGAGCGTCGAACTCCTGCGTGCCGCCGCTTTGTGCCGTAAACTGTTCCAGCCACTCACGGAACATAGCGTTGAGCGTCTTATGGCGGGATTTGGCCAGGAGGCGCGCCTGCTCGATCAACTGTTCATCCGCACTGAGGGTGATGTTTTTCATACGTAAATAGTGTACACGAATGTCGTGTAAAACAGCAAGTTCCCATATTCGCAAGGGAAGCGGTGGCCCCACAGATTTGACCATGTGCCGCCCGGGTAAAGTTCTCAGTGTTCAGTTTTAAGTTGTAAGTTCAAATCGAAGAGAAACCCAAGACCCACCCATCAAAGTGCTCAGTGTTAAGTCATAAGTTGTAAGTTTAGACCGAAGAGAAACCCAAGCTCAGCCCTGGCCACCTGCCGAAGATTTTTTATTTCGAACTGCCTGTCGGCTTTTTGTTTGGTTTTCTTTGGGGATGCGAACTTTTGGATCGCAAGGGTGTCCAGAGGTGGCGCTTCAAGTCCAAGCGGGATTCCAGCAAGGTGACGCCTTCGGATTCCAGGAGCTTGCGTTGCAGGGAAGCGTAGGGCTCGCGGATGAGCAGTTTTCCGCGTTCACCCAGCACGCGGTGCCAGGGTATGCCTTTACCAGAAGGGGTCGCCGCCATAGCCCTGCCCGCGGCTCTCGCCCCGCCGCGCAGACGTAAAGCTCTAGCGAGCGACCCGTAGGTGATAACCCGGCCACGCGGAATAAGTTTCACCAATCGATACACCGGATCCCAGGACATCCTGGAAACCTCCTCGGCACAAGCGGCCTCTATGGTAAGGACGACTGCGGTGGCCGGCAAGAGAAACTTGCCGGCGGGAAGTGTTGAATAGAGTGGAGGGCGTTGCGGCACGCAACCGCCGCAGCGCCAGGGAAAAAATGATGCAACGCAGCGAAAAATTGGATGCAGCGCCTGCCGGCAACGGAGTAGAAGTGGAGTCAACGTTGTGCCAGGCAACCGTTATTCCTGCGCGGCATCACAACTTGTATCCTGTAGTGGAACTAGCTTACACTACAGGCAGCAGACGGAGAGTGGGTCATCCGCATTTGGCGGTCTCTCCTTCCGTCAGACAGCAACGCCGAGGTACCGCGATGGCTTTCGTTCGCCGCAAAGGAAATGCCTACTACCTGGTGCACAACGTGCGCCGCGGTGGACAGGTGCGACAACTGCACCTGGCGCGACTTGGCGCGCGCGCCCGCATCACCGACGAAATCGTTCGCGAAGTGAGCAAGAAACATCCTTTCGTTGAACTGAACTGGCGTACGCTGCGCGAGCAGTTGAACAATCAAATCGATCTGTCGGACCCTGAATCGCCGGCCGTGCAAAGACTCATCCATGCGCTTAGAAACCTGAATCTGGACCTGGCGGATATTTTCCCGCCCGCTCTTCGGCTTTCCGAATCGCCCGCGGTGGCGCGCGAACTGCTGATGCAGTTGCGGCTGCTGCAATCCACCATCCAGGTGAAGCTCGATCAATTTGCCAGCAAGGACGAATTGAAGAGACTCAGCCGGATCAGCGGGCGATACGGAAACGCGCAACCGGGATTCCGGGGGCGCTAGGAGGGGGCCATGGGCACAGGCGATCTATCTCTAAATCCAAGCATTCGCAGCGCGGAAACCGTGGAGTTTCAGAAATCACTGCGCGCGAAGATCGTCGGGCAGGACGAGGGAGTACAGGCGCTCGTCGAGCTGTTCCAGGTATTCACCGCCGGGCTGAACTCGCCCGGACGCCCGGTGGGCAACCTCCTGTTCCTTGGGCCGACGGGATCCGGCAAGACGCGCATCGTGGAAGCGGCCGCGGAAATCCTGTTTGGCAGCCCGCGGGCGATCATCAAGATTGATTGCGCGGAATTCCAACATTCGCACGAGATTGCCAAGCTGATCGGATCGCCGCCGGGTTATCTTGGCCACCGCGAAACGCATCCGCTGATTACCCAGGAATCGCTGGCGGCGCACCACACGGACAATTTGAAGCTTTCTTTCCTGCTGTTCGACGAGATTGAAAAGGCCAGTGATGCGCTGTGGCAATTGCTTCTGGGCATGCTGGACAAGGCCACGCTGACACTGGGCGACAACCGGCGCGTGGACCTCTCGCAGACGGTCATCTTCATGACCTCCAACCTGGGCGCGAATGACATCACGGAGCTGATGGGCGGAGGTTACGGGTTCATCAAGTCCGACGACAAACCGAAGAGCGACCTGGATCAAAAGGTGGAACGGACGGCAGTGGAAGCGGCACGCCGAAAATTCTCTCCCGAATTCATGAACCGCCTGGACAAACTTGTGGTGTTCCACCCGTTGCAGCGCGAGCAGCTTGAGCAGGTGCTGGCTATCGAGCTTGGGATGGTTCAGCAACGTGTCTTGGACGCCGCCAATGGCAAATTCCTATTTCGCGTCACCGATGCCGGGCGCGACTTCCTGTTGCAAGAAGGCACCGACCAGCGCTACGGAGCGCGGCACCTGAAGCGCGCCATTGAGCGGCATCTTGTCTATCCGCTGGCCAACCTGCTGGCCACGCAGCAAGTGCGCGTGGGCGACCTGGTTCGCGTCGATTGGGACGGCCAATACAAGGAGTTGACCTTCGTTCGAGAGCAGGAAGGCGCCCTGGTCTTCGGCGAGTCAACAGAACGCGAAGCGGCCAGCGCCATCCAGGATGCGGACGGGCTTGGCAAAGACGCTCCCGCCGAAGCGGTCGCAGGTGATGCGGCCAACCCGCCGGCATTGCCTGCCGCGACGCCTGCAGCAGCGCGGCAAACGCTGCAAGGACGAAAAAAAGAAGAGCACTGAGCGAAAGAATACCTGTTCGATGGTGCAGGGGCGCAGCGGGAAAACGCCCCTTTTTGGCATGAGCTTGGTGACACTTTGTGTTTCAACGTTCTCAGTTTGCGCACGGATGAAACATTGTCTCACGTGGTGAGACAGTTTCCAGGATAGCAACACGCGTATGTCGTTGAGTGCATAGGTTCTTGTGCAAGAGGAGCAAAACTTTCGAAGTGGCACGTCCCATGCATATTTAGACCTGACCGGGCTAGTTTGCTTGCGCAGCACGAATGGACCCGCGGGACCAGTGCATTAAAGCAAAGAGCAATCCCGGTCGAGGTAGACAGTATGAGAGCAGCCGTGCGGCAACAACTTGACCCCAGCATCCGCAGCAACGACACGCGAGACTTCCACCAGTCTCTTCGCGCAAAGATCGTCGGCCAAGAAGAAGGCGTGCAGGCCCTTGTGGACCTGTTTCAGGTCTTCACCGCTGGCCTTAACTCACCGGGACGCCCGGTGGGCAACCTACTTTTTCTCGGACCAACGGGGTCCGGGAAGACCCGCATTGTGGAAGCGGCGGCGGAAATCCTGTTTGGCGATCCGCGGCTGGTCATTAAGGTGGATTGCGCGGAATTCCAACACTCCCACGAAATCGCAAAATTGATTGGTTCGCCCCCGGGATATCTTGGCCATAGGGAAACGCATCCGTTAATTACCCAGGAAGCCCTGGCGGCTTCGCATAACGACAAGCTGAAGCTTTCCTTCCTGCTGTTCGACGAAATTGAAAAAGCCAGTGATGCGCTGTGGCAATTGCTGTTGGGCATGCTGGACAAAGCCACGTTGACACTCGGCGACAACCGGCGCGTGGACCTCTCGCAGACCGTCATCTTCATGACTTCCAACCTGGGTGGCGGCGACATCACCGAGCTCATGGCGGGCGGTTATGGCTTCATCGCGTCCGACGACAAGCCCAAGAACAACCTGGACCAGAAAGTGGAACGCACGGCGGTGGAAGCGGCGCGCCGCAAGTTCTCCCCCGAGTTCATGAACCGCCTGGATAAGGTGGTGGTGTTTCACCCACTGCAGCGCAAGCAACTCGAGCAGGTGCTGGATATCGAGTTGACCATGGTGCAACAGCGCGTGTTGGAAACTGCCAAGGGCCAGTTCCTCTTCCGCGTCACCGAAGATGGCCGGGACTTCCTGCTGCAGGAAGGCACGGACCAGCGCTATGGTGCGCGCCATTTGAAGCGCGCGATTGAACGCCACGTGGTCTATCCAATGGCGAATCTGCTGGCAACGGAGCAAGTCCATTTCGGCGATCTGGTGTGCATCGATTGGAACAGCAAGGAAGACCACCTGAATTTTGCGCGCGAAGGCGAAAATGTGGCCATGCCGATCCGCCGGCCAGAGCCGGTCGCTGCGCCGCGGCTTTCGCAGGCGCGCGGTGGCCGCCCAGTGGAAGCGCCCAGCATGCAGGTTCCTCCGGAACCCGCGCCGCGATTCGCGCGATAATTTTGGATTGCGCCACCTCTCCAAGGCCCGGGCGGGCAACTGCCCGGGCTTTTCCTATTTGCACTTACCCGGATGGTTGGTCAGCGGCTGAGGGTTTGCGCGGGCGTTGTAGACTGCCGCTCTTTGTAGATTTCTTCGGCGCGTATCAGAGCTTCGGTGATGCTGGCGCACATATTCTCGGGGGGCATGTGACGGTCGAATCCCGCTTCGCGCATCAGCGCCGCGGGTTGTGGGCGTGCCCCGCAGACCAGCATGGCTCTTCCGCCTTCCCGTAATTTATCGGCCAGTTCTTCGAGCGCGGCAATTCCGGTGGCGTCCACTGCGGTCATATTACGCAAGCGCAGGATGACGATTGGCGGCAGTGCGTCCATCTGTTCCGTAATGATAGCGATCTTGTCCGTCACGCCAAAAAGGAATGGGCCGTGAATGCGGTATACCGCGGCGTACGAGGGAATGTCTTTGTCCTGCAGAATATGCGCGCGGCCGTCTTCGATATATTCGTCGGTGACCTTTGAGACGGTGGTGGTTTGCGAGATCTTCCGGATGAAGGTGAACGCGGCGAGAATCATGCCGACTTCGACGGCTAGGGTGAGGTCGGCAAACACCGTCAAGCTCAGCGTCAGGAGCCAAACCACGATATCGGCTTTGGTCAGCTTCAGAATTTCCGGGATTTCCGCCCAGTCGCCCATGTTGTAAGCGACCATGAAGAGGATTCCGGCCAGCGCGGCCAAGGGCAGATCCTTTACCAGCGGCGCGGCAAACAGAATTACCGCCAACATCGTCAAAGCGTGGATCATCCCGGCGACCGGCGATTTTGCCCCTGCACGCACATTGGTTGCCGTGCGCGCAATCGCGCCCGTGGCAGGCAATCCGCCAAAAAGCGGTGAGATGATGTTCGCGATGCCCTGGCCGATCAATTCCACGTTGGGATTGTGTTTGTCGTTGCTCATGCGGTCAGAGACAACCGCGGACATCAGCGATTCGATCGCGCCGAGCATTGCCACCGTTATCGCCGGAGAGAGCAGGTGCAGGAGCAGGCTGGGCTTCAGCGTCGGCACCGCCAGGTGGGGCAGACCGCTGGGAATGCCGCCGAACCGCGTGCCAATCGTCTCGACGGGGATATGAAAGAGAGCGACCGCCGCGGTTGCGCCGAAACACACCAGGATCGCCCCGGGAATTCGTTTGAAGAATCGGACGCAGATGATCATCACCGTCAGCGAGGCGATGCCTACAACGGAAGCGGCCCAGTTCAACGTGAAGAAATTTTCCGCCAGCGCTCCCATGCGGTGGAAAAAATCGCCCGGAACGTGCTCCATACGAATGCCAAAGAAGTCGCGTATCTGCGTGCTGGCGATCAGAATGGCGATCCCGTTCGTAAACCCCACGACCACCGGACGGGGGAAATACTTCACCAGCGCGCCCAGGCCCGTCACGCCCATCAGCACTAGAAGCACGCCAGCCAGCATTGTGCAGGTGAACAGTCCATCGATGCCGTATTTCGTGATGATCCCGAGAACGACCACCACGAAGGCGCCTGTCGGGCCGCCGATCTGCGTTTTTGAGCCGCCCAACGCGGAAATCAAAAAGCCAGTGACGATGGCGCAGTAAATCCCCGCCTGCGGCGGCACGCCCGAAGCGATGGCAAAGGCCATTGCCAGAGGCAACGCCACCAATCCCACGGTGACGCCCGCGATCAGATCGGCGACGAATTTTTCAAAGGTATATTCGCGAAGAAGTAGAACGGACTTGGGTAACCACGCGTCTTGCACAACATTCATGACCAGGTCTTGCTCCGTTTTCAGCTTTTACCAGTGTAGCAGGCACGGGACGAGATTCCGGCGCTGCGTGGCGCGGCGGTGCGTACAAATTACAATCGCATGAATCAGAAATTTCTATCGGGGAAGAGCGGATTAGCCGGTGGCGTCGCTCTTCTTCACGCCTGGCTTCCAGCGCAAGACCGGTTTGCGCGCGGCCGCTACTTCGTCGAGCCGGCGAACACGCGTTGTGTGCGGGGCCGTCTTCACGAGTTCTGGATTGGTTTCGGCTTCGCGGGCGATCGATTTCATCGCATCGATGAAGAGGTCGCACTCCTCTTGCGACTCCGATTCCGTCGGCTCGATCATCAGGGCGCCGGGAACGATCAGGGGAAATGCCGTGGTGTACGGATGGAAGCCGTAATCGATCAGCCGCTTGGCGATGTCCATGGTATTCACGCCGTGCTTCTTCTGCAGCGCGTCGCTGAACACCACTTCATGCATCGAGGGCCGCGTGTACGGGAGATCAAACACGCCCTCCAGATGTTTCCGAATGTAGTTTGCGTTTACAACCGCATCTTCCGTGGCCTGCCGCACGCCGGGGCCATACGCCAGGATGTACGCCAGGGCGCGCACCAGAACGCCGAAATTTCCGCCGAACGCGCGCACGCGGCCGATGCTCTCCTTGCGCTGGTAATCCAGCGCCAGCCGGCCGCCCTCCTTTTCCACCAGCACGGGAACGGGCAAATAGGGCTCCAGGAATTTTTTGATGGCCACTGGGCCGGCGCCCGGACCGCCACCGCCATGCGGCGTTGAAAACGTTTTGTGCAGATTCAGGTGCATCACGTCCACGCCCAGATCGCCGGGGCGCGTCACGCCGGTCAGCGCGTTCATGTTCGCGCCGTCCATGTAGAGCAGAGCGCCCTTTGCGTGCAATACATTGGCGATTTCCGCGATGCGCTGTTCGAAAATTCCGAGGGTCGAGGGATTGGTAATCATCAGCGCCGCAACGTCGCCCGTCACCTGCTCGTCCAGATGGGCGATATCAATCTGGCCGTCTTCGTTGGACTTGATGTTCTGGACCTGGTAGCCGGCAATAATGGCCGTTGCTGGATTTGTACCGTGCGCGGAATCCGTGATCAATACCGTTTTGCGCGGGTTCCCCAGCTTTTCGTGATGCGCGCGGATTAAAAGAATTCCGGTGAGTTCGCCTTGCGCGCCCGCCGCGGGCTGCAGCGTTACAGCGTCCATGCCGGTAATCTCCAGAAGGCACCTTTCCAGGAGTTGCAGGATCTTCAAGCAGCCTTGCGACAGTTCCTGCGGCTGGTAGGGATGTTCCGTGGCCAGGCCCGCCAGCCGCGCCACGTATTCGTTCACGCGCGGATTGTACTTCATCGTGCAGGAGCCCAGCGGGTACATGCCCAGATCGATGGCGTAATTCCAGGTTGAGAGCCGAGTGAAATGACGCAGCACTTCAATCTCGCTGACTTCGGGAAAGCCTTCCACACCTGTCGCGCGGTGAAATTCCCCAAGCGAGTTCGCTGTATCGGCGGCGGGAACATCCAGTGGCGGAAGATCAAAGGCGCGCTTGCCGGGCGAAGACTTCTCAAAAATCAGGCCCTCGTTCTGGCTGGGGTGCCGCGAAACCTTTTTGATGTTGTCATTCATCGTTGAAATCCACGGGCGGAGGCGCGCATCGCCAACTCCTTCGCCGCATTCTCCTTTACTAGAGCGGCTGCTCCAGTGCGCGTTTCACGGCAGCAACCAGGCGCTCGATATCGGCGCGCGTCGTGGTTTCCGTCACGCAAACCAGCGCGTGTTTCGTCAATTCCGGATAGGCCGAGCCGAGCACGAATGGCCCGACAATTTTCTCTTTCAGGAGTTCGGCGTTCACCATCTTTACGGAACGCGGGAGCTCGACAACGAACTCGTTGAAGAAAGGCGCGGTGAAGGTGCGTTTTACACCGGGAATCTTTTGCAATTCCGCCAGCGCGAACTGCGCTTTCGCCAGGTTTTGCTCGGCCATTTCGCGCAGGCCTTCTTTGCCGAGCAGCGTCAGATGCACTGTTGCCGCCAGTGCACAGAGCGCCTGATTCGTGCAGATGTTCGACGTGGCCTTCTCGCGGCGAATGTGCTGCTCGCGAGTTGCCAGCGTCAGCACGAACCCGCGGCGCCCGTCCAGATCGACGGTTTGCCCCGCCAGGCGGCCGGGCATCTGGCGCACGAACTTTTCCTTCGAAGCGATCACACCCGCGAATGGACCGCCGTAACTCGGCGCCAGGCCGAAACTCTGCGCCTCCATGGCCACAATGTCCGCCTCAGCGGGCGGCTTCATCACGCCCAGCGAAACGCCTTCCGCAATTGCCGTCACCAGCAGCGCCCCGGAGGCATGCGCGGCTTCCGCCAGCGGACCCAGCGATTCCATCGCGCCAAAGAAATTGGGCGATTGCAGCACAACCGCGCAGACATCGTCGCGCAGTGCGCTGTGCAGTCCCTTGGCATCCAGCGATCCCGCGGCGGTGAAGCCGATCTCTTCCACGCGCAAGCCGGAATTTTTCGCGTAGGTCTTCAGCACCTCGCGATATTCCGGATGCACGGAGCGCGCCACCAGCACGCGCCGCTTACCGGTCAGCCGCTCGGCCATCAATACCGCTTCGGTCGTCGCCGTCGATCCGTCGTACATCGAAGCGTTGGCGACCTCTTGCCCGGTCAGTTGGCACATCAACGTCTGAAATTCAAAGATGGCCTGCAGCGTCCCCTGCGAGATCTCGGCTTGATAGGGGGTGTATGAGGTAAGGAATTCGCCGCGTTGCAGAATTGTGTCTGTGATTACGGAACGCAGGTGGTTGTATACTCCCGCTCCCAGAAAACTCGTATATCCCAGGGAATTTTCCGCCGCGCGCGCCTGGAAATATTCGATGACCTCGGGCTCCGAGAGTGGCCCGGGAAGGTTCAACGGTTTTTTCAGCCGGTAGGCTTCGGGAATTGTGGAGAACAACTCTTCTACGGATTTAACGCCGATCGCGGCCAGCATCTGCTGCCGTTCGGCCGGGCTCTTCGGGAGATAGCGCATCAGCTCGACGCTTCCTTCTGCTTTTCCGCAATGAACGCTTCGTAGGCCGCGGCGTCCAGCAGGGAATTGACGTCGGCGGGGTTCGCCAGCTTTACCCTCACGAGCCATCCGGCGCCGTGCGGGTCCGTGTTCAGCGTCTCCGGCTTGTCCTGCAGCGCGGCGTTTCCTTCCACGACATCCCCGCTTGCAGGAGCATAGATCTCGCTGACTGCCTTGACGGACTCGACGGAGCCAAATATTTTTCCGGCCGTTACCTTCGCGCCGGCTGCCGGCAATTCCACGAAAACGACGTCACCCAATTCGTGCTGCGCGTAGTCCGTGATGCCGATCGTGGCGACGCCGTCCTTCACGACGATCCATTCATGCTCTTTCGTGTAGCGATACTCTTTCGGATACGCCATTCCACCACCCCTTCGAGGATTTTCCAATTGGTCCGGGTCTACACCGCCTGCACTTTCCTGGGCCGTTTGTAAAACGGAGTTGCCACCACTTGGGCGCGGCACTTCTGCGAACGAATTTCCACCCATAGCGAGGTGCCGATTCCCGCCATCGCCGGCGGCACGTAGGCCAGCGCAATGTTTTTGCCGAGCGCCGGGGAAGGCGACCCGCTGGTCACCATGCCAATCACTTCGCCCGCTTCGTTCAGGCAGCGGTACTCATCGCGCGCGATTCCGCGCTCGACCATTTCCAACCCTACCAGCGTGCGCTGCAAGCCTGCGGCGCGCGTTCTTGCCAGCGCCGCGCGTCCGATGAATTCGCCCTTCTCCATGCGGCAGTAGCGATCCAGGCCCGCTTCCCACACATTGATTTTCTCGCTGATCTCGTGGCCATACAACGCCATTTTGGCCTCCAGCCGAAGCGTATTCCGCGCGCCCAGGCCGCAGGGAACAATGCCGGAGTGCCTGCCGGCTTCGAGCACTTCGTTCCACACGCGCTCGCTTGTGGCCACGTCGGACGGCACGTATATCTCGAAGCCGTCTTCTCCCGTGTAACCCGTGCGGGCGATCAACGTGTTATGCAGGCCGCAAACGGTGCCGTGCGTGAACCAGTAATTTTTGATGCCGTCCAAGTGCGCGTCGGTGAGCTTGCGCAGCACGTCCACGGCGCGCGGCCCCTGAATTGCCAGTTGAGTGTACTCGTCGCTTAACTCCTCGACCTGGCAGTCGAAGCTCTTGGTATTCTGGCGCACCCAGGAAATGTCTTTTTCCCGCGTCCCTGCATTGATCACCAGCAGGAAATCGTCTTCGCCCAAACGGTGCACGATCACGTCGTCCACAAACGTGCCCTCGGGGTAGAGCATCGCCGAATACTGCGCCTGCCCGATGGCCAACCGCGACGCGTCGTTCATGGTGATGTGCTGCACGGCCGCCAGCGCGCCACCGGCACTTTTCCCGGTGTGTACGCGGATGTCGCCCATGTGGCTCACATCAAACAAGCCGCATGCACTGCGCACCGAGCGGTGTTCAGCAATCAGGCCGCCGCTCGAAGGGTACTCCACCGGCATATCCCAGCCGCCAAAATTCACCATCTTGGCACCAAGATGGCGGTGCACCGCGTTTAACGGCGTTTTGCGAGGGACAGAAGTGGTAGGAGTTGTGGCCGATTCCATTCCGAATGCTCGGGCAATTCGGATGGTAACACGCGCGCGGTGAGGGGGTCAAAACTGGCCGCGGCGGAACGGTTTTGGGTGAGCGCCTTTCTTGCAAGGGGGCGTCGATCCCCTACCCCAACGGCCAGTATTTCGCAATACACACCTGTACCCCAGCCTAGCTGCCCGAGAAAGCAATTTCCGCTAGATTGACAGTATAAGCATGATAAAGAGCAACAGTGACTTCTGGGCGTCTCGGTTGTAGCGAACGCTAAATCCGGGAGAAAGAGATGCAAACAGGCCAGAGAACAAAACTGACAAAAATGGCGGCCAAGACCTTCTTGGCGCTGGCCATGACGCTGTCGGCAGTGAATATGCCGGCACAAGAGGGCCGTAAAGTGATTTCAAATCCCGCACCCGTGTATCCAGAAACTGCGAGGAGTCTGCACATTCGTGGTGCCGTAAAGGTGCAAGTTGTGATCGCTACCGACGGACATATCAAAGATATTAAGGTCATCGGCGGCCATCCTTTGTTCGTGGATTCAGTCCAAGAGGCCCTAAAAAGCTGGAAGTATGCCCCGGCCAGCAGCGAGTCGACGGTCCTCCTGGAGTTCAGCTTCCATCCATAAGATAACCGGGCACGACCGGCACTCACCTGAAAACCCGCGGCCGATGCGAAGTGGATTGACCGCGAGGGGAAAATGCCAAGTGTTGGGTAGCCGGCGAAGCGGAAACTGACGCATGGCCAAACGGCTTGCTCAAGAGGGGACTTTGTGTCGTCCGGCGGCTCTTGCCGGCTTGTAAACTGCGCTGCACGCTGCGCTTGCTGGGCATCTTCCCCTCAGGTAAAGTTCTTTGCGGAGGCGCGAATGGCAGGTCACCAGCAGATTGTTTGCGTGCAGTGCGAAAAGACCGAGGAATACTGCGACTGCGAGAAGTATTGCACCATCTGCAAAGGCCAGCACAATGTCCGCTTGTGTGCCGACGGGCTGTACTATTGCCCCGATTGCCGCGAAGCGTGTGACGTGTCCCTCGCCAACGATCGCTAACCGTGCCGACGAGCCCCCTTCACCTTCGCCTGCGCATGGACCCCGATGAGCGGCTGGCCGCCGCGGTGGGCGGAGTGGCGCGCTTTTTTGCCGATGGCGCCGGACTGGCGAACGAAGTCATCTTTGAGCTGCAATCCTCCGTGCTTTCTGCGTGCCGGCATTGTTTCGGGCTGCACATCTCGAACACCCCTTGCGAGGTTGCGTTTCACCGCCTTGCCGATCGCATCGAGATGGAACTGTTTCTCCCGGCTGGAGAGGCGCCTGCTGACAAAGGTCATCTTGCCTGGCCGGGCGTGGATGAAGTTCACTGCGAGACGCGAGGGGATTTAGCGGTGCTGCGGCTGACGAAGTTCGTTACTCCCTCTCCCGACGCAGAATAACCTGCTTCCCAAAAAGAAATCCCCGGAGCATTTCTGCCCCAGGAATTTTGAGTTAAGAGTCCAAATCTGCGGAGAGATTTCTCACTTCGCCCGCCTCCGGCGGGTTCGGAATGACGGGGTGTTGTTGTCCGCGAGTTGTACTTACATTTTGAAGGCGAAGGTATTCTTTCTGATGAGCGAGGTCATCTGATCATCGCTTACGGTCAGACGAATCACCACGCGATCGCCGGAGGGCGTCACGTTCGCCTGATCCAGCAACTGGCCCAGTTCAGGGTTGTCCTTGCTGGCCTGGTATTTTTTGTAGAGCAGACCCGCAGTCATCAATTGGCTCAGCGTGTTGGCATCTTCCGTTGAAGCGCAGACCGCCTGGAACTTTCCTTCGAGGCCGCTGCTCGCGGTAACGCTGATGATCATGGATTGCATGTTTTGCACGAGCTTGGCCGCTTCGGGGAATTGCTCGACTTCCGGGGCGAGTTGCGCCATCGCCAGGCGCGTGTAGCTGGGGTCCAATACCGCCCACACAACGCCTGAGCCGTTTACCTCGTTGATCAGGTTGAACAACTTGTCGTTGCGCAGCAAGCCGTCTTCGCTGCCATAACGGATTTCGATCATCTTTTCGAGGAGTTGCTTGTGGCCAAACGCGGCCTTGCTGGAATCAATGAAGAAGAAGAACAAATCATCGGGGCCAACGCCGGAGCCGAAGGCGAAAAGTGTGTAACCGCGCGCTTTGGAAGTGGCCAGCTTTTGCTGCTTGAAATAGGCTTCCGTGGAATCCGGGTTGAACGTTCCAAGCGCGATCCCCACAATCTCTTCGCTCTGTGGAACGCTGCTGGCCGCGGTCGTGCCGTCTTGTTTGGCCGCGGTTTGCGCCACGAGTCCCCACGCGAGTTCATCCACTTGCGAGTTAGGGTCCACTCCGGCCGACGCCAGGAACTTTTCAAATTGCTTGAAGCGTTCCGGCAGCATCTGCTCCTGCAGGGCCGGGTACCACTTCATGGTCCGCGCCTTCTTTAAATCTGCGTATGCAAACTCTCCCGTTTCCTTCGGGAACAGGGCGATGGTATCGGCGCTCAGGCTGCCTGCCTTCGCGGGTTTCGCGGCGGCAGTCAGTAATATGAGCACGGCACAAGCCGCAATACACCGCGTGAGCGTGTTCGTCCACTTCATGAAATGCTCCTTTCGGGGCCTGGGGTAAACTTCAGTTTACGCTACATCCGCTTCATACGCTGAGGTGCTTGCGCAGTTCATCAACTTTTTTGCGCATGGTGGCTACGTAGACCGCATCTTTCAGGCCGTCCAGGTTGATCTCCACGTTAGCCAGGGCGCCATTCCCGCCCGCTATTGCCATTAGACGCGCCACGCGCAGATCTGACTTCATGGATGCCGCCGCGATGGCCTCCAGTTGTACCAGCCTGGCGTGCAGCGCCGCCGCCTTCTCTGCTACTTCCAGCGGCACCTCCGCCGCGCCTTTCGTGGCTTTCTGGATGGCATCCTCGCGCAGGCGCGTCTCCCCGGCGTTTCCTTGCGGCAGTTTGAACGCGGCCATCACGGCGTCGTAGGAGGCGGCGTCGCGGTCGATCGCTTCGGTCAGCTCATCTGTCGTTTTGCGGAGCGCATCGAGTTGCTCGCTGAGTTTGTCCACATGCGAAATCTGTGATTTCTTTTTCCGCGATAATCCGGCCACCATCTGTCCCAGTGCTCCGGCGAGGCCCGCTGCGAGTGCCGAAACGCTGCCCCCTCCCGGCGTTGCGGTGGGTTCAGCTACGGCCTGCAAAAACGGGCGCGCCAGGTTCGCCAGCTTTCCGTCCTTCGCCTCGACGGGCGCGCCGCTCAACACCGCGGCCAGCTTGTTCTCAAACACCTGAGCAGGCGAGAAGTTTTCCAATTGCAGAAAATAGTCGGCGGCCATTTCGATGGCCTTCTTCGGGATCAGTCCGACAATTTCGCTGCCCACCGGCACCGCGCCATAACGCGCCGCTTCGCGCTTCACCATGTCATACACGCGGTGCATCGGCGTCTGCTCAAAATCCGTCAGGTTGATGGAGACCTGGGCCAGGTTGCGCGCCTTCAACTCCACGCCCATGGATTTCACGTAGCGCAAACCGCCGCTGGAAAACCGGATGGCCTTGGCGATTTTGTTGGCGATGCCCACGTCCGGCGTATTCAGATTCACGTTGTAAGCGATCAGGAATTTCCGCGCACCCACCACGGTTACGCCCGCGGTCGGATGCAATTTCGGCTCGCCGACGTCTGGCTGGCGATCGTGGTTGTGCTTCATCTCTTCGCGCAACCCTTCGAACTGCCCGCGCCGGACGTTTTCCAGGTTGACGCGGTCCGGGCGCATCGCGGCCGCTTCGTAAAAGAAAACGGGGATACGGTAGCGCTTCCAGAGTTCGTTGCCGACGCGTCGAGCCAGCGCCACGCAATCTTCGATCGTCACACCCTCGATGGGGATAAAGGGCACCACGTCGGTGGCGCCAACGCGCGGGTGAGCGCCGGTGTGCGCGTTCATGTCAATGAGTTCCAAGGCGCGGCCCGCGCCAAGCAGTGAGGCTTCAGCGACGGCATCGGGATCGCCCGCCAGCGTAATGACGCAGCGGTTGTGGTCCGCGTCCATCTCCTGGTCGAGCACGTAGACGCCGGGCACACTGCGCATAGCCTCCACGATCGCATTGACCTTTGCGGGATCGCGTCCTTCGGAAAAATTCGGCACACACTCAATCAATCGATTCATGGGCTGAGTTCCGTCTTTACAGGGAAGCAGAGTCTCTGCTCACCGTTTGCCACTGGTATTTCAATCCTGTATATAGATGATCTCGCCGCGCTTCATGGTCATCCAGCAGCGATTCATTCCAAAATAATAGGGAATTTCGCGGTAATCCTCCACCTCGAACACCGCGAGGTCCGCCTGCTTGCCCGCCTCCAGCGAGCCAATCCGTTTTTCCCTGCGCAGTGCGTAAGCCGCGTTGATGGTGACCGCGGCAATCGCTTCCGCCGGGGTCATGCGGAGTTGCGAGCACGCCAGCGACAGGATCATTGGCATGCTCATCGTCGGGCTTGTTCCCGGATTGTAGTCCGTTGCCAAGGCCACGATGGCGCCCGCTTCGATCAGTTTTCGCGCGGGTGCATACTGCTTGAGGCCCAGATGAAAATCGCAGCCCGGCAGCAGCGTGGCCACCGTGCACGATTTTGCCAGCGCCCGTATGTCCGCGGCATTCACCTGCTCCAGGTGATCGCAGCTCGTTGCTCCCAGTTCCACCCCGAGTTGCGTCGCGCCCGTATGTGACAGTTGCTCCGCGTGCACGCGCGGCACCAGCCCGTGCAGCTTGCCCTCGCTCAATATCAGCTCCGACTCTTTCCGCGTGAACGCGCCGCGATCACAGAATACATCGCAAAATTCCGCCAGCTTCTCGTTCACCACTTCCGGCAACAACTGCTCCACTAGCAGCTTGATGTAACGCTGCGCGCCGTCCGGCAGGCCGCGAAACTCCGCGGGCACCGTGTGGGCTCCCAGGAATGTCGAAACGATTTCCAGCGGTTGTTCCGCGTTCAGCTCCCGGTGCAGCCTCAGGATTTTCAGTTCGCTCGCGACGTCCAACCCATACCCGCTCTTCGCTTCCACCGTTGTCGTGCCGTACGAAGCAAATTCCTGCAGCGCCGCGCGTGCCCGCCGCTTCAGCGCCTCTGCCGTTGCCGCCCGCAACTTCTTCGCGGAGTTCAGGATTCCCCCGCCTTTGCGGGCGATCTCTTCGTAGCTCGCGCCCTGAATCTTCAGCTCGTATTCTTCCGCGCGGCTGGCCGCATGAATCAGGTGGGTATGCGAATCCACGAATCCCGGAAGAACGACGCGGCCTCCCACATCAAGGTTCTCTGCTCGCCGCGCTTCTGCCCGCTTTTCGATTTGTGCGCGCGGACCCGCCGCTACAATCTTCGCGTCGCGCAGCAGCAGGGCGCCATCTTTGATCAGGCCAAGCTTGGAAAGGGAAGTGCCTCGGCGTGGGACTCCGCCGCGCAGCGTCAGAAGCTGCGCAGCACCTGTGATGAGTAGGCTCTCGCTCAATGCGTTGCTATTATGTCCGACCAGCCCGCCAATTGCACCTAAGCCCCAACGGCTTTGCCTTGATAAGCCGGCGCGAACACTTCTTTCACGAAGGTCTCGATCGTGGTGGGTGTCGCGTTCGCCGCCGAACGGGGCTCCGTCGCCGCCACGATGCCAGTGTTGATTCCCTGGAACATCTCAGTGAAACTGGCCGCTGTCTTTGCTGACGCCCCCAGCTGTATCAGGACTTTTTCCACCTGATCGTAGGGAAATTGGGCGTAGCGCAAGTCCGGTTTGTTCAATCGCTTCGCAATCACCGCGACAACTTCATGCAAGGTTAAATCCCGTTGGCCCAGGAGTTCCTGAGCGCCCTTGCCGCTGAAATCGAGTTTCAATAATCGTTCGGCACCATAGGCCCCAATGTCGCGCGTGGCAAGCATCGGCAACTTCAGATCGCTTTTCAGCGCGCCTCCGAATACCCCCATCATGTGAATCATCTGGATTCCTGCCAGATGATTTTCAAAGAAATACCCGGCGCGCAGATGCAGCACACTCAACCTGTCGATGGCATTCAGCTTCTGCTCGAAATTGTGCAGGCCGGTGATGGGGCCAGTGCCCGATGGGGCTTGCGCACCAAAGCTGCTGAGGCTCACCGCATACTGCAGCCCCGCACTCTTTGCCGCCGCGCTGATCGCATCGCTGATCTTTTCCTGAGTGGCGCGATAGTCAGGCGAAGTCATGGCCGGCGGAATCATCAGAAAGGCCGCGCGCGACGCTGCCAGCGCCCGCGTCATGGCTACCGCGTCCGCCACATCCCCGACGAATGCCTCCGCGCCTCGCTGTACGAAAGGCTGGAGCCGCCCGATGCTCCTGCCGACCACGCGCACCTTTTCTCCCTTAGCGAGAAGTGCCCTGGCAATCACCGAGCCAACATTTCCCGACGCTCCCAAAATCGTGTACATCTTTGTGCCCCTCTCCCGAACGCTCTTGTTTCTTCCTTCTTGCCCGTGGCTTGTTCGTGACAAATCCCTAAAGCATCGGCACCTTCACGCCCGCCTTCTTCGCGAACTCAATCGCTTCCGGGTAGCCCGCGTCCACGTGGCGGGCCACGCCCATTCCCGGATCATTGGTCAATACTCGTTCGATGCGCTTGGCCATTTCCGGGGTGCCATCCGCGCAGGTCACTTGACCCGCGTGTTGCGAATAGCCAATCCCCACGCCGCCGCCATTGTGGATCGAAACCCAGGAAGCGCCGCTCGCCGTGCTGACCAGGGCGTTCAGCAGAGGCCAATCCGCAATCGCGTCGGAGCCGTCCTTCATCGCTTCAGTCTCGCGGTACGGTGAAGCCACCGAGCCGCAATCCAGATGATCGCGCCCGATTACGATTGGCGCCTTCAGTTCACCCTTCGCCACGAGGTCGTTCAGAGCCAAGCCGAATCTGTCCCGCTCGCCGTAACCCAGCCAGCAGATGCGCGACGGCAGTCCCTGGAATTTCACGTTCTTCTGGGCCATCTTGATCCAGCGCGTCAAGTGCTCGTTTTGCGGAAACATTTCCAGCACCAACTGGTCCGTGCGCGCGATGTCCGAAGCCTCGCCCGAAAGCGCCGCCCAGCGGAACGGTCCCTTGCCCTCGCAAAACAACGGGCGGATATACGCCGGCACAAATCCCGGGAAGTCATAGGCATTCTTCACGCCCGCTTCATACGCAAACGTGCGGATATTGTTGCCGTAATCAAACGTCACCGCGCCAAGCTTTTGCAGATCCAGCATGCCCTGGACATGCTCGCCGATGGCCGCGACTGCCCGCTTGCGGTATTCCTGCGGGCTGTTTTTGCGCAATTCCAGGGCGTGTTCCAGCGTCATGCGGTTCGGGACATAGCCGCCGATGGGGTCGTGAGCGCTGGTCTGGTCCGTCAGAATATCCGGCACGACGCCGCGCTTGGCGAGTTCGGGAATCAGGTCCGCGCAATTGCCCACGAGGCCCACGGAAGTGGCTTCGCGTTTTCGTACAGCGTTTTTCAGGATGCGCAGCGCTTCATCCAGCGAAGTCACCATCACATCGCAATAGCCGGTCTTGACGCGCCGCTTGATGCGCTCCGGATCCACGTCAATGCCCAGAAACGCCGCGCCGTTCATCGTTGCGGCCAGGGGTTGCGCCCCGCCCATTCCGCCGATGCCGCCGGTCACGACGAGTTTCCCGCTCAGGTCCGCGCCAAAATGTTTGTGCGCAGCCGCGGCGAAGGTTTCGTACGTACCCTGCAAAATTCCCTGCGTGCCGATGTAGATCCAACTTCCCGCGGTCATCTGGCCGTACATCATCAATCCGGCGCGATCGAATTCGTTGAACTGCTCCCAATTGTTCCAGTGGCCCACCAGGTTGGAATTGCACAGCAGCACGCGCGGCGCATATTCATGCGTGCGGAAAACCGCCACGGGCTTTCCCGATTGCACGAGCAAGGTTTCATCGGACTCCAGTGCCCGTAACGATTTCACGATGGCGTGGAAGCAGTCCCAATTCCGCGCAGCTTTCCCGGTGCCGCCATAGACCACCAGTTCCGCCGGCTTCTCCGCGACGTCCGGGTCCAGGTTGTTGAGGAGCATACGCAGGGCCGCTTCCTGCTGCCACCCTTTGCAGGAAAGCTGCGTGCCGCGAGGCGCGCGAAAAGGCCCGCGGCTGGTGGCCGGATCATTCAGGATTGGTGTTGTGGCGCTCATAGGCTCTGCTCCTATCCCATCTTAACCCAGCGGCAAAGGTCGTAGGAAACTGCGCAACCGCCCTGCCGGTGTCCCCCATACGTCTGCCCGCTAGAGTGCAGAACTTCTGGTTCCTGACTAGCGAGATCGGATATCTGATCGCTGATATCTGATAACCTTGAACCCGTGGCAATCTTCCTCCTTTCGTACCTACCCTGGCCCCGAATATTGCGCGACCATCCTCGCTTGCGATACATTCAAGCTCGCGCATGAACTACGGCTCGCTTCCTTCTCGATTCCTGCAAGCTGTTGACGAGCACCCGTCTCCCCGGGCGCAACTCGTGCGGCGTTCCGAACACTGGGAACCTATCTCTTCCCAGGAATTCCTGCGGCGCGTTGCCGGGCTGGCCGACGCGCTGGTGGAACTCGGCGTAAAGCCGGGAGACCGCGTCGGTCTGCTCGCCCCTAATTGTCCGGAATGGCATGCCGCGGACTTCGCCATCAACGGCTCGGGGGGCGTTACTGTCCCCATTTACTTCAACGAATCCCCGGACCGCATGACCTACATCCTGAATCACTGCGGCGCCCAGGTGCTCTTCGTCAGCGGCGCTGCACAACTTGCGACATTTCTGCAGATCCGCGGTGATTTGAAAGAAATCCAGCAGGTCATCGTGGCCGATGGAGGTGGCGCGCTTCCTCCCGAGTTTCTGTGCTACGAAAGACTGATCGCTACGGCCGGCGCTCCGGAAATTGCTTCTTACCGCCTGCGCGCCGCCCAGGTGCTTCCCAGCCAACTCGCTTCCATCATCTATACGTCCGGCACTACGGGCGAGCCCAAGGGAGTCATGTTGACGCACACGAATTTCAGCTCGAATGTTACCGATTCGACTCGCGATCTCGACCTCAATCCCGGTGTGGACCTGGCGGTATCGTTTTTGCCGCTGGCGCACGTCTACGGCCGCACGCTGGACTATGTACTGATTTTCGGCGGCTGTCCGCTGGCCTACGTTCCCGTTGTTGAAAACGTTGCGCAGGCCCTGGTGGAGGTCAAGCCCACGATTCTCGGCGCTGTGCCGCGCTTCTTCGAGAAAATATACGCGCGGCTGATGGAGCAGGGCACAAAGAGCACCGGTGCGAAGCGCAAGATTTTCCATTGGTCCATGAAACTCACGCAGAAAATTGCTCCGTGGCGTTGCGGCGAAGCCTCGGCCAGCCTCAGCAAGAAGTTGCAGTGGGTCATCGCGGACAGGCTTGTCTATTCCAAGGTTCGCGCTGCCACAGGCGGCCACCTTCGCGTCGTCCTCTCCGGCGGCGCGCCTCTTTCCAGGAATTTAGCGCAGTTCTTTTGGGCCATTGGCATTCCGATTTATCAAGGCTATGGCTTGACGGAAACTTCGCCGGTTCTCACGTCCACCTATCCGGAAAACCGCATCGGTAGTTCCGGGCGTCCCATCCCTAATGTCCAAATCCGAATTGCTGATGACGGCGAAATTCTCGCCAGAGGCCCTTGCGTCATGCAGGGTTATTACAAAGCGCCCGAAGCCACCCGCGAGGTTCTGAGCGAAGATGGGTGGTTCAGTACCGGCGATATCGGCTACCTGGATAAAGACAACTACCTCTACATCACCGACCGCAAGAAAGACCTGCTGAAAACAGCGGCCGGGAAATTTGTTGCGCCGCAGCCGATTGAAAACACGCTGAAAACCAGCCCGTACATCCTGAATGCCATGGTCGTTGGCGACCAGCGCAAGTTCGTTGTCGCGCTGATCGTCCCTAATCCCACCACGGTTTCCGCCAAGCTGGCCGAGCATGGCCTGAGATTTTCATCGAACGCAGAACTCGCCGCGCACCCGCGGTCTTATGCCCTGATCGAAGAGGAAGTGCGGCGTCTTACGGCGCACCTGGCGCAGTATGAAACCATCAAGCGCTTCGCCCTTCTCCCGGACGACTTCACCTTTGCTAGCGGCAGCCTCACCTTCACCATGAAGCTGAAGCGTCGTGTCGTCGAAAAACAGTGCCACGACCTCATCGACAAACTTTATTCCGACCTCATCGAGCCCCGCCCGGTTACCAGCGGCTGACCTCTCCCTCATCTATCGTGTACGCCGGAACCCTGGAATCTTCACCTTCCATGCACTACAATCTCTCAAGACCCACCACATGCCGGACCGCCCTCGGATCGTCCTCAATCTCAGCTTGATCTTGTTGCTTGGGACAGCGGCCGTTCCCACGAAAGGGAATTGCGCGCCGCCAAGCCAGGCCGCCACTGCGGCGCAACCCACAACTCTCGCGAACTTGGAAACGCAACTTCGCGCGAAAGCCAGGACACTGGAAAACAGTTCCGGGATGCGCCTGGCGTTTCAAACATTCCTGTCCGCGCACAAGTTGGCGCCGGGCAGCGTGAGTTACTCCGATTTCGTTTTAATCCGCTTGCTGTTTGAGGCCACGCGAGACGCGGGCTTATGGAATTTGCACTGGGCCATTACGGATCAGCCGCCCAATTCCGATAGCATCTGGAAGCAATGGAAGGCCGTTCGCAGACCATCCGTCTTGGACCCCACGGCCACGGCGGAATGCGATGAACTTTCGGCGCTCTACGCGTTTCTTGTCGAACGCGCGGGCGTGCGAAGCGTGGGTTTGTTGTGGCCCTACCCGAATCACACCGTTGCCGTATGGATGGTCCATCCCGCCAACGGCGCGCCCATCCGCGTTGTTGTGCCCACCACGCAAATTTTTCTGGAGCAGAACGACTATTTCGACACTCCCAAATTCAATCCCTGGCGCCAGAAAAATATTTATGAATACGCGCGCCGCGATGTTGCCGATAGCTTTGAATTGCCCAAGCAGCTATTCGGGTTTTTCCTCAGTCAGGTGGAAAAATATGCGGGAGCCTCAGATACCACATTGCAAAAACTGAGATACCTGCGCGAGACGGTCCTCTTGAGGCGCTGGACTCCGGAACAGGCCGCGCGTCAGGCTTTGATTGATCGCGCCGCGCTGAAATCCCCGTCGCCCAACGATTTAGCTGCGTTCCAGACATTCGCCACAGACATGCAAGCGGAGCAGCCTGCATTCTGAGGCGGCCTGTTCACCCATTATTGCTCTCAGCACGATCCAATGCCCTTGTATGATCAAGGATGTGATGCTAAAATGTATCACATGAGAAAGGCCACTGTTCGCGATTTGCGGTATCGATTTTCAGTCGTGGAGGAACTCCTTCGCGAAGGACAGGAAATCCATATCACCAAGCGAAAACAGATCATTGCACGACTCCTGCCCCCTGCCGCCTCCGGCCCGATCCGTATGCCTGATTTTGGTGCTCGCATGCGGGTCATCTTTGGAAAAAAGAAGCTCAAGGTTTCGGGGGCCAGGCTCCTCGCCCGGGACAGAGAGCGCTTTTGATTCTTTACGCCGATACCAGTTTTCTCGTCTCTCTCTATGTTCCGGACGCGAACTCTGCCAAGGCGCTCGCCGCTGCGCGACGTTTACGTTTTCCGCTTGTGCTTAGCTCTCTCGGCGAGCTTGAGTTTGTGAATTCCCTTGCCCTGCGAGTCTTTCGCAAAGAACTGACTTCCCCCCAGGCCGCTTCGGCTCTTGCCCACTTCCGTCAGGACATTATGACTGGCGCCATTCGAATTGCCCCAATTCCGATTGCCGCATTTGAGGAAGGCAAGCATCTATCGCAGAAACACTCCGCATATCTGGGCACGCGAACTTTGGACCTGCTCCACGTCGCTGCGGCGATTACACTGCACACAAAACGCTTCTACACCTTTGATCGCGCTCAAGCGAAACTCGCTCGTTTACTGGGTCTACGTGTTATCCGGATTGGGAGTGAAAATACTTTGTAACAGGAATTACCCGCCTGTGCTCGAAGGAAGTGAACTGAAAACGATCCTTGTGTGAGGCTTCCATGGTCGCTTTCAAAAACGCTCGAATGGTAATCACCGGCCTTGGCGGGCCGGAAGTCTTCAAATGGGTCGAAGAGGAGTTGCCATCTCCCGCGGCTGGCCAGGTGCGCGTCAAAGTCATCGCCGCTGGCGTTGCCTTCGCCGACGTCATGATGCGGCACGGGCTTTATCCCGGCGCGCCCGCGTTTCCCTTTGCTCCTGGTTATGACGTCGTGGGCGAGGTCGACGCGCTCGGCGACAGCGTCAGCGGCTTCGCCACTGGCCAGCGAGTTGCGGCACTCACCATGATCGGTGGCTACAGCCGGTACACGATTGTTCCGGCCGCGCATCTCGTTGCTGTGCCGGACAATCTCGATCCCGGCGAGGCCGTCAGCCTGGTTCTCAATTACGTTACCGCTTACCAGATGCTGCACCGCGTCGCGAAGCTTCGCCAGGGGCAGCGATTCCTCGTGCACGGCGCCGCCGGCGGTGTTGGCACTGCCGCGCTCCAACTTGGCAAAATCGCGGGCCTCGAGATGTTCGGCACGGCTTCCAAGGGCAAAGTCGAACTCGTGTCCGCGCTTGGCGCCACCGCGATCGATTACCGCGCCGAGAATTTCCTCGAGCGCATTCGTCAACTTGCACCCGAAGGACTCGACGCCGTTCTGGAGTCCATGGGCGGTAAGACCCGCACGGACTCTTATCGCTGTTTGCGCCGCGGAGGCTACCTGGTTTGCTATGGAGCGTCTTCGGCGATCGAGAAAGGGAAGTTGTCGGCGGGGTTGGGTTTTGCGTGGCTGGGCCTGATGAAACTCGTGCCGGATGGCAAGCATTCAGTCTGGTACAACGTCAAATCACTGCGCGACGCTCATCCCGATTGGTTCCGCGAGGATCTGTCAAAACTCTTCGGCATGCTCGCCGCGCGCCAGATTCAGCCGGTCATTGCTGCCAGGATGCCATTGCGCGAGGCTGCCCGCGCCAACGAACTCCTCGAAAAGGCGCAAGTCTCCGGGAAAATTGTTCTGCTCTGCCAGGAATAAAGCCGTCCGCGGCTGGACCCGCCGTGCCGCAGCTCAGATCATTTTCCCGCCGTGCCTGCCAGCATCTTCAAACAGCGATAACAGATTCGTCATGCTGAAGATTTCGCTCACCTGCTGGCTGGCGTTCATGATCTCGATGCGGCAGCCTCGCGTGCGTGCCGTTACGTACAACCCCACGACGGTGCCCAGCCCCGCGCTGTCAATCTGCGGTACCTCTTTCAGATCCAGCACAATTCGTTTCCGCTCAGGTATGAGCGGCCTGACCTCATCCTTCAGCGAAGGCGCATTCTCGAAGGTCAGCTTGCCAAAGCACTCCACCACCGTCGCGCCCTCCGCTTCATACGAGTGCACACGAAACCCGCGCGCCGAACTTCTTGCGTTCTCCGTGGACATAAGACCTCCCGCGATCCCATCTGGCAACAACCCGGGCAGTCCCAGAGTCTTTACCGCACTCACCCTGAAAACACAAGCAGCGAATGAGGACGTTCGCTTTCTACGGGTCGCAGGCGCGCTAGGCGGCGAGGGCAATTCGACGCCCTCGATTGTGGTATACGTAAGTACGACCCGAGGAGAAGACGTTTGAAGCTCAAGGAAGTGGCTTATCTTGTTGGTCTGAAGCCCACGCCGAAGACCTACTCCTACGAACTTCGCCACTTTGATCTGCCTGTCGACGGCAGAATCACCTGCGCCAAGTGGTTGCACCCCAAGGACTATCTGCGGCAAATCTCCCAGGAAGTCGTGGACGAGCTGCGCAAATTCCTTTCCCCCGGCGATGTGGCCATCGATATCGGCGCGCACACCGGGGATACCACGATCCCTATCGCTCTTGCCACCGGTAAGAAGGGCTGCGTGCTCGCGTTTGAGCCCAACCCTTATGTGTTCGCCATTCTTCAGCAGAATGCCGCCCTCAATCCGGGAAAAACGCGCATCATCCCCCTCCTGTTTGCGGCTTCACCCGAAGACGTGCCCCTGGAATTTCATTATTCCGATTCGGGGTTCTGCAATGGCGGGCGCTTCGAGGGCATCAGCAAGTGGTTCCACGCGCATGCTTTTGAATTGCAGGTGCAAGGCCGAAATGTGCACGCGCTGCTGAAACAGTCGTATCCCGAGCTGATCCCGCGGATTCGCTTCATCAAGATTGACACGGAAGGGTATGAGCCGGTCGTGCTGGAGTCGCTGCGCGAATTGATCCTGCAAGTGAAGCCGTACATGAAAATTGAAGTGTACACGCACCTGAATCGCGCACAGCGCCGGGCTTTGCACCGCTCCATCACCTCTTTGGGCTATACGATTCGCCGCATCATTGACGATAGCCATTATTGGGGCGAAGTCCTTGGCGAAGATGACCTCAGCAAGTGGCGTTGCTTCGACATTTTCTGCCTGCCCAACCCCACCTGCCCCTGAAGTTCTTGAAGCCGAACTGGCCGTCGCACGCTACCCCGTACGGAAGAGGAAGTGCCACGTCACGTCCACCGCTGCGTGCACCAGCGCCGAAGCAAAAATCGAGCCGCTTTTGCGCCACGTCCAGCCGTAGAAGATTCCGGCTATCGTCGCCAGCGCGACGTAACGCCAGTTTGGGAAACCCATGTTGGTGATGTGTGAAAAGCCGAAGAGCAACGACGCGGTCCACCAACCCGCCCAATCCGTCCTGGAGTCGCGAGAGAGCAAGTTTTGCAGCAGCCCGCGGAACAAGAACTCCTCTGGCCACGCCGTAAACATCAGGATCGCCGCGCAACTGAACAAGAAGGCGCTCCACCGCCCCCACTGTGGCGCTAACGCGATGAAGTGCATCCCTGTTCCCAGCGGGATGGCGATGCAACCGAACAACACGAAGCATCCCACTACATATAACGCCCAGCTTTTACCCCAGCCAATCGAATAGCCGATCCCCTTCAGCCGCCGCACCAGCATAAAGGCGGCCAGCGCCACATTCACCGCCACCAGCACCGTGAAGACGTAGGCCAAGCGCGCGTTCGGATACGGCCACAGCCAGTGCGATGGCGCGAACTTTACGAACACCCAGATGCCCGCGACGGTCACGTAATCCTGCCAAGCACCCGGTGCTGCTCCCTCCGCGGACACGGCCAATCCCAGTGGCACAAAGATGAGGCCCGCCATCGCGCCTGCCCTCGCCAGTTCGAATGTTCCCGTGCCCAGCAGGTACGCCAGATAAAACACAAGTACGCACGCGCCGAGAAAGAAACCGCCGCCGGGTCCGAACTTTCCCGCCCACCCATCGGCCACGCCGCGCGCCGCGAACGACAACGTCACCAGAAGGAAAAAAGCAAACACCGTGAGGGTTGCGCCGAACCCTCTTCCCCCATAGCCCTGCCATGATGCATATAGTGCTCCACCGAGGCACAGTCCCGCCCAGATTCCCAAGACTGCCCATATCCCAAGTTGTTTCATTCCACCTTTGCCTCAGTGCGTATTTTTCAGATTGAAATGCCTTCTGCAATACATTCTTGCGATTTCTTCATTGCGCACTCATTGTAATCCGAGCTTGCTCTTGCCACCCTTTCACTGATACGTAATGGATAAGCAGGGTGCTCGCGCCTGTGATTCACGCGATTCCTGGTCGCTGATAGCTGATATCTGGTAACTGACAACGGGTAACTCCGAATTGAAACGCCTCTCTTACATCGACTGGATGCGCGGCCTTGCCTGCCTGCTGATGTTCCAAACCCACTGCTACGACTCCTGGCTGCGTCCTGATCTGCGCGACACCGCGCTCTTCCGATTATCGCAACTCGGCGGCACGCTTCCTGCGCCGCTTTTTATTTTTCTTGCCGGCGTCTCCTTCGCCCTGGTTACCGACAAACTCCGCGAGAAGGGAATTGCCCGCAACCAGATCGCCCGCCAGACCATCCTGCGCGGCGCCGAGGTTTTTGGCTACGGCATCCTGTTCCGTATTCAGGAATTTATCCTGGGCTTCAAGACTGCGCCATGGACCGATCTCCTGCGCGTTGACGTGCTCAACATCCTCGGCCTCTCCATGATGCTCATGGGCGTGCTCTGCTGGCTCGCCTCCGCCGCCACGCCTTCGCTCGCTCGCCGCCGCAGCATCCTTGCCGCTCTCTTCACCGCGGCGCTCATCGCTCTGGCAACGCCGCCTCTCTGGACCACCTGGCGCCCGCGCTTCCTCCCCTGGCCACTCGAGTCTTACATCAATGGCGCGCACACCTTCCATGAGCCGCAGCACTGGCTCTTCCCGATTTTCCCCTGGGCCGCTTTTGCGTTTGTGGGGCTTGCCGTCGGCTTCCTCATCTTCTCGGATTTCGCGCGTCGCCGCGAATCTCTGCTCTTCGCGCTCCTCGGCCTCGCGGGAATGTTCGCCTGCGTTCTTTCGGTTTTCTTTGATTCCTCGCCCGTGCGGCTCTATGCCGTCTACGATTACTGGCACTCCGACCCGGATTTCCTACTGATGCGTTGCGGCGTGCTGCTCGTTATTCTCTCGCTGGTTTACCTTTGGTGCCGTTGGGGCTTTGCGCAGAAGGGCTTCAGCCCAGTCATCCAACTGGGCAACACCTCTCTCCTCGTTTATTGGGTGCACATCGAATTCGTTTACGGCTCTTTGTCCATCATGCCCAAGCGAGCCTGCTCGATTCCGCGGGCCACACTCGGGCTTGCCTTAATCTTTCTCTCCATGCTCGCGCTTTCCTTGCTGCGCACCCGCTGGAAGCGCTCTCACCAAAAGACGAAAGGCGCTCCCACCGCATCGGAGCGCCCCATCCCTGCCAAATCCTGATTCGTTTTATCTATTGCAATTTCGCCGCAGGCCCGCTCTCGTTCGAGACCGCGGGCAACTTGATAATCACTTCGCCCGGCCGCGCCTGCCCCAACTCTTCGCGGGCGATCTTCTCGATGGTTTGCGGGTCCGTATTCAAATCCTTAACTTCGCCCTCGAGCGCGGAATTTTCCGTGTTCAGCCGCTCGAGCTCGATTTTTGCTTTCTGAAGCTCTTGCTGCTTCCGGTGCATGGCCAAGAATCCGTGTGTTCCAAACATGTCGTGCACCAGCAATACGGCGACAAACACCGCCAACAGGTGTCGGCCGTAGTGCTGCCATAGGCCCTTCCACTTCTTTTCTGATTGCACCGTCATCCGTCATCCCGGATCGTCAACGTGCGATCCACCCTCAACTTAGAATCTTGTTCCACTCACCCGCTCCACCGATACAGGTATTCTCCGCGTCGGTGTCGAACCCTCCACCATCTTCCTCCGCCGCCCATTTGCCTTTTCTTCTTCCCGACCCCCCCTTTGTCATCCCGAGCGAAGCGAGGGATCTGATTTTCACTGACCACCACAAGGAGACTGATCTTCTCCCGGCTCTGCCTTCCGTCCTTCTTCCTATACAATCGACTCCAGAGAGGAACCTCATGCCACGCGCCACACAATTCCGTCTTGTGCTCGTCACCTGCGGCTCCCTTGCCGAATCGCGCAAAATCGCCCGTGCCGTCGTCGCGAAGCATCTCGCCGCCTGTGTCAACATCCTCACCGCGCCTGTGGAATCGGTTTACACGTGGAAGGGCAAACTCGAAAAATCCCGCGAGCACCTGCTTCTGATCAAAACGACTACCAAGCGCCTGAAAGCCCTCGAAAGGGAAGTCCTTCGCCTGCACTCCTACGAAACCCCCGAGTTCCTGGTCTTGCCAATCGCTGCAGGCTCCAAAGCCTACCTACGCTGGCTCGCCGAAAACACGTAGGGGTCCAGCACGCTGGACCCCATGTCCGCAAAATCACTGCGTCTTGGTTAGTATGGAGTGCGACGGCTCGCCGCCGCTTTTACGGTTGAAAGCTTCACTGACGAAGCTTATCCAGTGCGCCGTACCTACACGTACAGCAGCGCCTGATCCAGATCCGCAATGATATCTTCCACGTCTTCGATCCCCACGCTCAGTCGCACCAGACTATCGGTAATCCCGACGCGGTCCCGCACTTCCTTGGGCATGGAGGAGTGGGTCATCTGCGCCGGAAGCGAAATCAGCGATTCGACGCCGCCCAGACTCTCCGCCAACGCACAAATCTTCACCTGATTCAGGAATCGCCGCGCCGCTCCTTCTTCGCCCAGATCAAACGCCAGCATGGCGCCCGGACCCTTCTGTTGCTTGCGCGCCAAATCATGCTGCGGGTGGGAGGCCAGCCCCGGGTAATACACCTTCCGCACCTTCGGATGGGCATCCAGGTGACGCGCCACCGCCAGACCGTTGGCATTGTGCTGCAGCATGCGCACGGCCAACGTCTTTAGTCCGCGCGATGTCAGGAAGCAATCCATCGGCGCGAGCCCTGCTCCCGCCGAGCGCTGTATGAAATTAATCTTCTCCGCATCTTCGGGCCGGGTCAGGATCACTGCTCCGCCCGTTGCGTCGCTGTGTCCGTTCATGTATTTCGTCATGGAGTGCACCACGATGTGCGCGCCCAGTTCGATAGGCCGCTGCAAATATGGAGTCAAGAAGGTGTTGTCCACCACCAGCGTGGTCTTCCGTTCACTCGCCAGCTTGGCCATCGCGGGAATATCCGTGATGCGCATCGTGGGATTTGTCGGCGTCTCGATATAAATCATCTTCGTGTTGGGCCGCAGCGCCCCCAGCACGACCGCTGGGTCGGTGGTATCCACGAAGCTGAACTCCAGTCCAAAGTGCACCAGCAATTGCGTGGTCAGGCGGTACACACCGCCGTACACCGCCTCTGACAACACCACGTGCTCGCCCGGCCGCAGCAAGCGGAACACGGCGTCAATCCCCGCCATCCCTGTCGTGAACACATAAGCGGAGTGGCCGCCTTCCAGTTTCGCCACCGTACGTTCCAGCGCCTTGCGGTTGGGGTGATTCGTCCGCGCGTAGTCGTATCCGCCGCGGGTCTTTCCCAACTCCTCATACACGTACGTAGAAGTCTGATAAATCGGGAGCGTCACCGCGCCCGTTGTTGGATCGGGTTCCTGTCCCACGTGAATCGCGTTGGTTGCAAATCCCATTCTCGTCTCCTCAGCGTCCAGCGGAATCCATGCATGATGTTTGCTGCCGCTGCACGGCGCCTGCTATTCCGGGTCTGGCACGGAACACAATGCAATTCTCCCGGCCCTCGCTGCCCGCTTCATTCTACAAGGAAAAACAAGTGGCAACGGAAATCGTTCGGCAAGGTTCACCGAAGTTACAAGAGCCTCTTGGGCCAGTCGAACATATCTGAAGGGTTCCATACCGCGATCTTTGGAACGGCATTCTCTCGCCACGGCCCCGCCTCTTGACGTTTCTAACGCTTCCATGGAGGATGAGAAGGAACACTTATGCGATCCTATCGTTCACCGTTTGTTTTGGCCGCGTTGCTCGTCGTCGTGGCGGGCTCGCTTCCGATCCGTGCACAGAATAACCCGCCGCCCCCTAAGAACACGGCGCCCTCTCCGGTGAATCGCCTCACTATCGAGGTCACCGGCGGCGACGCCCACAAGCCGGTGGAAAACGCCAGTGTGTACGTGAAGACGGTCGAGCAACACGTGATTAAGGATAAGAGGTCCGAGGTCAACGTCAAAACCAATCAGCAGGGCATTGCGCACATTCCCGACGTTCGTCTCGGCCGCGTCCTGATCCAGATCGTCGCCGACGGCTGGAAAACGTATGGGCACTGGTACGACATCACCGATCCCAAACAGACCATCCAGATTCACCTCGATCGTCCGCCGAAGTGGTACTAAGCGGGTCACTTTCTTCCTCCCTCTCAAATGTTCTTCGTGCCGCTGTTCTTCGCCGCGAGGAAATGCGATTGCTGACAATTCTTTTGTGAAACTTTGTGGAACACTATTCTTGTCAGCGTTTTCAAAATTCGTTTTGCGTTTCCATTTGTCCGTGACTCTGATCACACGCCGTCGTTTTTTCTTCCCAACGGCGCTTCTGTTCCGGCACTTGCACAATTTTTGTGCAAACCGTATCATCGTGTTGAATTACGCGGAGTTACTCGCATTTTTTCCGCGCTTTCCACAAACTTTTCCACGCTTGTGTGCAAAACTTAACAGGAGTGAAAATATTTTTCGTGCACTTCGGTACTGTGCGTGCTACGTACCGGGCCGGTTCTTTCCTCCATCCGCTTTGACCCGTTCAATTCGCTGATGATACAGTGTTGTCTGCGGAATTTTTCATGGCAGACACTTACGAGGGTTCCTTTTCTCTTCTCCAAATGTTCTGGGGCAACCTCACCGCCCGTCCGCTGCGGTGTTTCCTGAGCATTCTCGCCATCGCCATCCAAGTCGTTTTGATTCTTATGATTGTCGGTCTAACGTCCGGGGTCCTAAACGAATGGGGCAAGCGCACCGAAGGGGTTGGCGCCGATCTTCTGGTTCAGCCGCCCAACGCTTCCATCTTCTTCGCGTTTTCCAGCGCCGTGATGCAGGAATCGCTTGCCGATCAGATTGAAAAACTCCCGGGCGTCGACGAGGTTGCCCCCGTGCTGATTCAATCCGATCCCAAGACTCTCATGCTCATCTATGGCATTGATTACAAGCGCTTCAACGCCTTGAGCAACGGTTTCTTTTTTCGCGCTGGCCGGCCGTTCCAGGCGCCGGACGAAGCCATTGCCGATGACATCGCGGCGCAAACGCGGCACATCAAGGTGGGCGACACTTACACGCTGCTCAATCATCCCTTCAAAATCACCGGCATCATTGCCCATGGCAAAGGCGCCCGTTTTTTTATCCCCCTGAAATCCGCACAGGACATCGCCGGCGCTGAAAACCACGTCTCCATGTTCTTCGTTCGCAGCAAGGGCGACACGGAAGGCACACGCGCCCAAATCCTCAAGCTGGATCCCCAGAATCGCATCCGCTCCATGTCTGAGTATGTTTCCCTGATGAACTCCTCCAACCTGCCCGAACTGAAGCCTTTTATCCGCACCATGGTTGGCCTCGGTGTGGTCATCAGCTTTCTTGTCGTGCTCTTGAACATGCACACCCTGATCATGGAGCGCACGCGCGAAATCGGCATCCTGAAGGCTCTTGGCTTTTCGCGCTTCGACATCATCAAGATGCTCCTGGGTGAAACGGTCTTTCTAACGATTGCCGGGAGTCTTACCGGCATCGCCATTACCTTTCTCACCCAAGCCATCCTCAAGCAGACCAATCCCGGTCTTCCTATCCTGCTCACTCCTGGCTGGATCTTCGGCTCCATTCTCCTGGCTTTGTTCGGGGCTGCCTTGGGCGCTACAGTTCCCGCATTTCGCGCCTCTGGCTTCGATCCGGTCGAAGCCCTCGCGTACGAATAATTCCATCCACAGTGCTCTCCGTTTTCCTCAGCGTCTCCGTTGCGCCGGCTCCGCGAAACTGATATGAAAAGAGATAAGTTTTTAGCGGAACCCTGCCTCATGGCGGGAATGGCTGGTGCAGTCCGCAAGGAGAAGACCATGAAGCGTTGTTGTCTCGGCTTTGCTGTGCTCGTTATTTGCCTGTTCGTTGCTTGGTCCGCGTCCGCCCAGATGGGCATGGACCTCTTCAAGAAACCCGACATCGCCACGGCCTTCAACCCCGTGGTCGGCAAAGGGGCCCAGTACCTGAGCACGACGGACGCCAAAGGCATGGCGAAAACCAGAACCATGGAGATGTATATCGTCGCTAAGGAATCCGTGGAAGGCAAAGACGGCTACTGGATGGAATTCGTGATGACCGATGAAAAGAATCAAAGCAGCGTTGGGAAGGCGCTATTTACCAAGGACGATTTCCAGTTTCACCGCATGATTATCCAAGCGCCCGGCCAGGGGGCCATGGAGATGCCCTTCAATCCCAACGCGGCGCGCAAGGAAAAGATGCAAGACACCATGAATGAGTGGCACTCCGTTGGCAGCGAGAGCATCACCGTCCCTGCCGGCACCTTTTCCTGTGAACATTGGCGCAACGACAAGCGGAATTCGGACATCTGGACCAGCGACAAAGTCACGCCCTTCGGGATGGTCAAGGAAGCGAATCCCAATGGCGGCATGGTCCTGACCAAGGTACTCACTGACGCCCAGGAGCGCATCACCGGACCCGTCACGAAATTCGATATGCAGCAAATGATGCAGCAGATGCAACAGCAGCATCAGAAGCCCTAAGCCCGCAACCGCATTTTTGCATCATCACGCACTTCGGGGATCGCTCATTCTTTCCTGGCGCCCCCTTTTTTGTTTATACTGCTACTCTTTGTGCTGCCCCAGGACGTGTCCACCGTGCATACCGGTGGCGAAGCGGCGCGCATCGAACAATCAAAGGCCGGTGTTCATGACATTGGAAAAGTTCCTGCCCGCCAGAATTCTCGACCGTCGCGCCGTCGCTGACGATCTTTTTCTGCTGCACGTGGATCCGGGCGGGGCGTTTACCTATCTTGCGGGCCAATACGCCACCTTGGGCGTTGAAGTCGAGGGCAAGCGCATCGAGCGCGCTTACTCCCTTTGCTCCTCGCCTTACGAAAATGCCCTGGAGTTCTTCGTCGAGCGCGTACACAACGGTGAACTCACCCCGCTCCTCTACGCGATGGATAAAGGTGCGCCCCTTCTTCTCCGGCGCTTCGCCAAGGGTCGCTTCACCCTCGACCTCCGCAGTGGCCGCAAGAACCATCTCCTTCTCGCCACCGTCACCGGCGTCGCGCCCTACGTCAGCTTCATTCGCACTGTGCGCGCGGATTGGAAGAAGGGTGGCGTCCCCATGCCGGGGGAGCACCGGCTCTTCTGCATTCAGGGAGCGAGCCGCTCGTTTGAGTTTGGCTATCGTGATGAGTTGGAGAAGTATGCTGCGGAGGCGCCCTGGCTGAAATACGTGCCTGCCGTCAGCCGTGCGTGGGAAGATCCCGATTGGCAGGGCGAACGCGGCCGCGTGGACGACCTGATCCGCAAATACATTCACCTTTGGGGGCTTACGCCGGAACACACTTCCGCTTATCTTTGCGGGCATCCGGGCATGGTGGAAAGTGGGAGAGGCATTCTGATGCGCGCGGGCTGGTCCAAGCACGCCATCCAGGACGAAGTTTACTTCCAGCCCGGCAAGGAAGCTGCCTCCCCCTGACCGGCCACCTCGAGGAACATCCGGGGAACTTCCCCTATTCGCTGGCGAAAGCGACGGAATGTTTTGCGTGCCGGGCGTGCCAATCTTCCGCCCGTGCGTTCTGACCGGCATCTTCCAGTTGGTCGGCAACGTCCATCAGCGTCTCCACGGGCACCTGCACGTGCACGGTCTCGTCTTCGCCCAAAACATCAATGCGCAGCTTGCCGTTCATGGTCGCGATGTGCACGTGCTGCTCTTCATCGGTCACGTCAATAAACTCCGCATTCGGATACTTTTGCAGCTCCTTGGCCATGGTGCGCAGAACGGGCAAGTACGGCTTGGCTTGTTCCGCCGCCTGTTCCAGCGGATGCTGCGGCGCAAGCCTCGCCAGCCTCATCCCCGCGGACACCGTTGTGGCCGGCACCCAGAAGTGCACGTGCGATCCGCCCTGGTGGTGCTCATCCACATCCACGCGGATCACGCCCTCGTGAAAAACATAGGCCGTGGTCATCGCCAGAGTTGCGCCCAATCCCAATGCGACTTTTGCCAGTACGAGCATGAGCGTTCCTCCTTGCCGTTTGCCTATTCCGCCGCGTTCTTGGAGTCGATCCAGATGTGGATGTCGTTCTCCGCATCCTTCACGGTTATGAGTTCGGTGTCACCGTGCGCGGAAAGCGCGTGCAATGCCGCCACCAGGTCCAATTCATCCTTGCCCGCGGAAAACAGCGCGTCAACTACCTTCATGGGAACCTTGATCTCCACCTTGGATTCCGCCGCTTCGCTTCCCTTGGCGCCCTTCTTCGCGTGCTCTTTGTCGGTCACGTTGATGTAGAGCACCCCGTTGCTCTTGGAGACACGGACATTGTTCTCGTTGCTCTGCACGGTCACGTACTCGCCGTCCTTGGCCGTACGCACGGCATCCAGAATCGCGTGCAAGTCCACATCCTCCATGTGAGCGGAATCGATGCGCACCTTGCCGTCATGTAGCCGGTCCTTATTGACGGCAGGCAAAACCTTTGCGGCCATCTCGATGGGCACGTTGATGCGCACCACCTCGCCCTTGGCGTCTTTGCTGGTGACGCGAATGTGGATCCATTGGTCCGTGTCAGTGGCTGCCTGAGCCAGGCTGGCTGCGGGAGCCAGGGCGCATGCGGCCAAGGCAAAGAGTGCGGCTGCTTTGAGGAAACCCCGAATGGAAAGGTTCATGTTGAAGCTCCTTTGTATTCAAATACGAAGGAGCTCTCGGGAAAGTTCCCGCCAGACCTGGAAAATAGCAGGTTTTTGGGGAAGAAGGCGGACCGGTAACCTTTTAACCCGCTCGCCCCTCGAGGGTACTGCAACCCTCTAGGGGTTCTTGATCTCCTTAGCCTCGCCCATTTTGACGGTACTGCCGAAACGCTTGTAATTTGTGTACTTCACGGTCATGCGGATGTGCACATCGCCAGAGCTGAAATGCAGATAGTCGTCCGCGCGGGTGTATACGGGAAACCAGAAGCCTTTCTCGATGTTCTGGCGGTAGGTGCGGAAGCGCGGGAAGACGTTCTCATTGTGCTTGGTGATGATGTCCGGCACCGCTTTGCCATCGGTCATCACGATCTGCAGGTCGTGGTCGTCCACCCAGACGCGCCCCTGGAAGTAGCGCTGATTCTTCTCGATGGTCTTGGGGGCCACGTCAAAGACGTAGGTGGAAAGCTCATCCACCTGCTGCCGCCCGACGTAGGTGACGTTGTATTTGGGGAGTTCCGTGCTCGTCAGCACGAATGGCTGCACGTTGCGCACATCGTCCAGGTCTTGCTCGCTCAGCATGATGCGCCGCAAGGTATCGGCCGGAGCGTACTTGACCTTTTCAAAGCGCTTGCCCTCTGGCGTAAAGATAATATCGCTGTCCATGCGATACTCGCCGTCGGGCCGGTTGTCGTCGTCAATGGTTTGAATCGAAAAGCTTTGCGTGTAGGTGTAGTTGTCCCGCTCGAGGCGGAATTCGGCTTCGCGCTCGGCAAAACGTTTGATGATTTCGTCCACCGGTTGTGACGGCGCTTCATTAGTGATGGGATTATCGCCGGGCGAATGGAGCCGCTGTGCCGGGCCAGGATCTTGCGAGGGCGCGGAACTGGGGGCGCTAGCCTGCGCGGATTTTGCCTTGGCGGGAGATGCCATCGGGCCGGGAAAGTCTTGCGCCATGGCCGGCAGCGAAAGGATAAGGGCAGCGCCCAATAGCGAAAGGAGCTTTGCTTGCAATACCTTGCTGGCTTTAGGGAACCTCACGTCTATATCCTCCACACACTGTTTTTCCGATACAGTATAGGATTTTAGCAGGGCAGAAGGGGTTGCACGCCACAATGTTGCGCGGCAGAAAGGCAGCTTTGGCCCGGGAACGCCAATCTCCCGATTGGCGGGCGGCCAGGCACCATTCAGGAGAATGGCGCTCCCGGCAGCGGACAGCGTTAGAAGGAGAGCAGGCACTGCCAGATATAGGTGTAGGCCAGCGACTCATTTTCTTCCCAGATCTGCTTCACTATTTCTTTATCGCCGACGATTTCCGGTAACTGCAGCGCTTTCTCTTCCCAGGGAAAACAGATGCCGGGGGGAATCGGTTGCTTGTCTTCACTCATTTGTCGATCTCCTTCCACGGGGACCATAGTCCTTCAGAATCCAGAAAAAAGGGGCGGCAGTCCCGCGGCGCTTAGTAGACTCCATACTCGCGGGTGAAATCCGTCATGGCCTGAATATTCTCGATTTTGGCGTCATTTTGCACAATGGCGCTGGCATCCATGATGTAGCCGCCCTCGCGGCCGATGATATCGATGACCAGTTTGCAACGGTCGCGCACCTGTTGTGCGGTGCCGAACGCTAAAAGGGAGTTGGGGATGCCGCCGCTTAAACAGAATTTTTCCTTCAACACGCGATGCACCTTGACGATGTCGTCCTGATCGATGTGATAGACCATGCTGTGTTCCGGCAACTGCGCAAACGCTTCCAGGTGATGTCCCCATTTCCCCTCGGCATAGAACAGCGTCTGATGGCCGCTTTTCCAAAGCTCTTCGATGATGGGGCGAAGCGTGGGCCAGAAGATGGTCTCGAAATGTTTTTTGGAGATAAATGGGACACAACCGCGATGCATCCAGAAGCCGATGGGAACCTGCTTATCGGGATCGGCGCTGGTGCGCGCCACGTGCAGCAGGTGCGGCATCAAGGCCTCGCAGGCTTTCAGCACCTTATCGGGCTGCTTCATCAGATCATTCGCCAGACCCAGATAACCCCGAAGCTTATCCGCGATAATATCCAGCGGCGCCTTCAAAATGCCCGCGATGGCCGATACCGTGCCGCACTCTCTGCGCAGCAGTTCGTTCTGGGTTCCGAAAGCCGCGAAGTAATTCAGCATGGCCATGCCACCCTTCAGGAAAGAAAGATTGTTACGGTAAGTGGAAGGTGCGCCGATGGGAGTGACCTCGGTGGAGACTCTGGGCATCCAGACATTGAACAGGAATCCCGTGGGGTCTTCCGCCAGGGCGTCGTATTCATCGGCACGCATAAAGGACTTCTCTTCGGGAGGCTCACGGTATTGAAAGCCGGTGTCGGCGGTGACATCGATGCCGGGAACTCCGTAGTATTTCAAGCCGATGGCTTGCGTCAGGCCGGTCCAGACATAAACCATGTTGCTGACGACGGCGTCCCAATCAAAATCTTGTGCGCATTTCCGGGCGGCGGCAAAGGCGAGACGATAATCGTGGGTGATCTGCTGGCAGGTGTAGCCCGCGTATTTTGCCGTGAATTCCGCCACAAATGGCCGGATGGGGATACGGTCGGGCTTGCCGTTGTGCAGTGCGGTCGTGTAGCGCTTCAGCCGCTCCTGATACAGCGATTCCTTGTCTTGAGACATTGAGGGATTTGTCCTCTCCGAAAGTAACAGCAATCGATGATCCCGGGACGCCATTTATGGAACCGCTGAGTTTCACCGTCGTGAGTTCTAAACGGGGGTGGGGCGAGTGGCGAAGCCTCTTGGATGGGCGTGGACTTCACACGGCCAGGATACCACTTTAGAAAATGACCGTGGGGAGATGAAAGCCAGAAACACGCGTGCTTCGGCGCGTTAGATTTGCACTAGGCGCCAAAATGGTAATGTGTTTCTTTCTGCACAGAAGCAGCCTTCCTAAGTGAACTAATATGGGGCGAGGAGATGCTATGTCATTCGGTCTTTACTCGGGTGGATTCGCGATCGTAATCATCGGCCTGATTTATGCCGCACACTTGCTGCACATGCCCGCGCACTGGATCGTGGCGGGCGCGGTGATACTTTTGGGAGTCGGGATTCTGACAGCTGTGAAGGCCACGCGTCAGAAAGATCCTGTGGGATGACGGGATTGTCAGGAGCTGATTCTCATTTGAATCAGTAGACCGGCATGGAGAGTCCGATCTCCGGGGTCTGGTGGGGCGGGTTGTGCTAGTGTCGTCCGCAAGAACGACAAACAAGGTGAGAGCGAGGCGATTCAGAACGGGCGCAATGCGTGTTTTCCTCCGGCTCCGACCGTCTCGGCTCAGTCGGTTCAATGAACTCATAACTAGTGCAATATGGTTCGCACAGCCATTGGGATTGGATTGGGATTCACGCTAATAGGATGCCGCTGCGGAAAGTGGCCTAGGTCTTAAAAGGCAGAGAAGTAGGTGCGCCGGGCTACCCGCCGAGAGGATTTCAGGCTTGGCGCCACTTGAGGAAGATGGCAGCGAGCGGCGGCAGCGTTAGCGCCAGCGAGTGGCGGCGGCCTTGCCAGGCGTGTTCATCGGCGTTCATGCCGCCCAGATTGCCTACGTTCGAGCCGCCGTAGATTGCGGCATCGGTATTCATGACTTCTTCATAATGGCCGGGGCGCGGGACGCCCAGGCGATAACCATAGCGCACTACCGGTGTGGCATTCAGCACGACCAGAATGACGTCGTCGGGATTCTTTCCGCGGCGGAGGAAGGAATACACGCTGTTGTCCGAATCGTTGGCGTCAATCCACTCGAAGCCCTGCCACTCGAAATCCACCTGATGCAGCGCGGGCTCCGCCGCGTTCAGCTTGTTGAGGTCGCGAACCAGGTTCTGCACGCCGCGATGCGATTCGTACTGCAGCAGATGCCAGTCCAGGCTGCTCGCTTCGTACCACTCGTTCCGCTGGCCGAACTCCTGCCCCATAAACAGCAGCTTTTTCCCCGGATGCGCGTATTGATAAGCGAACAGGAGCCGCAGGTTTGCGAACTGCTGCCACATGTCGCCGGGCATTTTGTGCAGCAGCGAATTCTTTCCATGCACCACTTCATCGTGGGAGAAGGGCAGCATGAAATTCTCTGTGAAGGCGTAGAGCAGCGAAAAAGTCAGCTTGTTGTGCTCATAGCGGCGGAAAACGGGATCCTTGGAAAAGTAATTCAGCGTGTCGTTCATCCAGCCCATGTTCCACTTCAGGCTGAAGCCCAGGCCGCCGAGATACGTGGGGCGCGAAACGCTGGGCCAGGACGTGGACTCTTCCGCGATGGTCAGCACCCCGGGGAAACGCAGGTGCGCCACTTCATTCAGGCGCTTGAAAAAATCGATGGCCTCCAGATTTTCGCGCCCGCCATAGCGATTCGGAATCCACTGACCCTCTTTGCGCGAATAGTCCAGATACAACATGGAAGCGACGGCATCCACGCGCAGGCCGTCAAGGTGGTACTTGTCCAGCCAGAACAGGGCATTGGAGATGAGGAAGTTTTGCACCTCGTTGCGGCCGTAGTTGTAAACGAGCGTGCCCCAGTCTGGATGTGTGCCCTGGCGCGGGTCCGAATGTTCGTAGAGATGTGTGCCGTCAAAGAGACTCAAACCGTGGGAGTCCCGCGGAAAATGCGCGGGGGTCCAATCGAGAAGTACGCCCAAGCCCGCCTGGTGGCAGCGATCCACGAAGGCCATGAAGTCTGCCGGCTTTCCGAAGCGGCTGGTGGCGGCGTAGTAGCCGAGCGTCTGATAGCCCCAGGAGCCGTCGAAGGGATGCTCCATGATGGGTAATAATTCGATGTGCGTATAGCAGAGATCCTTCACGTAAGGAATGAGTTGATCCGCGAGTTCGGTGTAGCTGAGCCAGCGGTTGTGCTCTTCGGGAATGCGGCGCCAGGAGCCAAGATGAACTTCATAGACGGAAATGGGCTGCTCGATCCACTTTCGGTCCGGGCGCTGCGCCATCCAATCGGCATCGTTCCAATGATGATTGTCGAGCCGCGCCACAACCGAGCCCGTGTGGGGGCGCAGCTCCGAGAAAAATCCATAAGGGTCGGCTTTCAGCGGCAACATTTCGCCGCGCGGGCCGATGATCTCGTATTTGTAAATGGCGTCTTCGCCCAGGCCGGGCAGGAACAGTTCCCAGATTCCGGAAGAGCCGCGTGTGCGCATAGGATGAACCCGGCCGTCCCAGCGATTGAAATCGCCCACCACGCTGACGCGCCGCGCGCTGGGAGCCCACACGGCAAAGTGCACGCCGGAAACGCCATCCACCGTCTTGATGTGCGCGCCGAGTTTCTCGTAAGTGTCGTAGTGCCGGCCTTCTCCCATCAGGTACAGATCGAATTCGCTGAGCAGAT
>Ga0209039_10000196_pt1 | contig 55974 bp, 43 predicted proteins | sample BogFormECP12_OM1_FD_188238 | JGI IMG/M metagenome (GOLD analysis project Ga0209039, IMG submission 188238) | Bog forest soil microbial communities from Calvert Island, British Columbia, Canada - ECP12_OM1 (SPAdes) (version 2) | ecosystem: Environmental > Aquatic > Freshwater > Wetlands > Bog ...
AGAGGGGGGACCGCAAGGCGGTGGGTGAGGGGTCGCTTCGTGGATACTATATCTATAACTCTGGAGGCATGCTACACGCGGGACTTTGACGGAGCCCTGCAGCGGCATCGCGAGGTCGCAATTCTTACTGAACCGGTGGTTCCTGCGGTTTCGGCGTGGACCCACCGGGGGCACCGCCAGGATGGCCGGGAGGCCGTCCTTGGCCGCCACGCCGCTCCATCATGTGTCCGCGTTCCGGGCCGCCGCCGTAAGCGCGATTCTCCATGAAGGTCTTGATCTTCTTTTGCTGCTCTGGTGTAAGCACACTCTTGGCGGAGAGCATGGTTTCCACGCGCTGCTTTTCCATCTTTCCTTGCAGGGCATTCACCTGGTCCAGCTTCTGCATGATCGCGTCGTGATCAGGATTATCCGCCCGCAGCAGTTCACGGAGTTCAATGTGGCGCAGTTCCAAATCCGCGCGCGTCTGCACGGAAGCTTTCTGCACGTCCACGCCGATCTTGTGCAAGCGTCCAACCTGCTCGTCCGTGAGACCGAGATATTGGCGCACACGGGGATTTTCAGCCATGCGCAGAAGGCCCGCGCCGCCACCGAATCCGTGCCGGCCGCCGCGTTGCCAACCCATCCTCTGCCCTCCGGGCCCGCCCGCCCCTCTTTCCCCGCCGAATTGGCCCCTGCCGCCGTCCGCAAATTCATGCGGCCCATCACCCCATTGGTGCTGTTCGCCCCCGCCAAATTGATGCTGGCCTTGCCCAGGATCGGCCCCTTGTGGGGCGCCTTCCTGAGCCCAACTGACAATCGCCGCCGCCAGCAAAACCATAAGCCCTAATGTCCCCATCGCCATTTTCCGTCGCATACTCAAATCTCCTCCTGTCACCTCATTGGACGGAGCATGCACCCAGACCGTTACTCCAAATCCCCAGCACCGTGCATATTTAACAAGAGTTAACAAGATACCACTCGCGTTTTACAAACTTAACAACTGGAAGGGCGGGGCTGAATCCCCGTCCTTCGGGCAGGCCCGAGGAGCATCCAAGCCTGGTGAGAAATCCGGGCTAAGGCTGCAAGTTGTTACTTGGTGGCGTGCATGGCTTCGTCAATGAGCTTGTAAAAGTCGGTGGCGGGCGGAGCGCCGACAATAACTCGTCCATTAATAAAACTGGTGGGAGTTTGTGTGACACCGATCGCTTCCCCTTCGCGCATATTCGCCTCGACACGCGAAAGGGAATCCCGGGAGTCGATGCAGGCAGCGAGTTTTAGGTTATCGACCCCAACCTCCGCGCCGAGGTGCAGGAGCATGTCACGGGCGTGGTCGCCGGTGAGGGTTGCTTGGTTCTTATAGACCGCGGATCGAAAAGCCACGTACTTGGACGGATCAATCTGATACGTACACTGGGCGGCGATAGCTCCCGTGAGCGCCCAATCGTGGATGTTGATCAGAGGGAACTCCTTGAACACCACGCGCAGCTTGTCACCGTATTTGGGGACAATGTCCGTCTCCAGTTCTTCCTGCAAGTGGGCGCAAACCGGACACTCGAGGTCGGAGTACTCAACCAGCGTTACCGGGGCGCTGGCGGGCCCTTGGGCAGATTGGTTCTGGAGTGAGATCAGCCGAATAATACCCTCGGGGGAGTCGCCGCCCAGATTGAAGAGGCTTCCTTCAACCAAATAGCGCATGTTCTTGGAAACAAAAAAGGGTTGCGATCGCTTGTCCTTGCCGTCGTCGATGGTGATCGTGGTCTCGAGGAAGTCCGGGTAGGCGCTCTCGCGCAGATCGGTCATGGTGATCTTGTACGAAGCAGGAATACCGAAGTGATCGCGGACGTAGCCAATAATCTTTTCGCGCACCGCCGGTTGAGCCGGGGCTTGTGCGATGAGGGCGGGCACGGCCGCCAGAACCGTGGCCAGCAGACCCGGAAGGGCGAAGCATCGTATTGGAAGTCGGCTCATCGAAACAGTGTACTCCTTTTTCCTCATTTCCCTGCCATCACCTTTTCGATTTCCTCCGGCTCGCGCGGCAGCCCTCGGGTGAGCAGTTCGTTGCCGTCCGGCGTGATGAGAACATCGTCTTCGATCCGGACGCCGATTTTTTCTTCGGGAAGGTAAATGCCCGGCTCGATCGTGATCACCATGCCGGGTTCGAGCGCCCGGTTATAATCCAAGGGATCGTGAACGTTCAGGCCGATGGGATGGCTCAGCCCGTGGATGAAATACTGGCCGAGCGGCTGACCGTGCAAATCCTTGCCGTGCGTGTTGATGTATTCGAAAGCAATTTCGTTTAGACCTTTGGGGCCATGGCGGCCCACGAACACGCCGGGCTTGGCGGCGGCCAGAGCGGCGTTCTGCGCCCCCAGCACGATTTCGTAAATCTCGCGCTGGCGTGGCGTGTAGTGGCCGTTGACCGGCAGGGTGCGGGTGATGTCGCTGGCGTACCCGCTATAGGAACCGGCCACGTCCATCACCACCACGTCTCCGTCCTTCATCTGGTTCCAGTCCTGATCGTAGTGGAGCACCGTGGAGAAAAACCCCGAGCCGACAATGGGCGGATAGGAGGGCCACTCGCAGCCCCGGCGCTCGAATTCATACTTCATCAGGGCGGAAATTTCGTATTCCCACACTCCGGGCTTGACGGCTTTAAACGCCGCCAGGTGGGCTTCAAGCGATGCCTCTGCGGCCTTGCGAATCAGGGCGATTTCTCCCGGACTTTTCACCGCCCGTAGCTTCGCGATGGCCAGGCGGATGTCCGCGAGCGAGGCCTGGGGCGACTGGTCGCGAATCTTCTTCACCATCTCCGCCTGGAAGCATTCCTCTCCGCTCTCGGGTTGCGGCGTGAGCTCGGTGTAAATTTTGGGAAGACCCTTGAGCGCTTCCTGGAGGTCGGAGGCGAAATGCGCGACGTCGTGAACGGTGGAGAATCCCGTGCGGGCAGGCGCGTCAGCGTCCTCCGGCGCCAGCTTCGGCCCCGTCCATCTCTCTTCCGCGAGGTTGTGCGACGGAATATACAGGATCTCTTCTCCGAGTTCCGCCGCCGCTCCTGGCGCATGGGCCTTGGGCGCCAGCAGCATGATGGCGCCGGGCTCGTTCCAGCCGGTAAGGTAGTAGAACTCCTCATTCTGCCGGAAAGACGTGACGCTGGCCGCCACATCCGCATCGCCATATCCGTAGAGCACGATGACGCCGTCGCCGCCCGAGTCGCGAATCAAGCTCGCGCGCCGCTCGTGGAATACGGAAAGCGGCTCGCGTTCCCAAGCGCCTGCCGCGACCGCCGCCCCCAGAATGGCCGCCACCGTAAGCGCGAGAATTGCCTGGCGTTCGAACCCTCGTTGCATCAGAACCCCCCTTCGGAAGTGATCGTATAGCATAACTCGTTGGTCAAGGGTCGCAGATTGAAATCAAGATCACGGCCCTCCCCTCTGGGGAGAGGGTGCCCGAGGGAAGAGGGCAGGTGAGGGGTCCCTTTCAACCCCATTGGACCTTGACGGAGCCCTAAACCAGAGCGGTAGTAAGGCGCGGCAGCCCACAGCGGGGTCAGCCGCAATTCGAAACCGAATTAAGGGGGGAAATTACGTAGCGTGTTCCACGGCGCGCGGGCGGAGGAGCGCGGGCAGGGCGCTCGCCAGGCGCCGCAACGGGGTTTGGAACAGCGACATGGTCCCCATATAGGAGTAACCCATGAAGAAGAGCAGCAGGAACGGCATGGTGAAATAATTCTCCGCGGTGAAGGAATAAATCGTGGTGAAGAGAAAGTAGCCGGCGAGGCAAAGTTCGATGATGGGAATCCACCCGGCGCGCCGGCGCACGTACTTCTTTCCTTCCCAACCCTCTTCCCGCGCTTCCAAGCGGTATTTCGGGGTGCGCACGAATTCCGTCTCCTTGCCGACAATGGCCTCCAGAACCGCCTTGGAATTGCTGACGGCCAACCCGATGCCGGTGGCCATCAGAAACGGGATGTACTTGATGCTGCTGCGCCACTGGCGCGGATAGAGTTCGCGCTGCGCCACCATGTAGAAACTGGAAACCGAGCAAGTGGAGGCGAGGAACAAGGGCAGGTCAAGGTACAGCATCTGGAACCAGCCCTGGTAGAAACGCACGATCATGGCCGGCAGCAGGATCACCGAAAACACCACCATGAGCGGGTAGGCGATGTTGGCCGTCAGGTGGAGCGTCGCTTCGATCTTGATTTTCAGAGGTTCCGGGCTGCGCCAGACTTGGGGAAGAATCTTTTTCGCCACCTGGATGAGCCCTTTGGCCCAGCGCGCCTGCTGCGTCTTGAAAGAATTCATTTCCACCGGCAACTCCGACGGGCAGACGATATCGGGGGCGTAAATGAATCTCCAACCCTTGAGCTGCGCGCGGTAGCTTAAATCCGTGTCTTCGGTCAGCGTATCGTGCTGCCAGCCGCCGGCATCGTCGATGGCCACGCGGCGCCACATGCCGGCCGTGCCGTTAAAGTTGAAAAAGCGGCCGGAAAAATTCCGCCCGCCATGCTCGATCACAAAGTGGCCGTCGAGCAGAATAGCTTCGATTTCCGCCAGGCTCGAATAGCGGCGATTGATCCACGTCCAGCGGCCCTGCACCACCGCGACCTTGGGATCGGTGAAGTAATGAATCATCTGGTGCACAATGCCTGGCGGCGGTGAGAAGTCCGCGTCAAAGATGGCGATGAATTCGCCCGTGGCGCTCTTCATACCCTCGGCGAGCGCCCCCGCCTTGAAGCCTTCGCGATGAGTGCGGTGATGATAAGTGATGGGATGGCCGGCGCGCGAGTATTCACTGACCAGGCGCGAACAGACGAAGCGCGTCTCGTCGGTGGAGTCGTCAAGGACCTGAATTTCCAGCCGGTCGCGGGGGTATTCGATGCGCGTCACCGCTTCCAGCAGGCGCTCCACCACGTAGCGCTCGTTATAAATCGGGAGCTGGATGGTGACCCGCGGCAGCGCCCCAAACTGCCCCTGGGGCTTCGGCGCCTTGCTGCGGTTCTTTAAGTAGAGATATGCCAGATAATAGCGGTGAATGCCATAGATCGAAAGGATGATCAGAATCGTGAAATAAGGAATCAGGATGGAAAGGTCAAAAGCGTTGGGCTGATAGATGCCGCGAAACGGATCCTTGTGAAAGATCTTGTAGAAATGCACGGCCACCGGGTAGAAATACTTGGCCACCGGGTTTGTGGGCGCCACCAGAATGGCAAGAAGAAGTTGAGGCATAGAATTCAATCAGATTAGAAAAAGCCTCGCGCGGCTTTCTTATGAGAGCAGTTCTCGCGGCCGCCTGCCCAACACTCAAACCTCTGCTCCAACGTTTTCTTGTTTTCCCTGGGACCCGGCCGCGCTCGTCGTATTCACTAAGAAGAGACCGCCATGACCCAACCGACATGGTGGCCAGTTTCATTCGAGGTTCTTATTATACACCTGCTACCCCGGTCAAGCGTGATTCTAATTGTTCATAAGACCTCATAATTTTTCTCGCCACCATCATGCCTGCTTATCCTCAATTCCCCGCGTCCAGACTTTCTGTTCGGTTTTTCTTCAGCTCCGTAGGCTTCCAACTGAAAATCGGAAGCGAGGATAGCGGAGGACTTGGCAGACAGGTCGCCGGTCACTCCGTTGCGTTGGGAGGTCCGTTTCGCCTATAATGTTGCCGGACTCCGAAGAATCAGGATTTGCGCTATGGCCTCGCCGATCGTCCAAAAACTTCAGGAAGAGATTCAAGCGTTGGAGCGCGAACTGAGCTTCGAGCTGCCCAAAGAGCTGAAACGCGCGCGGGCCTTGGGTGATTTGAGCGAAAACGCCGAATATAGCATGGCGAAGCAGCGCCAGGATTATGTTAGCGCGCGCTTGATGCAGCTCAAGAACCGTTTGGCGGACCTTTCGCTCATCAACATGAACAACATCCCGAAGGACCGCATCGCCTTCGGCTCGAAAGTGACTCTTTATGACGTCGACCGCGATGTGGAGATCGAGTACCGGTTGGTGACCAGCGAAGAAGCCGACGTCAGTAAGGGACTGATCTCCACGACCTCACCTATTGGCCGCAGCTTGATGGGCAAGAAGTCGGGTGACGCCGTCAAAGTGACCACGCCGAACGGCTCCCGCGAGTTCGAAATCCGCGCCGTCCTGACCTTTCATGAGCAGGCTTAAGAACCGCCCGCGGACTTGTTCCCGCCCGGAGCGCCGAGACCCTTCATGATAACGCGAAAAATCGGCGACACCCTTCAGCATGTCCTCGACGCCATTGTCCGAGGCTTCGCCGCCAGCAGCATTAACCCCAATTTCCTCACCTTCATCGGATTCGCCATAAATTGCCTGGCGGCGTATCTGTTCGCCTACGGATATTTTCGCTGGGCCGGCGCCACCATCTTCCTGGCCGGCATTTTTGACATGACAGACGGCCGCGTGGCGCGCCTCTCCAAACGCGTGACCGCCTTTGGCGGTTTTTACGATTCGGTCATGGACCGCTACTCAGACCTCTGCCTGCTGGTTGGATTGCTGATCTATTACGGGCGCATCAATCGCTATTCTTACGTTTGCGTGGTGGCCGTGGCCATGATTGGCTCCGTGATGATCAGTTACACCCGCGCCCGCGCCGAAAACCTGATTCCTACCTGCAAAGTGGGGTTCATGGAAAGGCCGGAGCGCGTGGTGCTGATCATCATTGGCGCGCTGTTTGACCGCATGGCGCCGGTGCTTTGGCTGATTGCCGTACTGTCCAACGTCACGGTGATCCATCGCATTTCCTACACGCATCAGGAGGCTCGAAAACTAGCTTCTCAACAAGCCGCAACCTAGCGCCGTGGCGGCTTCAAGAGGCTCCCCGCAGCTACGAGCATGGTGATCGCCCACCAATTCGAAATTCCAGCCCGCAACATGGTTGAAACCCAACTTCGCCGGCGGGGCATCCGCGACGAGCGCGTGCTGGAGGCCATGCGGTTGGTTCCCCGCCACGAATTTGTTCCGGCGGAGTTGGTGGACGCCGCTTACGACGACCGCCCCTTGCCCCTCGGTGAACGCGAGACGATCTCCCAACCTTATATCGTGGCGGTCATGACCCAAGCGGCGCGCGTGGCGCCCGGGGACAAAGCTCTGGAAATCGGCGGGGGCTGCGGTTATCAAGCGGCGATTCTCGCCCAACTGGGCGCAAAGGTTTGGATGGTTGAAATAAATCCCCGGCTTGCCGAGGAGGCGCGTGAACGCCTTCAGCGCCTGGGTTACAAGAGTGTCGAGGTGTTCGCAGGCGACGGAAGTGAGGGCCTTGCTGCCCACCCGCCCTATGATGTGGTCATCGTGAGTGCGGCCGCGCCCAGCGTGCCGCCGGTCCTGCTAGGCCAACTGGCGGAGGGGGGCCGCTTGGTGGTTCCAGTGGGAAATCTGCATCAGCAGGAGCTTTTGTTGCTTTCGAAACAGGGCGGGCAAATAACCATCCGCCGCCTCGACCCGTGCCAATTCGTGCCTCTGATCGGAAAGGGTGGCTGGCCGGAGAGATCGTCAGGGTTGGGTTGAGGCAATAGGAGTCAGGAGCAAGAAGCCAGGAGTTAGGAGTCAGAATACGGCAGAAAGTCGAGCTGTGCAGTTTGCCGTCGGCGGATTCCCTCTACCGTATGCCGCATGCCGTCTACTGGCTCCTGACTTCTGACTCCTGACTTCTGATATAGTCTCGCTCCATGCCTGAGCCATTCCTCAGCATCGTGATTCCCGCCTACAATGAGGCCGGCCGCATCGCCAGTTCGCTGGAGGCGATCCAGAATTACCTGCGGCGGCAGAATTTCCCCGTCGAAACCATCCTGGTGGATGACGGCTCGACCGACAACACTGTGCAGGTGGCTTCGAGACAGGCGGGGATCCGCGTACTGCGCAACGGCCACAATCGCGGCAAAGGGTTTTCGGTACGGCACGGAGTCCTGGAAGCGCGCGGTGAGTTAATCCTTTTCACCGACGCTGACCTTTCCGCTCCCATCAATGAAGCCGACAAACTATTGGCCGCAATGGAATCTTCCCACGCCGATGTGGTGGTGGGTTCACGGGCGCTACAACGCGAGCTGATCGGCATTCACCAATCGCCGTTTCGCGAATGGGGAGGCCGATTCTTCAACTTGCTGGTCCGGATTTTCACCGGCCTGAATATCCACGACACCCAGTGCGGGTTCAAACTCTTCCGGCGCGAAACCACACGCCGCGCCTTCGAACTCCAGCGCGTGGAACGATTCGGGTTCGACCCTGAAATCCTCTTCCTGGTCCAACGCTTCGGGGGCAAGGTTGTGGAGGTCCCCGTGCGCTGGAACCACAGCCCTGCCACCAAAGTGCATTATCTGCGGGATTCCCTGCACATGACCTTGGACCTGGTAGTTCTCCGCTGGCGGGTTTTGACCTGCCAATACGAAAAGGCAGCAGGCAGAAAGCAGTAGGCAGTAAGCAGCGGGCAGCTCCCAAAGTCGGGACGCGGCGGGATGAGGATATAATCGGCGTGGTTTTTGAACCCAAAAGGAGGTTCCAGGTCATGTTGATGTCATCAACCGGGAAAATCACGAGGCGACAGGCAGTCAAGGCGGCGGGTAAGGCTCTGGCGGGCGTGGCTAGCCTCAATGCGTTGTCGTCTCTGTCTGGCTCGGCGGGATTGTCGAAGGCTGCCGAAGCGTCGCCGCGAGAGACCACCCCGGCGAATACGAACGAAAAACTCAGGATCGCCACCTGCCAGTTTCCCGTGAGTGCGAGTCCCGCAGAAAATGCGAAGTATATCCGGGACTTCATGCACGAGGCGGCCGGAGAGGGGGCGCACCTGCTGCATACGTCGGAATGTAGCCTGTCGGGATATGCCGGATGCGAATTTCCGACATTCGAGAAATATGACTGGGATGGGCTACGCAAGGTGACCACCGAGCTGCGGGCGTTGGCCACGGAGCTGAAGATGTGGCTGGTTCTCGGTTCATCCCATTTCCTGGACGAGAACACGAAGCCCACCGATTGCCTGTATCTCATCGACCCGCAAGGCAAGGTCGTGGACCGCTACGACAAGTGCTTTTGCACCGCCGGCGACCAGAAGTATTACTCGGCCGGCAACCGCCTGGTGACATGCGACATCCGGGGAGTGAAGGTCGGCCTGGCTATCTGCTATGACGTCTGCTGGCCGCAGCTCTACATCGCCTACCGGAAGAAGGGCGTTACGGTGATGATCCATTCCTTTAGTAACGCCAGAGACAAAGGCGCGAACTGCCTGGACACACTCAACGGCCGCGAGGTGGCGACCCGCTGCGCCGACAATCGCATGTGGGCCGTAGCCAACAATTCCTCGCAGCCCTATTCTCATTGGGGATCGTTTATCGCTCGGCCGGATGCCACCATCCCGAAGGAGTTGGCGATGAATCAGCCGGGGATGTTGGTTCACGACTTTCCCGACACCCTGTCGGAGGGCGGGTGGTATCACAATTTCAAGCCGATGAATATGGCCGACGATGAGATCATGACTTGGGGCACGCCCAGCAATCAACCGCGCCAAAACGACGGCCAAAGCGAGCCGTAGGTGAAAAGGGAAAAAACTGCGTCCCTGCCCATGCTTGCCGGCTTGCGAATTTTCTTATCGTTTTCGCCTCATTTTCGCCACTTTTTTTCTTGACTCGCCAAAAGAGCAGCCTTAATATCGGCCTATCGCTAGAAAGGAGGTGATCCATGTCGATTGAAAGTGATAGTAGTAACCTTAGCGAGGGTGCTGAGGCTTAGGCGCAAAGCACGCGCCCGTTCGTGGGTCCCTCTCTCTAGCAAGGAGAGGGTGTAGTGGCAAGGCGCTGCTGGGCGCCGTTCCTGAGAAAGATCGGATTAGGAAAAAAGCCAAACCCATCAGTATCCCGGGCCCCTGGTTGTGCGGTCAGCGTACAACCAGGGGCTTTTGATTTTTGGGGGGCCATTTGACGTAGAGGCGGCTTTACGCCGCCATTTGGCAAGGTAAACTCGCCGCTACAACAAATTGACCCGATACGATTTTTGGCCTGGATCGACTCGGTTTGCTTGCTTGACTGGATTATAATGGCGACATGCTAAAGACTATCCGCCTCAAAAACTTCAAACTCCACGAGGACACCTTAATTGAGGCCGCGCCAATTACCGTCTTTATCGGTCCGAATAATAGCGGAAAGTCGAGCATATTTCAGGCGCTGCTGCTGCTTCGACAGGCGGCATCTCGAAACGATCAGTTCCTATGCCAGTCCACTACTGGGGAAATGCCAGCACAACCCCCATACCAGTACTCAGCGCAACGGGCTGTCGACATGGGTAGGTTTGAGGAAGTCCTTCGTCGGACCGAGAATGATCTTCAGGTTGAGTTTTCTGGGATCGTTCACGCCAGGAAGCCTGTTGGTTGGATGGACCAAGCATGTGTGAGTGCCCACGTGCTAATCAGGGAAAATCAACTCGTGTCCCACGACGGTTCAGTGGACGTGCGGGGAAACAAAACGTCATGGGAATTTGTTCAGGGCACCCCAATCAAGATCTCCGCGTTGCGCCTGCGTGACGTACAATATCTCCTGCAGGTCGCACATACGTTCCAACTGACAGGTTCTGGAGGATACCGGTCGGACAGCCCGAATTTACCACCTGAGACTTTGCTGCAATACAATGAGACGTCCCAATGGCTCGCCGCTCTTTCAACCAATTTGTTACGTTCGATGCATCCCATTTACGCCCTCCGGGGATTCGAAGAATGGGGATACCCAATCACTGGTTTTCCCCCGACTAGTTTGGAATTGCTGACGCTCCACGACAGAGCGATTGCCCTGCCAAACGCCCTGGCCTCCGACAGACGGCTCAAGGAAAGGTTGTCCGAGCAACTCGAGGGTCTGCTCCAGATTTCAATCGATTTTGAAGTCGTCGCTGGGCAGAGGCTCAAGATTTGGGCCAAAGGTTCCGCCAACAACGCCAGCGAAACTCTGTTCGTGAATGAGGGTACAGGCGCAAATCAGGTCCCGTTCATAATTGTTCCCGTCCTTCTTACCCCACCCAATGAAACCGTCCTGCTTTCGGAGCCGGAAGCACACTTGCACCCCAAGAGGCAGTGCGAGCTTATGCGCCTGCTCCTCACCGTGGCCAAGAAGGAGAACATCCAGTTCTTTATCGAGACCCACAGCGAGCACGTGCTTCATACCATCCTTAACGCTGTGGCTAGGGACGAATGGAGCCCCGCGGATGTAGCGCTTTACTACTTTGCTGAGCCTAAGAACGGAGTTGCCGAAGTGGGCAAGCGCGAAATAAACCAGTTCGGACAGGTGGACGGCGGCCTCCCGGGTTTCTTCGAGCAGAGTCTAAGTGAACTGACCGACTACCTTAAAGCCCTTAGCAAAACCTAAACTGTGAAACACCGATTCCTTCTCGACATCATGGTGCTGTTTTTCGCCATCAAAGAGCAGAACGCCGAGCGTGAGCACGATGAGACATGCTCTAATCTGATTCAACTCATCGGCCAGAATTGCCACCGCGTTGTCGTGGATAAGACGATGAGGGAGAAATACCTTGGCCGTCTCGCGGAGTTCTTCGATCAGCCCCAATATTTGACACAGACAGTATTTTTCCTTTCGGACTGCGTCTACAATTCGGCCAAGTTCATTATCGAGAGAACCGAGCCGCCCGATCTCCCCGCCGTAGCAGTCGGCGGCATACCTAAAGAGGATCGTTATATCGTCAGGGCCGGCTTGATTTCCCACCCGATAATTGTGACAGACGAAAAGAAGCTGCGAGATTCCATCAATGAACGCCGGGATGTCCTGGGCTTGGAGGCCATCACACCAGCCGAAGCGCTTGAACTGGCCAAGGACACTTAGTTTCAAGCCTTCTTCCCATGCTCTTTGCTCTCCGCCTCACCGCTGAGGGATTACAAAAGTCAAAACCTGCAAGGTGGCCTTACAGCACCGCAAAGTTGCGATTTCCGGTGCTCCAGCGCGGCGCGGTGTGGATGGCTTCCAGAACTTCTTCCGGCTCGTTCACCACCGTCCACATATCCCGGTGCCGCGGGTCCATAAAGTGTTCCGCGATGCAGTGTTCGAGAGCCGCCACGACGCGATCATAAAAGCGGCGCGTGTTCACCAGGATGATGGGCCCGAGGTATTGGCCCAGACGCTTGAGGGTCATGGTTTCGAAAAGTTCTTCCAGCGTGCCGCAGCCGCCCGGCAGAGCCACCACCGCGTCCGCGCCTTCCAGCATGCGGTGCTTGCGCTCGCGCATGTCCTCCACAATGCGCATTTCGGATAATTGCTTGTGCCCCCACTCGAGTTCCACCATGAAGCGCGGAATGATGCCGACCGCCGTGCCGCCCGCGCCGAGCGCGCCTTCCGCGAGCCGCGCCATGGCGCCCGCTCCGCCTCCCCCGTAAACCAGCGTTGCCTGATGGCCCGCCAAGTGGCGGCCGAGGCGCTCCGCGGCATCGAGATAGGCCGGATCGCACTGCTGGCTCGAGGCGCAATAGACGCATACTCTCAGCTTCGCCATTTCAAAGTTCTCCTAAGGGACAAACTGTCACCGTCCTGCGATGGACATATTGTCGCAGATTGGCGCCCGCCCCGTTGCCTTTTTGCCCTCTTGCGTGGGAAATGGTGGGGTATCCACTTTAGCGCCGCTTACCCATCAACTCAAATGCCCGCAAGATTACGGCCGTGGCCAAATCCGTCAGATGGTATTTGGACAGGTCCTCGCGGCGCACCCAGCGCGCATCAACCACATCCGAGGCGGGCCGCAGCCGCCCGCGCTTTCGGCGGCAGAGATAATCCACGATGACGAAATGATATTTCACTCGCTCGCCTTCGCGCATGATCCGGTCAAACACCAGGATGCACTCCCGGGGTTCTACCTCCAAGCCGGTCTCTTCCTTTAATTCGCGTTGCACGCCGGCGGCGAGTTCCTCGCCCAGCTCCAGCATACCGCCGGGAATGGACCACTCACCTTTCAGCGGCTCGCTGCCACGGCGAATCAGCAAAGCGCGGTCGCGATGAATCACCACCCCACCGACTCCTACCAGGGGATGTTTTGGGTACTTGCGTTGCATAGGTCTCGACGATTGCGGACGCCGCAGAGAGGCCATTTGCAAACGTGGCTCCACTGTAGCGGCTCCGCCCTTCAGTAGGAAGAACGGCTACTATAACAAATGCTGAGCCCCTGGCAAGGTCAGATAGGTCTGGCGATACATCAGGAGAGCGCCGCGACAGCGAACTGATCCACATCCGAGTGGAAGGAGGGCATGCGAACCGCTCCCCGTCATGGATGGACCACGGCCGTAACGATTGGAATGTTCCGGGGCCACGAACGGGTTCCCCAAAAACCCGCGCGAACGAGCAAAAAATGCGATAGTATCCGGTAATCATTTCAGGGTTCGTGAATCAAGGAGGATTCCATGGCAGACGAGAAAGGTGTGCAGATTACCCGGCTCATCGCAATTCCCACGGTGATTACGCTCGCAGTGACCATCCTGCGGCTGGTCGGCGAACTCGAACATTGGCCTACCCCCTGGTTCAGCACGGCGGCGGGTGGCGGCGCCGCGCTGGTGGGCATCTCGTGGCTACCGATCATCTTCGGTCCGTACTTCGCGCTGAAGCTGGCGACGGCCGGAGAGGGGCCTGCAAGCATGGGCAAAGCCATCATCTTTGCGGTCCTTTCATTGTTGGTGTTTGCCCTGGCCGCGTTATTGTTCGGCGTGACCATTTCCCACCCTTCTTTACTCACGCTCGTCGCGCTCTTGCTGATGCTGGCTGCGGCATTTATCCCCGGCATCGGTTGGCAGTCACTGGGGAATACGCTGGTGGCATACGCGTTCGCCGCGCGGATTCCCGTTCTGGTCGTGATGTACTTTGCCATGAATGCAAACGGCGGCGCGGGATGGGGAACGCATTACGACGCCGTGCCCCCGGCGCTAGCTCATGCCTCGCTCGGAATGAAGTTTCTTTACGCCGCCATCCTGCCCCAAATGACGATGTGGATTGGTTGGACGGCAGTACTGGGCTCAATCGTCGGTACGCTCGTAACTGCCATCGTGCGCCGGGGAAAACAGGCTGCCCCCGCAGCGGTGTAATTAGTTGCGGCCTTTCACTCGAAAACTTCACCGGGCGGGCGCCGGGGATACCAGGGGTAGAAGCGGGACTACGCTCACCACGGCCAGCCCTGGCGTGCCATTGAACCGTCCCCCCAGTGGCGTCCCACTTCGCCCCGCGAAAACCTGACATTTTGTCCGGTTTCTTGTCCCGCTACCCTCCGTAAAGAGACTCGGTATTGACGGGCAATCCGAGCAGCTTTAGATAGATGAAGAGTTGCATTTTGTGATTATTGAAGTGCCCGAGAAAGCCCACACTGAGGATTTCAAACTTGCCCTTCCAGCCCCAGGGCACGGAGACCACACGATTGGTGAAATCATCTTCGCTGATGCCATCCAACGTCGCGCGAAGAATCGTTTTGTCCTTTTCGAGCTTGCTCAGTGCCTCCTGAACTCCACACGAGGGCATATTTTCCAATTTCATGCCCGCATCCATTTCTTCCATGGACGGCCACTTGCCGCTAATCAGTGTTTCCAATCCGCTGCCCATTCCCTCGCTCATGTGGCAGATGACTTGGCCGGTGCTCATAAACGTCGGCCCGGGTTTCCAATCCAGTTTGTCAGCGGGAACCATGCCGATCAGCTTTTCGGCAGGCGCAATCGATTGCAAAACGACTTCACAGAATTCATTCTTGGTCATGGGTCCTCCCTCTGTGGTATGCCTTGTACATTATGCACAGGGGTGAAGATTACCCTTCGCGAATTACATCCGTTTTACCGCGAGAAGAACTTTAGCGCAAGAATCCTGGCCAAGCCAGGGCGACTCACATCATCCGGGCGCCATACAGGCCGGCGGACTCGAACACGGAAAGCAGATTCGTCATTCCCAGCAGCTCGCGGATCTTCTTCGACAGGTTGACCAGTTGCAGTTCGCATTGGGCGTTCTTGGCGGTGACGTAAACCCCAATGATGGCGCCGAGCCCGGAGCTATCCATAAACACGACTTCGTTCAGGTCCAGAACGATGCGCTTGGTTTGTGGAACCAACGCCCGGACTTCCTGCTTGAATTCCGCCGCAACCTCCGTCGTCAGCATGCCGCTACAAATCACCAGGGTAGACTCAGGAGTAGCTTGCATTCGTAGCTTAAGACGCGACCTGGGAACACCCGGAGGATTTGTCGACATGAAGGCACCTCTTCTTCAGGGTATGGCGGCGGAGATCTCGGCGCTGCTCACGCAGACATCCGATCCGTGCAGGATGCACGTGTCCGTTGGTTCATGCGCGTCGAGGCGCACGGATTTCAACTTGAACAGGGTTCGACTGGCGAAGGCCTTGGCGAGGACTGGCGCCAATTGCGGGTCGCGCACGCTGGTGCAGGAAATAATCCCCACGAAGGTGGCGATCTGCGCGGAAAAACTCCCGCGCTCGCGAGTGATCTTTACAATCGGGCCTTGACCCGCCGTGGGGCTGGCGGCCATGGTAATCGGCAGCGCCAGCCGGCCTCGCTCGTCGAGGCGTTCCAGCCACGCCCGATGCGGATGCGTCACTCCGGCATTGATCAGCATGGCATCGCAAACGCCGGGATCGAACGCCGCGCCGTCGCCGGCATGGACGGAGACGTTCGGATACGCGGAAAGGTTTTCGCGGGCGCGAGCCGCCAACTCCTCATTCACATCAATTCCGATTACCGCGCCGCTGGCCCCGACCACTTCCGCCATGATCGCGGTGTAATAGCCCACGCCGCAGCCCAGGTGATAAACGCGATCGCCGGGCTTCAAGTCGAGCGTCTCGATCCATCGCGCCAGCAAACTTGGTTGGCCATTGTTGATATCGTGTGCGAGGTCCAGAGCGATTACGACGTTGTGGTACACATCGCGAGGGTCTTCCGTCGCCGTGTGAGTCTTGCTTCCCATGCCAAAAAACGACAGCGCCATCTGATCAGGTGCTCCAATTTGCCAGGGAGGCGGGCCAAGATATTTCTCGCGAGGCACGCGCGCGAACGCTTCAACCAGGGCAGGAGAATGAAGGTTGGCGGCAACACGGATGTCATCCGCGTAGAAACGGCGGTAATCATCGAGATTCACCATAGCGCGAGTATCCCACGACGGCAGGCCGCGCGGCAATCTCCCTCCCGCCCAGCAGCGGTACAGTCTGGGTTTATTTTTGGTAGCGGGTGACTTTCGGGGAAGGCTGTTACACGACCGAGTGGAGAGGAGCGCCGATCCAGACATCCCAGGATCCCGTTTCGGGATGATGAAGGCTGGATCTCTGGTTTCTCGACTACCCAACCAAGCGGCGGACTCGTCCGCAAAATAGGGTTCGTTAGGCGCCATTCAAAGGACTCGCTTCCCCGTGCTGACGGAATTCGCGCTGCGCTCGGCGCGCGACAGAGGGGGAGATTTTCGCCGCGATTATCCGCACAAAACCCCCGCTAAGAGCGCCAATCAAGGTCATTGGTCCGTCATATCCCGAATTTTCCTGCAAAATTCCCGTCATATTGCCGTAAATGCCCGACTTTCTCACGGTCATTTTGTCCTTGTTTCTTTTGTTTTCATACACTTTCCGGCTTCGAACGATCTAAATTAACATCTTTTTCCCTCGACCGGTCCCCGGAAGTGACATTTTGTTGGAATAGAATCTCCAGGAGGGAGAGGAGGCCGGACTGTGGCAGGCTCGGCATGGGCAGCGCCTTTTCGTCCCCGGACGCAGACTTGCCTATAAACTATACCCAGCGATCTAGGCTTTGTCAAGTGGAAAGTGAGGCTACACTCCGGCGCCGTCCGGGGCCCGAAACCGCACCGGTGTCTGCCCAAGGGCGCTCGGCATTCGCACCACCGGGCCTTGCCACACGCCGACGGTTGCGGAGGGGCGTCGCGCGGAGCCGCGACCTTCCCCACGAGCACAAAAAGTGACCCCTCCCCCCCACGACAAGCAGAACGTGGGGCCCCCTAGTCGCCCCGGCTGGTGAAAGCGCCGGCGGCGACTCACCCTCTCCCCTCGGAGAGGGAAATGGTTCTTGGGGCGCGTGCGCGCCCCGCGATGTTTCCAGCCTTCTTCGAGGGGAGTCCGATTTCTGGACCCCGATGGGGTCCATCGGACCCCTGAAATCGGGGAAGGTGGACCGCGACCGGCGTACTCATCAGCCGTCGCGGGCCGGATGAGGGGTTGCCTCCCCGCCCTCCCTGACTATCGGCCTGCCACGCACAACCGCGGGTAGGGCGTTATACGGCCAAGTGAGTTGTTCGAGCCCGCTGGCGCTGTTCGCAGCCTGTTAATCATGGTCAGCCGCGAACCCGAAGCTGCCATCCGCGCCCGCTGATTGCCGGGAGATCGCGGACGTTAAAAGGCGACCTTATGCGCAAGTGCGCTGGCGTTGTTTACATGTCGTCCAGAATTGGGCGAGCAACGGGATAAGTAATCTCGGCTGGCGGGCCGTGAATGGAGGGAAAGCTAATACTTACTGGTCTGCGCTCTTGGCAATCGCCACTATGTCTATTGCGGTGACTCCATACAGACCATTAACAGTCCGGTCAAGCGTAACGTCGAGTGCTGCGATTCTCCGCTCCATCCGGGTGCGTGATTCGCCAGCCTTCATGGCCGTGAGAGATTTTCGCAAAGCCAACATGCGCTCTACGTATGTCACGATTCGCGCGCACGTTCTCGTGTCGGGGTCAGCAATCGGCATTTGCTCTAGTTGATGCGCGGCGATGTGATTATTACCGGAAAAACGCTGTCGAAACCAGTAATTCAAAAGCGATGAATTCATTACGCCGAGAAGGTATTTGAGGGGAAGTGTTTTTGCCGGGTTATGATTTAAGTTCACAATGTTGGTAGACTGCAAACAGTAGGTCTGCCGGTCATCGTACGTCGCGACGATCCTGCGCTTCAGCGCTATGTTTCGTACTTCCTGTACCACGATCTTTTCTGGTGAATCAAAGATGGCCGGGTCTCTAGGAGCATCCAATTCGGCGGGTTTGTAGTAGACGAACAGCGTCTCGCTAATGGGCTCGTAGCGGTTGAACTCTTTGCCCCGTGCCGCCTGCTTCCACACCGATGAGAGCTGTCTATCGGAGAGCATTTCTTCATCATTGCCGGTTCGCAGCCCTTGATTGACGGTACAGAAGTCCTTGAGCTGATACCTCGCCTTTTCAAGCTTCTTCATGAGCCGGTACTCTCTTGGGGCTACGCGCACAAGAAACTCTGCTTTGCTGTTGTTTAGCCATGCGTGTGGGTCGATTTCGAACGACTTGACAGGTGCCGGAAACTGTTTCGCGGTCGTGCCGACTACATCGGTCTTGTACTTGCCCGGTGCCCCCTTGGCTTGCTCGGCCAAAAACACTAGAGTCTCGTTGGATGCGTTCTTGAACATCCCGGGACCGATGTCGACCAGGCGAAGTAGTCTCGTCTGAGCCAGCAAGAACCTGCGGAGCCTCTCAAAAGAGAGATTGCTCAATAAGGTGTGGGGAATGATAAAAGAAAGCAGTCCCCCTTTTTTGAGAAGCGTCCGAATCGCGATCTCAACGAAAAGACCATACACGTCGAAACGATATTCGCAAGTCTTGTAAGCAGAGTTGTAATAATCCTTCTCGAACTCATCGAGTTCGGTGATGAAAAGAAAAGGTGGGTTACCAATTACACCATCAAACCCGCCATTATCAAAGACGCGGCCGAACTCGGATTTCCAGTCAAATATGTTAACGCGATATTGCTCCTCCTCGCTTAGATTGAGCAGCTTGCCATTCCCGGTGAAGTCGTATCCGATTAAGGAGTTTCCGCACTTGACGTTCTCCCCCAGGTCCGGGAGCGCTCGTTCATGAAACAAACGAAGAGGTTTTGACAACGACTCCTGATTTTCGCCTTCTAGTACCTTCAACAGAAGGGACAGCTTGGTCACTTCAACGGCCTGACTGTCGATGTCGACCCCATATATACTATTGAGCAAAATCCGTTTTCTTTCCTGAAGCGTGAGTTTCCATCCGCGAGGAGTCGCGAATACGCATTTCTTGTGGCGGTCCGGAGTGTGTTCAACATACCATGACAAATGCCAGTCAAGCAGGAGTTGATAAGCAGTGATAAGGAATGACCCGGACCCACAGGCTGGATCCACGATCTTGATTCTTGCCGCCTGCTTCGGAATCTTTCCATTAAGGAGTCGGTCTAGCACATTCCTTGCGATAAAATCGACCACCTGTTCTGGGGTGTAGTACACACCACCAGCCTTTTTCACTTCGTGCTTTCCTTCCACTTTCGCCTGGCCACCCGCGGTAAGCCGAATGACCTTGCCTAAGAACTGTTCGTACACTTGACCAAGGATGTCTGCAGAAAAAACGCTGAACTCGTACGGGCTGTCTGGGTAGTACAAGCGTCGGATTATAACCTTCAAGACTTTGTCGTCGATCTTGAGAGCTAGCGTCAATTGGTCGATCTCTTCTAGTCGGCTCTTCTCTTTCTTGAAGTAGAAGATTCCAGAGTTGTAATGGTCATCGGCCTCTCTGAAGATGTCGCACAGTCTTGGGTAGATGAGGCTCGCTTTGGTTACATTGAGCAGCCTTCCGTAGGGCTCAATACCCCGATCTTCGCAGATTCGAAGGAAGATGATTCTGTCAATTGTCCGCTGCACCGCAAAATTGAGTTCCCGAATGCTCAATCCTTTGTTACGTCGTGCGATATTCTTTGCCAATATGTCGCGCCAACGCTCGATTTCGGTTAGGAACTCTTCATCGACCTCTGCGGTGCCCTTCTTTCTGCCCTGCGACTCCGCAAAAGCGTCGAACCTGCCCTTGAACACGGAATCGCGGCTGAAGACATCGGCGATCTGGTCCCAGCAAGTCTGGTATTGGTCGTATGTAAAATACAGAATACGTGCGATCGCAGCCGTGTCCGTCTTGTGGGGTTTGATTTTTGTGTCGTAAACAGCGAACTCTTTGAAGTTCGTGAGAATGCTTAAGCCCAGTTTTGCTGACCATCCGTACCGTCTCAACTGGTAAGCGAGTTCGGCAGCCTCTTTGAGTCCGCTTGCTGGCTTTTTTGCTTCTACAAAGAACTTCCGCACCCCAAGCCGAAAGCAATAATCGGGAGCTTTTGACTGTCCCTCGATCTTGATGGAATCCTCGTGTATAACTTCCTTGTATGGCTCAGCTGCACCTTTGCGGTTCTCGACGTCCCAGCCGAGTGCGGTGAAGAACGGGTGAAGAAACTCGACTCGAAGCTGAGCCTCGTTGTATGCGGGGGAGCAGTAGGACTTCTCGTTGCCACGGAACCGTTCGACCAACTCGCTAACCATGGCGACTGCACTCATATGACGCGTATTCTACTCGGATACCGTCCTGCATACATATATTTTTCGCATGCGCGCAACCGGTTTACGTCCCGAACTTGGGAAAGGCACTTAGAACACCTGAAATGGCGATGCATTTTATTGAGAAACTGTGCGGCGAAGCCCGGGGCTACTTGACGGTACGTCGCCTTACCGTAGAAGGGCCCCGTCCACTCAAACTCCCGAAATAAGGGGTTGTGGGAAATAGCTCCTTCCTTGTTGCCGGGGGATTAGGCATAGCTGTCGATAACTGCTCAACCCACCATCCAGCCGGATTGGGAAGGAAAAAACGCCCATCATGGAAATTGGCCCATCGGCCCCACAACCTCATTTCAAACTATACCAGTACCCCCGCCCGGAGCGGCAGGGCGCCCGCGCCACACAGGGCTCCGTCAAAGTCCCGGGCGTAGCATACCTCCCGCGCTGTAGATATATCATCCACGAAGGGACCCCTCACCCACCGCCTTGCGGTCCCCCCTCTCCCCAACGGAGAGGGATAGAAATCAAAATCACAGCCCTCTCCCAAGGGGAGAGGGGGGACCGCAAGGCGGTGGGTGAGGGGTCCCTTCCATCCCCTGTCAGACTTTGACGAAACCTGCCGCGCCACAGTCCGCAGGTGGTTATTTTTTTTCAATCTGTTATCATTTCCGCTTCATCTTGGGCTGTCGAGAGGGGAGTCCGGCAACTAACCGAAGGGCTCCGCTTCATAAGGAGAGGCACGATGGAAAAGCAAACGTTGACCAGCCATCATTCCGAGCCGGACAAGAACGGCTTGATTGTCATCGGGGGGGCAGGCGGATTTATCGCGGGGGCTCTGGCGCGATATTTTCAGGAGCGAGGGTTCACGCGAATCCGCGCGATTGATAAGAAGCCCCTGCCGGAGTGGTATCAGCATGTCCCGGGCGTGGAGAGCCTGTGCCTGGATTTGAGTGATCGGGAAAGCTGTATTCGCGCTTGCGAAGGCGCATGGGAGGTTTACAACCTTGCTGCGGACATGGGCGGCATGGGCTTTATCGAGCACTTCCGCATCGAGTGCTTGCGCAGCGTGCTGATCAACACCCATTTGATTGAAGCTGCCAACCGCGCCGGAGCAGAGCGCTACTTCTACTCTTCCTCCGCCTGTGCTTACAACACGGACTTGCAGAAGGACCCGAAGGTCCGCCCCTTGAAAGAGTCGGACGCCTACCCCGCCATGGCCGAACGCGGCTACGGATGGGAGAAGCTTTTCTCGGAAATGGTCTGCCAGGAGTACTGGGCCGAGCACGGGATGAAAACCTTTATGGCGCGCTTCCACAATGTCTACGGACCGCACGGCACCTGGGATGGCGGTCGGGAGAAAGCCCCGGCGGCGATGTGCCGCAAGGTGATCGAAGCCCAGGACTCGGGAAGCAATAAAATTGTAATTTGGGGCGACGGCACGGCCACGCGCAGTTTCATGTACATCGACGACTGCGTGAAGGGCATCGACATGATTGCCCATTGCGAGGACTTGATCGCCACGCCCATCAATTTGGGGTCCAGCGAACTGGTTTCCATCAACGAATTGGTGGACATCGTGGAAGCCATCGGCGGGGCCAAGCTTCATCGCGAGTACGACCCGACGGCGCCGCGTGGCGTGGCGGGCCGTAACAGCGATAACACCATGATCCAAAGCATCCTCCATTGGGAGCCGAGCACTCCGCTGCGCGAGGGGATGGCCAAGACCTATGCCTGGATCGCGGAGCAGTACGCTGACCGGAAAGCGGGCAAGCGGACGGTGAGCTAACCATGGCGAAAAAGTTCAAAGATCTCACCGAGCAGGAAATCCTGGCGCTCGCTATTACCCTCGAGGAAGAGGACTCGCGCATTTATGGTGATTTTGCCGATGGGCTGCGCGAAACCTATCCCGCCAGCGCCAAGATGTTTGACGAGATGCAGGAAGAAGAAAACGGGCATCGCCGCAGCTTGATCGAAACTTACCGCCAGCGCTTCGGCGAGCACATTCCGCTGATCCGCCGGCATGACGTCAAGGGATTCATCCAACATAAACCGGTGTGGCTGGTGCGGCCGCTGGGCATTGACACAGTGCGCAAGCAAGCGGAAATCATGGAGCTTGAGAGCCGGCGGTTTTACGAACACGCGTTGAAGACGGCGACGGACGCCTCCGTCCGCAAGTTGCTGGGCGACCTGGCCGAAGCCGAGCGCAAACATTCCGCGATGGCGGAATCACTGGAACAAAAATACCTGACGCCGGACGTACGTCGCGAAGAAGACACGGCGAATCGCCGCTTGTTCGTTCTGCAAATTATTCAGCCGGGTCTGGCCGGATTGATGGATGGATCGGTATCAACGCTGGCCCCGGTGTTCGCCGCCGCCTTCGCCACGCGCAACAGCTCCACCGCCTTTCTGGTGGGCCTGGCAGCCTCCGTGGGAGCGGGAATCTCCATGGGTTTCGCCGAGGCGCTTTCCGACGACGGCTCGCTCACCGGCCGTGGCCAACCCGTGAAGCGGGGCGCGGTCTGCGGTGTTATGACCGCGATGGGAGGTGTCGGGCACACGCTGCCGTTTCTGATCCACGATTTCCGCATGGCCATGACGGCGGCCGTCGCCGTGGTGGCGGTCGAGCTCGGGGCCATCAGTTACATCCGCCATCGTTACATGGACACGCCGTTTCTTTCCGCCGCCTTTCAGGTGGTGGTGGGCGGCGTGCTGGTTTTCCTGACGGGAATCTTGATAGGAAGTTCTTAGTCGGGAGATCGGGCCATCGGGTCATTTGTTCATCGGGTCATCGGGCCATCGGTTCATCGGGCCATCGGGTCATCGGGCCATCGGTTCATCGGGTCATTGAAAAGCTGTCAGTTGTCCGTGGTCGGTGGTCCGTTGCAAGAGATGCGCGGAGACCGAAAGATTGAAGCAACTGACAACGGACAACGGACCAAGGACGGCTTTTCAATGACCCGATAGCCAGAGAGAGGAGACTCGTATGCGCTTGGTAATAGGTTCGGATCATGCGGGGTTCGAGCTAAAGCAGGAGTTGGTTGAATATCTGATCGCCTTGGGCCACGAGGTGGTGGACGTTGGCACGTATAGCAAGGCACCCGTGGATTATCCGGATTATGCGGAGGCGGTTGCCGCTGCGCTGCGTGCCGGCAGGGCGGAACGCGGCGTGCTGATTTGCGGCAGTGGCGTGGGCGCTTGCGTGGCTGCCAATAAGATTCCCGGAATCCGCGCCGCCATCTGCCACGATGCTTATTCCGCGCACCAGGGCGTTGAACACGACGATATGAATGTGCTCGTGTTGGGCTCTCGGGTGATCGGGGGTGAGCTGGCCAAAGAGCTCCTGCGCGATTACCTGCACGCCAACTTTTCCGGCGAGGAACGCCACGTTCGCCGCTTGGCAAAGGTGAAAGCCATCGAAGCGCGTTACTTTCAATCCCAGCATTGAGGTTGCGGTCCCCCTACGCAAGCGTTTACTTAAGCGCACGGGTGGCGCCTACATCAACAGCAATGTATGCGCCACCCGTGCAGCAGATACCTTATGAAACCGTGTTTCGTCGTCCTCATCATGTTGCTTGCCCTCACGGGGCAAGGGGCGACCCCGCAAGAGGTTAAGCCCGCGGTGCGGCCCGTGGACCTGCCGGCGGTTACAGGCGTTCGCGTCGGCGTTTTCCCGGAAGAAGTTAGCAGGGCGTATACTGTGAACGAGGGCATACCGTCAAACGACATCCGCTCGATTGCGGTCACGGCTTCGGGTGACGTTTACGCCGGCGCGGCGCGGGGTCTGGCGCGTTTTTCGGCTGGCAAGTGGACCACCATCGCTGCGGATGGCGAGGCCGTCGATCAGGTCGCCGCATCGGCCGACGACGTCTGGTTCATTTCCGCGGGAAAGCTGGTTCACTTGCGCGGCGCGTCTTTCTCTCTGCCGGCGGTGAAGGTCAACCAAATAACGGCTGTGGCAAAACCGCTTTTGGCCACTGAAGCCGGGCTTTACCTTCTGGTCGGGAAGAAGTTCGTCCTCGACTCCAGCCTGGGACGGTTGCTGGGAGGCGAGAAAGCCGTCCGGCAAGTAGCCGTTGCTGCCGACGGCCGCATCGCCGTCGCTGCCCTGGCGGGGCTCTTCCTGAAGCGGGCGGGAGGCGCCTGGGGTGCTGTGTATCCGCGCAATGCCACGCGGAGTTGGGCTCCGTACGACGTGCGCGGCGTGACGTTTGACTCTAAAGATCGCCTCTGGTTTTCCAGCGCGCAGGGCGTTGGTTGCGAGGACAAGGAATGGCATCTTTACACCGGAGCCGATGGCCTTCCATACAACGATTTCACGACGCTCGAGGCCGGTGAAAACGGCGCGGTGTGGTTCGGCACCAGGAGGGGAGCCATCCGCTACGACGGCAAAGACTGGGAATACCGTCAGGGGAGGCGTTGGCTGCCCGAAGACGATGTGCGCTCCATCGCCGTGAATGGCCATGGCGACGCGTGGATCGCCACCGCTGCAGGCGTCGGCGTTATCGAGCGCCGCCCCCTGACGCTTGCCGAGAAGGCCAGATTTTTCGAGGACGAGATCGACAAGCGTCACCTCCGCACGCCGTACGGCTACGTCTATGACGTCGACCTGAAGCACGCTGGCGACGCCCGCGAATGGGAACAGCAGGCGAGCGACAACGACGGCCTCTGGACCGCCATGTACGGCGCCGGGGAGTGTTTTGCTTACGCGGCCACCCAAGACCCGCTCTCGAAGCAACGCGCCAAGGCGGCGTTTGAGGCCCTGCGCTTCCTTCGCGTCGTGGCCGAGGGGGGACCGCACCCGGCTCCCCAGGGTTTTGTCGCCCGCGCCATCCTGCCTACGAGTGGCCCTGATCCAAACCGGGAGGACAGTCCCGCGCGGGATGAAAAAAAGCGTGCCACCGAAGACGCTCTATGGAAGGTCATCACCCCCCGTTGGCCCGTTTCCGCCGACGGCAAGTGGTATTGGAAAACGGACACGAGTTCGGACGAACTGGATGGGCACTTCTTCTTCTACGGGCTTTACTACGATCTGGTGGCGGACACGGAAGAAGAACGTAATCGCGTGCGCGAGCACGTTGCCGCCGTGGCCGAGCACCTCATCGAGCACAACTTCCAGCTTATCGATCATGACGGCAAGCCGACGCGCTGGGCCATCTTCAACCCGGAAAATCTCAACCACGATTTCGCCTGGAACGAGGAGCGCGGCACAAACTCCCTGAGCATCCTGGCATACCTCAAGGTGGCTGCACACATCACCGGCGACCCCAGATTCGCGGCCGGCGCGCGCTGGCTGATCGAGCAGCATGCTTACGCGGCGAATGTCCTGATCTCCAAGGCGGACACCGGTCCCGGCTCCGGCAACCCATCGGATAACGAGATGATTTTCATGAACTACTACAACCTCATCCGTTACGAGACCGACCCCGTCCTGCGGGAGACTTACGCGCTGGCCCTGTACAAACAGTGGCAGTGGGCGCGGCCCGAGCTGAATCCGTTTTTCGATTTCATTTATGCCGCCAGTTGCAGCGGGCAGACCACCCAGGACGCCTTCGGCAAGGAAAACCTTTCACCCAAGGATAACGGATGGCTGGAGGAGTCGGTGGACTCGCTCCAGCGCTTCCCGCTGGACCGTATCGACTGGCGCTTGATCAACAGCCATCGCCAGGACATCATCCGCCTGGCCGCTTACATCGAAGGGCGCGACATCGGCGCCGCCGGCTACCGGGTTAACGGCAAAGTGCTGCCCATTGATGAACGTTGGGTTGAACGCTGGAACCACGATCCTTGGGAGCTTGATGAGGGCGGGAACGGCACAACCCTCGCTGATGGCGCGGCCTTTCTGCTCCCCTATTACATGGGACTGTATCACCGGTACATCCTGCCCTGATCCATTATTCCATCTCAAACGCCAGGTACTGCAAATTTCCGTCGCGTTCAATTTGCAGCACCACAGGGTCGCCGGGTTTGAGGTGTTGGATGCCCGCGCTCAGCGCTTCCAGGCTGATGATGGTGATGCCGTTCAATTCGTGGATGACATCTCCAGTCTGCAAACCGGATTCGACGCTCGCGCCAAAGGCGGTGCGGGCCGCCACGATCACTCCCGAGGCCTTACGCAAGTCCGGAACCATCTCGGAAATCCGGCGGTCGATCTGCACGCCGAGGATTCCCAGTTGCGGGACCAAATCCTTCACCGGGTCAAGCGAGTCGGCCAGGCGATCCATGTCATCCCGCTGCTCGACGACGGGGATCTCCAGGGAAATCTTTTGCGCGGCGCGCACGACTTCCAATTGCAGGGGCGCCGGATCCATGCGTAACATGAACGCGGCGTCAAACTGCAGCACGTTCATCACCGGCTTCCCATTCAGGGTCAGGACGATGTCTTGCACTTTCAGCCCCGCCCCTTCCGCCGGGCCACCGGGGGCAACGTCGGAAACGATCACGCCATAGTCCTGGGACAGCCCCAGTCCCGCCGCCAACGTGGGGGTGATGGATTGTACGGCCGCGCCAATCTCCTCGCGGTGTACGTGCCCCTGTTTGCGCAGTTGTTGGTAAACGCGCCGCGCCACCCCACCGGGAATCGCAAAGCCGATGCCTTCATTTCCACCGCCTTGGGTGAAAATGAAAGTATTGATCCCCACCACCTTGCCCTCAATATCCACCAACGGCCCGCCGCTATTCCCCGGGTTGATGGGAGCGTCCGTCTGGATGTACACCATGGGGCGATCGGGGTCAGGCTGGCGTGCAATGGAGCTTACCACGCCCCGCGTTACGGAATTACCCAAGCCCTCCGGGCTTCCGAAGGCAAATACCAATTGGCCTTGGCGGACGTCCTGGTATTTGCCGAAAGAAAGCGACGGCAGGCCGCCGGCTTCAATTTTGAGCAAGGCCAAGTCCATGTGGGAGTCCACGCCCAGAACGCGCGCGTCCATGGTGGTGGTCTTGGCGCGCAGGGTGGCGTAAGGCGAGTTGCTGTTCTCCGATGAAAACAGCACCACCCGGACCCTCACGGCTCCTTGCACCACATGCGCGTTGGTGATGATGTATCCGTCCGGATCCACGATGAAGCCGGAGCCGAGGGTGCGCTGGCGGCTAATCAGCGCGGTGTTAGTTTGTCCATGCTGTTCCACTGCCCCGTATCCTGTCACCAGAATCTGCACGACGGCAGGAGAAACCTTCTGTACCAGGGACTCCACGGAATTGTCGAATTGATGGAGCAAATCCCTGCCGGAGGCGGGGTGCGCGCCGAGCGACAGCGACAGCGACAGCGCCCCCAGCAAGACCACCCCCGCTCTCCTGGCAAAGGAACTCGAATGACTGCCTGGAGCCATGAACATAATTCCTCCTTGCGACCCTCATCGGTTCTACACGCCCTCGCGGGCAACCCCGGCCGTTCCGGTTCATCCCGCAGGAGACGGGGCGACGTCACCCCGTTCGGGCGGCAATTTGCAGGCGCAGGTAAAGGCGACGCATCAATTCGCGGTCCATGGCGGTCATGGAAAGGAATTCCACGGCAAACCCGCCGGGAATCCGCGCGCGCACGATGGCCGCGGCACGGAAGTAGTCCGCGCCGAGTTGGATGCCCAGCCGGAAGATCGTTCCCGTCGCGACCTCGCGCGAGGTCGTTACGGAGAGGCCAAAGGGGCTGAAGTCGAGCAGGGAAGCGGTAAACTTCTCGCCGGTTCCAACAAAGCCTACTTGAGTGGCCCCATTGGTTCGAAACCGAGTTGCTCGTCTGGTTGGCACTTTGCGCCCCCCGTGGTGGGCATCCCGACAATGATTCGTACTCTAGTCCTCGGCCCGCATTTGCTCTTTGACAACCATCCTACAGGCTATAAGTGAAGGCGTCAACTGGCCGGCGGGCAAGTCCAAGCGTGGTGAGAGATGCTGGCTAACGCTTCAGTTTCTCCAGGGCGGAAAGGATTTCCGGATTGTTGGGATCAGCCGCCCGAGCCGCTTGCAACTCCTCCACGGCTTGAGCGCTTCGGCCGGTGGCGGCGTAAATCAGCCCCAGATGGAAGTGGGCGTGGCTGTCCGCGCTGTTCATCACGAGCGCCGCCTCAAAGGCTTTCTCAGCACTGGCGCTATCACCGCGCCGCTGGTAGACATAACCCAAATAGTCAAGAGCGGCAAGATTGGGATCGCATTTCACCGATTCACGGAATTCCTCCTCCGCCTCGTTAAGGCGTCCGGAATCAAAATAGAGCTTGCCCAAAACATTGTGGGCGGCGAAATTGAGTGGGGCGATGGACACGGCGTTGCGGAATTGTTCCTCGGCGCGATCCAGGCTGCCCGTTTCCGCATAGACCGCCCCCAGGTTCAAGTGCGCATTGGCGTCACCGGGGGTCAGCAGAATGGCGCGTTGGAGATACGCCACAGCTTCGCCGTAGCGCCGCTGCTTTCCGTAGAGCGCCCCCAATGCGTTGACGGGGCGAACGAAGGTGGGATTGATCCGCAGGGCTTCCTTCCACTCGTGCTCAGCCAACGCCTCCTCTCCTCGTATCCAATAGGCGTCTCCCAGAGCGTCATGGAGGATGAACTCATCCGGCTCAGACGCCAGGGCGCGCGAAACCAAGGTAACGTCGTCTCGCCAGTCGGGAACCCGGGTGACGATGCGAAGCAGGAAAAGCGCCGCCACAATGCCAGGGCCCGCCACCACCGCCCATCGCCAGGAGCCTTGCCGCCTCGCCGCCCCTCGCCACAAGGCGGCGCCCGCCCAACCAGCGACCAGGCAGAATCCCACGGAAGGCAGATAGAGGTAACGATCGGCAAGCACATAGGGTCCCATCCACCGGGCGTTCAGGACGGGTGCGAGCGTGCCGAGCAGCCACACGATCCCGAAGGAGGCTGGGCGCGCGGCCCTCCATAATGCACCCCAAACCACCACGCAGAGGATCAGGGCGGCAAGGCCTTCCAGCGCTGGCGCTTCGAAAGGATGGGTGCTGGGATGGAAGACGTAAAATGCCGAAAGGTGCGCGGGCCAAAGAAGTTTGAAGAAATATTGGCCCAGCAAGGCCACGGCCGAGAGGCAAGTCTCCATCAGGGTGAGATGGTGCATGCCCATGGCGTGGGCAAACGATCCTAAAGAGTGGACGCGCACCAGGATGTACACCGCCGACAACAGCCAGAGCACCCCATAGCGCCCAATTTTCTGAGCCCATGTCGTCTCCAAGCGGTCGTCGCGGTAGAAATGCTCATAAATCAAAGCGAGCAAGGCAAGCGTCATGGCCTGTTCTTTAGAGAGGAGGGCCAGAAGAAAACTCAGTGTCATGCCCGCCTGCGCCCACCGCCGCCGTCCGCCGCGCTGCTCTCCCACACGCAAGAAACACCAGAAGGTGAGCGTATAGAAGAAGGTCACCTCCAGGTCGGTGGCGGCGGAAATCCACGCCACCGACTCAATGTGAATCGGATGGAGGGCGAACAGGGCTGCCGCGCCCAATGCCACGCCACGGTCGCGGAAGAGCCGCCGGGCAAATAGAAACAGTACCGTTACGACCGCCGCGTGCAGGAGCAAGCTGGTCAAATGAAAGCCCAAGGCCAGCGGACCGAAGACTTGATAGCAGAGAAGGAATCCGATCGTCATGATCGGCCGGTAATAGTTGGTCATCCCGTGGGCGTCTGTAAACGACCAAACCGTGGTCGTCAGCGTTTCCCGCAAGTGCCCGAAACTGTGCACGTAAGGATTGTCGATGATCTGGGCCTTATCGTCATAAATGTAAGCGAAATCATTTCCGAGGGTGCCGGCATAAGGCAGGATTGCCAGCAGCAGGAGAACCGCCAGCGGCCATGCTCCGGAAAGAAAGGGAGCGGCATGCGGGGGAATGTCAGGGCCCGGCGCGGCGTGCGTTGGGGTGTCAGTTCCATCTGGTCGGCTGCTCATCGACGTCCCTTAACTTGGATGTGAGAAACCCGGACTAATGCCGTAATTTTTCCAGGGCCGAAAGGATCACAGGATTGTTGGGATCGGCCGCCAGGGCTGCGTGCAGTTCCTCCACAGCTTGGGCGTTTCGTCCGGTGGCGGCGTAGATCAGCCCCAGATTGAAGTGGGCGTGGCTGTCCGTGCTTTTCATCGCCAGCGCTGCCTTAAAAGTCTTCTCCGCCCGGTCGCGATCTCCCCGTTGCACATAGATGTAACCCAAATGGTCGTAAGCAGCGAGGTTGGGCTCGCATTGCAGTGATTCGCGGAACTGCTCCTCCGCCTCGACGAGCCGGCTCGAATCCAAATAAAGTTTGCCCAGCAGGTTGTGAGCATTGAAATTCATGGGGGACAGGAGCACGGCAGCGCGAAATTGCGCCTCGGCACGATCCAGCTTGCCGGTTTCTGCGTAGGCCGCCCCCAGGTTCAAATGTGCGCCAGAATCGCTGGGATTCAGCCGGAGGGCCTTTTCAAGAAGCGGCAGGGCTTGGTCAAACTGTTGTTGCTGAGCGTAAAGCGTCCCCAGCGAAGCGAGGGTTTGGACATTGTCCGGTTCCAGGCGCAAGGTTTCCCGCCATTCGCGCTCTGCGCGTTCCGACTCTCCGCGAATCCAGTAGGCCAGTCCCAACGCGTCGTGCAACCGATAGTCGTTGGGCTCGGCAGCGAGGGACTTGGTGAAGAGCGTAACATCGTCTCGCCAGTCGGGAACGCGGGTGACGATGCGGAGCACGCCAAGCGCCGCCAGAAGGCACGCCGCGGTCACCGCGGCCGCTCGCCAGACGGCTCGTTGCCTGGCGGCCGCCCGCCACCCGGCGGCCACCACCCACCCCCCCACCAGGCAGAACCCCACCGATGGCAAATAGAGATAGCGCTCCGCAAATGCGTAAGCTCCCATCCACTGCGCATTCAGCACCGGCCCCAGCGTGACCAGCATCCACAGGATTCCGAAGGAGGCAGGCCGCGCCCGCTTCCACAGCGCAACAAAAGCCCAGGCACAGAAAGCCAGCGCGACAATGCCCGCCAGAACGCGCACCTCGAAGAGCCGGGTGCTCGGCTGGAAAACATAAAACGCCGAAAGGTGCTCCGGCCATAGAAGTTTTGCGAGGTATTGGCCGATCAAGGCCAGGGCGGAAAGGAGAGTTTCGGGCGGGGTGAGGTGGTGCATCCCCGTGCTGTGCGCGACGCCTCCCAGGAGCACGACCCGCATCAGGATGTATCCCAGGAACACGAGCCAGAGCGGTCCCTGCCGGAGGAATTTCTCAGCCCGCGTGGTCTCGGCGCGGTCTTCACGATAGAAGGGTTCATAGATCGCGGCGAGCCAGGGAAGCGTCAGGGCCGGTTCCTTGGAGCAGAGAGCCAGAAGAAAACTTGCCGTCATGGCGGCTTGCGTCCAGAGCCGCCGTCCGCCGCGCTGCTCTCCCACCCGCAAAATACACCAGAAAGTGAGCACATAGAAGAATGTCATCTCCAGGTCGCACACCGTGAGAATCCATGCCACAGGCTCAACGTGAATGGGATGGAGCGCGAACAGGGCGGCCGCGCCCAACGCCGCACCGCGGTCGCGGAAGAGCCGCTGGGCAAACAGAAACAGCACCATAACGACCGCCGCGTGCAGGAGCAAGCTGGTCAAATGAAAGCCGTAGGCGAACGGACCGAAAACGTGATAGCAGAGAAGGAATCCGATCGTCATGACCGGCCGGTAATAGTTGCGCACTCCCTGGGTGCCCGCATACGACCAAACCGAGGTGGTCAGCGTTTCCCGCAGGTGCCCGAAGGTGTGTACGTAGGGATTGTCGATGATCTGGGCTTTGTCATCATAAATGTAAGCGAAATCGTTGCGGAGGATGCCGACATAAGGCAACGTGGCGAGCAGCAGGAGGAGAGCCACTGGCCATGCCCCGGCAAGAAAGGGGGCAGCAGGCGAAGGAATGTTCGGCCCGTGGGCTGCGGGCTGTGGGATTCCAGTTCCATCCCGGTGGTTGTTCATCGCCACACCGAGAATTGGAGGTTTTCCTTCCGCCGTTCCAGCCGTTCGTCGTGTAAAGGTGGGCGCTCCATACAGTTTACTCAGTACTGTGAGTAAATCTACTCAAGTTCTTGATTACATCAAAGGAGAATCTCCGGTCTCATGATTTGTAGTAGAATCCCTGCCTGGAACACACATTCGACTTCTTCGTAAAGAAGGTGCTGCCATGAAAAAGCTATTCCTCCCGGTTGTTTTTTTCAGCCTGGGAGTATGTATGGGATTTGGCCAGGCGGCGAAGACTCGCTTCGCCATCGTCGGCCTTGACCACGATCACGTTTGGGGCCGAATGGAAAGGCTTTTGAAAACCCCGGATGCGGAGTTGGTGGCCATTTCGGATACGCATCCGGAACTGATTGAGAAAGCGAAGGGCCGAGTCCCCGCGAGCGTCAAATTTTTCAGTGACTACACGGAGATGCTCGATCAGATGAAACCTGATGCCGTCATTGTTACCACGGCCAACAATCTACATCTCCCCATCCTGCGCGCCTGCGCCCGGCGGCACATCCATTACTTCACCGAAAAGCCCATGGCCCAGAGCGGCGCCGACGCGCGCGAAATGGCCCGCTTGGCGAGTGAGGCCGGCATCAAGCTGATGGTGAATTACCAGGTCGTCTGGTCGCCCGCGACGCAAGAAGGCGCCGCGCGGCTGAAGACCGGTGAACTCGGTCCCATCCAGAAAATCATCGTCGAGTTCGGGCACGAGGGCCCGAAGGAGATCGGCGCCTCGAAAGAATTCAACGCCTGGCTCTACGATCCCAAAAAGAATGGCGCCGGCGCCCTGATGGACTTCGCTTGCTACGGGGCAAACTGGGCGATGTGGATCAAGGGACGTCCGCAGCGCGTCTTTGCCTATTCGCTCAAACTCAAGACCGCCCAGCACAATGAAGTCGAGGACGACGCGGTGGTCTTGCTGGAGTATCCGGACGCGACTGCAATCCTCTTGCCCTCCTGGGATTGGCCGTACGGCAAGGGCCAAGCAGAGTTCTACGGTCCCCAGGGGAGCATGCTGGTTATGGGAGAGGGATTGCTTTACCAGCCCGCCAAGACCGACGCCAGCCTTGAGCATCCGAGCGGGGCGCCGGTTTCCATCCACCCGCTGCCACCCGAGAAAATGGATGGAATCGACTATTTCCTCGACTGCATCCGGAATAACAAACCGGTTGAAGACCCGGTGTCGGCAGAGTTGAACGTGGGAGTGAACGAAATCATCGACGCCGCGATCGAATCCATTCGCACCGGTAAGGCGGTGAGTTTGAAGCCGTAGCGCATTTCGAAGAGGGGAGCATTCAAACCCGCATGAAGAGGCCAACTCTGCTCGAAGCCTGTGAGTGGGTCTTCGGCTCGGTGGTCGCCGTGGGATGCCTCACGAGTCTCAAGAATGTCTGGGGGTTCGTGTGGATTCCTTACCAGCTCAACTTTGCAGAAGGGGTTATTTTGAGCGGCGTGCAGAGGGCGGTGGAAGGGCTGGCCCTCTACCCGTCCTCCCACGAGTTCCCCGTGACCATCCATCAGTATGGTCCCGTCTACTACTATGTGGGCGCGTGGCTGTTCAAATGGTTTGGCACGGCTTTTGCCCCACTGCGTCTCCTGACAATGGCTTCGGCGGTGGTCATTGCGGGGCTTGTGGCTCTTCTTTTGCATCATCTGACGGCGTCGTGGAAATTAGGCCTTAGCTTTGGCTTCCTTTTCTTGACTCTGCCTCTAGTCCAGGATTGGCTCCCCCTGGCGCGCGTGGACATGCTGGGAGTTGCTCTCAGTTTGGCCGGCCTTTACCTGTACTCCCGATTTCGCGACCAATGGTACGTGAGTGTTCCATTCTTCCTTGGGGCAATCTTTTGCAAATATACCTTGATTGCCGCGCCGAGCGCCGGTTTTCTTGACCTGCTTTTACAAAAGCGCATGAAACAGGCGGCCGGGTTCGCGGGAAGTTTGGGCCTGCTCTGGGGACTGGCTTTTCTGGGGTTGCAGAGGACGACAGGCGGCGGATTCGCTTTCGATACCATCGCTTCGCATGCTGATCCGTTCACTTTCGGGCGCGCGCTTACTCTCCTCCAACTTGCTGTGCAACAGTATCCTCTCCTCTTCGTGTTAGGACTTGGGCTAGCCCTCCGCGACTTGCGCAGCGGAGTTGCGACTTTACCCTCGCTTTACCTGGGGTTCTCCACGCTGACCCTCCTCCCAGCCGGAAAGTTCGGCTCCGACTCCAACCATATGCTCGAATGGACGGCGATCCTTTGCCTTTGCGGGGGCCTCAGCTACCACGCACTACGCCAGCAAGCTGCGGAAGCGACTGCACTCCTTCTGGTGCCCGCGGTGCTTACGGTGTTCATTCTGGTTACCCTCCGGCCGCCTATCGCCTACCCCGGCCATGCCGGATGCCAGGATGCCTACGCTTATGTAAAGCACTACCCCGGCCGTCGAATCCTGGCGGAAGATGTCGGGGCAGTGGTTATGGCCGGCAAACCCGTCCAACTCTCCGACCCCTTTGTATGGAGCTGGCTAGTGAGGCGGGGAGGGTGGTCCGACGCAGAACTTCAAAGCCTGGTCCGCGCCCAGGCTTTCGACGTGGTCATTCTGAACGGCTCGATCGACTGGCAAAAGGAGATTGGAGAAATAAGCCGGTGGCCCCTCCCCTTTCTGGACGCCCTCCAACAGAACTACCAGCCCGTCCGGAGATTTGACTGCCAGGACGCCGGGATCGCCTACGAGCCCTTCGGGGTCGCCCCCCGTTGAATAAGGTGGGGAGCCCTCTTTCGATTCGTAGCCTGATGAGATGAGTCCTTTGCAAACCCGAGTCATCAACGGCTTTCATGTGGTTGATTTGCCGGCCGGCTCGCCCGCCATCACCCGTGAGCATGCCTGCAAGCTCGAGGAAGACCTGGGATGAGCCGGGAGTTCTTGCTGGACGTCAATGTTCTCATTGCGATGGCTTGGCCCACGCACCAAGGCCATGAAAGGGTCCAGCAATGGCTCGCCCCGCCACGCGGGGAAGGGATGGGCGACCTGCCCGTTCACCCAGAACGCCTTTGTTCGCATTCTTTCGAACCCCGCTTTTTCACCGAATGCGCTCACGCCTGCGGATGCGCTGGTATTAATGCGGGCCAACCTGGGTCATCCCGCTCACCGATTCTGGGAGGAGGACATCAGTTTTGTAAATGCGGTTGAGCCGTTCGGTGAAAGACTCGTGGGACATCGCCAAGTGTCGGATGCGTACCTGCTGGGCTTGGTGATCCACAAGAAAGGGATGCTTGCGACAATGGATCGGGCGATCTTAGCTTTACTGCCGGAGAAAAGCCCAGAACGGGAGAGAATTGCCGTCATCTGATCTTCGCGGGCCGGCTTTGGTGATTCTGCGATTTCCCGAAGGGATTTGTGGGAACTGCCGGCTCATGGTGGTCGGCTTCTGACTCCTGTCTCCTGCTTCCTTGGTATTACAGCGGGTCGATGTCCACCCAGGCGCGATTGCTCCATGACTCCAGGCCCTTTTCGGCAAGCTGCAAACCTTTAGCGCCTTCCAGCAAGCTCCAGGGGAACGGCTCATCCTTCACGACGTGGCGCAGGAATAACTCCCATTGGCGTTTGAAAGCGTTTTCGTAAACTTCCTGCTCCGGCACCTTTTGCCATCCGTCGAAATAATTCAGCGCGCTGGGCACGTCCGGATCCCACACCGGGCGCGGCGTTGCGCCATAGGGCTGAATCCAACAGTCACGCAACCCCGCCACCGCCGAGCCTTTGGTGCCATCCACCTGAATCGTAAGCAGGTCATCGCGACGAACTCGCACGCACCAGGAAGAGCTGAACGGGGCGAGAATGCCGCCTTCGAGCTCGAAGGTCGCGTAAGCCGAATCGTCAGCCGTGCACTCATAAGGCTTGCCTTCTTCGTTCCGCCGCACTGCGATATGGGTTGTGCCGCGGCAGGAAACGGCCTTCACCGGGGCAAAAACGTCGTCGAGGATGTAACGCCAGTGGCAGAACATGTCGAGGATGATCCCGCCGCCGTCTTCCTTGCGGTAGTTCCACGAGGGGCGCTGCGGGGGAATGGTGTCGCCCTCAAAAACCCAATAGCCGAACTCGCCCCGCACCGCGAGAATGCGCCCAAAGAAACCCATGTCGCGCAATCGTTGGAGCTTCACGAGGCCCGGCAGCCAGAGTTTGTCCTGCACCACGCCGTGCTTGATTCCCGCGGATTCCGCCAGCCGGTAGAGTTTCAGCGACTTTTCCAGAGTTTCGGCAACTGGTTTTTCGCAGTAGACGTGCTTGCGTGCGGCGATGGCCTTGCTGACCGCCTCAAAGCGTTGCACCGTCGTCTGAGCATCGAAATAGATGGAGTATTCCGGATCAGCGAGGGCCGTATCGAGATGGGTGGTGTAAGGCAGGCCGCCGAACTCCCCCGAGATGGCCTCCAGTTTGGCAGCGCTTCTCCCCACCAGGAGCGGACGCGGCACAATTCTTTCCGCGTCGCTAATCCTGATGCCGCCCTGTTTCATAATGGCGCCAATCGATCGGCGCAGGTGCTGGTTCAGTCCCATGCGCCCGGTCACGCCGTTCATGATGATTCCAACCGAATGACTCTTTGGGGATCCCATATTCAAACCTTATCACATCGGGTAATCGGGTGATCGGTTGATCCGGCGATCGGGTGAGCGGATGAACAAAAAGCAACGCACGTCAATGTTGCCGCTTGCTCACCCGATCACTCGATGCCCGTACACTGGGGTTCGGCGCCGGTGGGGAGCGCCGGAGCGTCCACGCCCGCGCGGGGCAAGGTACCCTCCAATTCCTGGCGCCAATGCGCTACCTCGCCGGCCGGACCGAAGCAGTAAATCATGCGCATGACGGTGGAGCCCGTGTTGGTGAGTTGGTGAAAAACTTCGTGGGGAATATAGACGGCCTGGCCTGCCTTGACCGCTGCTCTTTCATCGCCCAGGCACATTTCCCCTTCGCCCTCGAGAATCAGGTAAACCTCTTCCTGCTCCTGATTGTGCCAGGGGACTTGGCCCCCATGGGGTTCCAGCGTGACGCACCCCATCGAGAAATTTTTTGCCTGGATGGGACTGGCTCCCCCCACCAGATTCTGCGTTCGGCGCCGCGCCGGGTAAGTGCGGCCGGCGATTTCCGCGAGGTCAGCAATGATCACGGTGCCCCCTCTCGTATGGGATAAATTGGCGTTCTAGTAACGAGTGTAGCGCGGACCTGTTGTGTAGGTCCGCGGCTTTCCCTTGCCTATCGGGGACGAGCCGCGGACCTTCAACAAAACAGGTCCGCGCCACCCTTCTCGTTGACGCTGTTATTGCTGGAGAGATGATTCGAGGTCAAGCCACCGCGGGCGCCGTCTTGCCTCGAAACACCAAAGCCGTCACAAGGGTGCCGAAGAGCGCGCCCACCAGCACCGTGAATGCTATCCACATGACCATCTGCGGCAGAAAACCGATCAGCATATACTGGCCGAAAAAAGACGTCGGCCCGGAGTAGTTGGGAGGCAGGGCGTCGTAATGCGTTCCCCAGTGGCCGCGCAAGGCAAAAAACATCACGATCGCCACGGGGATCCGCGCCGCATAGCCGTAAGCAACCAGCACCTTGAAGAGCTCGGGCCAGCCCAGCGTGACCAGCGTCGGGCCGAGCACCACTAGCAGAATTCCCAGGATTTCTCTTCCCGGGAACTTGAACTGCGGCGCAAACCCTACAAAGCCCCCCGCCACCATGATGGCCAATCCGAGCAGGGATAGGCCAAAGGTTTTCCAGACACCGGAAGCACCATTCCCCGAACGTGTAAGTTTGACCGCGAAGTACGGCCCGAAGAGAATGGGAAGCCAGGAAATCCCGACGACTGCCATGCCCCCTCCGGCCGCCGTGCTGAAGAATCGCGGCGACCAGTGTTCCAGTTCTCCCACCAACCGGAGTAAGGTGAGTCCCAGAGTGATTACGGCGGGTACCAAGATCAATCCTCGAATATCGAGGGAAGAACCTGAAGTGGATTCCGTCATGAGCATCTCCTTCCGCCCGGGGCGGTCCTATTCTGATGTTGCGATTTATGGGTGGTAACTTGCAAGCGCCCGAAACAGCCCGAGTATTCTACCCGATTTGGTTCGCCGAAGCCAGCGTGTGGTGAAGGCGCAGCAGCTTCGGAATCCCCGCACCGGGAAGCGCTGGATCTCGGCTTGGGGCTTATCGGACGGCGGATCGCGGCGGCACGGTCAAGCGGCGACTATTTTCCCCGCCGGTTTTTTCGGGGTTGGCCGACACGTCCACAAGGGGTGGGGTCACCCGAAGGAAAGCGGAAAAGGGGAAAACCCAAGGGCCGCAGCGGGGGAGGTTGCAACGGGAGTCCGTGACGGTGGGTGCCGACGTTCCTAAGCTCCGTTGCAAAAGCAGGAGCAGCTCGATGGCGGCGCGCACGGGGTGGGTGCCGCGAGGGAGGTAACGCACTCGGTAGAGCCGTTCGATGGTCAGGGCCAAGCAGGTCAGCAACCAGACGACCAGCAGGCGGTGGCGCTCAGGGTGGCAGATGTGCTCGAAGCCGTAGCGGTTCTTGGCGTCGTTGAAGCCTTGGTTCTCGATTTCCCATCGGCTCTTGGCCCTGCGGAACAGGGTGCGGCGGCTGACCAGGTGGCGGGGAAAGTCGGTGAGCCCGTACGCCTCGCCGACCTTACCGTTGGGCTTGTACTGCCGATAGCGGATCCCGCGCACGGTTTCCCAACGCAGCGTTTCCCAAGGGTCAAAGTCGTCGGCGTCCCAGATTTCCACCCGGTCCTTCCCGTGCCAGAAGACTTGGTGGGGAGGCTGGCGACCCAACCTTTTCTGGGCGACCGCGAACAATTCGGGGAGATTGTTCTTCAAGCGCACGACGACGGAGAGTCCCAGATCGTTGGCGTCGTGGAGGAAGGGAGCGCGGGCGAATTCCCCATCGGCCACCACATAGTCGGCAAAGCGCCGACCGGGGTTTTTGATGGCGCGGCGCAAGAGCCGGCGAGCGGCGTTGTCCTCGCTACCCCCAGGACCATAAGGTTCAACATCCAAGGGCAAGGTCAGGCCGGTTCCCACCACCCTGATCAGGACCAGCTTGTGGGGGTAGCCGAGCATCTCCCTTTGCTTATTCCCGTAGGGACGGCACAGATCGCAGACTTTTTCACGTGACCGTCCGGCGCTGGTTCCCTCCAGGGCCAAGCCGATGAAGCGACCGTCGTCGAAGGCTTTGTGGCGCTTGGCCTGACGCACGGCGGTGACCGCCGCCCGCCGCGTCACCGTCGGGCTGAGCCGCGCGGTGAAATAGCCGAGCGCATCATCGCCGAAGCTCGGGGAGACCTCCAGGGCGCGGCGGGCTCGCCAGCACCCCAGCGCTTCAATCCCGGCGAAGGCCGTGCGGCGCAGCCACGCGCCCATCAACAAAGCCCAAAGCAGGGCGGCGGCCGGAAGGCGCCCCTCCGTGCGGCCATCGCCCGGGAAGCGTAAGTAGGACTGCAGACGCAAACATCGGGCGACATACTTCTTGAGGCGACGTGGCGTCGGCCCCTTCACCGCCGCTTGCGCCTTTGCTGGCAAGCCAGCACCAGGAGTTGGGCGTTGGCGGCCAGTACTTCGCGCCCGGCGTCTTGGAACTCGCGCCCGGCTTGCACGCGGCGGCGGACGTCCTCGACCCCTTCCTTGGGGATGTGCTGGACATGCTTCTTACCCTGCACCATGAAAGTGAGCGACCAGACGGGATGGCGGGGGCCGTCCGCACAGTGGCAGGTGGGCTTGCCGCAACGGAGGTGCGAGAGGGAAAGAGAGCCAGGAAGCAGATCGTCAGGAAGCTGGAAACGACGCAGCAGTTCAAACTTGCGTTGGCAAAGTCGAGAGGCCTGCGGCCCTTGGGGTTCGTCCTTCATCTTATGGTATTACTACCATAAGAAAACAACACAAGCAAGACCTTCTTGGGAATGCGAAAATAGGAAGGGATCAGGAGAACTCCGGCGGAAGGGCCGGACAAGGCTTGCTTATTGGCTTCACTTGCGGCGGTCTATTTGTCATTTCCGAAGCTGCTGATAGGCCTTTCCCGCCAGCAATTCGCGTCCGCAAGAAAATTGAGGCATTTTCCCTCGGCTTTGCGCTATCTGAGTGAAGTGGCAAAAAGCAATCTGTCGCTACGGAGGAGGAGAAAATGCTCACGAAAGGGTTCGATTACGCCCAGAATCTGGTTCGCCCTCATCGCAATCCCAAGGGGTTGTCCTGCTGCCATGGATGGTGCATGGCCGGCACCCTGGTCACCATCCTGTTCCTAACCTGCGGAGCCGCGGCCTCCGCGAGTTCCCCTGCCGGGGCTGCCTCACCAGCGCCGGCTTCAACGGCTGCCAGCAAACGGGTGGCGGCCCATTATGGCAAGATTCCTCTCGGTTTTGAAGCCAACCAAGGGCAGACGGACCCCCATGCGCAGTTTCTGTCGCGTGGCTCCGGCTACTCGCTCTTCCTCACTCCAGACGAGGTCATCCTGAACCTGGAGCGGCAGAAACCGGCATCCTCATCCCAGGCGCCGGGCAGGAAGCCGGAGGCTACGCCCGTCGATATCCTGCGTATGAAGCTGGTGGGAGCCAATACCGGCGCAGCCGTCGCCGGAGTCGACCCGCAACCGGGAGTGGTGAGTTATTTGATCGGTAACGACCCGAAAAAATGGCACTCCGGCATCCCGACCTACGGCAAGGTCGAGTATCTCCAGATCTACCCCGGCGTGGATCTGGTTTTTTACGGTAATCAGCGCCAGTTGGAGTACGACTTTGTGGTCGCCCCCGGCGCCGACCCCAGCCGCATCGCCTGGCGGATCGACGGCGCCCGCGCCAGCGTCGACGCGGAGGGCAATTTAGCTCTGAGTGCGCCCAACGGTCCGGCCAGCTTCAAGAAACCGGTTCTCTACCAGATGGACGGCGATAAGAAGATCGGTGTCGAAGGCTCGTTTGAAGTAGCCGGAAACCAAGTCCGCTTCCGGCTCGACAGCTACGACCATTCCAGGGCGCTGATCATCGACCCCGTGCTCAGCTATGCCACCTATCTTAGCGGGAGCAGCACCGATAACATCGCGCTGACCACCGGACCCGGTGACCTTGCGGTCGGTACGTCGCAGGGTCTCGCGCTGGACAGCGAGGGCAGCGCGTATGTGACGGGCCACACCTACTCGATAGACTTCCCAACCGAGAATCCTTTTCAAAGCGAGCCTCCGGCAAAGCTGGCGGGCACCCCCGGGGTTTGGCCTACTGCCTTTGTAACCAAATTCAGCCCGGATGGCAGTTCGCTCGTTTATTCTACCTATTTAGGCGGCAACGGCTGGGACATCGCCTACGCCATAGCGGTGGATTCGAGTGGCGATGCCTACGTGACCGGTCAGACAGACTCGCCCGATTTCCCGATAACCGCCGGAGCGTACCAGACAATCTGCTCCCCAGTTCCTAACAATACAGGGGAGGCCTCCGCGTCATCAGCCTGCGGCACCAGTGACACGTCCGCATTTGTGACCAAGCTGAATGCCACCGGAACCGGCCTTGTCTACTCGACTTTTCTGGGCGGCTACGCGTCGTGGGCATACGCAACTGCCATTGCTGTGGATACCGCCGGCCGCGCCTATATTGCCGGCAACGAGGATGATATTTGCTCCATAGACTTTACGTTCCAATCCTGCTTTCCCACCACAACCGGCGCGGTAATCGGCGGAGGCAGTCCTGGCGGACGCTCACCCCAATACGCCTTCGCCGCGGCGTTCGATCCCACCGGCTCGCAACTGCTCTATTCCACTCTCTTCGGCGGCACGGATTATGCTTGCGAAAATGGCTGCGGCGGTACCTATGGCACCGCGATCGCCGTGGATGCCAACGGCTATTTCTATCTGACCGGTGAGACTTCGGCCTCCGACCTGCCGACCACCGCCGGGGTCATTCAGCCCACCGCTGCTCCTCTGGGCCCCGGTGGATACTATGTGGAGGCTTGGCGCGGCTTCATTGCAAAGTTCCGCCCGGTTACTTCCACCGGCGGAGCATCGCTGGCGTACGCCACCTACTTGGGCGGGCACACGGCGAACTTAAACGACTACATCAGCGGCGTCACCATCGATAGCGAAAGCAACGCCTATATCGTCGGATACACCAATTCTCCGGATTTTCCCGTGACGAAGGGCGCTTATTCAACCGTCTGCGGGCCGGGTGGGGCGACTTGCTCGGCAGCCCACGTGACCAAGCTGAATTCGTCCGCCACCGTCATCCACTGGTCCACCTTTGTGGGAGGCGCCAAGTCCGATGGGAGCGATTCCGTATACTGGACCGGCCCCATCCAATTGGATGGGGCCGGGAACGTTTACCTCATAGGGCAAAACTGGCCAGGTTTTCCCATGATCAATCCCGTTGAGCCCACCCCAACCGGCGGGGCCCTGCCGGTGTTGGTCGCCGAACTCAACCCCCAAGGCGCAAGGTTGCTGTTCTCCACAACCATCGGATCCGACGGACTCGACGCCGAGAATCCCGCCGGGCTTGCAGTCGATACCGCCGGCGACGTCTACCTGGCCGGCAATACGGCCGGCCCGGACCTGATCACTACCCCGGGCGCATTCCAGACAAAGAACACCAAAGGCGGCTGCTGCTATGCCGGATTCGTCGTTAAAATCGCGAGTAAAAGCGCCAGCGTTTCGCCGACTTCGCTGTCCTTCGGCAATCAGGTGATGAACACCCCCAGCGCCATCAAAAAAGTGACGCTCACCAATACCAGCACGACGAGCCTCAGCCCCCCGAGTATCGGCTTCACAGGCAATAACGCGGCCGACTTCACTGCAACTGACACATGCTCCAAGCCCATTGCGCCGACATACACGTGCACGATCAGCGTGACCTACACTCCCACCCTTCTGGGCACAGAAACGGCCAGCCTCATCGTGACCGACGACGCTGGCAACAGCCCCCAGGAGGCCGCGTTGACCGGGACTGGGGTATTGCCAGTCGAGCTGAGTCCAACCTCACTCAGTTTCGGCAATCTGGATGAGGGTGTCAGCAGCGCCGCCAAGTCCATTACCGTGACCAACTACCAGAAGGTGACGTTGACGGAAATCACCGTGAGCACGACCAGCACGGACTACACGCAGACGAATACCTGTGACACCTCCCTCGCCGCCGGCAAGACTTGCAAGATCACGGTCACGTTCAAGCCTTCCATCATCGGCACTGACGACGCCACCCTGAGCATCTCGGACTCGGCGTCGAACTCCCCGCAGACGGCCGCCTTGACGGGTAAGGGATTGGCGCCGGTGAGCCTGACTCCCACCAGCGAGACCTATGCCAGCCAGACCGTCGGCACCACCAGCACCGCCAAGGTGATTACGTTAACCAACAACCAGAGCACCACGGTCAGCAGCATCGCCATCTCGACCACTGGCGATTTCGCTGTTTCCTCCACCACCTGCACCACAAGCTTGACTACCAAAGCGAAGTGCTCCATCGACGTGGTGTTCAAACCGACCGCGACCGGTACCAGGACGGGAACGCTGAGCGTCAGCGATAGCGCCGCCAATAGTCCGCAAACTTCCAAATTGACCGGCACCGGCAAATAGCTCGGCAGCACCAGGGGGCGGCATGGCAACCGCCCCCCACTCCATAACGACGCCTTCTGCTTAGTGATCGAGTTGGCAAGGTGGAAGCCACAAGCACAGAGGCGAGGTAAACTCCCCGTTACGGCGGCAAATTGACTCGTGGCCCATACTCAACCCCCCATCTCCAAACCCTGTTGCGATTTCAGAAAAGAGGAATTACACTCTGCGCATATGACCAAAGAAAGGCGACGAGTTCCCCGTTACTCAGCTCACGTGAAGGCCAGCGTCAAACTGCCGGGGGAGAGTCCCGCCCTCGCTGTGATGGTGGAAGACTTGTGCGTCCTCGGATGCTTGCTGGAATATGCCCCAACCCTGGAGATTCACCAGGAATGCGATTTTGCCATGACGTGGAAAGGCCGGGAATTCCGGACTCCTGCGGTGGTCGCCTGGAGCGGTGAGCTGGATCAGGTGGGATTGGAATTCCACAATACCGACCCGGCGAACTCCCAGTTGCTACGGGAATTCTGCGCCGATTTTCTTAAGAAACCGCCGGTACGGCTGCCGGAAGGCCCCGAATAGCCTGCATCAGCCAGCACAGCTCGGGCCTCCGCCGGCAGGGATTGATGAAGGCTGGGGGACCCGCTCCTGGTTCCCAAGAGGACAACCGTGCGGTATTCATCCACGTGGCTGCGCATCTTGGCGCTCCTCATTCCTGCGGTCGTGCTGCTCGGCACGGTGGGCAGAGGCGGCGCGTCCGCGGAAAATTCCACGCAATCCGTCCTGACCCAGGACGCGTTCAACAAAATGCTGGGGGCGCTGGGTGACTTTCGCGCCAAAAACCTTCCCATCAAAATTGGTGACGGCGATCTGGACACGGAGATTGCCAATCTGCAAAAACAGTCCAAAGTGGGGAGCATTATTAAGAAGCGCGGCCTTACCCTGCGGGAGTTTGTCCTGACTTACAAGGCCACGGCACAGATTCGGGAATCGGAAAAGGCGCGCGACAATTGGCAGAGAATCTTGCAGGATCCGGACGCCGCCCCCCAGGCCAAACTTGAAGCTACCCAGAAACTCGCCGAATCACTGAAGAACAACCTGTTTACGCCCGAACAAATCGAACTGGTCCGCCGCAAGATGCCGGACCTGGAAACCCTGCTTCCCGCGCCCAAATAGGAATACCCGCGAGACGCCCAAGCGAGACGTGTTCATGCGGTGGGTAATCAGCATGACCACAACGGTTACCTCGGCATAGTCAATGGGGCAGACCAATCGGTAGCCGCCGGAAACTCGACATCAGGGAGCACAGCATGTCGCACAGCGCGGCTCTGCCGCGCTGCGCTACATGCTACCCGCTATTCACTGTCCTCCCATCCCCTCGGAGAATCGCAGATCTTCAAGAACAGACGCCGGCGCCAGCTCGCGATTCGGTGTTATAGTTCTGATCGCAGTGGCAAGACGATTCAGCCGGGAAGGTCGGCAGGGCAAGGTGCTCTTGCATTTTTTCTCTGAATCATTGCAACCGCGCCATCTCACACAACCACCGAAGGGAAGTGAATTATGACTGAGGACGTCACTAACAGCAGCATACGACACCCACTCACGCGACGTTCCTTCATGCAAGGTGTCGCCGCTCTGGGAGCCCTGGCGCCGTTCAGTAATTTAGCACTGGCCCCCGGGAGTCTCGAGCAGAGCTTCGTTTCACCTCCGGGTTCGGCCCGCATGTGGACCTGGTGGTTCTGGCTCTCCGATCGTGTCGACACGAAAAGCATCACTGCCGACCTCGAGGCCATGAAGGCGCAAGGCATCGGCGGAGTGACCGTCTACAGCCTCAGCGGCCCCGGCGTCGACACCCGGCTACGCGGCCCGGATTATATGAGCCCGGGCTGGCGCGAGCTGTTCCAGCACACGGTCAGGGAGGCGAAGCGCCTGGGCCTGGGAGTGAGCACGATGCTGTGCAGCGGCTGGAACGCCGGCGGCCCCTGGATCACCCCGGAGCAGGCCTGCAAGCGCCACACCCATTCCGAGTTGACCCTTACCGGACCCCAGCACTTCCGCGGCGAGCTGCCGCAACCTCCTTGCGATCCGCGCTTCTATCGTGACACTGCCGTTCAGGCCTTTCGTATTTCCCCCCATCCGCCCTCGTCCCCTCCGGACCCCGCGCAGGTCGAAGCTCGAAATGCTCTGGTCGCTCTAAAGACCGGCATGGATTCGCTTGGCGAATCGGGCCAGGTGCCCATCCAGGAAATTTGCGACGCGCCGCTGCGGCCGTTGCCGCCGGAGCCCGATGGTGACATCCTCGATCCGGGCAGTTGCATCGACCTCGCGGGCAATTTCGGAGAAAACGGAACCCTCGACTGGGCCGTCCCCGAAGGCACCTGGGTAGTGCTCCGTTTCGGCTGTACCTTGACCGGGAAGAAGACCAGTTGGTCCTCGCCGACTGGCGAAGGCCTCGAAGGCGACCCCATGGACTCCGCCGCCATCGAAGCCCAATTCCAGCACATCGCTGCGGTTCTGCTGAAGGACGCCGGACCTGCCGCCGGCCCGATCTTTCGTTCGGTACAGATTGACAGTTGGGAAATCCTGCTGCCGAGCTGGACCATGAAATACCTGGACGCCTTCCGCCAATATCGCGGTTACGACGCCCGCCCCTACCTGCCTGCCCTAGCGGGCCGAACCGTCGGCAGCGCCGAAATCAGCGACCGCTTCCTAAATGACTTCCGCAAGACCCTCGGCGATTGCGTCGCGGACAATTACTTCGGTCCCCTGACGACGCTCGCCCAAGCTGCGGGCATCATCCAGCAGAGCGAAGCCGGTGGCGTTTGCTACCCCAAGGTCATGTCCATGGACGCCTTGAAAAACCTGGGCCGGTGCTCCGTACCCATGGGCGAATTTTGGCAAAACCCGACTTGGAGAGAAAAGGACGACCAGAATACGAATGGCAAGCAGACCGCGTGCGCGGCGCATCTTTACGGGAAGAGGGTTGCCGCCGCCGAGGCCTTTGCCTCCTTCTGGCACTGGGTGGACTCGCCCGCGACTCTCAAGCCTACCGCCGACCGCGCCTTCTGCGAAGGCTTCAATCAGTTCGTGATTTACTCGACGGCCACGCGTAGCGACGAAGGCACGCCCGGCACGGAGTTCATCGCCGGCACTCATTTCAACCGGCGCGTCACGTGGTGGAACCAGGCACGCCCGTTCTGCGATTACATCGCCCGTTGCAGCCATCTCTTGCAGCAAGGTCTGTTCGCCGCTGACGTGCTGTTTTACAACGGCGACGGCTGTCCGAATTTCGTCGCCCCCAAGCACATTGACCCGGCAGTCGGACCGGGCTACGACTACGACGTCTGCAACCCCGAAATCCTGCTGACTCGCCTGGCGGTCCGCGATGGCCGCATCGTGCTGCCTGACGGCATGACCTACCGCCTGATGGTCCTGCCGGACCGAAAATCCATGCCGCTCGAGGTGGTGCGGAAGCTGAAGGAGTTGGTGGCGGCCGGCATGACCCTGATCGGTCCAAAGCCCGAGCAAACTCCCGGCTTGGCGGACTACCCCACATGCGACCGACAACTCAAGACGGAGGCGGACGCCTTGTGGGGTGATTGCGATGGGCGCACGGTGAGGGAACACCCCTTCGGGAAGGGCCGCGTCGTGTGGGGCGTGACCCCTCGCGAAATCCTCACCCGCGCCGGGGTCGTGCCGGACTTCGAGCACGACGGCAACGGCGAAACCTTCCTCGATTGGATCCACCGCTCGGACGACTCCAGAGAAATCTATTTTGTCGTCAATCGCAAGGACCGGGAGGAATCGCGAACCTGCACCTTCCGCGTGAGCGGGCGACAGCCGAAGATATTCGATCCGGTGATTGGCGCCGTCCGCGACGCCCGTGCCTTCGTTCAATCTGGAAAGCGTACTTCACTGCCGCTGGAATTCGCACCCTTCGGCTCCATCTTCGTCATCTTCGACAAGAAGATTCCGGACACGCACAACGGCACGGGGCGGACAAATGCGGAGGTGTTCGATCCTGCAACCACGGTTGCCGGGCCATGGAATATTCGGTTCGATCCCAAGTGGGGCGGCCCCGCCTCGGTTCAATTTCCGGAGCTCGTCGATTGGACACATCGCCCGGAGGACGGCATCAAGCACTACTCCGGCACCGCCACGTACTCCAACACATTGCTGCTCAATGCGCATCGCAGCCAGCGGGTATTTCTGGATCTTGGCGATGTGAAAGACCTGGCCGAAGTCCGGTTAAATGGGAAAAAGATCGGCATCGCGTGGACGCGACCGTATCGGGTCGAGATCACGTCGGCGGTCCGCGCCGGTGAAAACAAACTGGAGATCGATGTGGTGAATCTCTGGCCGAACCGCATGATCGGCGACGGTCCGCTACCGCCGGAGAAACGCTTCACGGTGACCAACATTCCGATATATTACGAGCACAAACCCCAGACTCTGCTGCCCTCCGGCCTGCTGGGCCCAGTGACCGTGCTCGTCGGATCCTAGCAGCAGCGCATCAGAGTTTTGCCTTTCAAAAACTCTGCGCTTTTTCGTTCTTTCGCATTATTAAACATGTGGACGTTTATCGCGTCTGGAACCGCGGAGTAAGGCGAACCGTGCCTGACTCTGGCGCGCTAACGGCTCCCCAGGGGAGAAGGCAGAGCACGGGGCTTTCCAGCCCCCGCCCGTGGGAAGAGGGCGTCTGTAAGCTGAAGGACGGGTGAGGGGCCATTCCACCGCCCAACCAAAATTGGGTTGCGGCCCCAGGCCGCGCTTCGCTACCTTGCTTTGGCGCGTCACGTCCCGCACCCTCTGTCCTAAAGTATTATAGGTGTTGGTGGAAATCGCCGTCCCCTTGCATATCGTAGGGGTAGGGCGTGACAACGAACTGGCGGTCATAGACCGCCAAACAAGAAAAGGCCGCCTGCGCAGGCGGCCCTTTTCGACACTGATGGAACAATGGAACTAAACGGCGACCTTCTCCTCTTCCGGTTTCGCGGGAGCGCCAATCTGCACCAGGTCTGACTTGGGTTTCTGCAGGACGATTTCCTCATACACTTTCCGGGCTTGCACGGCCTGCTCGGCTTCCCACGCCGCCTTGCGGCGAGCCTTATCTTCTTCCGCCGCGGTGAGGGGAACGTCATGGTCGAGGGTGCGGACGCGCGCCGCGTCCTCCGGATTCACCGTGAGTGAGTGCTGGGTGGTGTCAAGTTCCACGCTCTTGCCCTTGGCATAGATCGCATGCTTGCCGTGGGTCTTGTACCACTCCGCCACGCTGGCGTTCTTGTACATGTTCTCGATAATCTTCCGCCAGCCGATTCCCGTATTGTACGCGCAGAAGGAAATTTCTCCCAGTTGGGTCGCGTACGGGATGATGCACATTTCCGTGCGGCGGAAGTCGTAGTTGAACAGGTCCTGGAACCACATCCCGGCGATGAAGAGCAGGTTCCACGGATCGGAGCGGCGCTTCAAGGCGTCTTCCAGCGTGCGGTTCGGGTCCGAGGCGCCGTACTTCTCCCGCGTCTTCTTCTCCCCGGAAAGGGCAAACGACTTGTCAAATTTCTTGATCAGATCCATCAGGGCCAAACTCTTGGGCGCCTTAAAGGGCTTATAGTTTTTCAGTATCCCCATGGCCAACATGAAATTCGAAAACTTTTTCCCGCGGCCCGCGTCCGTGATCTTCTGAATATCCTTCACCAACCCGGGGACGTTCAGAAATTCCGGTACGGGCGCCCATTCTTTGGTTTCCTTATTGATCATGAGTGCCGTGCCCACGCCGCAATTGGGGTGGCATCCGCAACTCACCATACCCCATTGCGCTTCCGGACCCTTCACCAAATCGGCGAAGTCGGCAAACGCGCTGAACATGGAAATGGGAAACCAGTCGCGGGTGGGTTCGGTAATGCCGGTCTGCTTCTTCACGTCGCCGGCCAGATGCGCCAGTGTGTAGCGCTGGCGCAGCCGCCGTTGTGGAGTGATGTCCTCATCGCGCCCGGTAAAGGAAACCGGTTGAAAGGCGACGAAGGCGATCTTCTTGGGGTTCTCGCGGGCAAAATTCACAATGGGACCAACCTGGTCGTTGTTCACGTTATTCACGATGGTGATAACCAGGATGATCTCGATTCCGGCCTCGTGCATGTTCTCGATGGCACGCAGCTTCACGTCGAACAGGTTGCCCACCTGGCGATGGCCGTTGGCGTCGTTGCCGATTCCGTCGAATTGCAGGTAGGCGTAACGCAGGCCCGCATCGAAAGCGCGGCGGCAGAAATCCTTGCTCTGGGCAAATTCGATGCCGTTCGTCGCCGCCTGCACGCTGTTGTAACCCAGCTTGCGCGCGTAGCGAATCGCGTCGAGGAAATACGGGGACATGGTCGGTTCGCCACCCGAGAATTGCACCGACATCTGGCGGCGGGGCTTGATCTTGATGGCATTATCGAGAATCTCTTTGACGTCTTCCCAAGTCAGTTCGTGCACGAAGCCAACCTGGTTGGCATCCATGAAGCAGGGGTCACACATCATATTGCAGCGATTGGTCAGGTCCACCGTCAGCACCGACCCGCGACCGTGCTTGATGGAACTGGATCCGTGATTGTGCAAACCCTCGTCATTGTGGGCGCGAATGTCGCGGCCGGGGAAGTTGCGTTCGATCCAGCTTAGAAACTTGGCGTCGACGGCCATCATGTCTTCGAAGTGCCCGTGGATGGGGCAATCCTTCACCATCCAAACCTCGCCGTTGCGCTCAATGATGTTGGCTTTCACCTCCCCGGTCTTCTCGGTGAGCAACGACTGCCAGTTCTCGTCGCCATTCATAATCTTGGCGCGCGCTTCCTTCACGCACTCCGGGCAGAGTGAGTCGGTCTGGCGGGGCCAGCCCAATGGGGGTTTGGTCTTCTGGTAGGATTTCAAGAGCGGCTTGTCAGACCACTTGGGAATAAAGGTTTGACCCGGGCGGTACTTATTGAAGAATTGCACTGTGTCAAACACGACCGTAGCCGTCGAACAAACGGCTTGGTCCACGACCTTCATGAGCCGCTGACCTTTGATTCTTGGCATAACGAATTATCCTCTCCCCTTAAAGATGACGAACGATCACTCCAACCGGTGATGTGTCGGCCTTCTCCGCGGCCCTTGGGCAATACCTTCCTCGAAATCCCCAGACCGTTTTTCCGAGTCTGGCAGGTCAGTGATGGCATAAGGTGGATAACCCACTAATGCCTGCCAATCCCCGCCCATGCCACCACGAAGTCGATCAGTTCGAGATTTCCCTGCCCTGCTTCGCGCCGACCGGACCATTTAGGACCTAATGTCCGAATGTCCCGGCGCGGCAACTATCCGTGCAAATGGTACGAATTAGAGGAGTTAAGGTTAAGGAGTTTATATTAAATGGTTGTTTTGGCCGGTTGTACGGTTCAAAAAGTCCGGTGAATGGGTTTCACAAGTCACTGGTTATTGTGGTGTTGGGCAGGCTTTTTAATGACGTATGTCATAAGTCAATGAGGGTTTGAATTTAATACAAAACTGAAGTTGAATGGGTGGGACGGAATGCCTTTACAATGTCTCGGTCGCCAGAGTTCAGCATTTCGATGGGAGGTGCAAGATGGCACTCAGCAGGAGACGATTCTTGGATCGCAGCATCAAGGGCGGGTTCAGCGCAGCGTTAGGTGTGGCCGGAATGCCTACGGCATCGAAAGCGGTTGCGGCGAGCGACAAGGTTGTCATCGGGGTTATGGGAATGGGTGGTCGAGGGACTACGCTAACCACGTTTTTTGCCGCACGGCCGGACGTGGAAATGGCCTACGTTTGCGATGTCAATGCGCAGAGGCTTCCGGATGCCGTGAAACTCGTGCAGGACAAAAAAGGGAAAACGCCGAAGGCGGTGGGCAATTTCCAGCGTATCCTGGAGGACAAAGGTGTGGATGCCATGGTCTGCGCGACGCCTGACCATTGGCATTCTTTAGCCACGGTGTTGGCCTGTCAGGCGGGCAAGGATGTTTACGTCGAAAAACCGGCTTCGAATGCCATTGGGGAAGGCCGCAAGATGGTGGAGGCAGCGCGCAAATACAACCGGGTGGTGCAGGTCGGCATGCAAAATCGCAGTAGTTCGTATTGTGCGACGGCGCGCGAGGTGATCCAATCCGGCAAACTTGGCAGCGTTCATCTGGTTCGCGTTTACAATATGTTGGACCGGACGCCGGTGGAGAGAACGCCGGACACCGCCCCGCCGGCAGGATTTGATTGGGACATGTGGCTAGGACCGGGGCCGTTGCGGCCTTACAACCCCATGTATTTCCGCAGGGTTTTCTGGGACTTTAACGGCGGGATCATGACGGACGATGGAATTCACCAGTTGGATTTGGCCCGGGCGGTGATCGGCGTGTCCTTTCCCAAGTCCGTTCACCACGCAGGGGGGAAGCTCTTTTTTAAGGACATTGCGGAGACCCCCGACACCTCGATCGTCACGTATGAGTATGACGGGCTGAGGCTGGTTTTCGAAGAAACCTGGTGGACACCTTACATGGGCAAGGTGCCCTCGAGTGTGAGAGAGAGCACCACTCAGTTTCCCGATTGGTATCCCTTTATCGGGACCCGAATCGAAATCCATGGCAGCGACGGCATGATGATTCTGGGCCGCCACGGAGGGGGTTGGCAGATGTTCGATCGAGATGGGCATAAGTTGGCAAGCGACAAGCAAACCTTCTCGGCAATGCAGGCTGCCCATATCGAAAACTTCATCAGTTGTATCCGTACCCGGAAACGTCCCAACGCCGACGCGGAGGAGGGCCACATTTCCGCGGCCTTGTGTCACATGGCGAATATCTCCTATCGGTTGGGGGACCGCAAGGTGGTCTTCGACAGTAGCAAAGAGGCCTTTGCAGACGATCGCGAAGCCAACCAATACTTGAGGCGAACTTATCGGGCGCCTTGGGTGATGCCCGACAATGTGTAGTTTGACATGGGGAATGGGGTCAATTTGATGATGTAGCGGCGAGTTTACCTCGCCACTTGACGCGTGAGGTCCAATCATGATGGATAACAAGGTTGATTTATCTCGACGGAACTTTCTAAGCGGTATCGCGGGGGCTGGAGCGATGGCGGGCCTTCCGAGCCTCGCGTTATCCGCAGGAGCAGGCAGCCCACCTGCACGCCGCCTGCCGATTGTTTATTTCTCCAAGCACTTGCAGTGGCTCGACTGGGAGCCCATGGCGGCGACGGCGGCGGATCTGGGGTTCGACGGCATTGATCTTACGGTGCGTGAGGGCGGGCACGTCGAGCCGGGCCGGGTGCAGGAAGACCTGCCCAAAGTGGCGAAGATTATTCGCCAGGCGGGCCTGGACCTTCCGATGATTACCGCCGGCATCGCGGATGCTGATTCCCCTCACGCCGAAGAGATTATTCGCGCCGCGAGCGAGGCGGGGGTTTCCCGCTATCGGTGGGGTTGGTTCTCCTGGTCCGATAACAGGAAACTGCCCGATCTATCGAACCGCCATGCGGCCATCCCCGGATCTTCCGGCCTGCTGGTCAATGTCCCTGAGCGGCTGGCTGAGTTGAAGAAGCGGGTCGGCACATTGGCGGAACTGAATGAGCGGTTCAAAGTCTGCGCCATGTACCATAACCATTCCGGCCCCTTGGTAGGCGCCTCGGTATGGGATCTTTGGATACTGCTCAAAGACTTTGACCCTCGATGGGTGAGCTCGAATTTCGACATTGCCCATGCCGTGGTGGAGGGGGGACTGGGCGGATGGGTGAATAGCACGCGCTTAATGGCGCCGTTCATGAGGGGAGTGGCCATCAAAGATTTCAAATGGGGCAAGAACGCCAAGGGCGACTGGGAGCCCATGTGGTGTCCACTGGGTGAGGGAATGGTGAACTTCCCGGCGTTTTTCGCCATGCTCAAGGAAGCCAATTTTTCCGGGCCGGTGCAGTTGCACACCGAGTATCCTCTGGGCGGCGTGGAAAACGGCGATAAGACCCTAACCATGGACAAGTCACAGATTCTTGCCACGATCCGCAAAGATCTCAATACCCTAAAAGGCTGGATGAGGCAGGCGGAGCTGATATGATTTCGTGGTAGGGCCACAGCTTGCTGCCGCCTCAAGAGGGACTGAGTAGTGACCACTGGAACAGAGGCTATCGTATCGTCGAAAAATATCGAGGCCCGCATTTTGCTGATTCGTGGCCATAAGGTGATCTTGGATGTCGATTTGGCGGAGCTTTACGGCGTCGAGACCAAAGCGCTAACCAGGGCCGTTCGGCGCAATCTTGAGCGGTTTCCTGGCGATTTCATGTTGCAGCTCAGCTCTGACGAGTTCGCGAACTTGAGGCGCCAATTTGGCACCTCAAGTCAGTGGGGCGGCCGGCGGTACCCTCCCTACGCTTTCATGGAACAGGGCGTGGCCATGCTTTCCAGCGTGCTCAGGAGCAGGCGGGCCGTGCTGGTAAACGTCGAAATCATGCGGGCCTTCGTACGGTTGCGACAAATGCTGGCGGCGCATGCTGATCTTGAACGGCGACTCAATGATCTGGAGGCCAACTGCGACGCCAAATTCAAGGTCGTGTTTGAGGCCATCCGACAGTTGATGGAACCACCCACAAAACCAAGGAAGCCGATCGGCTTTTCGACCCCTACCAAGGCATAACGGCACAGCCTCCTACATTGCCGAAAACCGCGGACCTTGAGCCGCAGATCCGCCCTTGCTAAAAGTCGCTCTCCTTGATCACCGGACTGGGGGTTTGGTTTTGGAGTGGCCGCGCATTCGGGTAAGTGTTGCACTTTGCCTTGTCCAACTGCGCCTGCGATATATCCATCTGCCTCTTCAACACCAGCCAGGTGACCGGTTGGTCGCAGAGCGGCACCGTCAAGGAGCCCTGATAGGTGTAGTAACCCAAATTATCAGCCCCGCTACCGTTGCCCGGCAGCAAACCCAGGGGGTTTATCGACACTTCGCCATGGCCGCCATACGAAGGGGGGAGATTATTCCAGATGCTGGTGACGGTCCCGTTCGCGCCGCCATTGATGGCCAGAACCGCGATGACGAGGAGATTCCCCTTTCCATCTTTATGAACAAAGTGCGCTTCCGTGACCGGAGAAGTGACGCCGGCAATCTGGTGTTCGGCCGGAAAGTGGAAGTGGATTTGAACCAGATTATAGGCCACATTATTCCAGATGATACGGTTCTCCGCGCTGTTGGTGGCGAGGACTTCCGTAGCGTAGTTGATGTTCTCCACCAGGAAGTGGGCGCTTTGGTACTGAAATTTAATGTGCGGCAAGGCCGTCGGAGAAAGGTGGGCGGGAATGGAAATCGGCGACTGGCCCGTTGGCTTCGCGCACGAAACCGGAAACAAGGCGGCCCAGCGAGCGGGGCCATTAAACGCGCCATACGACCAGTTGGCCGGGTTCTGGGCGAAGCTGCATACGGAGAGGCCACACACCGCCACCGCAATGAGCAGCACCGTTCTCCACGGATTGAGCATCGCATTTCTCCTTTTTGATTCAGGTTAAGGTAACGAATGGCCCGGCCAAGAAACGAACCCCGAGGAACCATAATCTGCCTCGGATTCCGTTACCGTTCGAGGAAGTAATCTCTGACGTTTTGAAAGTTAAGCCGGAACGAAAGAGGAAGATTAAACCTCCGGTCCATACTCCGAGAACCAATCCTTGATTCTGTCGGAGTCAATAGCGAGGAGCCCTTGCACGCACTCGGGGCAGATAAATCTCCGCTCCATGGAGGAACCTCTTTCTGCCTTCGTGATGCCAACCTTTCGCTTTCGGTCAGCGACGGCTTGGTTCCAATACATCAAGCCCTTCTCTTTCTGTATGGCCTTTCGGGCACCCTCGGCGGGCTCTTCCCCCCGAACCATATTTGACCAATGGTCTTTTATGTCGCCTATCTCGAAGAACGAACTACAGAATTGGCATCGGCCAAGTCCTAGTGCTTCGAGTAAACGTAGGTTGAGGCGATTGATTGGGGTGTAGAAGGGGCTGGTGAGAACCTCATGGCACGTCTTGCCCCGTATTTGAATTAGTCCAACACCAAGATGGCTGGCAATGTCCCGCTCATCCAGGGAGAACGGCTCATCTCTTGCTTCGGCGAGATAAACCCGGTTGGCATAGACGTTGTATCCTAGAGTCTGGCCGGTCGTGGTCGCAAAAGGTGAGCCCTTTCTCTTAACCTCTACCGCAATCGTTTGAATTTCTCCTGAGAGTTCTCCGCCGATATCCC